>Ga0070730_10005430_pt1 | contig 11008 bp, 10 predicted proteins | sample Coa_R1_3_FD_66447 | JGI IMG/M metagenome (GOLD analysis project Ga0070730, IMG submission 66447) | Surface soil microbial communities from Centralia Pennsylvania, which are recovering from an underground coalmine fire - Coalmine... | ecosystem: Environmental > Terrestrial > Soil > Unclassified ... | reverse complement strand
GGCGATGTCGGCTTCGGCAAGACCGAGGTCGCGCTGCGCGCCGCCTTCGTCGCCGCGATGTCGGGCGCTCAGGTCGCCGTCGTCGTCCCCACTACACTGCTCGCGCGTCAGCACTACCGCACTTTTTCTCAGCGCTTCGCCGGGCTTCCTGTCACCGTCGCGCAGCTCTCGCGCATGGTCGCGGCCAAGGAAGCCGCCGAGGTCCGCCGCGGCATCACCAACGGTTCGATCAACATCGTCATCGGTACCCACGCGTTGCTGTCGAAGTCGATCGAATTCGCCGATCTCGGCCTGCTGGTCGTGGACGAGGAGCAGCATTTCGGCGTTGCCCATAAGGAACGCCTGAAGCAGCTCAAATCCGATGTCCACGTCCTGACGCTGACCGCCACACCGATCCCGCGCACACTGCAACTGGCACTGACCGGCGTGCGCGAAATGAGCCTGATCAGCACGCCGCCGGTTGATCGTCTCGCCGTCCGCACCTTCATCATGCCGTTCGACGGCGTGGTGATCCGCGAGGCGATCCAGCGGGAACGCTTCCGCGGCGGCCAGGTGTTCTGCGTTGTCCCCCGCATCGAAGACCTCTCGCGGATGGCCGAACGCCTCGCCGAGATCGTGCCGGAAGCGCGCATGGCGCAGGCCCACGGCCGCCTTGCGCCCACAGAACTCGAACGCGTGATGACCGAGTTCGGCGACGGCCGCTACGATATCCTGCTGTCCACCAACATCGTCGAAAGCGGCCTCGACATGCCGGCGGTGAACACGCTGGTGATCCACCGCGCCGACATGTTCGGTCTTGGCCAGCTTTATCAACTTCGAGGCCGCGTCGGCCGTGGCAAGCAGCGCGGCTACGCGTATCTGACCTGGCCGCCGAACATGCGCCTGTCGGCGGCTGCGGAAAAGCGGTTGACCGTGATGCAGACGCTGGATGCGCTGGGGGCCGGATTCACGCTGGCGAGCCACGACCTCGACATCCGTGGCGCCGGCAACCTGTTGGGCGACGAGCAATCCGGCCACATCCGCGAAGTCGGCATCGAGCTGTATCAGCAGATGCTGGAAGACGCTGTCGCCGAGATCCGCGCGGGCGAGGGCAGGCGTGGCAACCAGGAGCGCGATTGGACACCGAACATTTCGCTCGGCCTCCCAGTGCTGATCCCAGAAACCTATGTGCGCGATCTGCCTGTGCGTCTCGGTCTATACCGTCGTATAGGCGCTCTCGCCTCCGACGCGGAAACCGAAGCGATGGCCGCCGAACTGGTCGACCGCTTCGGCCCGCTACCTCAGGAAGTGGAAAATCTGTTGCAGGTGGTGGCGCTCAAGCGTGCCTGCCGCGACGCGGGCGTGGAGAAACTGGAAGCGGGCCCGAAAGGCATGCTGCTCAGCTTCCGGGGCAATGCGTTCTCCAATCCTGCCGGCCTAGTTGCATGGCTTGCCAGCAAGGGAGGCATGGTCCGCCTGCGCCCCGACCACAAGCTGGCCATTTCACGCGAGATGGATGTCGCGACGCGGGTTCGGTTCGCGCGCGATACCCTTGCCAACCTGGAGCGGATCGTCGGACAGGCTAAGGCGGCCTGACGGCCTCGCGCCAAGGCTCATTGTTCGCGTAGGCCGGGGCAAGCTCTCCCTCTATTCGTCGATGCTGCACCAACCACCCGACCGGCATCGGATGGAGGTGGCGGCATCACCCGCCACCCCGCCTGTCCGGACCTCGTCCGGCGCATCATGTCAGTCGACGGCGACCATGACGTCCGAGGCCTTGATCACGGCGTACGCGTCCTGGCCCGCTGCCAGCTTCAGCTCATCCACAGCCTCATTGGTAATGGAAGCGGTCACGACCGCTCCGCCGATATCGATCCGCACATGGCTTGTTGTGGCGCCGCGTGTCACATTGACAATGCGGCCTTTGATCTGATTGCGCGCGCTCAACTTCATGATTCTCTCCGAGATTGTCACTCCACCTCGATACGGACTCCATCGCGCACCGAGCGTCCACCCCGATGCTCCCCAGGCACGATCAATCGCACGGCCTGACCCGGAATAGGGCCGCCGTTCATTTGATCGGCGAGCTGTATCGCCTTGCTAGCGAATTCCGGTGACAGTTCCGCCAGGCAGAACACCGCGGTCCATCCGTCAGCACCCACGACCCGCACGCCCAAATGCACAGCATCGACCGGCTTGGTCGGATCAACCGCGCCCGTGGCAATCAGCACGTCCCAGAGCAGCGGGCCGGTCCAGGAACGATCAGTCTTTCCGATCGCGGCCTGCTGGGTGATCGGCATCAAATCCGCGATCTGCACGACACCTCGCGCGGCGGCTGTCCTGCGCGTTGCACCGCCAATTGCTGAGGCGGCGCGCCGGCCAGGGTGAAAAGTGCCACGAATGTCAGCGCGATCGAGCGGAACACGGTCTCGTTACAGCTGCACAAATATTTCGCGTGCCAGCGCGCCGACATAACTGTTCGTTAATTGGAATCTCCATATCGTGAGTGTTCCCACCTGAATCACAAGTTCATAACGAGTCCATGCGTGCGAGACGGGACTGCAAGATATGGCTCTCCTTAAGCACTGTATCGCGCCGATCAGGCGCGTGGTCGTCGGGTTACGATTGCAGGCCATGCGGCGACGCCTGCCACATGTGCACCGCGGCTGGGTTCGTACCGGGCGTGGCGCTTATGGAATTCGACCCGAGACGGACGTCGAGTATCTCGACCGCCTGGAGCGACGGGCACGGACCAGAGCCACCGGCGCCTGAAATATCCGAGCATCGGTCGCCGGTGGCGATGTACCGTAGGGTGCACTGTTAGCAGGTCGCCAGGAGACGCCCGCCGCCGCGGCCATGTCGCTGTCAAACGGCCCGTGCCCGTGCTAATCGCCGCCCAATGGAACCCGCCAGCAAAATCGTCTCCAGCCGCGCCAAAGGCCCCCTCACTGGCCGCATCACTGTGCCCGGCGACAAGTCCATCAGCCACCGTGCCCTCATGTTCGGCGCCCTCGCGATCGGCGAGACACGCATCACCGGCCTGCTGGAGGGCGAGGACGTTTTTCGCACGGCCGCTGCCATGCGTGCGCTGGGTGCCGAGGTGGCGCACGACCCCGACGGCACCTGGCGCGTCGCCGGCCGCGGCATCGGCGGCCTGGTCGAACCGGACGACGTGCTCAATGTGGGCAACTCCGGCACCGCCGCGCGCCTGCTGTGCGGCATCCTGGCAAGCCATCCGCTGTTCGCCGTGATGACAGGCGACGCCAGCGTGCGCCGCCGCCCGATGCGCCGGGTGATCGATCCGCTCTCCGCCTGTGGTGCCCGCTTCACTGCGCGCGAAGGCGGGCGTCTCCCTCTCGCCGTCCGCGGCCCCACTGAGGCACTCCCGCTTGAATACCGCGTACCGGTTCCCTCCGCCCAGGTGAAGTCGGCCTGCCTGCTGTGCGGCCTGAACGCCCCCGGCACCACCCGCATCGAGGAACCCGAGGCCACCCGCGACCACAGTGAGAACATGCTCCGACACTTCGGCGCCAAGGTGTTGGTGGAAGAGGCAGGCAGGGGCCGGATCATCTCACTTCAAGGCCAACCCGAACTCCGTGCCGCAGACGTGGTGGTCCCAGGCGATCCGTCCTCTGCCGCCTTCCTGGTCGCGGCGGCCCTGCTGATCCCCGACTCCCGCCTCACGATCGAGGGCGTTGGCCTCAACGAAACCCGTTGCGGCTTCTACGCAACGCTGGCCGAAATGGGCGCCGGCGTTGCGGTCGAGAACCGACGCAGCGAGGGCGGCGAGCCCGTCGGCGATCTCGTGATCACGCCAGGTACGCTGCGTGGCGTCGATGTGCCGTGGGAGCGCGCACCGAGCATGATCGATGAATATCCGGTCCTGGCCGTGATCGCCGCCCATGCCGAGGGCACCACACGTATGCGCGGCTTGAAGGAATTGCGGGTGAAAGAGAGCGACCGCGTCGACGCCACCGTCGCGCTGCTGTCGATTAACGGCGCGAAGGTCGAGGTGGAAGGTGACGACATGATCGTCCACGGTACTGGGCGGCCGCTGCAAGGCGGTGGCCTGGTGGAGACCCGCATGGACCACCGCATCGCCATGGCCGCACTGGTGCTCGGCGCCGCCACCGAGCAGCCGGTCGGTGTCGATGATGCCGGCTTCATCGACACCAGCTTCCCGGGTTTCCTCGCGCTGATGAACAGCGTCGGTGCGGCGCTGACCCCGGCGTGATGCGCGGTCCGGTCATCGCGATCGACGGACCGGCGGCGGCCGGGAAGGGCACGCTTGCCCGCAGGATCGCCCAGGAGCTCAATCTTCCCTATCTCGACACAGGACTGCTGTATCGCGCGGTGGGGCGGCGCGTACTGGACGCCGGCGGCGATCCAGCAGATCCCGCCGCGGCGGAGACAGCCGCCTGTGCGTTGAAGCCAATGGATCTGGATCGGAACGATCTTCGTGGACCTGTCGCCGACGCTGCCGCTGCTTCGGTCGCGGCGATCCCGGAAGTCCGCAGAGCGCTGTTGGACTTCCAGCGCAACTTCGCGAGCAAGCGTGGGGCCGTCCTGGACGGCCGCGATATCGGCACTGTGATCTTCCCCGACGCACCGGCGAAGCTCTACGTCACAGCATCACTGGCGGAACGTGCGCATCGGCGATGGCTGGAACTGCAGGCCAAGGGTGTCGCGGCCGACCTTGCCATCGTCGAAGCAGACATGCTGGCGCGCGACACCCGCGACGCGCCGAACATGCGCAAGGCAGATGACGCAGAGCTTCTCGATACGTCGTCTCTGGATGCCGACGCTGCGTTTCGGCAGGCCCTGGAGGTAATTCGGCATCGGCTCGCGAATTGTGCAACGTCGGGCTGATCGAATCCTGGGATTGAGAGCCTGGACGAGATTGCTTCGCTCCGCTTGCAATGACACCCGATCAGACGCTCAGCTACTGCTCTAACTCTTCAGGTACTCCGCGAAGTACTCCTCCGCGCTGATGCGCCGCCCGACAATTCCTGCCACATAGGCCTGCTCGGCGAATACCTCCACCGTTGCGCGGTTTCGTTCGAAACCCTCGGTGTGGAAATCGGCACCCATGAGCGCCTCAGTCTCCTCGAGCTCTGCGTCGAGCCACGGCGACGCATACGGAAACGATCGCTGCGCTTTGCCGAATACCTCGGTGCATCGTGTGAACGCCTCGGTCAGCGAACGCGCGATCCACTTGTTCGCGTCCCATGTTTCGCGCCGGAGCACCACCAGATGCTGCGGTGGATACATTCGTGTAGCCAAAAAGTACTCCTGCTCGACACCGCGGACATCTTGGAGCAGCCGCACGATCGGCCCGTTCGCGGGATGATAAAGCCGTGGCCGTGGCGGACTGTAGATCGCATCCAGCTCGCCATTGATCAACATCTCCGACAACGCCCGTCCCGGTGGCGCTGCGCGCACTCCATCCGGCAAGGTATATACATGACTAGTGATGTTCGGCTCATCCACCGGGCCTATCCACCATTGGAGCTCTTCCGGGGGCACGCCGATGAAATGCAGGAAATGCCGATACCAGATGGATCCGCTGGCCACCCAGTCATACATCCCGACGCGCTTGCCACGCAGATCGGTCGCCGTCTTCACCGGTCCATCCTTGCGCACATACAGATCGCGCCCGGTGAAATTGCGGAGTGGAAACGCCGGGAGTGCCACCAGGCTGCGGTCGCCTTTGTCGATCCGCCGCAGATGCCCCGCCATCGACGACTCGCCGCCATGCACTGAAGGATCACTCGCCGCGCGGCGCAGCATTTCAGCGCGAGCCGGCCACGATCCTTCGTGCCCGAGGATCATCGTCAAGGCGATGCCATCCGGCTTCACCGCACCAGTGGCCAAAGGCATCACCCGCGCATAGTCAGCGCATGTCAGTCGAATTGGCAGATCGGCCATCACGTCCCCCAGGTCAGACGAAACGCAGCGCCAGTGCGGAGAAATCATCCTCCAGCGGGCCAGGGCGTGCCGCCTTGCGCACGGTGTCATACAGCCGCTGCGGCCCACCCTCGGCCGCCATCACTGGCAGCATGGACAGGATCTGCTCCAGCCCCCACTCGCGCCCTTCATCGTCGGTGATCTCGAACACGCCGTCGCTGAACAGGAACAGCGAGCTGCCTGGCAGGATGGTGGTGCACGAAGATGTCACCTCGCGATCTGCAGCGATACCGATGGATGGATTGCGAGTTCCCAATGGCACGGTCTGCGTTCCACCCGCAGGCAACATGAATGCGGGATGATGCCCCGCCGTTGCATAGGTCAATGTCCTATCAACAACATCATACACGCCATACCACATGGTGAAGAACAGGTTGTTGTGCCGCTCCATCGGGAACATGCGGTTCAGTCCGCGCAGCACTGCCGACGGATCGCGGAAATCAACACCGGGAAGCATCCCCTGGCGCAGCACATTCGCAACGGTAACGGAGAACAGGGCCGAACCAGCGCCATGCCCCGCCACATCCATCATGAACGCGGTAAAGGAACGCGAGTCGATCATCTGATAGCCGAATGCATCGCCGCCCAGCCGCGTACATGGCTGATAAAACCACTCTGCCCGCACTGGACCCGCGGTCAGCGGCGACGGCAGTACTGACAGCACGTAATCGTGCGCTTCGGCCAGTTCGCGATCGAGTGCCTCCCATCCGGCCAGCTCCTGTTGGCTGCGCCGGTGGTAGTTCAGCGTATATGCACCGATCGATAGCCGAGCGCCGTCATCCAGCGCGATGGGCAGTTCGATACGCTCGCCATTCACGAACGTACCGTTCGTGGAACCAAGATCAGTGATGACGATACGATCGCCCGCGCGCTCGAACTTGCAGTGGCGGCGCGAAACGGTGCTGCCCTCCAGGATCAGTTCGCTCGGCGCACTGCGCCCGATGGTCATCGGCAGGAGGTTCAGCGCGATGTGGCGCGGCGGCGCATTCTCTGAATGCACCAGCAATAAATGGGCATCCGGCTGAGGGCCTGCTTGTAATGGAGCAGACGGCCGGAAACTGATGGTCCGTTCGGAGAGGTCTTTGTCGTCCGCAGCCACCGCCGCACCGTCCAGGTAAGCGCTATCGCGTCACTCTGGACGGTCACGGCAATGTAATCAAGCAGTCACTGTGCCGATGCGGTCGCCATCGGGATCGTGGCCTGGATCAATTGCATGGTCTGCATCCGATCGCCGGCGGCCAGGGCTTTGAGCGCCTGGGAGATCTGCGTTACCGCCGGGTTGTCGCTCGGATTGCCGGTTTGCATGTGTGCGACCGAACGATCCAGCATTCGCGTCTGGGCCATTTCCAGAGATTGCTGCGCCTCACCAGTGCGACCGGCCTGCAACGAAGCCTGCGCCGCCTGCAGATAATCGGCCGCAGAGGCATTTGGGCCAACTGGCGGTGACGGGAGGTTAGGCGCAATCGGTGAGCGCGTGTCGGCGCTATCTATGTTGCTGGCGTGCGTACCGAGCGGCATCGACATGCCGGTGCCAATCTCGTTACCGGGACGCGCGCCAGTTTCAGGATTGGCGCCAGGCGGCACGCCTTGCTGATTCAGCGGAATGCCGGTTTGCGCGAGCACCGGCGTGGCAATCAGCCCAGCGAGAATAGTGACAGACAGAGCCAGGGAACGCATTGGAATATCTCCTTTCCAACCATGGCGTTGCCCAGTTGGTTACGTTCCCGCTGTGCTGCAATTGTGGCAGGGGCGATGATAAGAAGTTGAACGGATGTCAGCGCCAACGGCGATGGAACCAAAGCCATTGCTCGGGATGTTCGCTGATCCAGCCTTCAACAATCGAGGTAATCAGTTGCGTTGATTGCTGCACGTCTATGCGACCCGTGTCATCGCGTGGGAGGTCAATTGGCCCGACGGCGGCAATGCGAAATCGCCGATCGGGCAGTCGGATCACGCGGACGCCAACCACGGGGCAATCGAACCGGCGCGCCAGCCGAGCGATCGAAGGGTTCGCCCTGCAGCGACGGCCGAAAAACGTCACGTCGACGCCGCGCGAGAAGTGTTGGTCAACCAGCATGCCGAGATGCTCGCCACGATCAAGCGCGGCTGCCATCTCCAGCGGCGCCTGCGAACGGCTCCGGATCAGGTGCCCCATCAGTGGCGCGCGGATACGGGTAATTTCTCGTGCGACAGCCTTGTTGTTCGGCATCCGGTAGAGCACCGCGGACGGCAGGCCGTGTGCGGCCGCCATCACCGCCGGCAGTTCCCAGTTGCCGAGATGGGCGGCGAAGCACAGTGCCGGCTTGCCGTCATTCTGCAATTCGTCGAACACCGGTGAGTCGTCGGTAACGATGCGGCCGTCATTCGGCCGTGTCTCGTCGTAGTCCCACAGCGTGCCGAGATGCACGTACTCGCCGGCGACGCGCCCGAGGTTCTCCCACGCACCGCGAAGGGTCTGCTCGATCCATGCGTCGTCCCGGTCCGGGAACGCCGCGCGCAGATTGGCGCGGCCGATCCGATGCGCCGGCAGCAGCGGACCGAACCGGCGGGCAGCGGCACCGCACATGTCAGATGACCGATCAGGGTCGGTCCGCCGCAGTGCCGACAGCGAATACTTGACCGCGCGGCCAAGCATCCGGTCGGCGTACAGGGAGAATTGGCGGCGCATCAGGCGGTCGCGTTACCGGCGGCAGCTCCGCCATGGACGGTCAGTCAATCGAGAAGCTCGTCCCGCAACCGCACGCCGACTTCGCATTCGGATTGCGCACGGCGAAGTGGCTGCCCATCAATTCGTCGGTGTAGTCGAGTTCGGAGCCGGCCAGAAGGTCCAGGGACACCGGGTCCACCAGAACCTTGGCACCGGCTCGCTCGATCACCAGATCGTCGTCCTGCTGCGCCTCATCTAACTCGAAGCGATACTGGAAGCCGCTGCATCCGCCGGCGAGCACGGCGACGCGCAGTGCAGCCTCGCGTCCCCCGGCGGTGACGATCTCGGAGATGCGAGCGGCGGCCCGCTCGGTCAGTGCGAACTGTTCCATAGGAGTAAGATAGGACGGGATGGCGCGAAATTGAAGCAGGGTGTAAGGCCGCCGGGCCATGATAGCCGGGACAAGCCCGGCCATGACGCTTGAAGGTCGGGCGTTCGTCCGAAGTTGACCATGACGCGTGATCTCGCGCCCTTCGCCGTGCACGCCGCAGCCTCGCGGGGCCGGCTGCATTACGAGCCGGAGGCGCCGACGCGCTCGCCCTACCAGCGGGATCGTGACCGCATCATCCATTCGTCGGCCTTCCGGAGGCTGCAGTACAAGACACAGGTCTTCGTTAATCATGAGGGCGATTTCTTCCGCACGCGCCTGACCCATTCGATCGAGGTGGCCCAGATAGCGCGGTCGATTGCCCGCGAGCTTGGGCTGGATGAGGACCTGACCGAGGCGCTGGCGCTGGCGCATGACCTGGGTCATCCGCCGTTCGGCCACGCCGGCGAAGAGGCGCTGAACCTGGCGATGAAGCCATTCGGCGGCTTCGACCATAACGCGCAGAGCCTGCGCATGGTTACCCTGCTGGAGAGCCGTTATGCCGGCTGGGATGGGCTGAACCTGACGTGGGAGACGCTCGAAGGGCTCGCCAAGCACAACGGCCCGTTGCGCAACCCGCCTGCCTACATCGCGGAATATAACGAGCGGCACAAACTTGAATTGACCACTCACGCGAGTGCCGAGGCACAGGTCGCGGCGCTGGCCGACGACGTGGCCTATCACAGTCACGATCTGGACGACGGCCTGCGTGCCCGGTTGTTCGGGCCGGACGAAATCGCGCATCTGCCGGTCGTCGGAGACGCCCTGGCTGCCGCGCGTATCTCCAGTCTGGACGTCCCGCCGCCCCGGTTGCGCCACGAGACCATCCGCCGGGTGATCGATGTGATGGTCACCGACCTGACCGCGGAGACCCGCAAGCGCCTGGCGAAGCTGGACCCACGCGATGCCGACGCGGTGCGGCGGGCAAAGCAAAAGGTGGTGGCGTTCAGCCCCCCGATTGCCGAGGCGAATCAGGTGATCAAGGATTTCCTGAACGCCCGTATGTATCGCCACTGGCGGGTCAACCGGATGACGACGAAGGCGCGTGTGCTGACCACGGAGCTGTTCCGGCTGCTGCACGCGGACACGTCGCTGTTGCCCGGCGATTGGCGGGCGAGGGCAGGGGAGCCAGCGACGCAGCGAGCCGCGACGACCGTTGGCGATTATGTGGCGGGCATGACGGACCGCTACGCGCTGGACGAACATCGGCGGCTGACGGATTTGTCGGTCACCGGATAGCTTGTAATGACGCATCCGGGCGGCTGCCCGCCCGCAGGTATGAGACCAAAATGAAACACGATCTCTTTGCCACCATCCGGTCGATTGTGCTGCGCGCGGTGGGCACTCAGGTGCCTGATCTGCCTGCCGAAATTGCCGCCCGTGTTGAAGTTTCGCCCACACGCGATCCGGCGCATGGCGACATGGCGACAAATGCCGCGATGGTGGTGGCAAAGCACGCGCGCCAACCACCGGCGAAACTCGCCCTCGGTCTGGTCGAAACAATACGGAATGATCCAGCCATCATCGAGGCTGTGTCGGCGGGCCCGGGCTTCGTCAACCTGCGTCTCGATCCATCAGCATTTCGTGCCTTGCTTCCCGACATCCTCCGTTCCGGCACTGCTTACGGCGACAGCGCTGTTGGCAACGGCACGCGGGTCAACGTCGAATACGTGTCCGCCAATCCCACGGGCCCCATGCATATCGGCCATTGTCGCGGTGCGGTGGTTGGCGACGCGCTTGCCAACCTGCTCGCCAAAGCCGGGTATGACATCACGAAAGAATATTACATCAACGATGCCGGTGCGCAGGTCACCGCACTCGCATGGGCAACGTATTGGCGCTACCTGCAAGCCATCGGCACGCCACTCAGCGAAGCGGATTTTTCCGAGGAGGTTCCCGGCGGGCTGCAATATCGCGGCGAATACCTGATCCCCATTGGCGAGCAACTCGCGCAGCAACATGGAGCCTCGCTGGCGCTGCCTGACGGC
>Ga0070730_10005429_pt1 | contig 11009 bp, 4 predicted proteins | sample Coa_R1_3_FD_66447 | JGI IMG/M metagenome (GOLD analysis project Ga0070730, IMG submission 66447) | Surface soil microbial communities from Centralia Pennsylvania, which are recovering from an underground coalmine fire - Coalmine... | ecosystem: Environmental > Terrestrial > Soil > Unclassified ... | reverse complement strand
CTGCCGCTCTTCGTCACGGGCTGGCTAGAAGACATCCACGATCCGCACAACTGGCTTGTGCCATATGTCCAGGGCACTTACGCTGCATGGCAGTCGCTGCCGCCAGACCTCGTGCAGCAACTGAGCGTGTTTATCAATGAGGGCGTGGCCGAGACCGACCCGGCCAAACGAGCCGCCAGTTACCATCAGTTCAATCAAGCTTTCTATGACGCTGCGCCGGATATTTTGCTCACGGTGGAGTACGTTCGGCACTACGAGCAGCGCTGGGTGCAGGGGTACTACTACAATCCCATCTACGCAGGCTATTACTTTTACGCGCTGTCGAAAAAGTGAGTGGGGCGAAACCAAACCCCATGCGGTCTGGCGCCACTATCGGAGGATTGCCAATGTTCCGCTACTTACCCAGAGCGCTCGGGCTCATGGTCATAGTCGTCATCGGGTTGGGCGCCTGCGCCCCAGCCACCGGCACGCCCGAGGTCGCCAGCGCGACCCAGCCCGCCATAAGCACGACCAGCGGGAGCCCTGCTCCGCTGGCGACGACGGCAGCAACCGCGACCAGTGCATCCGCACAGCCCAGTGCGGCAGCACTGGCCTTCAAATCTAAGGACCCAACCACACTCACCTACCTCACACAGACTCCTGGCGATCCTGACACACTGGATCCGGCATTTGATTACGAAACAAGCGGCGGCGGGATCATACAGAACACCTACGACACCCTGATCTTCTATGACAAGGGCGACGCGAATTCGTTTGTCCCACAGCTTGCCAGCGAGGTGCCCAGCCAGGCCAATGGCGGTATCTCGGCTGATGGCAAGACCTACACCTTTAAGATCCGCGCCGGGGTCAAGTTCCACAACGGCGACACGCTCACGCCCGACGATGTCGCCTTCACTTTCCGGCGTGGCCTGCTGCAGGGCGGGCTGAGCTCGCCGCAATGGCTGCTGTTCCAGCCGATCCTTGGCGTGGCAGCCAGCCCTAGCGGCAACAACGACATCACGGACCTGGTGGACTCCAGCGGCAAGTTGGGCGATGACAAAGCCAGCCTGCTCAAAGCAGACCCGGCCAAGCTTCTGGCCGCTTGCCAGGCGGTGACCAGCGCCATCACGGCCGATGACGCAGCCAACACGGTCACGTTTCACCTGGCCCAGTCGTGGGGGCCGTTCCTGGCCGCGCTGGCCAATGCGTGGGGCTCGATCATGGATGAAAAGTGGGTTGGCGCTAGTGGCGGCTGGGACGGCGACTGTCACACCTGGCAAAAGTTCTACCAAACCAAGTCGGCGGACATCAACCAATTGCGGATTGGCACCGGCGAGAACGGCACTGGACCGTATGTGCTCGATCACTGGACGCCGAATCAGGAGATTGCGTTGAAGGCCTTCGATGCCTACTGGCGTACCGAACCCGCCTGGCCGGGCGGGCCTACCGGCGTGCCCAGACTGAAGACAATCAACCTCAAAACCAATGTATCGCAATTCGCCACCCGGCTGGCAGCCTTACGGGCCGGCGAGGCGGATATGATTGACCCCCAGTTGTCGTCCGACTGGACAAGCATGGACCCCTTGACAGGTGAGACGTGCGAAGTGTCCGGCGCCTGCACGCCCGCTGCTGACCCCAGCCAACCGCTGCGGGCCTTCAGAGGCTTGCCCCAGACTAATCGCACAGATGTTTTCTTCAACTTCAACGCCGACACGTCGGGAGGCAACGACTTCATCGGCAGCGGTAAGCTGGACGGGCAAGGGATACCCCCCGACTTTTTTAGTGACCTCCACGTCCGCAAGGCGTTCAACTATTGTTTTGATTGGGACGCTTATATCAAGGGCGTGCTGCTGGGCGACGGCGTGCAATCATATGACGTGATGCTGCCGGGCGAGATTGGCTACAGTGACCAGGACCCGCACTACACCTATGACCCAGCGCGCTGCCAGGCGGAGTTTCAGGCCTCCAGCCTAAAGGGGGCCGATGGCCGAAGCTTGTGGGATACCGGCTTCCGAATGAGCATAGCCTATAACGTGGGTACCATTACTCGTCAGGTCGCTGATGAAATTCTGGCCCGTGATATTCGCGCGGTCAACGCCAAGTTTGATGTCACGGTCCTGGGTCTACCGGTGAAGACTTTCTTCGCAGCGGTAAATGCCCACAAACTACCGCTGCTCGTTCTCGGATGGCAGGAGGACATACACGATCCGAATGACTGGGTGGTGCCATTCGTCACCGGCGTTAATGGCGCAAGGCAATCGCTGCCCACCGACCTGGTGAGCCAGTTGAATGCCTTAATCGACCAGGGCGCGCAGGAGACCGACCCAGCCAAACGGACGGCTATCTACAAACAGTTCAATCAGGCCTTTTACGAGGCGGCCCCGGATATCCTGCTGGCTGTGCAGACTGGCCGCTTCTACGAGCAGCGCTGGGTGCTGGGGTACTACTACAACCCGATCTACTCGACGCTCTATTATTACGCGCTGTCGAAGCAATAAAGAGATGTGCCGCGAAACGACATCGGCGCGGGCGCAGCCGCACCGATGTCGTTTCGCTGAAAGAATCCGTTCCTACGGCGGACAGGTGGGCGAGGCATCAGTGATGTTATTAGCCGCGCGCTCGGCGTCGGTCAGGTCGCGCTGCAGGCGGCCGCACAGGTAGGCCAGGGTGGCGTGGTAGTCCACGTCCCACAGCTTGGCGGTCGTGTCGTCGCCGGTGGAGGCCAGCAGCTGGCCGTCGGGCGACCAGGCCACGTCTTCCACGGCCAGCGCGTCGGCGGCGAAGCGGCGCAGCTCCTGACTCGTAGCCGCGTCCCAAACGCGCACGGTGCCGTCGCGGCTGCCGGTGGCGATGAGCTTGCCGTCAGGCGAAAAGGCGGCCGCCACCACCGCGTCGGTGTGCCCCAGCAGAGCCCCCACCTGCTTGCCGGTGGCCGTGTCCCACACCCGCGCCGTCTTGTCGGCGCTGGCGGTCACCACCAGGCGGCCGTCGGGCGAAAAGCGAGCCTGGTTGAGCGCCGCCGTGTGGCCGGCCAGCTTGTAGAGCACTTGGCCGCTCTGCGCGTCCAACAGCCAGGCGTTGTCGTCAATCGTGGCGAACACCACCTGGCGGCCGTCGGGCGACACGTCGACCCCAAAGCTCGATTGCGTGCCCGGCACCACCAGGCGCCGAATTTCTGCCCCGGTGCGCGCGTCGGTCACGATGCCGTAGGTTTCGGAGATCACGCTGGAAGTGCCCGCCAGCACCACCAACAGCCCATCTGAGGTGAAGGCGGCGTCATGCACGCTGGCCATGCCGGCTGGCTGTATCTGCCACACCAGCCCGCCGCTGTTGGTGTCCCACAGCGTGGCCTGAGCGCTCAAGGTGCCGGCCAGCAGCCGTTGGCCGCTGGGCGAGAAGCGCAGGGCGAAATTCACGCTGCCCGAGCCAGCGAAGGTGCGCGCCGCCTGGCCGGTGCGAGTGTCCCACAGGTGCACGGCGCCATCGCTGCCGGCCGTGGCCACCTGGCGGCCGTCGGGCGAAAAGGCAACCCCGACCGGCGCGCCGGTGTGGCTGACCAGCACCGGCCACTCGGGCTGCGGCTCGACCGCCCACAGCCGCGCCTGGCCGTCGCCGCCAGCCGTCACCGCCTGGCGCCCATCGGGCGAGAACTGCACCGCGGTCACGCCGGGCGTGTCGCTCGACCAATGCCGGGCTTCCTGCCAGGTGTCCGTGCTCCACAGGTGCACCGTGCCATCCGCGCTGCCCGAGAGCAAGAACCGGCCATCAGGCGAGAAGGCCAGCGAGGTGACGCGAGCCGTTTGGCCTTTTAGAGTCGCCGCGGCCGTCCCCGTGCTGGTCTGCCAGACCTTGATCGTGCCATCTTGAAATCCGGCCGCCGCATAGGCGTCGTCTGGTGAAAACGCTGCTCCCCAGATGCCGCTAAAGCTGGTGGCACTGGTGACCACGCGCCCGGCGGCCAGGTCCCACACGTCCAGCTCCTCCTCGCCGCCGAAATCGCCGGGCGTAAAGTTGGGGCTGACCAGCGCATACCTGGCGTGGGGCGACACTTGCAGGGCGGCATTCTGCGTGCCCCAGGTGCGCAGCCGCTGGCCGGAGGTCGCGTCGAGCAGGAGCACGGAATTATTCAGGCCGCCTAACGCGAATGACTGATTGTCCTGCCAGACCGGGGGCGCGCCACAGGCTTCCAGGGCAAACTGTTTGATCGGCTGCCCGGTCGCCACGTCCCAGGTGCCGGCCGCGCCTTGCGTCGGGTCGAGCGGGTCAGCCCAGCAGATGGCCAATGTGCGGCCGTCGGGCGAGAAAGCCGCCAACCCATAGTTGGGCAGTGATAGCGACGGCAACGGGCGGCCGGTAGCGCTCTCCCAAACGGAGACGGTCTGCTGAGTTAAGGCTGGGTCCCAGTGGCTGGCTGCCAGCAGTCGGCCATCGGGCGAGTAAGCGATGTTATAGCTTGGCCCCTGGCCGCCGCTGAACAGGCGGACGGGATAATCCAGCGTCGCGGCGGCTTGCAGGACGGCGTCGCCCTGGAGCGAGTATTGCAGCTTCATGGAGCGCAGCGCCAGCAGCGCCAACAGCTCGGTATTGGCTAAAGGGCCAGTCAGGTCACCGGCCAGCTGCGCCAGCCGCAGGGCTTCAGCCCGGGCCAGGCTGGCCTGGGCCACGCTCTGCTCGGTGGCGCGGGCATTGGCTTCGCCCAGGGCCGCGGCCTGGGCGGTGGCCAGGCTCTGGTTGGCCAACGCGGCACTCTGGCTGGCGCGCTTGCCAAAGACGACCGCTGCCAGCGCCGCTGCCAGCGCGATGGCCAGCGCGCCCAGCAGGTAAAACGCCCGCCGCTGCAGTTGGCGCGCGGCCTGCGTCTGTGTCTCGGCCCGCTGCTGTTCCGCCGCCGCCGCTCGTTGGGCCGCGCTGGCCAGCTGCTGCGCCGCCTCCAGCTCGCGCTGGCGCGCTGCCTCGCGCTCGGCTTGTTCGCGCTCGGTTTCAGAGCGCGAGGCGTCGAGGAATGCTTGCTCCTGCTCGTTCAGCTCCAGCCGGTGCGGCGCCCATTCGGCCCATTCCAGCACCTGCGCCAGCCGCGCGCCGCGATACAGCTCGGCCAGGTCGCGCCCGCGCCGCTCCCAATCCTGGGCCGCTTCGGTCAGGTGGCGGTGCAGCCGCAGGCCCTCGCGGTCTTCATCCAGCCACTGGCGCAGGGTGGGCCACTCGCGGATCAGCGCCTCGTGCGCCACTTCCACCGTGCCCTGGCCCAGGGTGACCAGCCGCGCATCGGCCAGCCGCGCCAGCACCTCTTTAACCTGGTCGGGGTCGCCGTGCGGCGCGGGCGGCAGCAGCTCGGCGTAGCTGGCGCGGCGGCGTGTGTCCTGCGTGCCCTCGCCCAGCTCGGTCAGCCGCAGAAAGATGTTGCGAGCGATCGCTTGCTGCGGCCCGGTCAGCTCTTGAAAGACGTTCTCAGCGGTGTGGGCAATGGCCCCGCGGACCGTGCCCGATTCGGCGTAGGACCTCAGGTTCATCAAGTTGCCGCGCCGGTGTTTCCAGGTCTCCAGCAGCGCGTGCGACAGCAGCGGCAGCGCGCCCGGCTCCGGCTGGCGGCCCTGGTCGGCGCCCACGTCGTGGAGCAGCAAGTCCACCAGGCCGGGGGTGAACTCCCAGCCGCTTTGGGTGGCCGGGACCTCGATGGCCTGGCGCAGCTCGCCGGCGTTCATCGCCCGGATGTATTCCTGGTGCTTGGCCACGGCCTCGCTCAGGGCGGGGTAGGGCGCCAGGCGCTCGTAAAAATCGGCCCGCAGCGTCACCACCGCGCTCACGGCGCCGGCGTCCGCGTCGGCAGCTGTCAACAGGTTGTCCAAAAAGGCGCCGCGCTCAGCCTCGTCGCGGCAGAGTGTGAACAGCTCCTCCAGCTGGTCCACCAATATCAGCAACCGGCTTGTGCCCTGGCCTTGCCCTGCTGGACGCTGTCGCCCGAGCAGCCGGCGCGCAAACAGGTGCAGGCTGCGCCGGTCGGCGCGCAAGTCGTCCATCAGGGTGGCCGTCTCGGAAACGGATTCGGACTCGCGGGTCAGGCTGGCGGCCAGGGCCTCCAACGGGTGCGCGGTGGGTGTCAGGCTGTACACCAACCAGCTAATGCCGGGGCAGCCCGCCTCGGCCTCGGCCTTCAGCCGGCCAAGGCGCTTCAGAGCCGGTGCCAGGCCGGCACGCACCAGCGAGCTCTTGCCGCTGCCCGAGGCCCCAATGACGGCCAGGAAGCGGCTGTTGCACACGGCGTCCACCAGCCGCAGGGTCAGCTCGTCGCGCCCAAAGAACTGGCCGGCGTTGGCTTCGTCGAAGTATTGCAGGCCCATGTAGGGCGGCTCGCCCGGGGCGGGTGGCGGCTCCTCGGCCGAACGCGTTTTGAGCGGTGGAAAATCGGCCGGCAGGCCCTCGATGCAAAGCTGAAAAATAGGTTGTGGAAAACGGATGTCTTTGAGCTTGTGCTCGCCTAGCGGCCGCAGCTCCGTGCCGGGCGGCAGATCCTGGTACACCAGGTCGCGGGTGGTCTGGGAGAGCAGCACCTGGCCGCCGTGGCCGGCGGCGGCGATGCGGGCGGCCCGGTGAACATCCATGCCCACGTAGCCGCTGCGGTCCACAATAGGCTCGCCCGTGTGCAGCCCCATGCGTACGCGCACGCGCACGTCTTGCGGCCAGTGCTGGGCGGCCAGGGCCGCCTGCGCTTCGACGACACACCGGACGGCGTCGAGCGCGCGGGGGAAAGCGACGAAGAAGGCGTCGCCCTGGGTGTCCATCTCGCGGCCGTTCCAGTGCGCGAAGGCGGCGCGCAGCAGGTCGCGCTGGGCGCCCAGCACCGCCACGTACCCTTCGCGCAGCTGCTCGAGCAGGCGCGTTGAGCCCTCAATGTCGGTGAAGAGGAACGTGACGGTCCCGCCGGGAATGTCCGGCGCCGCTTCGCGCTCGTTGGCAGCGATTCGCTCAACCCCTGTTCTGCCGCTGATGAAGCCGCGGCCGGCAAGGCTGGGGAAAGAGCCTATTCTACAACCAGCGCCGCCTGGCCTTAAATAGAGCTCGGCCACATCCCCCTGGGTGCGGCCGACTCATTGGGCTGAACGGATCGTCACGGTTTGCGCCAGACCGGGTTAGCGCATCCCGGCGCAGGGGTCTTCGAGGCCGTGGTGCTGGGCCGCGTGCGACAGCGGCCGGCAGATCATGGGCGGGTCGATGAAGCGAAGCGCATCGGCGCCGCCGCAGCCCGCGGGCGAGTTGTCGCAGGCCGCGCCGTAGTGGCTGGCCGCGGCCGCGGTCGGGCGGGCCAGCCGGATGAGGTTGGGGTGAGCCCACGCGCTCTGCGCGTTGGTGGCTGTCACCAGCCGGGTCTGCATCGCCTGGCTGGCGGCCACTGGCTTGGGGGCGGCGGGGGTGTAGGCCACGGCGGCCCACAGGGCCAGCACCAGCAGCAGGTCAATGGCTGCCAGCAGCCAGGTGCCGGGGTACTGCTTGCCGCTTTCGATCATCTTGCTCTTGGTGCCGATCAGCGCTGCGTTCATGTTCGTCTCCTTCGTTGGGTTCAGTTGGCGATTGGCTATGTCGATGCGGCCCTATCTAACCTCGATCAGGGCCTGGCGAGGTAACACCGGCGGATACGGGCGGTGATACTGCCGGTGATACAATAGGGCGCCAGAGCGGACTAAGCGCAACCGGAGGGGACCCCAACCAAGTGACTGCCGATGAGCCGGCCCACAGCGCATTTGGCGAATGGCTCCGGCAGCGCCGCCGCACCCTGGATCTGACCCGCGAGGAGCTGGCCCAACAAATCGGCTGCTCGGTGGTTATGCTCCGCAAGCTGGAAAGCGAAGAGCGGCGGCCCTCCAAGCAGATGGTCGAGCGCCTGGCCGAAGTGCTGCAGGTGGCGCCCGGCCAGCGAGAAGCCTTTCAGCACTTTGCTCGCGGCGACCCCTTCGCCCATGTGGGCGGTCAGCCGGGCGCGCCAGCGCCTGCCCAATCCACGCATCCGCCCGCCGCGACTGCCCGGCAACACAACCTGCCCCTGCAACTGACACGCTTCATTGGCCGCGAAGAGGACCTGGCCCAGCTCACCCAGCGTTTGGCCACGACACGCCTGGTAACCCTCACCGGCGCTGGCGGCACGGGCAAGACCCGGCTGGCGCTGGAGGCGGCCGCCACGGTTGTCGACGATTTCGCCGACGGCGTTTACCTGGTGGATCTGGCGACGCTGAGCGATCCGGCTCTGATGCCGCAGGCCGTTGGTGGCATGCTGGGGCTGCGCGAGGCGCCCGGCCGGCCCATGGGCGCCTTATTGTCAGAACACCTGGCTGCGCGGCGCGTGCTGCTGGTGCTGGACAGCTGCGAGCACCTGGTGCTGGCTTGCGCCGAGCTGGTGGAGACGCTGTTGCGAGCCTGCCCAAACCTGACCGTGCTGGCCACCAGCCGCGAGCCGCTTGAGATCCCGGGCGAGATCAACGTCGTCGTCCGACCGCTCTCGTCGCCGGATGAGCGCAGTCCGGTGGAGGTGGAAACCCTGGAGCGATTTGAAGCAGTCCAGCTCTTTGCAGACCGGGCGGTCCTGGCGCTGCCGGGCTTTCGCCTGACGGCGGCGAACGCGGCCGGCGTAGCGCGCGTGTGCTACCAGCTCGATGGTCTGCCGCTGGCCATCGAGCTGGCGGCCGCGAGGCTGAGGCTGCTCACGGTGGACCAGATCGCTGCGCGGCTGAGTGACCGCTTCCAACTGCTGGCGGGCGGGAACCGCCGGGGCGCGGCCCGCCACCAAACCCTGGCCGCCATGCTGGATTGGAGCTACGAGCTGCTGGGGGAACCGGAGCGAGCACTCTTGCGCCGGCTGGCCGTTTTCTGCGGGGGTTGGACGTTGGAGGCTGCCGAGCGGGTGACGGCCGGCCAATTTGGCGCTGGAGACGTGGCGCTGTCACCGGGCGAGGTCTTGGAGCTGCTCACCCAGCTGGTCAATAAATCCATGGTCGTCGTCGAGCATCGGCCGGACGAGGCGCCGCGCTATCGCCTGCTGGAAACGATCCGGCAGTACGCTCTGGCCAGGCTGGAGGCCAGCGGCGAATTGGAAACCGCCGAGCGACAGCATGCCGTGTATTTCCTGGCGCTGGCGGAGGCCAATCGGACGCAGAGAGCCCAAGCTTTCTTTGACTGGTCGGAGCGCCTGGACCACGAGCACGACAACTTGCGCGCCGCGCTGGCCTGGGCTCAATCGAGCCCGCCGGACGCGGCGCTGCTCTTGCGGCTGGCCGGCGAGCTGTGGAGCTACTGGCAGCATCATGGCTATTGGAGCGAGGCCCGCACCTGGCAGTTGGCGGCGCTGGCGCTGCCGGGCCTTGAAGGATCGGAACACGAGCCCGCGCGCGCTCGCGTGCTGGCCGGCCTAGGCATCATGCTCGAATTGCAGGGCGAGTACGCGGCCGGGCTGGATCACCTGGCGAATAGCCTGGAGCGCTTCCAGGCACTGAACGACCAGTGGTGGCAGGCCAACGTGCTGCACTGGCTGGGATGGGGCCATCGCGAGCAGGCTGATGTGGAATCGGCCCGGCGGTATCTGAGCGAGAGCCTGGAGCTGTTCTCGAAGCTGAACGACCTGGTGTGGCAGGGCCGGGTGCTGAACACGCTGGGCAGTGTGGAGATCATTCGAGAAGACACGTGGGGGGCCACGGCCTACCTGGAAGAAGGGCTGGCGTTGAACCAGCAAGTTGGCGACCGCGGCAACGTGGGCTGGTCGCTGAATTACCTGGGCCATCTGGCTCAGCTGGAGGGGCGCTTCGACCGGGCCGAGCAGTGCCAGGCGCAGGCCCGGGAGATCTTCCGCGAGCTGGGGCTGGATTTTGGCGCGGCCTGTGCCCAATCTGGCCTGGGTGAGGTGGCGCTGGCGCAAGGTGACACGCTGCACGCGAGGGCGTACCTGGCGGCAGCACTTGATTCATTCAGCAAGCTGGCCGATCGGGCCGGCGTGTCCTGGAGCCTGGCCGGTCTGGCCGGCGCTGCTGCGCTGGACGGGGCCTACTCGCGCGCGGTTCAAGTGTGGGGTGCGGCGGAGGCGCTGCGCAATGCCATAGGAGCACGACCCGCGCCGGCCTGCCGCGCCGTACATGAGCGGCTCATGGCTGCTGCGCGTGAGCAGCTGGGTGACCTGACGTTCCAGGTGGCCTGGACTACTGGACAGAAGATGGAACTGGAGCAGGTGATCACCGTCGCGCGACAACATTCAAAGATGGACGGAGAGCAGACGGTTTGATCGTTGCCAGAATGCCCAACCAAGGACCAGATATCTCCTGACAATTGTCTGGTGTTGATTGCATTACGCCGGTCAGATGCTTTCCTCCAGGTGTGTGATATGGACTGATTGGTGCCTATGTTGGTTGCCTGCGGCACGAATTGGGTACCACCAAAAATGAACGGACCCTTGGCTGCGTTTTGGCAGGGAACATCATCATCGAAGGCGGTTTTCCCACAGTTGGGCGTGACCCGGGCGATAGACAAGGGCGTTCGGGAAAACAAAAAGCCCTGGTTTCCCAGCACTCCTGGAGTATTTCAGAGGCGACGGGCGGATTTGAACCGCCGAACGAGGGTTTTGCAGGTCTTGGTGAACATCGACTGATACCCTCGGGCAGCGCGGCACACGATCAGGCTGCAAAGGCACAACCTATAGCGTGAACAACCTGAGTGTAGGGCCAGCGCGCGTTGGCGCATGTGGATTGAAAATCGCCTTGGCCCGGCGCAGCGCAAAGGGCGGCTTTCAGTTTAGACAGTGTTTCCTAAATCAATTGGCAGCGAATTTGAGCGCGCGGCGGATGCTGGCGAGATAGACCATGGCTTCACTGGGCTCAGCTGTATGCTCATCGTCCCGAGCCAGGCGCCGATAGCGGCCGAGCCAGCCAAAGGTCCATTCAATGGACTAATCACAAATGACAAATTCTGCCTGACCCGGACCGCACGGCTAACCCTGACCTGGTCGCGGCGCCCGTTGCGCTTGCAGGATCATCCCACGGGCGATACGGCGTACCCTT
>Ga0070730_10005426_pt1 | contig 11011 bp, 11 predicted proteins | sample Coa_R1_3_FD_66447 | JGI IMG/M metagenome (GOLD analysis project Ga0070730, IMG submission 66447) | Surface soil microbial communities from Centralia Pennsylvania, which are recovering from an underground coalmine fire - Coalmine... | ecosystem: Environmental > Terrestrial > Soil > Unclassified ... | reverse complement strand
GGGCCTTTGAGGCAGCGACTGGAGGAGGGTTCCGCCTGCCCGCGTTTGCTTTAGCGGACGACGGATACCTGCTTGCGTACGATGGCTGCGTCTATTCGGGATCCGACTGGATTCCCAAGGACAAGGCGTTCGCAGCGGTCAACTCCAGCCGCGGTCTTTGTGTGCGCTATCCCATCCGCATGTGTGACGATCTGCTGCCCATCGAACACCTGGGACCGGCAGAACTGTTCGTCATGCTCTGCGACAAGCTTGATCAAGATGGATGCGCGCACTCGGGCGCCGTTGCCGAGCAGATTGCCACCCACCACCTTTGGCTGTCAGGCACCTACGTGCTTCATTCCGAGACGGCCAAGAAGAATGGCGGTGATTTCGACGGTGACTACGTCGGTTTGCTCGAAGGCGACCGCTTTCCTCGTTTTGTCGAGAAGCGGTTCAATCTTCCCGAGGAATTTCATCAGGAAAAGAACAAGCGAAAGAAGGCGAAGTCTCCCTGGTGGAACCTGCCTCAGGTGGCCATGAAGGCCCGTGGAAATCATATTGGGACCATTACCAATCTGAAGACCTCGTGTCTGGCTGCCGGAAGGCCGGATCTCGCGAAACGGCTGGTCGCTGAATTGCAAAACGCGCTCGATAACCTGAAGTGGGATGTCGAGCCCAACCAGGAAGTCATCGCTGAAATCCGCCAACAGGTGACCCAGGCCCCCTGGCTTCGTTACAAGAACGCCCAGAGGATCTCGGAGTTGCCTATTCACCTCAATGTGGCCGAGACCGACCGCATTGGCAAACTCTGGAACCATGTCCGCAAGGAGATCCAGGACCTGCTCGAAAGCAAGCTGCCCATTGCCGAATTCAAAGGACTGGTTGCGGGTGAGAGCGTGACCCGCGCCATGTTCGATGAATGCCGTCAGGTCAATGGCATCTATGCCGCCGTTGTAGGCAAGGTCACCGAGCGGCAGGAAAAACTCAAAAAACAACTGGACAAGACCCAGGCCGAATGGGACCGCGTGCGGAAAGACAAGGACTTCGGCAAAGCGATGCGGCGCGAGACGTATCAGGAGAACCAATTGGCGTATGCAGCTCATCGGAAGTCGGAAGAGCAGGCCAAGAAGGCGATGAAGAACATCATCACCTGGGTGCGTCTCTGGGCAGCAGGCAAGCTGGAGGACCGGATGTGCTGGCTGCAGGCGTTACACACAATCGTGTGCAACGGCCGGGGCAGCGGCGGCATTCTTTTCCATGCTTTTCCGCAGGAGATCATCGACAGGCTGTCAGAGCGCACGGGCGGGAAGGTCGTCCGGGTGAAGCTGCCTGAACTTGCCGAGTTCTCCAGCCGCGTGGATCCTGAAGGCCGGACTTTTCTGGTTGAGCAAGTCCAACACGGGGAGAAGGAGACGTTTTTGTTTCAGTACAAAGACGGCCAGGTTTTCCTCGAACCAATAACCGACTAAACCGAGGCGGACCGGTCAATACCGGTCTCCACCTCAAGAGTCATCGAGATCCTAATGAAGCGTGCATTGATGTTTGTTCTGATGATTACGGCCACCTTAGCTGCGGCCGAAGACAGGTCACAACCGTCCGCATCGAGTGAGGTCATCCATGTAGCTACGGCGCTCGACCACATCTCCGTGCTGGAGTTTGGCGAACCGGTGACCATGGCCGCCGCCGGCAGCCCGGCGTTTCAGATTGAACGCCATGAAGACAAGGTCTTCATCAAGCCGCTGAAAGCCGGTGTCTCCACCAACCTGTTTGTGTGGACAGCTTCGCGCCGTTTCAGCTATGAGATCGAACCCCCAGGTGAGGTACCCAATATGAGTTTTGCCATCGATAATACTGTGCTTAAACCCGCGCCGGCGCCCGATCCCCAGGAGCAGATGTCGCTAATTGCCGACTCCATGCTCTCATGGGCTTTCTTGAACGTCGAACAGATCGACTCGAGCTCCATCAAAGACCACTCCGGAGATGTCCAGGTGCGCGTCGAAAGTGTGCTGGAGTCGAGCAACACGCTCTACATCCACTATTCGATTCACAATCTCAGCGGTCGGGACTACCGGGTGGTGGATCCCTCGGTCTACCGGTTGCTTCCCGTTCGGTCCGCCGTATCGTTGGTCGCGCTTGAGCGGACCCAACTCGACAAGAAGATGGAGCGCAAACTCGGTAAGGTGAAACAGCTTTCCCTGCAACCGGCTAAGGCCCAGGCGCGGAAGCTGGACCTCGCTCCGAATGAGGAGACGTCAGGCGTCATTGCTATTCGCGGACAGTTTCCGGGATCTTCGGTATTTGAGATCACATTTCCTACCGCAGGAGAGCACCATGTCGCAGCCGTCTTTGTCCGCTAGTTCTGCTCGGTCTGCGAGTTCCGCCAGCCCCAGTTCTCCCGTCCCCCGGCATATCGACGCCCGCGAGATGCGTGGCTTGTTGCCGCAGTTGTTCGCCGGGAACCGCGAAGCCAATTTCCTGTGGCAATTGAGCCAGAGGCTCAAGGACCCATTGAAGGAAGGCGAAGATGGGCGCTTCAGGATGAATCCCATCTGGCTTGCGCTGGGTCTTCTTGTGCTTCTGGCCTTGTCCGGTTTCCTCTATTTCACATTCAAGAGGTCGTAGTATGAACGATCAAAATAGCTATCAGCAGGGCTGGCGGGAGCACCGCGTCTCCCGGGAAGAAAACACCGCTCTGGTCATCGCGGTTATTGTCCTGTTGGTGTTCAGTTTGGGCGCCTACATTGCGGTCCGAAGATTACACATCAGGCCCTATCAACTGGTGGAGACAGGTCTCTATCTCCTCTGCCTTCTGGCAGCCTCGTTCTTGACGGCCCGGCATCTGTGGACAAGAAGAAGACGATTGGAAGAGGCTTGGCCACACCCCCCGCTCTTCGTCCCCATGCTCAAGGACCACGCCTATGTTCAAAGGGCCGCAGCCAAAAATGCGATTCTTCTCGGATACGACGTCCACTCAGAACCGCTCGACTGGCCGGATGAGACGCGCAGGATGCAGACCATGGTGTTGGGACAGAATGGTTCTGGCAAGACGACTCTGCTGCTGAACATCATTTCCCAGGATGTGCGCCGTGTCGTTGGATCGGCTGAAGATCCCCATCGCATCCCCATGATTATCTTTGACGGCAAGGGCGATCAGGAGTTCCTGAACGATGTAGTCCATGAGGTTGCCGCAGCAGGCCGGATGCATCAGCTGCGGATTCTCGATCCCTCCCGGCCCGACTTCTCTGTGCGCTACAACCCGCTTTATATAAAGGAGGACGAGTCCTACCAGGAGCACGTCAACTTTATCTTTGAATCGTTCATGCTGCGGCACGACTTCTTTAAGGGCCACCAGGCAAACTATTTCAGCGATCTGGTGCGTGTGCTGGTCCATACCGGAAAGCGCTTCAACATCTACGACGTCCTGGTGATGGCCCTGGATCCGCACGTGATGAAGGCGGAAATAGAGAAGGCGAAACGTCGCATAGAGCGCGTCCCCGGAACCAGCGAACAGCAGCGGCTCAACTTCCAGATGTCGGCCCGGAACCTGCAGGAGTCGCTCGACGATCGGGAGCGGGTTCCAAAGATTCAAGGTCTCGTAAATGAACTGATGACCTTTCTCGAAGATGAGCTTTCGATCATCACCGGGCCCTATGATGACCTGTTGACCCTCGATCAGGTCATTGATCAGGAGTTGATCCTGTTCGTCTCATTGAACACCAATCGGAATTCGAGAGCGGTGACGGCCTTGGGCCGGATGCTGCTCCAGAACCTGCAACTGATGGTGGGCAGGCGCTACGCGAGTCCCGAACGGAACCAGCAAATGGTGAGTGTCATCCTCGACGAATTTGCGGCGTTTGCCTACCCGCAGTTTGCCCAGATCCTGCAGACCGCGCGTGGGTCGAACATCGCGGTCCTGTTCTCTTTGCAATCGGTCCCGCAACTCGAAAGCGTCAGTCCCGGCTTTAAAGACAACGTGGCCTCAGCCCCCAATACTGTCATGCTCCTGCGCACCCGTGATGAGGAGACCGCCCGGTATTTTGAGAACGCCTCCTCGCGGATGCCCACCAAGAGACTGACCACAACCGTCCAGAGACGAGGCATTTTCGACCGGAGATATGAGGAAATAGGCTTCGCCAGTGAGACCCAAATCAAAGAGACGCGTGTTCAGGATGAGCACATCAAGAACCAACCAGTAGGGCAGATGGAGTTGCTGATGACTGACAATCGGGTGGGCACCATCTATAAGCATCTGTACGTCCGCCGTCCGCCCAAGTACCGCCTGCCCGGTTTTCAGCCGATGATTTTTCCGCGCATTGAGTCGCCCCTATCCCGCAATGAGGGAGCCAACTTGCGCTTTAAAGACCCGGAGCTAGCCCGGCGCAAGCGGCGCGTCTCCGGCCAGGAGTAAACATATGAACCTATCCTCGAAGACCGTACTGATCTCCACACTTTTTCTTGCTTCGTTGGCTGCCGGCCAGTCGCCGCGCTCGTCCTATGATCCGGCGCCCAGGAAGCCGCAGAAGCACTATGACAGCTTTGTCGACTTTGCCTTGAAGCAGATCAATCCTCGAGATATCGACTATGGGCAAAGGATTGAGGAGGCTCGCCAAAGCTTCATCGATGACAGCATCTTGAGCTTGGAGTTTTGGGGGAATACGCTGCCGGTGATCGTGCTTCTGATCACCTTTGGCATGTTTGTCAGGCAGGACAACGAGGGCAAGCGGCGGGAAATTCTGGTTGCCGAAGTGCTTGCCTGGTATCACAACGGACTGGTGGACGCGCACCAGGAACACTCCGGGCTGCTGGCAACATACCAGCAGCTGAAGAAGATCTTCGATGATCAAAGGGAAGCGAAACTGGCCGAAGGCGCGCATCCGGCAAAGCCTGATTCGCCGCCAGGCACCGGGAAAAAAGACCCACGGAGCCCCGGCCAGCCGGCTCAGCCACCCGCTCCCGGAACCGGACAACAATCGAAAAATGACCTGGAAAATATCCAACAGCAGCTGACCCGGGAAAAGAATCTCGCTAGCAGTCTCCGCCAACAGATAAGCTCTTTGGGCCGCCGGTTAGAAGAAGAAAAAGAGAAAAACCGTAGCCTCAAAGGCGAATAGCCATTTTGAAAATCAGAAAGGAACCGACCGTTATGCCGGACAAAAAATTTCACAGAACGGTCCTGGACGAACTGGACCAAGTCTTCAACCAGTTCCAACCGGGCGGCAAACTCGCCCCCATTGAAGACCGCTTCGAATACGAAAAGGGAATAGAAGCCTTGCCTCCGGAGGAGCGGGAAGTAGTCCGCGAACTCACCAACTTCGCCGACCTGTGCAAGTACTTCTCCGAGCGTAAACAGAAACTTGGTTCCGAGGTTGTGGCCGCCATCGCCCAGGTTCACAAGTTACCGATTGCCGAACGTGCAGCCAGCGTCCGGGAAATCAACCAGAAGCTTATCGAGCGCATCCATGATGCTGGTCAAGATACTCAATTTCGGAACTAACTGGTGGGCGCGCTTCGGCCAAGACCCGCAAGATCCGTACCGTTACACCCGCCATGCTGCTTACTACAACTCAACCGGCGTGCGCTGCGGCCGCAAGGTCCGGCGCCACTGGATTATCCCAGGCCTGATCCGCTTCAATGGCGTGGGCGGGTTCAATCCTCACTTGCCCAACCGTTTGATCGGCGCAACCTTTCTGTGCTCCGATCTGGCATCTCTGTTTGGCGGCAACCGGCTCCTGTTCAAGTCCAGGATGCCGGAATCCGCTGTTCCGGAATGGCATCTGATTGTAGTTTCAAGCGAGGCGCACGGCACGCTGAACTTCAGCTCTGACTTCTGGAGATCGCCCCAAATCCAGATCATTGCCTTGAGCCAGTTGCGCGAGAAGCAGGAAGCCATGGTGCTCATGAAGACCGGCGATTGGGTCGAAACCAGTTGCGGTTTCTGGCAACTTCTCGGCTCCAATGGCGGCCGATCCGGCGCCGGTCTTGAGCTGGTGGGAGACCAACCGGTCGCCTGATCAGGAACTGTATGCGATATCCCAAGGGCACATTCGTTGTCAATTGCGACCACGATATTCCACTGCTGTTGCAGGTCCGTAACTCCCGGTTCATCACTCACCAGCAGTTGTTTGAGCTCATGGTAAATAGCGGTAGAGAATATTCTCGCAAGACTTTTAACTGGCGTGTGAAACGGCTGGTGGACTTCAAATGCATCAGTATTTGTGATGGTAATTTCGGCAAGGGAGCGCTCATCTACCGGGTAGCCCGTGGCGGCCTGTTGCAACTGGAAGACCACGGTCACTTTGCCACTGTATTGAACTCTAGGACTGAACACCTTCCGCATGTATCTCAAATCCATCATGCCTTGGAGCTGAACGCCATCCATCTGGCGTTGGCCCATGCCGACACCCTGGCAACCTGGAAGTCTGAGGTTGAGATTGCATCGGCCAATACTTTGGCCGCCGCTCCGCTTGCCAAGGATTATGACGCGGTGGTCAATGTTTGGAACGAGGAGACGTTGGCGTGCTTCGCGCTCGAATATGAACGCACGTTGAAGAGCGCCCGGCAATATGACAAGATCAGGCAGGCGCTTGAAAGCGAAGACCGGATCGGCTGCGTTTTATATGTCACGGCAGGCCTGGAAATGGTGGACCATTTGGCGCAGGAACTGTCAGGCATTCCCAAACGACTGGCATTTACTACGTCTCCGGAGTTCCGCAAAGGGCTCTTGGATACCCCGGTGGTGATCTATCATGACCAACCCAAAGTTCCCTTTCGGCAGCTCCTGCGGAGCATGTTTTAGATTTGAGCTGTCTTTGCCCCGCCTTTGAACCGCCATTACCCCGCCGTAGCCCCGCCCGGCCCCCTTCTAAGTCTCATCACCTCAGCAGCTTGCATTCTGACTACCCTCTTAATTTCATCGCTTTCGTGTCCAGTTTTGGCCTTTGCTTGGGTTCCTGGTCAAGTCGATGATCACTATCCTTAATATATGCCTGTCTCCGCGTGTGTACCCTTCGCGTCTTTGATGAACCCCTCTCCCCTCTTTGCTCACTGGATTTGGTTTTCTTGCCTTTCCGTGGTCTGACCAACTTCTTCATTTGAGAACAAGTCGTCTTCTTTTGGCAGACGACAACTGCGGTAACTTCCACGTCATCCTTTTTGTTGGGTGGATTCTTTACTTGTTGGCGCCAACACCCACTCCCCAAGTTGTTCATCGACTGATGAGCCATTGACTGACTGAGGTTCGCCGCCGTCAGTTTTCAAACAAACTTAACTGTGCGGAAAAGTCTTTCAAGAGTAACGTATTTTCTGACACTACTGCGACACGACCAGCTTTTTATTGCCGCCATTGGGTCCATTATGGTGTCGCTTTTTGCGCCGAATTGTTCGTCCTGGCTGCACGCGATTCTGTGCGCGCACCAACCCCTGATTGTGGGAGTTGATTGGAACAATATGCGGGACTCCGGCGCGTGCCCGTCGGCCGTTCCCTCGGCATGTGGTTGTCACCTGATCGACTCAAAGGTGTACGAGCGTGACCCTTTGTCCAGCACTGTTGGTGCTCACATCCTGCCGCCGTCCAGGCATCACGAACGCGGCAATTCGCCCATTTTCAGTGGAGTTCACGCCTGTCGCAGCCAACCAAACCGTGCCTGATTGGTGCTATCCACTGGCATTGTTGAGCACTTCTAAGTTGTGGCACTTGTGACAACCACCACGGCGAAAGCGGATTACAAATCCTTCTGTTGGATCGGGATCTAGCGCCTCTCTGGAGTGTCCTTAATCCTTTGAGTTTCGCATCCCCAGGAAACGTCTTTGACTTCCCAAAGCCTCTTGGTTGCGTCGCATTTCCGAGAGGCCAGCAGCGAAGGTCCGGACCGGTTCTGTTGACTTGACCGGCGTCTCGACTCCGCGATCAAGCCTGTCTAAAAGCTCCTTGTAACTCTTCCATATTTTCCCTTGGTTGTGATTCGCCGGCCGGATCATGGGCCTTAACTCTCTTAGAAAGGAAGAAAAAATCGAATGCACCGAAGTTTTGGAAACTTGAGCATCCATCGGCTGTTCAGCACCACCGACATGGGCATCCGCAATCCAGAGCCCCACGTCGAGCTGGTAATCCGGGAGTTCCTGAAAATCGGGGAGGCTGTTGCGCCCCGCCAGATCGTAATGCCGAAAGGCATCCTGCTCTTACAGATGGCGCCAGATAATCCCGACTCAGGAGCCATCTACGTCTATGACCGGTCCAGTGAAGCGTTCTACATGCTTTGCTTTGAAGACCCGGATGAAACCTTAACCGTGGAAGAGTTCTGCCGGTTACTCAACCAGTATGACCTTTTGCAATACGCCGCCCAGCCAGAGCTCTTGCAAGCCGGTTGCCAAATCACGGGATCGGCCTGAGCAGACGATGCTGCTCTTGCGAGCGAATTTGACCGAATTTGAAAGCAGGGGTAAGAAGGAGCTTGGCGAGGTGAATTATGCCATCACGACGTAAGCCGGGCGACGAGTTGGTCGCTCGTTATTTCGAACTCTTCATCAACCGCCTGGCCTATACCCGGCAGTCTTCCACTCCGGATCCGGCAAGAGGGCGACACTACTACTACCGGCCAAAAGGAGACGTACCGCTCTCCCGCCAGACCCTTGAGCAGCATCTGGCGGGAGAACTCACTATCGGCATTTACGCCATCAACCCGGAGACACAACGTTCCAAGTGGGTGGCCATCGATGCCGATTACGAGACCGCCCTTGATGATCTGCTGAAACTACAGTGGGAGTTGGGCCAGGACGGGGTGGAGGCGGCGCTTGAGAAATCGAGACGCGGCGGCCACCTTTGGATCTTTGCCGAACGGCCGCTCCGGGCGCGGGATTGCAGGCTCTACATCTTCAACCTGGCCAAACATCTGAAGGTGCCGGTAAAAGGCATCGGGCTGGCGGACGGGATCGAGGTGTTCCCTAAGCAAGATGAGGTCCCTGCGACCGAGTTTGGCAATGCGATCCGTGCGCCTCTGGGCGTACATCGAGGCGCGGGGAAACGATACTGGTTCTACGGGGCCGACTACACGCTGGAAGCACAGATGGCCTATCTCAACCGGCTGAAGAGGATCACCGAAGAAGAGATGGCGCGATTCATAGCAGCTCTCAAGATACCGGAAGAGTTGGAACCCAAACCCAAGGCTGACTTTCCTGTTCGCGGGTGGAGCGCCAATACAAGCCGGCACGAGTTTCGCATCCTGGAGCACGTGACTGTAAAACGCAAGGCAGGCCGAAACTACTGGACACGGTGTCCGTCCTGCGCCCAACAGGGACGCGACCGGGGCGGAGACAATCTCGCCATTTCTGTGGCCGATCCCCGTAAATACAAGTGCTGGGCAGGATGTGCGAAAGAGATGATCCGGGAGGCGCTCGGTTGCCCCATAAGGAATCGAGTAGCGAGTTAAATCTATGGCAGAGACAAAACAGAATCGTTTAACCAGCGAAGAGGTGCTTGCATTGCGGGGCTTGCGTTTGCCTGTGGCGGCCTTGAAAGCACTTCACCGTTCAGGCATTTACTGTGAACCGGCAGTATCGATTGAGTACCAGCAACTTGCACGGCGGTACGTAATTCGGGGTGTCGAGTCGGGTGGTGCGGTCGCGCCCATCGGGGCCTATTGCAGTTTCGTGGACGACGACGGTGCTCCGCTCACAGCGCTTCAGCGTGTCGATTCCGTTGGGGTGAACGGCCTTCATGCGGTAGTGCTGGCCCCCGGTTTCGTGCGATTGCAGATGTTCCGCATAGAAACCACTTATGAGCTGCTGATCACACGTCACACCTTGGCGACGGTTGAAAGCAAACACCGGCCCAGCCTTCGCAACTCCATCTTGTTCCACGGCAGGCAGGGCATTCTGGAGATGAAGTTGTGGGACAAAGACAATCAGTTCCAGGGACTTGTGGCTCCTGTTTTCTACGGGAGGAGTGGAGATCAATCCGCTGCTCCAGCCAGGTTTCACGATGCAATTCTTCGGTTGACCACTGGCGTCTGCTGCATTGGATGCCGTCACACACATTTGGTTCAGATCAACGATTCATCATCAACCGCGAATTCTGGCATGGTTTCAGCGCCATAGGGCTGATGAAAAGCGAGGTCAGATGAAGAACGCCAAGGAAATCGAGGGAGATGCGGAACTGCCGCAGATTGACGAGGTCTTACGCGACCCCGCTGCATCTTTCTGGTTGACGGACGCACTCCGTTCGGCGCTGGAACGCGATCCGGTAGATGCCGCCAACGACGCCATGGTATTGGCGCGCTTGCTGGACAGGAGATGCCGCCCGATCATCAGAGAATCTTGACATCTATATCCGCAGACTCGATACCAGGGACGCGTTCACTACAGCGCAGAGCTTCCAGAGATTTGGTCGATGTGTACAACGCTCAAGTGCTGGCTCACATACTGGATCAGCGTAGCCGCTTATTGATCGAACAAGCAGCTTCGGCGAGGAGGAGTTTTGAAAAGAGATCCTAATAAATCCCGACAGCAAGATCGGTTCTCGAAACGTCATGCCGGCAAAACTCGTTCCGGGGCTATTGGACATGGCTCGCAGCAGCCTAGACTCGTACTGGATGCGAACTGTACTACCTGCGGGCGAATTCGCAGTCGAGCAAAATATCTGTCCGTTCCAGATTTCGCCCTCCGTCATGTGGCAAGTACAGGGCATATCGTCGTTTTGAACGGCACTGCCGACTTTCCCGAGCACCGTTAGCCAGCACAGCACAGCTTTCGCGGGAAAGACTCCACCCTTGCGATAGTGTGACCACCCTCTCCTGCTTGTTCCCAAGCCAATTGATGAATCGAGGTATTCGCCCATGAACATGCCCGCTTCGGTCGACGTTTGTCCGAACTGCCAGAAACCTGTCACCAAGCACCGTCCCTGGTGTGCGGACGTTCAGACGACCACACCTCCCCAACAGGGCGATATTGTGGACCATCCGCTGCTCGGTCGCTCAACTCTCATCAGCGTCTACACAAGGCGTGAGGCAATCGAAGACGGAATACTGGTGGACTTCTC
>Ga0070730_10005424_pt1 | contig 11015 bp, 9 predicted proteins | sample Coa_R1_3_FD_66447 | JGI IMG/M metagenome (GOLD analysis project Ga0070730, IMG submission 66447) | Surface soil microbial communities from Centralia Pennsylvania, which are recovering from an underground coalmine fire - Coalmine... | ecosystem: Environmental > Terrestrial > Soil > Unclassified ... | reverse complement strand
ACCGTAGAGGCCCTGGAGCAAGCGGTAGGGGATGCCTTGAATGCCGTCACAGCCGAGAACACTGCCGGTTGTTTTGCCGGGTGTGGATATGGTCTACGCTAACTATAAAAATGCTTTAGCCCAGCGCGGAAGCGCTGGGAAGCTGGAAAACAAAGTTCGAGCCCCTGAGGGGCGACACTAACTGCGAGATACAGTAGTCCTTAAAATGGGCTAACACTCATGGAATGTCCTCGAATGTTTTCCTGACCGCAGGGCCTTCTTTCAACATGCGTTCAGCCAATTCCAGATGGCCCTCGATGCCGGGCAGGGGGATACCGCGATTTCCTTGCGGCCCTCGCAAGAGCACATGCAGGTCGGGAGCGACCCAGAGCCTGCCTCTCTTGGGCGGCTTGGGAAAGGGTAGCTTCGCCGGCTTGCGCGGAGCCAGCCTCGAAATAATCGGCTTGGGCCTTTTGGGTGGCGTTAGTTTGGGAACCGAGAGCTTCAATGGCTTGGGCCGGGTTAGTTTCGCGACTGAGAGCTTCAACGGCTTGGGCACTGCCACTCTGGGAACTGCCAGCGTGGGTGGTTTCGCAATCGCCGGTCGTCTCAGAGGTTCGCGTGCCACCCATTGCGTGGTTTGCGGCTCCGGACGCGTGACTCGCTTTGTTTTCGCAGTCCGCCGTTTGCTCCAATCCTGTTTTGCACGCCGCGATGGCTTGCCGGCTTGGGCCGCGGTTTTTTTCTTTTTCAATTCACCATCCGCAGATTCGATAAAGCGTTTAAAAGACGTTCTAAGAGCTCGCGCCTTTCTCCAGCTTCAAACGCACGTTGACAAAATTATAGGGCGGCCACGGGCCTGTGTATTTGAAGCTCAGCAGGTCTCCGAATTTTTGGGAGATTTTGTTCACCGTGTGGTCGAATTCCTCTTCGCGTTTGCGCTCCAGCAGGAAGGCGGCGTTCATGATCATTCTGTCGCCAATGGGTTTGTTGTCACGCGAGGCGACGCAGACCGGCCGCAAATCGGTGTAAATCTGGCTCACGATCTCTGCGCTGCGGTCGATCAGCGCCCTATCGATCATCCGCCCCAGTTGCATGCGCGCGAAATAGGTTGATTGCAGGTGCTTGCGCGCCAATTCCGCATTGAACTTGTGGATCTCTTCATCGTCGCGCTTCAGTTCTTCAATGACTTTGTCGCGGTCCCAGGTCACCTTGAGCCCGAATTCGATTTTCCCTTCCATCTTTTGCAGCACGTCCTGCAGCGACGGGTAAATGCTTTTCAATACCTCGCGGATGTCGTCTCCCGAGCGAAAAATCGTGCCAAAGCTCATGGGGATGATGGTATGAGTCCGCATGACGGCTTCCACAACGTGCTCGTGGGCAAGGGCATTTTCACGTGTGGGATCGAAAATCAGCGCCTTGACCTTGCTGACCACGGCCGCCAGGTCGCGGTAATAGACGGTAAAAACGTCGGCCCCTTCGCCGCCAATCCCGGTTTTGCCAAAGTTCCTCGCTTCCTCGCCTGCGATGACGCCATACACGTAGACCGCGCCGTCCTGCGGCAATGCTTCCGGGCCCGCGGCCGTCGGCCTGCGTGTGGCCGCGGGTAAATCCATGTGCAGTTCGTCATATTCCTGCGCGAGTTTCTGCACGTTCGAATGCTTCACTTCTTTGAGCTTGCCGGCCTTAGTGTTCTTTGGTTTGAGCTTTGTCGCCATCGTCGGCTCCTAGGATGGTTGTAACCGTCTTTAAGAATTCTTCGATATCAATCGGCTTGTGCAGCACCGGTACGTTGAGGCCCTTGGCCCGCTCCACAATGTGATTGGTTGCATAGCCGCTCAACAGCACGCAGGGCAACTGCTTGAAGCGTGACAGGGCAAACTCGATCACTTCGAAACCGTTATGTTTTTCTTCCAGAGAGAGATCGCATAACAGCAAGTCCAGCCGTTGCGCGCTATGCAAGACATCCATCGCCTTTTTGGAAGTCTCCACCGCGATGGCCTTGTAACCTTCCCTTTCGACCAGGAGTTTATAGGTAAATAAGACCGAAGGTTCGTCGTCCACTACCAGTACAGTGCGGTTTTGTTTTTCGACATCCATAATCAACGAATAACTGGCAAATCAATCCTGAAGACCGTGCCCCTGCCCAGCTTGCTCTTGACTCTTATTTTTCCGCGATGGGTTTCAATGATGCCCTTTACGATCCACAACCCCAGCCCGGTGCCTTTCTCACCCTTGGTGGTAACGAAAGGATCGAAGATACTGGTCTCTATTTGAGGATTGATGCCGCACCCGGTGTCGGCAATGGAAATCCTCACCCATCCATGCAGGCCGTCGCTCGAGAGATAGTAGCGGGTGCGGATGACGAGCATGCCGCCCTGATCCATACTGTCGCTGGCATTTACCACCAGGTTCGATACCACCTGGCGCATCTGGTCCGCCGAACCGAGCACGGCGGGAATATTTTGCAACTGCCGCTTGATGGTCACACCCCGCGTGCTGAGCTGCCGGTTGAACAGGGCCAGGGTGTCTTCGATTACGGCATTTAATTCGAAGCTGACGACGTTTTCTCCGTGGCGATAGAGTCCCAGCATCTGGCGCACGATGCTGGCCACGCGCTGAGTTTCTTTGAGCAGGATGTCATAGAGAGGCTTCCCCTCCGAATCCACATGCCGGTCGAGCAGATGGATGGCGTTCTTAATGGCTTCCATGGGGTTGTTGACCTCATGCGCGATCGTACCTGCCAGCCGCCCGGTGGCCGAAAACTTTTCTATCTCCAGCATGTGGCGTTCTGTTTTCAGTTGCTCCAGCTTCTTCCAGGCGCTGAAGTCGCGCAACACGGTCACACAGTAGGAAACCTGCCCGCGGCTGTCGAGTATTTTTCCCGACCTGACCTCATATTCCACTTCGGCCGAAACCGACGGATTGTAAAGTGTGATGGAGCGGGTTTCATTACGCGTGGTGGAGAAAAAAATGAAGCCCTGCAGATAGGCGTCAATCTTGGCCTGGTTCTTGATGATCTTGGGTTCGGCGGCGAGGGCGGCCGAGCTGTTTTCGTCGGTCCTTTTGCCCAGCAATTCCTGCGCCAGAGGATCAAGCAGCACCATCTTCGCGGAGTGATCGGCAACGATGATTGGGTCGCCCACGTTCCTGATGACCAGGTCGAGACGGTCGCGGTCCTGGCGAAGCACCTCCTCGGCATTGCGCAGCTTCTCCAGGTTCGTCCTGACCTCGACGTCAGCCCGGCGCAGGTCTGTGACGTTGCGCATCACCGTAACCAGGCCGGAGCGCAAGCCATCAGTATCAATGGTTGGGGCGCAAACTGCCTCGAACAATACCTCGCGGCCCTCTTCTACGTCCACCAATGTAATGTCGCGGGAATTGTCCTCACGTCCGGCGACAGAAAGAGAAGAGAGGGTTGCGGAAAAGAGCAGGTTGTTTAATTCCACGGCGCGAATCGCGCCTTGCGTGGCGCTCTCCTGCTCGGAAGGGAGTTTGAAAAAACGTTCGGCGGCCCGGTTCTGGGTGATGACCCTCAGTTGAGCATCCGTCAGAATCACCGGATCGGCCATGCTCATCATGACCGTATCGCGTTGCGCTATGTTGATTTCCATGTCGCGCATACGGTTGTAATAGTGCTCGACCTTGAACAGCCGCGAAAGATAGCGGTTGGCGAGTAGGGTCAGCGCGGCCGCTTTCCCAATTCGGGAATCCACTTTATTTCTTTCAACTGCCACCAGGACCGCGGCAGAATAGGCGCGCATGTTGCAGACCGCGCAGACCTGTTGCTGTAAATCGAGGCTCCTCGCCTGGCGCGAATTCATGATGGCCAGGCAATCGGCGCGGTGCTCGCGGTCTGCCTCCCAGCACAACCGCTCATTGGAATAAATGATGGGACAGCAGAAAAACCGCTCGTTGCGCGGACCATCGATCACCGCCGGCTGCCCGTTCCGCATGGCGGCGATGAGCGGCTTTTCAGCCGCCCACAGCGGCGCCGTGAAGTGCTCTTTAATGCTCTTGGAGCAATTAAGAGCGGCAACCGGCCGTGCGATGCCGGCTTCAAAGTCAACCAGCACGGCCAGGGCCCTGGAAAAACCCAGACCCACGAGTTCTTCAATCAGAATGGGGAAAATTTCATCGCTTTGTTCCGCGCTCAACAGCCGCAGGGCCGGCCGGTCTTGCAGGGGCTTGGAAAAAGCTTCTCCCATGGGAGAGATTCTGATTTGCGGGGTCGCCATAGCTTATCTCTAACGGGTGCGTGGAGGGCCTCTGCGGGTCATGCGTCGGCTTGGAGGTGGAGGAGGCGGCTCTTCTTCCTCCAACTGCGGCCTTGAGACCAGCCCTGTCAGGCCTACGGCATCCGCATATTTCAAATAAGTGTCAATCGAGGCGACAACCACGCGCGCTTCCACGGTGATGAGATCAATGCCGACCAGCGAAATCCGGACCCAGGCATCGATAACGATTCCTTTATCCAGCACCCGATCAAGCACATCAATCAGGCTGGAACCGCCGGATACTCTCTCGACCGCCATGAAAAATCACTCCAGGAATGAGCGCTGAAAATTAGATAGTCCACTATTCTGAAAATCCTGTCAATAAGGTAAACGCTATCGCAGTGATAGCATTGTTAGCAATGTGATAGCATAGGCATTTATGAAAGAAAAAAAGACCAGCTTATTGCTGCGTTGCACTCCCGTGGAGGCCGCCTTGATCCGCCTGGCGGCCAGGCAATCCCGGCGCAGTGTGAATGCTTACATTCTGTACACAGTTCTTTCTCGAATCGACATACAACATAGGCTGGAAAAGAAAGTGGCCGCAACGAACATCCGCCGGCAGATTAAGAAGCCGCTGGCGCTTGACAGGCCCTCGCCCGGCACCGAGGTTCTAAAGAGCGGAGTGTACAGGGTCTTTCATCACAAACACCGTGCCCCGCATGATGTGATCCTGATGCAATCCGAGACCTTTCCTGCTTGCTCCAGGTGTGGCGCGGCAGTGAGATTTCAACTGCTGAAAGCGGCCTCTTTGCCCAGCTCTCTTTCCGGTATGCGCTGATACCATTCAAAACCGGCATAGTCTAGCCGTTCAATCGCTCGTATTCGTGGCTTGCGGTTGACTTCATTTTGCAATTGCGCGTGGATCGACGGAGAGCCACAGGAGTGCATATGAATGGCGTAGACTGAAGTGATATGGCTACGGAAAATACCACGCAGACAAGCGAGTCTCTGAATTCCCTGGCGCAAGCGTCTTCTTCTTATCTGCGCTCTGCCATGCACCAGCCGATCCACTGGCATGAGTGGGGCGAGGCCGCCTTTGCCACGGCCCAGCAGCAGAACAAGCCCGTGCTGCTCGATATTGGCGCCGTGTGGTGCCACTGGTGTCACGTGATGGACCGGGAATCCTACGAGAACCCCGAGGTCGCGCAGATCATCAATGAACACTTCATTGCGGTAAAAGTTGACCGCGACGAGCGTCCCGACGTGGACAGCCGCTACCAGGCCGCGGTTTCGGCGATCAGCGGACAGGGCGGCTGGCCGTTGACGGCCTTCCTTACCCCCGAAGGCAAGCCGTTTTATGGTGGAACTTATTTCCCTCCTGAAGATCACTATGGACGTCCCGGATTCAAGCGCGTGCTGCTCTCCATTGCGCAAGCCTATCGCGAGAAACACGGCGACGTGGTCGAATCGGCCAACAGCGTGATGAGCGCCATCTCCCACGCGGAGGCCTTTGCCGGGCGCAGCGCCGAGTTTTCACCCGAGCTGGTCGGAAAGATTGTCGGCTCCGCGGCCAAGCTTTTCGATGTGCAGCACGGCGGCTTTGGCAGCGAACCCAAATTTCCCCATCCGGCAATCATGGATTTACTGATAGACCGCTACGCGCGCACCCGCGCCGATTTTCTGGGGACCATCATCAGCACCACGCTGGAAAAAATGGCCCAGGGCGGCGTCTATGACCAGCTTGCCGGGGGCTTTCACCGCTATTCAGTGGATGAGCGCTGGATCGTACCCCACTTCGAAAAAATGTCATACGACAATGCCGGGTTACTGCTGAACTACGTCCACGGATACCAGGCGACCAAGAATGAATTTTTTGCAGAAGTCGCGCGCGACATCATCCGCTGGATGGATGAGTGGCTCAGCGACCGCGAGCGCGGCGGCTTCTACGGCTCGCAGGATGCGGATATCAACCTCGATGACGACGGCGACTACTTCACCTGGACCGTCGCCGAAGCGGCCGCCTGCCTGAGCGAAGACGAATTCAAGGTCGCCAGTCTTCACTACGACATTGGCGAAGTCGGTGAAATGCATCACAACCACGAGAAGAACGTGCTCTATGTGCGCGCTCCCGTGGGTGAAATTTCACGCCGCCTCGGATTCCCTCAGGAAAAAGTAAATGCGCTGCTGGCCTCCGCCAGGAAGAAGATGTATGCCGCACGCCTCGAGCGGCCCACTCCTTATATTGATAAGACGGTTTATGTGAACTGGAATGCGCTCTGCATCTCCGCATATTTGAGCGCGGCCCAGGCGCTCAAGATGGGAGCTGCCCGCGATTTTGCCCTGAAGTCGCTCGACCGCATACTGTCGCGGGCATGGGATCCCAAAAAGGGAATGGGGCACGTGATCGCCTACTCCGATCCGAAAGCCGAAGTTCGGCACGTGCCCGGGATGCTCGACGATTATGCCTACATGGTCTCCGCCTGTCTCGACGCCTACGAGGCCACCTCAGACCTGCGCTACTTCAAAGTCGCCCTCGAAATTGGCGATGCCATGATCGCGCGCTTTTACGATCCGGCCTCCGGCGGCTTCTTTGATACTGAAATTAGCGGCCAGAATCATCTCGGCGCCCTCGCCGCCCGGCGCAAGCCCTTTCAAGACGCGCCCACTCCTGCCGCCGATCCATCGGCAACCATTGCCCTGCTGCGCCTGCATGCCTACACGAACGACTCCGGCTATCGCGAAAAGGCAGAGCAGACCCTTGAGGTCTTCGCCGGATTGGCCGAACAATACGGAATGTTCGCCGGCACTTACGGCATCGCCGCTGCCATGTTCTCCACTCCGCACACACAGGCAGTCATCCTCGAAAAAAATAGTGATAGCGCAGCCGCCGGCCAGCTTTATGACGCCGCAATTGAATCTTTCTCCTTCAATAAGTCCGTGTTGCGTATCGCAGAAGGCCAGGTCGCGCCTGAAAACCTCCCCTCCGCGCTGGCAGAAACAATCCCCAACCTGCCGGCAGTCAAAGAGAAAAAAACCGTCGCGGTCGTGTGTTCGGAATCTTCCTGCAAACCGCCGGTCAGTACTGTGGAAGAATTGCGGAAGATACTTACGTAAGTATAAAAGCCATCTTTGAAGGGGCACGACTTCAGGGGTTGCGGAAAAACTCAATTTCTTGTCATTCCGATCCCGCAAAGCGGGAGAGGAATCCCTATTGTGTCGAGGATCATGGGGCCGCCCATGAACCCTGAAAGCTCATAGGGATTCCTCGTCGCGTTGCTCCTCGGAATGACAATGAAAGCATGATCGTGAAACTCATGTTTTCCGCCTGCGGCGGCCCTCAGAAGCATCTAAAATGTCCGCTGGTAAAGGCGCGTCAAAATCGTCAGCCACACGAATGCGCTCCCGATCCACTCCAAGCTCGCGCTTCGGATTGACCGGCCGAATTGCAACTAAACGGGCTACAGGAACACCTGCTTTGGCGATCGTGATCTCTTCCCCCAAAGCAACTCGCCGCAGCAGCTTGGAGAGGTTGGTCTTGGCGTCGTGAATGTTGACTTCCATATCGAATATGATGGACTAACTTTTAACTAAGTCAAATCGAGGGACATAAAAGTCTTCTGTGTTTTCTTGCTTTGTTACTGGCGCCTTTTATCCTGTAAAATCCCTTCCAGCATTCACTTATGAATCAACAAGAAATCTTCCCCCCTCCAAAACATTTCAGCGAGAAAGCCCACATCAGTTCCATGGAGCAGTACGAGGCTTTATACAAAGCTTCCGTCGCCGACCCGGAAAAATTCTGGGCCGAGCAGGCAAAAAACCTGCACTGGTTTGCGCCGTGGAAACAGGTGCTCGACTGGTCGAACCCGCCATTCGCCAAATGGTTTGTTGGCGGCAAGACCAATGTGGCTTACAACTGCATTGACCGCCATCTCTCTTCCGCCCGGCGCAACAAAGCCGCCATCATCTGGGAGGGAGAGAACTTCGAGCAGCGCATCCTCACCTACCAGGAACTGCACCGGCGCGTCGCCAAATTAGCCAACGCGCTCAAGAAGCTTGGTCTGAAGAGCGGCGACCGCGGCATCATCTATATGCCCATGATCCCCGAGGCCGCGATTGCCATGCTGGCCTGTGCGCGGCTGGGCATCACGCATTCGGTCGTCTTTGGTGGCTTCTCGGCAGAGGCGCTCAAGGCCCGCATTCAGGATCTTTCTGCATCGCTCGTCATCACCGCCGACGCCGGATTGCGGCGCGGCAAAGAAATTCCGCTCAAGCCTAACGTGGATGAAACCCTGCCGGAGTGTCCGACCGTAAAGCACCAGGTCGTCTTCCGGCGGCTGGGCACAAAGATCGAGATGAAATCCGGACGCGACCATTGGTGGCACGAGCTGACCGATGGCATCAGCGAGCAATGCCCGGCGGAGCCGCTCGACAGCGAGCATCCTTTATACGTTCTCTATACCTCGGGCACCACCGGCAAACCCAAAGGCGTGGTGCACACCACCGGCGGATACCTGACGCAGGTGCTGGGCACGATGAATTGGGTCTTCGATATTAAAGACGAAGATATTTACTGGTGCACCGCCGACGTGGGCTGGGTGACAGGACACTCTTACGTTGTTTATGGTCCGCTGGCGGCCGGGGCGACCGCGCTGATGTACGAAGGCGCGCCCGACTGGCCCAAGCCTGACCGCTTCTGGCGCATCATTGAAAAATATCGCGTCAGCGTCTTCTATACTTCGCCGACGGCGATCCGTTCGTTCATTCGCCAGGGCGATGACTTTCCCAATGCGCATGATCTGTCTTCACTGCGCCTGCTGGGGTCGGTGGGCGAGCCCATCAATCCGGCGGCGTGGAAGTGGTATCACCGCGTGATCGGCAAAGAAAAACTTCCCATCGTGGATACCTGGTGGCAGACCGAAACCGGCGGCATCATGATTTCTCCGGTTCCGGGAGCGACGCCACTTAAGCCGGCCTCTGCCACCCGTCCGTTGCCGGGGGCTGCGCCAGACATCCTGGATGAAAACGGGAATTCCATCCCGGTAGGCAAAGGCTATCTTGTGCTCACGCGTCCCTGGCCTTCCATGCTGCGCACTCTGCATGGCGATCCCGAGCGCTTCAAACAGAATTACTGGTCGCGCTTTCCCGGCAAATATTTCACCGGCGATACCGCCACGCGCGACGAAGATGGTTACATCTGGGTCCTGGGACGCAACGACGACGTAATTAAAGTCTCTGGCCACCGCCTCAGCAGCATGGAAGTCGAGTCGGCGCTGGTGCGGCACAAAGATGTTGCCGAAGCGGCTGTGGTGGCTGCGCCGCACGAGATCAAAGGCGAGGGCATTCATGCCTTTGTCACATTGAGGGCCACTGCCAAAGAGAATCCGGCGCTGGCCAATGAGTTGAAGGAGTGGGTGGCGAAGGAGATTGGCAGCATCGCTCGTCCCGAGAAAATCCTGTTCGTCGCCGGGTTACCCAAGACCCGCAGCGGCAAGATCATGCGCCGGCTGCTGCGCGAGGTCGTGAGCGCCGACAAAGTCGTGGGCGATACCTCGACCCTGGAAGATTACAACGTCATCTTAAAGCTGACCCAGCAGGGAAAAGAGGAAGACGAAATCCTGGCGGAGAAGAAATAACAATAATCTAACCGCGGAGGCGTAGAGAAAAATCTTGCGGCGTGTACTCGGCTACAGTTAATAGTGTCATCCAGGGCGGGGCCCCCATCAAGCCCGGTTTTGGCTTGATGGGGTGGGACGGCGAACGCCCGAGTCGAAGGACCCCGATAACGTCGCGGGCTCCTATGCTGCATCGAGGCATTTTCTGAAGGACGTGACTGTGACTGAAGAGCTTGCGGAAAACCGTCGAGTATGAAGACATGTATCAGGGCACGAGTTTACTCGTGCCGTAAGCCGTTCAGAATGCGATGGACTTCAGCCCCTGAGGCCAATCCATGGTCAAAGCTTCGCCCTTTGAATCCTCGTCTTATAAAAGCAAAATTCCAGTGCAATACCCATCCCAGGAAAATATTTGTATTAGCCTATTGACAGAGTCCACAAGGTGTTCTTTAATAGGCACCATTTTGCAAATGGATGTAACGATCCTCTAAACATCCGAACGAGCTTCCACCGCGGCCACGGCGAAGTCTCTTAGACAAAAACTACGGTGGACGTGCCGGGATGCGACCGCGTTCTTTTTCCTGGCGAGGTCGAAGCACAGTATCAAGTTAGGTCGAAGGCGCTTAGGTCTCTGCATGTCATCCACTATTAACACGTTTCAGTGACCCGGATTTCTCTCTCTGCCGGTGTTTCCCGGCCCCAAAACCGGTGAAGCAGTCGGCAATCCGGTAACGGAAACGTCGCGGCTGAACACTCACAGAACCTGATCGCAGGCTGGCTCTCGCCATCCCTGTGCAAGCTGTTATTTCCCATATTGGGAATGACGGCTTCTCATGTTTGCCGTGGTGTTCACGCCCAATTCTGGAGAAAAACAATGAAGAAAAAAATGGTCGTAAAGATTTTCAGCCTGCTCTTGTTCACCGCGGCTCTCACCTCGCCGCGGTTCACCACGGTTGTTTCGGCGCAAAGCCAGCCCCCACAACACTCCCAACACCACCGGCACGGTATGAGTATGCACGTGAAAAACTGGATGGTGCAGCCGACCGGAAGCGCCGACTCCACTGTGACGCCTCTGGATCCCAACACGGTTCCGAAGTTCGTAAATCAGTTGACCAGGCCTCCCGTCTTCGTTCCTGTGGGAGCGAAATTCGACCAGTCGCTGGGCAAATTCGTCCCACTTTACGATGTCACGGAAAAAAACACGTAC
>Ga0070730_10005423_pt1 | contig 11018 bp, 8 predicted proteins | sample Coa_R1_3_FD_66447 | JGI IMG/M metagenome (GOLD analysis project Ga0070730, IMG submission 66447) | Surface soil microbial communities from Centralia Pennsylvania, which are recovering from an underground coalmine fire - Coalmine... | ecosystem: Environmental > Terrestrial > Soil > Unclassified ... | reverse complement strand
CGCCGCCGCGTCGAGCGTCGCGTTCGTGCGCTCGCCCGTCGCGAAGTCGTGCTCGAGCACCCCCGCCGGATCGGCATCGAGGTCGCGACGGTGCCGCTCGATCGCCTCGCGCACGACGCGCGGGTACGACGTGAGGAGCATCCCCGCGAGGTGCACGCGGTCCGGTGCGAGCGCGAACTCGGCCCGCAGCGCGGCCCATCGATTCGCCGCGGCGGCGACGGCCGTCACGGCCTGCGGCGCCCGCGCCGGCGTCGTGCACGCGGCCGCGCCGCCGGCCGCGGCGAGGCCGAGGAACGAGCGCCGCGCGAGCCTGGGCGAGCTCACGCCGCGCCTCCCGGGCCGCCGGTCCGCGTGCAGCGGAAGAAGCCCTCGGCCAGCTCGTCGCCCTCCTCGAGGTGGGCGCAGATCTGCTCGATGCGCTCGAGCTCGATCGCGGCCCCGAGCCCCCGGCCCACGCGCTTGAGGAAGCGCCTCTCCGAGAGCTCGAGCCGCTTGTCCGTCGCCGCGATGAGGTAGAGCACGTCGAGCAGCGCGTCGTGCATCTCGCGCGGCACGCCGCCGAGCTTCTCGAACCAGTGCTCCTCGTCGTCGCCCAGCGCGGCGTCCAGGTGGACGGCCTCGCGCTTGTCGGGCGGGAGCGCGTCGAGGATGGCCGAGATGGCCAGCACCTCCTCGTGGCCGGCCTCGCCGTCGCTCGTGGCGAGCAGCCACGCGCCCTCGACGAGCATCGCCGGATCGCTCACCCCGTCGAGCCGCAGGTGCGCGAGCGCCTGCCCCAGCGCGCGCCGGTAGCGCACGTACTTCGTCACGGCCGCGGCGAGCTTGCGCGTCGCCACGTAGTTCCAGCGCGCGCTGATCGCGAGCCCCACGACGGGCACGACGTTCTTCATCACCGAGTCCTCGAGCATCTTGCGGCCGATGCGCGTGGCGATGTCGCCGCCCTCGAGGTCGAGCAGCTTCGAGGTCAGCCCGGTCGGCGCCTCGCGCGCGTCCTCGCCCTCCTCCTTGCCGCGCTTCTTCACGTCGACCTCGAGCGCGAGGCCGAAGAGCGTCGCCACCTCGCCGGCGTCGCCCGCGTCGAACGGGACGCCGTAGATCGACGCCAGGTCGCACACGAGGTCGATCTGGAGCAGCGACGTGTACCCCGCCTCGAGCGCCATCGAGAGCGCCGCGGCGGGGACGCCGATGGGCGAGGCCAGGCCGTCGGTGAAGAGCGAGAGGAGCTCGCCGGTGCTCGCCCCCGCCGACGCCGCGACGCCCGCGGCCGCCGCCCTGCGCGCCACCTTGCGGATCTGCTCGTGCGCGCGCGCCTCGACGCCGAGCCCCGGGTACACCTCGTCCCAGTGTGCCGGGCCGATGCTCGCCGCGTGCTTCTTCACGTGCGCCTCGACGATGCGCTGGAACCACGTGCCGTCGCGCAGCTTGTCGACGCCCATGTGCCGCGCGGCGTCGCGCAGCGAGGCCATCTCTTCTTCGTGCCGGTGCGGGTCTGCCGGCGGCGGCTCGCCCTCGGCGGGCGGACCTTCGTCCTTCGTCGCCACCGCGTCGTCGAGGCTCATGGCTTCCCCTCCTCCGGTTCGGGCGCGGCGGACGTGGCCGGAGCCGCGCCGCCCGGCGCTGCCTGCTGCGCCGCGCGCCTCGCGAGCGCCTCCTTGAAGAGCGCCTTCAGGCCGTCCATCGTCACGACGGGCGGCGGCGCGTCCGGGTGCGTGATGGCCTCGTCGAGCCAGCGCGAGAGGTACTCGGTGAGCGCGACGGCCGTCACCGAGTTCGCGAACGCGCCGACCACCGGCACGAGCCCCACCGAGACGTTCGCGACGAGGCGCGCCCCCGCGCCGTACCAGATGATGCGCTGGATGGCGCGCCACGGGAGCTTCCGCACCGACACGCCGCGCGCGCGCGCGAGCTGCGTCACGAGGGCGTAGTGCATCGGCACGACGATCAGCTCGTCGAGGGCGGGCACGGGCTGCGTCACGAAGGCCGTGACCGCGGCCACCCCCGACCACACGTTCGTGATGCGTCGCGACTTGCGCTCCATGGCGACGAGCCTTCGAGCCTACGGTATTCCTGTGGCCATGGCGACGTGCGCGCGGGCCGGCTGTAGTGGCACGATCGAGGACGGCTACTGCAACGTGTGCGGCATGGCGGAGGCGGCGCCCGCGGGCGCCACCGCGCGCGGCACGGGCACCGGCACATCGCAGGGCTCCAGCGCGACCGGCACCTCGCCCATGGGCGCCGCGGGCAGCGGGCGCACGGGCTCCAGCCCCTCGGGCCGCACGCCCTCGGGCCGCAGCGGCCGCAGCGGTCGCAGCACGCGCTCGGGCCGCTCCGCGCGCACGGGCAGCTCGCGCAGCGGGCGCACGGCCCGCGCCCTCGGCGGGATCGCGCTCGCCCGCCCCCCGCTCCCGCCGCAGGACCCGCTCGCGGTGCTCATCGCGCCCGAGGTTCCCGACCGCAAGCGCTTCTGCTCCAACTGCGACGCGAAGCTCAATCGCGAGGGCGGCTTCTGTCCCAAGTGCGGCCAGCAGTACTCGTTCAAGCCCACGCTGGGCGCGGGCGACGTGGTGGCCGGCAAGTACGAGGTGAAGGGCACCATCGCCTTCGGCGGCCTGGGGTGGATCTACCTCGGGCTCGACACGGTGCTCTCGCGCTGGGTCATCCTCAAGGGCCTCCTCAACGCGAAGGACCCGCGGATGATCGAGATCGCCGTCAAGGAGCGCGAGTTCCTGGCGGCGGTCAAGCACGCCAACATCGTCGGCATCTACGACTTCGTCACGCACGGCGAGCAGGGCTTCATCGTGATGGAGTTCGTCAACGGCAAGACGCTGATGAGCCTCCGCAAGGAGAAAGGGGGCCCCTTGCCCGTGGCCGAGGCCATCTCGTACGTCATCGAGATCCTCCCCGCGTTCCAGTACCTGGACGAGATGGACCTCGTGTACTGCGACTTCAAGCCCGAGAACGCGATGGTCGAGGAGGACACGGTGAAGCTCATCGACATGGGCGCCGTGCGCCGCGCCGACGACGCGCACGGCGACGTGTACGGCACCACCGGCTACGTCGCCCCCGAGGCGCGCGACGCGCCGACGCCCGTGAGTGATCTCTTCAGCGTTGCGCGCGCGCTGGCGGTCCTGGTGGGCGACTTCGACTTCAAGGGCAAGTACGAGCACGCGCTGCCGCCCGCGGCCGAAGTGAAGGCGTTCGCCGAGAACGAGGCGCTCTACCGGTTCCTCCTCAAGGCGACGCGCCCCAAGGCCGAGGAGCGCTTCCAGAGCGCCAACGAGATGCTCGAGCAGCTCGTGGGGGTCCTGCGCGACGTCGGCGGCGCGGGCGACGTGCCGCGCATCGAGAGCGATCTCTTCGACCCGGACAGCGACTCCGGCGTCGAGTCGCACGAGCACAAGGGGCACGACGGCATCCCGCGCCTCAAGGTCGACCGCGACGACGCGGCGGCCAACGTGATCCTCGCGGCGGGCGCCGTCGGCGATCCCGCGCGCCGCCTCGCCATGTTCGAGCGCGCGCTGCAGAGCTACCCGCTGTCCGTCGAGCTGCGCCTGCGGCGGCTCGACGAGCTCATCTCGGTCGGGCGCTACGCCGACGCCGAGGAGGCCCTCGCGAAGGTGCAGCAGGAGCACCCGACCGACTGGCGCACCGCGTGGTACCGCGGCCGCGCGATGCTCGCGCAGGGCCGCACGCAGGAGACGCTCGTGGCCTTCGAGGGGATCCTGAGCGAGATGCCCGGCGAGCTCGCGCCCAAGCAGGCCGTCGCCCGCGCACACGAGGCGAGCGGCAACCTCGACACGGCCGTCCGCTACTACGACGCCGTGTCGCGCGCCGACGCGAGCTTCACGAGCGCCGCGTTCGGCCTCGCGCGCTGCCTCGAGCGCAAGGGCGACCGCGACGGCGCCGCCGAGGCCTACCGCCGCGTGCCCGCCACCTCGTCGAAGTTCGCGCAGGCGCAGATGGCGCTCGCGAAGCTGCTCCTCAAGCACGACGGGCAGGGCGCCATCCGCTTGCAGGACCTCACCGGCGCGTCGGACGCCGTGGAGGCCGTCGCCGGGCAGCTCGAGGGGCTCGAGGTCCACGAGCTGCGGGCGGACCTCCTGCACCGCGCGGCGCAGTACCTCGAGGACGGCGGCAAGGCCGACGTGCGCATCCTCGGGCGGCCGTTCGAGCGCCGGGCCCTGCGCCGCGGCGCGGAGGACGAGCTGCGCGCGTGCGCCCGCCTCGCCGGCGCGGACGAGGAGCGCATCCGCTGGGTCGACCGCGCGAACGCGGTGCGCCCCGTCACGTGGGTGTGACGGGTGTGACCAGCTCGCGCGCGTACCAGCGGTCGCAGCCGAAGTGGCCCGTCGCGCCGATGGGGGCCGCGAGCTTCACGAAGCCGAAGCGGTCGTACAGGCGCTGCGCCGCGTCCATCCCGGTCAGCGTCTCGAGGTACATGCGCCGGTAGCCGCGCGCGCGCGCCTCGTCGATGCAGCGCGCGAGCAGCACCTTCCCGGCGCCGAGGCCGCGCGCCTCCGGCAAGAAGTACATCTTGCGCAGCTCGCACGTGTGCTCGTCGCTCCCGGCGAGCGGGCCGACGCCGCCCCCGCCCACGACGCGGCCGTCGATCTCGACCACGAAGTAGACGGCGCGCGGGGGAGGGTACGCGGCGGCCATCGCGTCGACCTCGGGGTCGTTGATGGCGAATCCGGGTCCCCGCGCGCCAAACTCCGGCATCACGGTACGGATGACGAGGGCGACCGCAGGATCGTCCGCCGGTGTGATGGGACGAAGGACGTAACCCACGCGCCTCGTCTACCATGGGCGACTGTGAAGCGCTGCCCCACGTGCGGAGCCTCGTACGGCGCCGACGACAACTTCTGCGAGGTGGACCGCACGAGGCTCGTCGAAGTCCCGGCCGAGGTCGGTATCGCCTCGTCGGCGCACCCGCCCGTGCACTGCCCCCTCTGCGGCGAGGGCGTCCTCGAGGCCGACGGCTACTGCTCGTCGTGCGGGCGGCGCGCGGTCTCGAACCGGCCGACGCCGCCGCTCGTGCCCGTGGGGACCCAGCTCGCGGGGGGCGTCGTCGTGTCGTCGAGCGCGCCCGACGAGTACCTCGTGCGCGCGCCCGGCGGCGCAGCGCTCCTCGTCGTCTTGGGCGAGGCGACGGAGGTCGAGCGCGAGGCCGATCTGCTCGAGCGCATCGGCGGCACGGGTCTCTTCCCGGGGGTCGTCGAGTGCGGCGTGGACGCGGCGCACGGCTCGTACCTCGCCCTCGCGGCGCCGCCCGTCGACGCCAAGCCGCTGTACGAGGTGGGCCCGCGCCACACGATCGCGAGCGCCGTGGGCCTGGTGCGCGCGCTGGTCGACGCGGCGCAGGTCGTCGAGAAGATCGGGTTCGCGTGGGAGCCGCAGCGCGAGGACGTGCACGTGCGCCCCGACGGCACGCCGCGCCTCGCGCGCGTCCGCGTCCCGCGCAAGCTCGGGCCCGGCGAGCGCCTCGACGCGCGCGTCGTCGTCGAGGCGGTGGGGGCGACGTTCGTGCCGGTGCCCGCCATCGAGGGGCCCTCGCGCGCGTTCCGCCTCTTCATGCCGCACGTGCCGCTCCCGGGCGAGCCGGGGAGCACGGTCGAGGACGTGCGGCGCGAGATCGCCGCCGTCGAGCTCGAGATCGCGCCGCCGACCGACGACGGCCTCCGAATCGCAGGCATATGCGACCCCGGCCTCCGCCGTCCGCACAACGAGGACGCGCTCGCCTTCGCCACCGGGATGACCCACGGCGAGCGCTGGTCGGTCCTCGTCGTGTGCGACGGCGTCTCCAGCTCCACGCACGCCGAGCAGGCCTCGACCATCGCGGCGAAGACCGCGTGCGACGCCCTCTCGCACTTCGCGCGCTCGGGCGACGTGAGCCTCGAGCCGGGCGGCGCCGCCGTGGCGCAGGCGATCCGCGCCGCCCACCTGGCCGTGTGCGCGCAGGGCATCGACTTCCAGGGCGCCGATCCCCCGGGGACGACCATCGTCGTGGGCCTGGTCTGGCGGCAACGTCTCACCGTGGGCTGGGTGGGCGACAGCCGCGCGTACTGGGTCTCCGCCAACGGCGCCGAGCTGCTCACGCAGGACCACTCGTGGGCGGTCGAGGCCGTGTCGCGCGGCGAGGTCACCGCCGACGAGGCGATGCGCGCCCCGCTGGCCCACGCGCTGACGCGCTGCCTCGGGCCGCTCGAGGTCATCGACCCGGACGATCCGACCAAGCGCATCTCCGAGGTCTCGCCCGACATCCGCGCGCGCGACCTGCCGGGGCCGGGCTGGGTCGTCTTTTGCACCGACGGCTTCTGGAACTACTTCTCGCCGGCCGCGCAGGTGGCGCCGCTCGTGCGCTCGGCGGGCGGCGGCGGCTCCGGGTCGACGCCGGCCCGCATCGCGCGCAAGCTCGTCAACCAGGCGCTCGCGCGCGGCGGCCAGGACAACACGACGGTGCTCGTCTACGAGCATCGGTGACGAGTCCGCGCGGGGGGGTCGCCCGCGTGCAGGGTTGACACTACGACCTGCTCTGTCGACCCTGGATGCCCGCCATGGCCTTCAAGCTCGAAGCGTTCCAGAACAAGTTCTTGCCGCCCGGCAAGTCGCGCGTCGACGCGATCCTCACGGTCACGGCAGACGCGAGCGTGCAGTCCTCCGCGGCGGGGCCGCTCGTCATCGGGTTCATCATCGACAAGTCGGGGTCGATGGCGGTCGACCGCATCAAGGCGGTCAAGCACGCCGTGGCCACGGGCATCGCCATGCTCCCGCCCACGGCCTGGTTCTTCGTCGTCGCCTTCGACTCGGACGCGCAGGTCGTCGTGAACGCGGTCGACGCGTCGCCGATGAACCGCAGCGGCGCCATGCAAGCCATCGACCGCATCAACGCCGGCGGCGGCACCGCGATGTCCACCGGCCTCGCCGCCGCGCGCGCCATCTTCGAGCGCGCGCCAAACGCGATCCGCCAGGCCATCTTCCTCACCGACGGCAAGAACGAGTCCGAGAGCGCCGGCAACGTGACCGCGCAGCTCCAGGCGTGCGAGGGCCTCTTCCAGTGCGACTGCTGGGGCGTCGGGACCGACTGGCGCGTCGGCGAGGTGCAGCAGATCGCCGGGGGGCTGCTCGGCAAGGCGTCGCTCATCCCCGATCCCGCGGGCATCGAGGCGGCGTTCCGCGCGGCCATCGAGAAGGCGAGCAGCAAGGCGCTCAAGGACGTGCGCCTTCGCCTCTGGGCGCCGCAGGGCGCGAGCGTCGCCTTCGTGAAGCAAGCGAACCCCACGCTCGAGGACCTGACGCCCAAGGCGCGCGCCGTCACGCCGCAGGTGCGCGAGTACATGACGGGCGCGTGGTCGGCGGGCGAGTCGCGCGATTTCCACGTCGGCATCGACGTCAAGCCGGGCTACGTGAACGACGAGCTGCTGGCCGCGCGCCCCAGCCTGGTGTGGCTCGAGTCCGAGGGCGGGAGCTGGGTCGAGAAGGAAGAGAAGCCGGCGGGCGCGCGCGTCTTCGCCACGTGGACCGGCGACGACTCGCTCTCGTCGCGCATCGACCGGCACGTCGCGCACTACACCGGCCAGGGCGAGCTCGCGGCCGCCATCCAGCAGGGGCTCGACCTGCGCGCGCAGGGCAACGAGGCGGCGGCGACGCACCTGCTCGGCCGCGCGGTGAAGATCGCGCACGACAGCGGCAACGCCGAGATGACGCAGCGGCTCTCGAAGGTGGTCGAGGTGGTCGACGTGGCGACGGGCACGGTGCGCCTCAAGCGCGACGTCAGCAAGGCCGCCACGATGGACCTCGAGCTCGAGTCGCGCACGACCAAGCGCGTGAAGAAGGCGGCGCCGCCGGGCGCGGCCACATGAGCGTCCTCTGCCCGGCCGGCCACGCGTCGGACGAGAGCGACTACTGCTCGGTGTGCGGCGTGGCCATCCCGGCCGGCGCCGTGGCGGTCCCCGCGGGCGGCGGGCGCGCGACGACCGCGCGCGGGATCGCGCCGCAGCCGCCGCAGCCTGCTCCAGCAGCGAGGTCGAGCAACGGGTGCCCGGTGTGCGGCGAGCCACGCGCCGATCCGGACGCGCGCTTCTGCGAGGTGTGCCGCTACGACTTCGTCGCGCGCACCGGCGGCCCGCCCCCCGCGGCGCCCGCCCCGCCCCCCGCGCGCGCATCGCGGCCCGGCGCACCGCCCGCGTCGGCGCCCGCACCCGGTCCCGCGTCGGCGCCCGGCCCGGCGCCGGCGCCCGCCCCTGCGCCCGCGGCGTCGCGCGCGCGCTGGCTGCTGGTCGTCACGATCGACCCGGCGCTCGACACCGAGCCCGATCCCGCCGCCCCCCCGCCGCACGAGCCCGAGCGCGTCTTCCCCGTGGAGCAGGCCGAGATGCTCGTCGGCCGCCGCGACGACCGCCAGAACATCCGCCCCGCCGTCCCGCTGCACGATCCCGGCGCCTCGCGCCGCCACCTGCGCTTCTTGCTCGAGAACGACGTCGTGTCGCTGCACGACCTGGCGTCGACCAACGGCTCGAAGCTCAACGGCGCCGACGTCGTGTCCGGCTCGATCACGCCGCTCAAGGAGGGCGACGAGGTGACGCTCGGGCGCTGGACGCGCATCCGCCTCAAGGCCCGCGCATGAAGGGTCGCCCCGGCTGGAGCACGCCGCGCCGCCTCCGGGCGTACGTCGCGCTCGTCTGGCTCACGTCCGCGGTGGTCTTCGCCGTCGGGCTGCGCGCGCTCAACTCGGACCGGGCGACGCTGCGCGCGATCGCGAGCGTCACCGCGCCGCGCATCGTCGCGGCCGACGAGCTGAACGCGCACCTCGCCGACCTGGACACCGAGCTCGCGAACTCCGTGCTCGGGAGCGCCGCGGACCGCGACGTCGCCAACGAGCTGTTCGAGCTGCGCCGCTCCGCCGCGAGCCGGCGTCTGGTCGACGCGTGCGGCGGCGTCGCCGCCGGGCAGGGCGAGCGCGTCTCGCTGGTCGTGCTCACCGAGGAGCTCGGGCGCTACCTCGAGCTCGCGATCCGAACGCAGGGCCTCTTCGACGGCGGCGACCGGGAGGGGGCGCTCTCCACCTTGCGCCTCGCGACCTCGCAGATGCACACGCGCATCCTGCCCGCGGCCGCAGCGCTCGACGCGTCGGCGCGCCGCGAGATGGACGCGCAGTACGCGCGCGCGTGGGGCGCGGCCGGACGGTACGACGCCGAGGCGCTCGCCGCCGGCGCCATTCTCCTCGGCGTGCTCGTCGCGGCGCAGATCTTCGTCCGCGGTCGGATGCGCCGCCGGCTCTCGCTGCCTCTGCTCGCGGCCACGGTGCTCGCCGTGGTCTTCACGTGGTACCTCGTCGCGCGCTTCTCCGGCGCCCGCCAGAACCTGCGCGAGGCGCACGACGACGCGTTCAATTCGATCCACGCGATGTGGCGCGCGCGGGCGCTCGCGTACGACGCCGCGGGGGACCAGAGCCGCTGGCTGCTCGACCGCGCGCGCGCGGCGGATCACGAGGGCGCCTTCCGCGGCAAGGCGTCGCAGCTCCTCTCGCGCGAGGGCGCGTGGCGCGCGCACTCGCCGCAGCTCAAGGACGGCCGGGTGACGGGGCTACTCGTCGACGAGGCCAACAACGTGACCTTCGCGGGCGAGGAGAGCGCGGCGAACGACGCGCTCTCGTACTTCAACGACTTCCTCGCCGCCGACGATCGCGTGCGCGGGCTCGAGAAGCAGGGCCGCCACGCCGAGGCCGTCGATCTCGCGATCGGCGCGCGCGACGACGGGACGAAGGCGACGTTCGACCGCTTCGATGCCGCCGCCCAGCGCACGCTCACGATCAACCAGGAGGCGTTCGACGGCATCGTCGCGACGAGCGACCGCTCGCTCAGGCGCGCCGAGTGGCTCGATCCCGCGTTCGCGCTCGTCATCGCGCTGCTCGCCTGGCTGGGCGTCCGCCCGCGCCTGCGCGAGTATGCTTGAGCGATGAGCGTCGACTCCCTCGACCGCCTCCTCGCCGCGTGGGAGGAGCGCCTGCGGCGCGTCGACGAGAGCCTGCTCGCGCTCGAGGCCGAGCCGACCTACCAGATGCTCGCGCCGCGGGCGCAGCCGCGCGCGCCCCTGGAGGGCGAGACGGGGCGCGTGGTCGGCCCCGCGCTCGAGACGCTGTCGACGCTCTTCGAGCACCGCGGCCGGCTGACGGAGATCCTCGACCGCGCCAAGGAGCTGCGGGCGTCGATGTCGGGCATTGCCTTCTGGGCCAACGACGACAAGGAGCGCGAGATCCTGGCGCTGCTCCAGGGGCCGTCGATCGAGCTGCCGCCCGACTCGACGCCGCTGGCGCGCCGCGCGCTGCTCGATCCCGGGGCGCGCGACGTGCGCGTCGTCCCCGAGCAGCTCCTCGCGGCGATGGCGACGGCGTTCGAGCACGCGCGCGACGCGGTGGTCGCGGTGCAGCGCGCCTGGGAGCAGATCGAGCCGACGCTCGCGGGGGTGGCCGCGAGCATCGCGGACGCGCGCGCCGCGGCCTCGGTCCTCGGGGTGGAGGCCGCGGTGCGCGACGACCTCGCCGCCGTCGAGCGCGACCTCGACGCCGTGCGCGCGCGCGTGGCGCTCGATCCGCTGGGTGCCTCGGGCGACGTCGCGGGGCGCCTCGTGCCGCGCGTCGACGCGGTGAGCGGCCGACTGGGGCAGCTCGCGGCGCTGCGCGATCGCGTGGCGGACGGCGTGGAGAAGGCGCGCGCGACGCTGGCCCAGGTGCACGCGACGCGCGAGCGCGCGATGCAGGCGGTCGCGCGGCTGCCGGGCGAGATCCACGGCGCCGTCGCGCCCGGCGTCCCGACCGACGCAGGCCTCCTCGAGGGCCTCGTCCCGTGGCTCGACAAGATCGAGGACGCCGCGCGCGCCGGCCGCTGGCAGACGGCCGAGGTGGGCCTCGCGAAGTGGAGCGATGCCGCCCGCGAGTACCTCGCGAACGACGCGCCGATCGCGGGCGCGCTGGACAAGCTCCTCGCGCGGCGGGACGAGCTGTCCGGACGCCTCGGGGCGCG
>Ga0070730_10005422_pt1 | contig 11018 bp, 9 predicted proteins | sample Coa_R1_3_FD_66447 | JGI IMG/M metagenome (GOLD analysis project Ga0070730, IMG submission 66447) | Surface soil microbial communities from Centralia Pennsylvania, which are recovering from an underground coalmine fire - Coalmine... | ecosystem: Environmental > Terrestrial > Soil > Unclassified ... | reverse complement strand
GCCAGTGCCATGCGCAAGGCTTGCACTGCCACGCTCGCGCCGAGATGCCGTGCCAGCGCCCAACCCACTCAAGGCAAAAGAGGCCTTGAGTGGGCCACCGTGTTTCAAAATGGAATTGAGGTGGAAAAGCCCTGTTTCAAAATGGGGTTAAGTGTGGAAAGGCCCCACTCAACCCAAAATCGGGCTTGAGTAGGCCACCCGGCTGAGGGGGATTTTGGCGGTTCAAACGACTTCTCTGACAGGATCCCTGGCATCCAAATTCCGCGGTGGAGATCGCCGCGATCGAACGAGGAGATCAGAACCGTGAAAAAGAAGCAGATTGCCCTTACGTTTGCGATTCTTGTGGCATGCGCCTTGGGTCAGCAGGTTGGGCCGATGCAGGGATCGATCGCTGGTTCCAGCACATCGAGTTCTGGTCCGTTCGACAAAATCTGGAGCGTCGCGGCCAACCAGTTCAATCAAAGCGACCAGTGGGCGAGTTCGTTAACCCAGCTGACGAATGGCACGATCGTGGCTGCTGGAGGCGATGGGGGCAATCAGCCGAACAGTTGCAGAGGATTTTTCGGGGGCGCATGGCTGATTGCGGTCACGCCGGGCGGCGGCAACGTCTTCCAGAAGCTGTACTCCGACTGCGCAAACGCCGAGCAATGGGCCACATTTGTCAGGTCAACGGCGGACGGGGGATTCATCCTTTCCGGGGAAGACAATTCCACGGCGTTCTGCCAGCCCTGCGCCTGGCTCGCGAAATTTACCAGTTCGGGCACAACCGTCTGGCAGGAGGATCTCACGAACTTCGTGGGCTCGGGGTCAATCCCAAGCCGACCTCGGATGGCGGGTATATTACTGCCGGTTTTGGCCAGCCAAATTTTACGGGACCGATCAGGGGCCTGATATTGAAGCTCTCCGGAAGCGGGGCAGCGCAGTGGAGTGAGATGTTCACAGAAACTGCCCAGTCGTTCCCGGGGGCGGTTGTAAATAATAGCGGTGGATTGAACTTCAATTCGATCGTCCCGACGCCGGATGGCGGCTATGTTCTTTCCGGCGTGGCCGACGCCAAGTTTTCGACGGGATTCGCGCACGTGCTCGTGGTGATGAAAATCAGCTCCGTTGGGAACGTGCAGTGGGCGCGCGCTTATTTCAGCAGCACATGGGGCAGTGATGTGCCCGGCGATTCGTTGCAGTATCCGGTGTTCCCCACGGCGGATGGCGGCTACGTCGTCTCGGGGACAGTCCAAACACTGGCCAGTCCGTTTGAAACCATGTTCTTCCTGATGCATGTTGACTCGCAGGGGAACGTTCTCTGGCAAAAGGGTTATGGTGGAGTGAACGGGAACTACCTCCGTTCGAACGCGATCAGCGCGGCTGCTACGTCGGATGGAGGTTACATTCTTGCGGGCTACAGCAATATCTTTTTGCAGGAATTCGATGGGTGGCTGGTGAAGACCGACGCCCAGGGAAATATCGAGTGGCAGAATTTGTACTCCGGAACGGAGCAGACTGGATTCAACTCCGTGGTGTTGAATGATGTCATGCAAACAGCGGACGGCGGTTACGCGGCGGCGGGCTCTTCTTATGTGGGAAGCCTGAGCTACGGCGGCCCGGGGTTCTTTGTCCTGAAGACCGACGCGCAGGGAAATGTGGGCACGTGTACCTCGTGCTCACAGGTGACGGATAGCAGTGTGCAGCCACTGGACCTGCAGGCGTTCGATGCGACATTTAGTAAGGGAAAGCCCGCGCTGACTTTCGCGCCGACAAGCATGCAGGGGAAAAGAACATCGGTTAGTCCGATATCACTTTACCCTTGAGATAACTGTCGCTAGTTTCTTTGTCTCACGTGAGGGGCGTACTTCACCAATGCGTTTTTTTACTGGGTGAGGCTGAATAGGACGCCGCAGCCGGTGGGAGGGCCGCAACTGAGGTCGCCACCCAGAAAGGTGGTTCCGTAGAGAGTGCTATCGCTGGCCTGTACTACGCCGGCGAGAGGTGTACTGCCATCGGCGCAATTGGTCTGGGAACAAAAGCTGTAAATGGTCTTCAACCTGCCGCTGGGGGTGATCTCGAAAACGTTGCCGCGGAAATTCATTCCGCCCGATTCCGTGGTTCCGTACAATCCGCCGTTTGCACCTGCCGTCAGTCCGGCTGCGGGATTGGCGCCGTCGGAGCAGTAGGCTGCGACACAAAAGTTGTAGATAGTCTTCAGCGTTCCCTCCGCTGTCATCTCGAAGATGGTGCCATCGTTACGCAGGCCCCCCGAGAAGGTCGTCCCATAGATGGCCCCACTTGAGGTTTGCACCAGCGCCGAATAAGGGCTGGAGCCGTCGGTAATGACGAAGCTGTGTAAGGTCTGGAACTTTCCGGCCGGAGTGATGGTGAAGACCGTCCCGGCACCACTGACACCGCCGGAAGGGGTTGTTCCGTAGAGCCGGCCGTTGGAAGCCTGCATCAATCCAGCGATTGAGCCTGATCCGTCAGTGCAGTTGGTTTGCGCGCAAAAGCTGTGCAGCACTTTGTATGTCCCGGTAGGACTGATCTGGTAAATCACCCCCTGGTTGTAAGTGCCGCCTTGCAGGGTTGTTCCGTAGAAGTTCCCATTGCTGGCCTGCATCAGCCCAGCGAATGGATACGACCCGTCCGTGCAGTTGAGTTGGGCGCAGAAGCTGTGGAGAGTGGTCAATTGTCCTGCGGGCGTGATCTTGTAAATGGTGCCGCCGCCAAAGTTCGCACCACCCTCGCCGGTTGTGCCATAGAAATTGCCGTCTCTTGCCAATGTCAGCCCCGAGGAGGGCAGGAGGCCATCGGCACAGTTGACTAGAGAGCAGAAGGTATAGAGGGTTGTAAGACTGCCCCCAGGCGTGAGCTCGAAGACAGTGCCACAGTCGAAGCCCTGTCCGTTGGAACAACTGGTGGCGATATCCCCTCCAGTTGTGGTAGTGCCGTAAAAATTTCCATTTGCGCCCTGTACAAGAGAGCCGTAGTAAGGGCCGTCGCCGTTGGCGCCATTGAACGTTGCAAGAGTCGTGTAGGTTTGCGCGTTGGCGACCAGAGCTGCCATGAAAGAGAACGCAATGAGTGCGGCGGGAATTCTGGAGGGAGTGAGAGTTCGCATTGAGGCCTCTCTTGTGATTCTTGCCGGGGAACTGTAACTTGCCGAACTGCGCGTGTCAATTGTGCAGAAACTTGCAGGTAGTTCGGCTTGGAAGGGCGGGATAGCAGACCGTTTTTCGTCGTCATCAGAAAAGTCAAACGCCGCACTTCTCGCAAAGAACGCGAGAAATGGGCACTTAGCCTTCATCCCCCCGTGGTCGATTGAAATCTTTAACTTTGGGAAGAATCGAAAATTAATTTGTGAGCTGCAATCTGTCGGGGTAAAATCCTGAGCCGCAAAACAGTTACAGTCCCAGATCGATTTCCGAAGGTCTCCCTCAATATTGCGGATAGGAATTTTTGGTCAAGGTTACGTTGTGGAGGAAAGACTATGAGAACAAGAAGATTGGCGCATCTCTCGGCAGTGATCGTTATGGCCGCGTTGGCCCTCCCATGCTTGCTAGCGGCGCAGGAGGATGACAAGAGTCTGACTCCCACCACGCGGACGGTGACGGGCACAGAAATTGTGCACTACAAAAACGGTCCGTCCCCGGTTGACCTTTCCGCCGTTACGGTTGCGGCTTACGTCCCCAACGGCTCCGGCGGGTACAACGTGATTTCCGGCACTGGAACCAGCGCAGGTACGTTCAGTATTTCCAACGTGCCCAGTGGATTCTATTTGCTCCAGCTGGGCAGCTCATACCTGGTTACCAGCAACACGGTCGTAGATGAAGATTCCAGCTGGGACCTGCGCTCGAATGGCGTTGTGGCAGATTCCAGTACCACACTAACGTTTGATCTTGCCAACCTGGATTCGTGGCAGAGCACGGACGTGTTTGAAATGGTTTGTCCCAACAACTCCGCGTTCGAGGAGTACGACGGAACGATAGGAGAAACCACTTTCGCCGGCACGTTCCCCTACGACTCTGTGATCACGGCGGATTTGAGCGATGCTTCACAAGGCGATCGGTACGTTATTACGCAGCTGAGTACGCAGACCATTGGTGGCCTTCCTTTCACCAGCGCCGCGAGGGCGTTCTTTCCACCTGGCTTTATACAAGCGCAGGGATCCGATACCCAGATCAGCGGGACGCTGGCAACGCTTCCTCAAACCTATGAGTTTGAAGCGAACGTCAATGGAGCCGAGCTGACGGCCCAGGCTTTGGCGGCCAACCCCAATGCCACTTTGGTCGGAACGAATTTTGTGCTGGACGCATATCCGGGCAGCGTGGCGAAGGGGGAAAGAACGGCTACGCCTGACCTGGTCGGCTACAACCTGAGCTTTTTTACCGCCGGTCCGAACATCACGAGCAATCGTGATTTTGGAAAGGTGTCCTACGGGAACCCATTTCCTGCTACCTGGCCGCTGTTTGATATCTACTTTTGGACCGCAATGACAAATTTCCTGGCACCAGGCGCGACGAATAGCATTCCGTTGTTCACCTCTGTGGAAGGCTACAATACGGCGCTACCGACATCCACGAGTCCGATCAGGCCGCTGGTTGGAGTTGTGACCAGCCCGACTATCAACGGCCGGAACTTCTTTGCCAACCAGACCCGGGTCGGTCTCACACCAACATTAAAGTGGTCTCCCCCGAGTGTGGGCAAAGCCACCTTCTACGACGTCAAAATCATCCAGCTATCCGATGTTGGCGGGAATACCGTTGAGACCAGCGTTACCACGGTGCGCACCCAGAACAGGGGCCTGACGATTCCTCAAGGCTTGCTGAGTGCCGGGCAGGGATACGCCTTTGTGATCCGGTCGTGGTACATACCGGGGCTGAACTTCGCCAAGACGCCTTTTGGGAGCGGTCCGGTGAGCGCATTCACCGACGTGATTTCCGGGCTGATGCAACCCTGAAAGCTTGCAGGGCGGTATTGCCAGAGTGAGAACTTCGGAGCTTTTCTCTCTGGGATGCGGCTGCCTAGCGCTCCCGCAATTTGTCGGCGACCCGGTTGGCTAGCTGGTCCATCAGGTGAGAGATCAGCATCGCGTCCGGCAAGGGATCGTGCGCAGTAAGGACGTCGGACGACCACGGGTCCAGTTCCCCGGCCCGCATGATCCGGTACGCGACGGTGGCGCGGTTATCGTTTGCTGCGTTGGCGCGAGGATCATCGCGGGCGCTTCCAATCTCGACGGAGCGGGGTCGCGGCTGCGGTCAGGCGAAGTTCCTTCGCGAAGCGCGAAAGGAAAAATGAATGCCCGGGTCTGGGGGTGAGCACCGAGACCCGGGCTGGCTGTTCCTGTGCGAGTGCGAACGGAGAGGGGAGATCCGGCGGGTTGGCCAGTGGCCAGAGAGCCGGAGAGCGGATCACTCACCCTCGCGTAAGTCGCGCCTACCTGGTTGGGCGGCGCGGTTCGCGTAAAGGAACAGCGATCTTTACGACAGCGTCCGCTTACTTTTTCTGCGCGTCGCGAATATAACTGATGACCATCTTCACTTGATCCGGGGTCACGCCTTTGTTGGCGAACGCGTGCATGGCTTTCTTGTCTTTGCCGCCATTGGCGATCGCGTCCGTCAAGTCGGCGTCGGAAGCCTTCTTGGCATCGTCGGAAACCAGGCTGGGAATCTTGGCGGCTGGCTTGCCCGCGAGATCCGCGCCATGGCACGCGGCGCATTTGGTTTTGTAAATGGCGGCGCCATCATCGGCGGCCCACGACAGGTTCGGCACGATCAGGAATAAGGCCACGGCGATCATCACGATCAGGATTACGAGCTTCGTGGTTTTCATGATTGCATTTCCTTTCACTGCTTGTCTGGCCGCTGGGCCTGCGCTGAAGCAGGGGAATCTCGCAGGCAGCTTGCCAGACTGGAATAAAAATTTATTAACCCTCTAGCAGTTTCTATGGAAAGGGGCGAGGCGGTCAGTGATTCCAATCACATTTGCTCGTGATCGAGTTCAGCTCACAAGTCGCTGAAACTCCGGCAGATCGCGTCAAAACACTCGCGCTGCGCGTAATATGCCGCACGTGTTGAGAATTTGAACAGACAAGTTTGTCTTGATCTTCCTACAAACCTCTGAAAACAAAAGGTGCGCACACTTCTTTGGCCATACTGCTTTGGCACCGGGCTTGCCCTTCTAATGTTTGCAACTTGCGCCCGAGGTGTTCGTCTTGGAACCCATGCTCATGGTGGTCGGATTGAACCACCGCACCGCGCCGCTGGCCATGCGGGAGCGTTTCTGGATCAGCGAGAACCGGCGCTACGAAGCGTTGCGGCAGTTGAAACGGGCCGAAGGGATTGAAGAAGTACTTGTTCTTTCCACTTGCTGCCGGACCGAGTTCCTCTTATGGGCTAGTGAGCCGACTCTGGCCGCTAACTCGCTGGTTCACTATCTGAGCGTGCAGCACGGGCTGAAGTTGAGTGAGTGGGAACACTTCTACCGCCTGCTGGATGATGCCGCCGTTACGTATTTCTTCCGGGTTACCTGCGGCCTGGTGTCGCCGCGATTGTGCGAGTCAGAAGTAGCTGCGCACGTTAAGGAAGCCTGGGAGCAGGCGCAGGCGCTAGGCGCAACCGGAGCGCGTCTGAACGTGGTGGTGGAAAAAGCGCTCAGCATCTCCGAGCAGGTGCGGCATGCGAGCCTCAGCACTCAATCCGCAATCACGGTGCCGGCCGCTGCGCTCCATCTCGCACAGGGGATTTTTGGATCGCTCCAGGGACGCAAGGTTCTGCTCCTCGGAACCGGACACATAAACGAGCTTTCCGCCGCTACGATGATCGAAAGCGGGGCGGCGGCCGTAGTGGTCGATCAATCCGCATCCCGCGCCCAGGAATTGGCGCAGAAGCTCGGAGCCAGGACCGCTACGCTTGCGGAGCGTTGGCGCTGCCTTAAGGAAGCTGACATCGTGCTCAGCGCTACGGGATCTCCGCATATCGTGCTGACTCGCGAGGAAGCGGAAAGAATTGCGGAGGAGCGCAATCGCGTCGCGCTGCTGATCATCGATCTGGGCGTGCCTCGCGACGTTGATCCGGATGTGCGCCGCGTGGATGGAGTGATTCTCTACGATCTCGATGGCCTGGAGCGGATGGTCGAGAGCGAGGCTGGGGATCGAACGGCCGCGATCGCGGAAGCAGAAACCATTGTGGCGAGAGAGTCGCAAGCTTTTCGCGGCCAGCTTCACGCCGACGGCGCGGTTCCAACCGTGCTGGCCCTCCGCCACCGCTTAGACGAAATTTGCCGGCAAGAACTGGAGTCTTTCCTCGAGGAGCGCGGCCCCTTTACCAGGGAACAGGATCAGTCGCTACACGCAATCACGAACCAAGTTATCCAGAAGATTGCCAGTTTCCTGGCGCGCGAACTGAAAGAACTGCCAGCGAAGGAAGAACAGGACCAGATGACCGCAGCGGTCACCCGCCTGTTCCACCTGGAATCGCCGCCAACGGCGCTTGCCGGCACCAGATTGGGGAGAGAGGGAAATGAGCGAAGCAAAGAACATCAAATCGCAATCAACTACTAGTGTCTCTGGTACTGGCATCGCATGGACGAGCGCGCAGGCCTATCTGTTGGCAGCATTCTGCCTGCTGCTGGGAGTGGCCCTGGGATATTTATTCCGGGGATCCGCATCACCCGCTACATCGGCAGCCGCTGCCAGCGCCATGCAGCCGGGAAGCGCCGCGCAGGGCCAGCAGCCGTCCGCAGAAGCGCAGGCGATGGTGGAACAGTCGGCGGCGCCGCTGCTCGAGGCCGTCAAACAAAATCCCAACGACTTCGAATCGCTGGTGAAACTGGGGAACGTGTTCTATGACGGCCAGCAGTTCGCAAACGCTATTCAGTATTACGAGCGAGCGCTGGCCATCCAACCGGAGAATGTTGACGTGCGCACCGATATGGGCACGGCATATTGGTATAGCGGCAATGCCGACAAGGCTCTGTCGGAGCTGCAGACGTCATTGAAATACAAACCAGGACATCCCCAGACGCTGTTCAATCTTGGCTGGGTGCGTTGGCAGGGCAAAGCCGATCCCAAGGGCGCGATCGAAGCCTGGCAGCAGTTGCTGAAGGCCAATCCCGACTATCCGGAAAAGCAGAAGGTCGAGCAGTACATCGCCAAGGCAAAGGAGCACGCGTCCAGAGGCTAAACGAGTCGAGCTAGTTCGATAGAAGCATCGCGACCGACTCGGCTAAATCAGTTTGTGGAGTTTTCCGAAGGAACCGAGTCGGCCGCTTCTTCGTCGCCGGCGCCGACCAGTTCAAATTTCTTCAGCTTGTAGCGCAGGGCGTCGCGGCTGATATCGAGCAGGCGCGCGGCGTGGGTCTGATTGCCGTTGGCCTGGCGCATGGCGAGTTCCACCATGGCGCGCTCGACTTCTTCGAGCGACGTGCCTTCTTCCGGAATGTAGAGGCGCGGGAGCACGCGGCCGTTCGCGAGTTGTTTGCCTCCGCCGTCGCCGCCCGATGCGCTGCTGGCCTCGAAGGCGGTCAAGCCGCTGCGCGCCGCTTCTCCCACCGCGAATGGCATGTACACAGGGCGTAACACCGCTTCGTCTTCCAGAATCATGGCGCGTTCAATGGAATTTTTGAGTTCACGCACATTGCCCGGCCAGTTGTGAGCTAAGAGCAACCGGCGCGTCTCCGGAGTAATGCCGCGCACGGCCTTCTTGAACTTACGGTTATACCAATCGATAAAGAAATCCACGAGCGGAAGGATGTCCTCCGTGCGCTCGCGCAGCGGCGGAATGAAGATGGCGATAATCGCAAGGCGGTAGTAAAGGTCCTGGCGGAAGTGGCCTTCGCGCACTGCCTTTTCCAGATCGCGGTTGGAAGCGGCGATCACGCGCACGTCCACCTGCATATCGCGCACGCCGCCAATGCGCCGGATGACCTGGTCTTCCAGAACGCGCAGCAACTTGGCTTGCAGCAGCGGCGAGAGTTCGCCGATTTCATCGAGAAACAGCGTGCCCCCGTTGGCTGTCTCGAACAGGCCCTTCTTCATCGCCTTTGCATCGGTGAAGGCCCCTTTTTCATGGCCGAAGAGTTCGGCTTCCATCAGGGTTTCGGGGATGGCCGAGCAGTTGATGGCCACAAACGCACCGTTCTGGCGGGAACTTTCGTAGTGAATGATCTTGGCAACCAGGTCCTTGCCGGTTCCGCTTTCGCCCTGGATCAGAATAGTCGTGGCCTCGCTGGCCGCGACTTTCTCCACGAAGTTCATCAACTCCGTGCTTTTGGGCGAGACCGCGACCATCTCGTGATAGCCGGTGTGACGGCGGACTTCGCCGCGCAGCGACTGGACCTCGGTGCGCAGCCGGTTCGCTTCCAGGGCATTCTGAATGGTGATGCGTAACTCTTCGAAATCAAGAGGTTTGCCGATGAAGTCATAGGCGCCGAGTTTGAGCGCGCTCTTGACATCGTCCAGTTGCGGATCGGCGGTGATCATGATGACCGGCGGCGCGTCGGGAGCCTTCTTGATCTGCTCCAGAACTTGGATGCCGCTGATGTCGGGCATGCGCACGTCAAGCAGGATGAGGTCGGGAGACTCGTGCTGGGCCAAGCGCAGGCCGGGATCTCCCGCGGCGGCTTCGACCACCTGATATCCCCACTCCTCGCACTTCTGGCGCAGCGACCAGCGCACCAGGCGCTCGTCGTCGACCACCAGAATCTTCTCCGCTGGCATGCAGTTTTAGCTTACTACGGATGGGAGGAAGAGGGCACGCAAGCCGACTCGATGCGTAGCACAGGATTTGTGCCGTAAAATGCCTTGGGGGGGTGCGCATGAAGCGTGCGTTCAGGATTACTCTGGCCGTTGTAATTGTTCTGATTGTTGTGGTCGCTGTTGCTGCGTGGAAAGTGCTGGGACCGCGAGCCTTTCTTGGACCGCGGTCAAGACCGCTGACCTCTCGCACATTCGAAGTTACGCCGGCACGCCTGGAACGTGGAAAATATCTGGCGAATTCCATCGGCTGCCTGTATTGTCACTCGCCGCATGATTGGAGCAAGCGGGAAGATCCGATTCTTGCGGGAATGGCAGGCGCCGGGCAGCAACTGCCGTACACCGATCTGCCCGGGAAGGTCTTCGCGCCCAACCTCACGTCCGATAAAGACACCGGCGCCGGCAACTGGACCGACGACATGCTGGCGCGCGGCATTCGCGAAGGCGTTGGTCACGACGGACGCGCCCTGTTTGGGATCATGCCATTTGCTCATTACCGCAACATGCCGGATGAGGACTTGGCTTCGATTATCGTCTATCTGCGATCCCTTCCGCCGGTGAGGAATGCTGTTCCCAAGACGGAGATTATTTTCCCGGTGAAGTACATCATGAGGAACGATCCGCAGCCGATTACCGCTCCGGTGACGTCTCCTGACCTCTCCGATCCGGTAAAGCGCGGCCGGTTTCTGGTAAATCTTACTGGCTGCACAGACTGCCATACGCCAGTAGACAATCACCACGTGCCACTTCCAGGCCTGGATTTTTCAGGCGGGCAGGTTCTCCACGCACCTTGGGGAACTGTTGCCAGCGCGAACCTCACGCCGGCTGGGTCCGGAATTCCTTATTACGACCAGACTCTATTCATCCAAGCCATGCGCACTGGTGTAGTGCGAGCGCGCGAGCTGAACAAAACCATGCCTTGGGCCGTGCTGGGTAACATGACGGACGAAGATCTGGCGGGCATTTTCGCTTACCTGAAGACCCTGAAGCCGATCGGCCACCGCGTGGACAACACGGAGCCGCCGACGCTATGCCCGCTGGATGGCACGCTGCATGGGGCCGGGAATCAGAACCGGAAAGAATGAGGGATCGAAATCGAATCGTCTGCACCTTGATTGACTTGATGCAGCTCAGCCCATAAGATTGCGGGACTATCCGTGCTCGGACAAACCATCTCGCACTACCGCATCGTCGAGAAACTGGGCGGCGGTGGCATGGGAGTGGTCTACAAGGCTGAGGACACACGGCTGCACCGCTTCGTCGCTCTGAAGTTCCTGCC
>Ga0070730_10005421_pt1 | contig 11019 bp, 7 predicted proteins | sample Coa_R1_3_FD_66447 | JGI IMG/M metagenome (GOLD analysis project Ga0070730, IMG submission 66447) | Surface soil microbial communities from Centralia Pennsylvania, which are recovering from an underground coalmine fire - Coalmine... | ecosystem: Environmental > Terrestrial > Soil > Unclassified ... | reverse complement strand
GTCCCAAGGGTGCGCCCTCGCGGGAATTCCAAGCAGACGAAATCTGCACAAGCGTCGGTTTGCTTTCGAGCGTCTTCGCCACGTGGGCATCGATCTTCGACCGGAAGCATTGTGGATCGGTGCATTATGTGGAATTTAAAGTCAAGGAATGGAGGACGGGCTCGCGCGATCATTGGTCGTTGGGCTGAAGGCGTAACTCGATGTTCAAAATCTATGGCGCTGGCGGAAGCGATCCCGGATTCTGTGTTTTTTCTCCCTATCCCTCGGCGGTGAAGAGAACCGTGATGGCCGGGCCCACCCGCTCTCTTGAGCGGTGCAGCCCGTGGCTTCATGATACGAATCGAGGCGTCATAACCAACACTTAAACGGGCTCCAATTGAGCAATAAACGATGCATGAAGAGTCCAGACTGCCGGGTCCCACATCTTGTCTAAGCCGCCCACGGAAAAGTGCCTACTGCGCTCCCGGCGCTAGCCACTGCGTATTTCCAGAAGAGTTCAGTGTACACACCCAGAAAGCGCTCGGAGCTGCACTATTGGAGGCGACATTTGAGTACAGGCTTCCTCGTTGGCACGTCCGTGCGCTACCAGACGGAACCCCGGAGCCGGTCGACCAACTGGCCGTGTTCGGGCTCGTTGTGAATCTAGAGTATCCAAGTCCACTCGTACTCGGCCTACCAGCGACATAAAGGGCCACGGATGCATCCGTCAGAGACGTTGCGCCACAGGTGTCATTGATTGTGTAGTTCGACACTCCTGTCCCAACCGTTCCTTGGTTTCCGATACCGATCATGGCAATGTCGAAAATGTTCGTGCAGGTCGGGATGTCTACGACATTCACAGTAGGCGCGGTATTACTGACACCGTTCGTGTCACCGTCAATGTTTCTGAGAACGACGCTGCTCGTGCCCGATCCAAGAACGATGCCATCTTCGAACCCTTCGATGCGAATGTCTTCCAACAAGAGATTAGTGAGGGAAGTACACGGAAAGGGGATTGTCGTGACGCATACCGCAATTGCCGTGGCTGGAACTCCCGATAAGTGCTGGGTAGTGCAAGAGACGTGACGTATTCCGTGGGTATAATTCGCAGTAATTTGCATGCACAGTGTAGTACTCGGAGTCGCCGCATCAGCAGTGTTAAACATGATGTCGGAATAGGGTCCGGAATGCTCTGCCCCGGCGGCAGTGCTCGGAGAGGGCGCAACGGTCAAGCCTGTCCCCAAAATCCGATACAGCCAAACGTGATCAACATAGCTCAGATCTCCGCAATACTGGTTCAGAATTCCGCTTACGCCGCTGCCCGTCGTTATTTCGTTACCATCAAGAGTGAGGTTTTCGACTGTCAAACCAGTGCAACCGCTGGCTAATCCCATTTGAATCATCCAACCAAAACCGGTAGTCGCTTGGATCGTAGTCCCCTGGCCGGAGCCGCCAATTCCTTCGCCAATGAGTTTAGTTCCGCTCGGCAGTTGCCATGTGTACGACGTTTTGATTGTCCCAGCGGGGAGTAGCACAACGACAGGATAATTGGTTGATCCATTCCATAGATTCGCCGTCGCACTGCAGGTCTGGGTTGTTCCCGGCCCGACCCCGCGAGCGTCGATAACGGCGCCCTCCCCGGTGTAATTGGTGTATGTAGCTAGATTCGTGAGTGCAGCTTGGATTGCAGTGCACACGTCTGCGGTCGGGTTGGTATTACTGATGGCAGCGTAGGCGTCGATGTAAGCGTGTGAGTTCGTATACACATATCCGCCTTGTGATGATGAATAGATGTAGACCGTCTTGTCTCCTGCAAGGATTTGTGTATAGGGGCCTCCACTCTGGGCGCTCAAAGACGATACTGCGCCGCAAATCACGAGAACGACCAGAGCGCGGACGCGCAAGCTACCACGGAGTATGCCCTTCGTGCTTGTCATGTGAGATCTTCTCCTGATCTTGACTGTCCTGACATCGACCGCTATTCGCTGTACATCCGTTTTCAAGCAACTGAATTTGCACCGGTGCTACTGCTGGAGCACCGTCCATGTGGTTCCGACACAGAGCCACAGAGTTGCGTCGGTGCCCGTCGGAGAAATAAACGAAAACAAGCTACCGACCTCGCTGTCTTGGCAAGTCTTACCAGTTGGCGATGTCATGCCAACGTACCAGGTTGGAAAAGCGCGACTCGTCGTGAAGAATGAGCTCTGAGTTGGATAAGTACTGGTTCCCGAGATCGGCTCACCGACAACATAGAGCGCAACTGACGGCTCTGTGCTCGAATGCTGCAACGTATTTCCCGTCACCTGGTCTACGATCGTGTTGTTCGCCGTGCTCGAGACTCCCATAAGCGTAATGTCGCTGGGAACGCTGGTTAAAGTTTGGGGACATGGAGCACCGGTATTTGTACTCAGCGGAGCACAGATCTCCACAAGATTCGTCACTGAACTGCCGCCGGCTATGTCAAAAAGCAAATTGTTTTGTGCTCCCAGACTTTGAGATCCAATTACAATGCCATTTGTATAGTTGGAGATATAGACATCTTGAATAGAAGTGTTGCTGCCGTCCAGCAACACCGCGGTCGTGCCCGACGACCCCTTGCAAGTAAGTCCCTGTATCCCGCGAAGACCGTAGGTTCCTTGAATGCTGAGGCAGGTTCCACTTCCGTTGGAAAAGTAGATATTCGAATACGGACCCGAGTTAACCGCGTAGCCTCCACCACCGTTTTGCCCAGTAATCTTTAGGCCGACGCCAGTTCCTACTCCGGTTCCTGCCGCTATCTTTTGGAAGGACACATCGTTGACATAGCTCTGCTCCTGCGAGGCGGTGTTAACGATTCCATTTAGGCCTGATATGTTGTTGCCGTTAATCGCCAAGTGTTCGACAGCCATCCCGTTACAATCATGGTTGGGACAGACGAAATTGTCTCCTACTACTCCCATGTCAATCATGTCCGGTGTACTTGTGACGAAAGCTCCAGATGGGCAATTTGAGCTTGTGGCGGTACAGGCCTGGATCGTTGTCGAGCTGGGCTCCTCGCCGATGAGTTGAGTGTTCTGGGGTATTTGCCAGGTTTGGCTGATGTTGATTATCCCGGCCGGAAGGAGAACGGTGACAGCGTATGGCGGAGCGGCCCCGATCAGAGGAGGCCAAGGGTCGTTGCTGTTTGCGCATGCCAGATTGCCAGGAGACGAGACCCCGCCCGCGGTACGTGGGTAAATGCCGCGGGCGTCAATCACAGCCTTGGTATTGTACTGATTGCTTGCCAAGCCAACCTGAGCGAGGGCCTGAACTAGTGCTGCACATATGTCAATGGGGCTGGTGCCTGAGCTGTTGACGAACACGCTCGCATCCACGTAGTCATGCGTGTTCAACTCTGACACCACTGAGGTCGGTTGCCACACCACACTATCTCCGCCGTAAGTAGGATCACATTGTGCTTGCGTGCCGCTGCATGTCTGCGCGGCGGGCAGCTGAGCGTAAAGCACCACCGAGCAGAGTAACAAACAGCCACAGACACAAATCAAGCGAACGCTCACCGAACTACAGCGGAAGTTCTTGGTGATCATGCCATTCTCCTCGTAATGCTTCGTCATGGCGAACAATTTCCTCAAAACGAGATCCAAGCAGATTCTTGGTTCTACCCGATCGGCATCCACTGAAGGCTGGAAGTAGTGGTGTTGTATGCGCAGACATAGAAAGTGTCTTGCACTCCGGGCTGCTTGCCGCCCTGTGTGTGCGAATAGATCGCGCCTGGGCTATTGCAAGCTCCCGTAATCGCAGTTTGCCCGATCCCCCAGTAGGGAATATTCCAACTGGGAAGGCTGGGGGCTGTTCCAGTCGTATACCTCGTATATCCGACGACGCTGGGGCTCGAATTCACTGTGATCGATTCGCCGACAACATACTTACCAACGAACTGTTGGGTGCCAAGGGATGCGAATGTATTACCAGTCAAGTCGTCTCCGATGGGGTCTACAAAGAAGCCGCTGGTGCCGTTGCTTTCTATTTGAGCGAGACTCACATCGCTCACTTTCGCCCCTGAAGTGTTCTGCGTACACGCCGTGGTCGCGGAGCTCGCTTTTGCGGGGTTACAGATGTGAATGGTCTCCCACGATGGCCCGGACGTTGAGGTGCCATAGCCCATGGTCACATTCGAGACAGTATTTGCGACGACCTTAGGCACCGGCGTTGAGCCCGATGGCAGTGGCTGCAAGTCTTTGTAGTCGCCTACGACAATGCTGTCGTAGAAACCTTCGGTATGTACGTCGGAAATCGTGTTGTTGTAAGAATCAAGGTAAATGGCCGCCAATGGCGCTCCGCTCGTCTGCGTCGATTTTGCCGTACAAGTAATTCCATGCAGGCCGCGGGTCTGCGCCTGAATCTGGACACAGGCTGTCGGCTGGCACGTGGTGGTACATGCGGTTGACCCTACGAAGTCTATGTTTGTATAAGGGCCGGAATAGGTTGCGCCGGGCCCAATCAGCAGACCCGTCGTGATTGCCGGCCCCGACGACGCAGTGTTGGAGGTCTGGCCGGCGGTTATTACAACGTCGTCTACGTAGCTAGCGTCTTGCGCATCATTGTTGTAGATGGCGTGATAGTAACTCGTAGTGCCATTGGTCACGTTGGTACTGACCGTCAGGTGCTCGATGGATATGCCTGTGCAGACATTACTTGTTGTGCCACAAGCGTTGTTATCAGGATTGCTTCCCGTACTGCTTCCCATCTGAATAATAGCGTTCGTTGTGTCGCCAGTTGGAAATGCAAAGCCAGGATCAACACCAATGCTTGTAGCGCTCCGCCCTGCGCCGACAATCTTCGTCTCGCTTGGTATAACCCACGGTCGCTTGATCGAGATCGTCGCAGCCGGGAGGAGGATCGTAGCCTTGGCAGGTCCTGTCATGCCGAAGAATGGATTCACCAGGCACTGTAGCGGGCTCGTGACCCCATTGTTAGGAATGTTTAATATTCCGCGTGCATCGATGACGGCTCCCTGAGTGGGGTACGGTGGATAACCAGACACTTGGGTAAGGATATTGTTGATTATCGTGCAGAAGTCGACCGTCAGACCGAGGCTGTTTTCATAGTAATAGAGAGCGCTGGCGTCAATGTACGCGGGTGAATAACTGGGCGTCGCGGCATTGGTCGTCTGATTGTACACGGCCGTATTGCCCGCGGTTTGGGCATCAGCCGCGCCCTGCAGCACGGTGAGTAACGTAAAGAGGACACAAACAGCGCATCTGTTGATCATTCCGAATTCCTCCGCCGTATCGTTCTTGTTCGAATTCGCATCATTGATGTTGCGTGTACACTGCGGCATTACCAAAGGCAGTCATGTCGACGAAATCCAATAATCCATCGCGATTTAGATCTCCTGCCGCCATTCCTAAGTCTCCGATTCCGCCCCCGGCGCCCGATGGCAAGGTGACTACTTGCGGGGTTTGAAATGTCCCATCGCCATTGCCCCAAAACACAAGAATGTTGCTGCCTATAACCTCGGTGACGAGCAAGTCGATCTTGCCGTCGGAGTTGAAGTCGCCGACCACTGGCACTAAGTAATTGTCCCCGGGCGGAACAGAATAGATTGATTCCTGGAACGTGCCGTCTCCGTTCCCGATGAAAATGCCCAGCGCACCCGCCCCGCACGCAAGTAGATCGAGTTTGCCGTCCCCGTTGAAGTCACTCGCCAGGACGACCGGGGCGTTCGTTCCGCCGCAGAGCCAGTTCTCTCCCGAGGAAACGAGCACTGGCGGATACTTGAATGTACCGTCGCCCTTCCCAAGCAGAAGGTAGACATTTCCGTATTGATCGAGCGTCACAAGATCGAGCTTGCCGTCGCCATTGAAGTCGCCTGGTACGATGTCATAGCCAACTCCGGAACCCGGAAACGGCGAGTCTATCCTTGGCTGGAATGTTCCGTCGCCATTGCCCAGGAAAACCGATAGAGTCTTTCCTTTCGTCGCCACCAGGTCCAACTTGCCATCGCCGTTGAAGTCACCGGCCGCTAGCGTGTAGAATCCGAAAAAGCTCTTCATGGTGGAAGACACGTTGAACTTGCCCTTGCCATCCCCCAAGGCCACGACAATCTGCTTACCGAAGACCAGTTGACCAGAGTCCCCAGAGACATACGCCAGATCGAGCTTGCCATCTCCGTTGAAGTCCCCGTAAACAGAACCATCCAGAACATCGTAATTGCGAACTGTTGAGCCGAAGTGAACCTGGCCATTCCCGAAGCCCAACATGAGGATTGCGTCTGCCCACATGTCCAGCCTGTTATCACCATTGAAATCGGCCATTAGAAAACCGTAAGTAAAGTTGTAAGGAACCGGCACGATATACGGCGGGTTGGCGACAATGCTGGAGGTGGGCGAGTGGACTTCGACTTGGGCCCAGCCCGCACTGGAATTGCCACCTCCTGGCGGCGGATTCGTAACCGAGATCGTCCCCGCCGTATTCTGGGCCACATCGGATGCAAGAATCTGCGCTTGCAGTTCGCGGGCCGACACGAAAGTGGTCGAGCGAGGCTGAGCATTCCAGTTGACGACCGCACCCGGAACAAAGTTGGCTCCGTACACAGTGAGCGTAACCGGCCCGCTACCGGGGGTTACTGCTGAGGGGCTCACGGGTCCAACAATCTGCGGCACCGGATTTTGAGCGACAGCATTCGCCATAAGCAAGCCCACAACGAGCACCACTACCTTCGAGACATAAACAACAGAATTGGCGAGACTACACTTCTGCCTATTCACAAAAACCTCCAGGGTTCGGCCCAAATGCATAAAGAACGACCTCAACCCGCGTGTCTGTGGCCGCGAGTTCTTGTCGAGCAGTGAATGACTGGGGAAGGTAACTCGGCGAAGGTGAGCCGAATTGTGTTGGTGATCTTGCGCAATGCTTCCTCCCACAGACAGCAGCCTGCCGGCCGGATCAGTCTACTGATCCGCACACCCCTGGATATACCATTAGTTCCGGGGCTCACCCGCACAGTGTGCGTCCGGCAAAACCTTGTTTTCTGACTTATGGGGAAAGCAGCGACGAAGCTGGAGACTGCACCACAGAACGCGAATCAGTTTAACCGCTTGTTGCACGGTAATGTAGCGAAACTGAACTGACTGTGTCAACAGCAAAAACCTAAGCGGCAAAAGTAGCAGGGAAAGAAACGCCTAAAATCGCCCAGTGACTTATTAACTATGCACGTTCTTGCATGGAGCCCTAAGACTCTGGACCTCCTGCCGGCCTGATCGTTGTCGCGGGGACGAAGCCGACGCGCATCTGACTGGGCGTCTGGCCTGAAGGTGTCGGTACGTCGATGAGTGATTCGAGAAGTTTCTCCATCGCCGCAACACCATCGTCGACTGCCGCGACTTCTTCCTCGCTGAGCGGAATCTCCTGGCGTAAGCGCAGCAGGTTTGTCTTGCCTTCAATCAACTGAGCCTGTGAAGAACTCTTTGGCATGTAGAAACTGCATTTCGCGCAAGCCATTCGGTGCGGGCATTGTTCAAAAAAATCGTAGGTGCAGTAGCCGTGACCGAGATCGTAAAACTTCCACGGGTCTGTTGCAGATCGTCCCTCTCGAACGACTTCCTGGTCGACCAGAACTTCGATCGCACGTAGATTACGCTTGAAATAGCCGGCGTCGGAATACGACTTCGCGAGCTTGGTTGGTGTGATCTTTGCATAGTGCTGAGTTGCCGCTGGCGTCGCATGCCCGAGCCACTGTTGCAACTCGAAAAGCGTCATTGGTTCTTTGGCATTGAAAAGTTGCGAGGCAATCGTTGATCGCCCCCGATGGCTGGTGATGTTGCCGCGCACATCTGCTCTTGGTACTCCGGCCTTGCGGCAGAGCAACGGAATGAGAACATCATTGAAGTAGGTCTTGCCGACTACCGTGAGGCGATAGAGGAAGAGGAAGTCAACCATCTCCCCCGTCTTGGGATCTGCAAGTTTAACTCCTTTTGGCCGGACTTTCTCCCACGTGGATATCGTCTCTCCGACAACCGGGTCAACCGGCTTAGTGAATGCAGTCGAAGTCTTGTTAACGGGTACGTCGAGCATACAAACCGAGCCGCCGGCCAGCATCGCCGTGTCCCCTGGAACCGCCACATCCTCTTTCTGCCAACGGATGCAACCGAGGCGCAATCGCACGATTTCATTCACGCGGAGTCCGGCGAACAGCCACGTGATTACGAGTGCTCTGCACATCTCGACTGGGTAAGCGTTCTCGCCAATGCTACGACGTCTGGGAAGATCCCCAGCGCTGAGGTTTAGTCCTGCCCACACCAGCTTCGCCCAAACATGATCCGCGATGATTCGAGGATTCGGCCCGATCTTCGAGAGCACGCTTTTCGGAGTTACTAAGCTGCGGATCGGATCGAAGCGGCGCGGAATCAGCTCCCACTCTTGCAGGTCGCGGAAGAATGTGCGAAGCATCGACAAGTGGCCCGCACAAGTACTCGGCGCAAGCGCATGACCCTTGTTCTTGACGTGGCAGGGTGCTTCGGAGCACCAATCGCCAGAACGCCATTGGCAAATGACAGCTACCGCCTTTGCCGCCAGCTCGCGAGTCCAGTCGGCAGGTGAGGTAATGTTCGGATGAGTCTGTGCAAGCCACCTGCCAACATTGAGCAGCAAGTAGTAGCTCTTGCGGCGCCCGCGCTCACTGGATGTCGCTGTCTCGAACCACCGCCGACAGAGGCGTGCCCATTCGGACGGAACCCCATCAGTGACGGTGGGAAGCTCGGCTTTGACGATGAACGGCCGCTCAATCTCCATCGGTTCGGCAAAGCTCCCGATCCTGGTCAGGACCCGCGAGATCGCATACGCACAGTAAGTGCCGGTGCGCGGAGGCCGGCGCTCGATCACCGCTTTTAGATCTGTGAGCGTGATGTCTTCCAGATGCGGTGAGCGAACATATAGCAGGCACTCGAAAATCGAGCGCATCACCTGCGATGTGGTTCCCCTCCCACTGTAGCCCCATTCCACCAGCAGTCCGCGTACCCGAGTGCTGAGTCGTTCTACGTGTTCTTGGCCGAATACTTTGCGTGCCAAGCACGTATAAACAACATGATCGCCATTGAGCCGATGTAGATCAGAAAACCCGCACAACAAATAGGCAACGGCCACAGCGTGCTGTTTTGCCTCGCGCCGAGCCCCGATGGTTTCGATCCATTCCTCCGTAGACCATCCCCAGAGTGGGCGCCCACGCCTTTCCATCTCGCGAAGAAAGTAAAACAACGTATATCTCCGCTGATTCGTCTTGATGCCGGTATACTCAAACATGTCATTCAGGGGCCGAATTAGACGGTTCAGTATCTTGCCAAAGTTCATGGTTCGACCATGTCTGTCAAATCGGTAGGCCTCGGCATAGTTCGCAAGCATTCTGCTCTCGGCTGAAGTCAGCACCGGGGAGCGGTCGTAGCGGTTGATGTTGATTGGCCATTTCCAGGGGCCATCGCCCGCTTTTTGGGGAGGCTGTTTCGGAGGTCCCCATTGGGCGCGGCAGGTGCGGCGCACAAGCTCCGTTCGTTCCTGTGGAGTCAAAGTTCCGATCCACCGGCCAATGTTATTCACTTTCTTTTTTGCGATTGGTGCTGAACTCATCAGGTTTGCCCGGCGAGCAGTCGCGTCCTCTGTTCGTGAATATGGGCCATTCCCGCAGCAAGCTTCCGCGACAGGTCACGACCACTTAGGTGAACGTAAAGCAGCGTCGTTTGTACGGATCGGTGGCCGGCAAATGCAGCGATCTCGTGAATATCCCAGTCGGCACGAGCCAGGTCTGTCAGACATAGATGCCGCAGACTGTGTGTTGTGAAGCGCGGCACAGCGGCGCGACGAGCAATCTGGAGAACGATCTTCGACCAGGACCAGATGGAGATGCCGGCCGAATAGTTCCGGCGTGATTCGGAGAGGAACAGCGGGCCGCGTTTACGTGCGATGTTTCGCCGATGCGACAGATACTGGCGGAGCAAGGCATCCGACGCGCTGGAGTACGGCACAACTCGATCACGGCGTCCTTTTGTGTTCTCGGCACGGACGCGAAGCGTGCGACTGGAAGGATCGATGTCGTCGGTGTGCAAACCGCAGAGTTCCTCCCTTCGCAACGCCGCATCATAAGCAAACGCAAGCATGGTGCGATTGCGAATCGGCTCCCCGCGTGTGGCCACCAGAATGGTCTGCCAGTCGTGTTCGTTCGGAATCCAGGGAAGTCGGCGGTATCGGCGCACCACGCTTCTTCCATCGTGGCGGACTACGGGGTTCCTCGCACAGACTTCCTCCTCCACCAAGTAACTGTAGAAGAGTCGGAGCACAGTGATTCGCTGTTGGACAGTCGCATTGGATATGACGGTTCCGCGCGCTTGCATCACGGCGAGATACCCGCCGACATCAGCGCCCGTGACGGTGGCAACTTCCAACTTCTGATCGGCGAGGAAGCGAAGGAAAAGTTCAAGGCCGCGGCAATAGGCTTCGAGCGTGTTGCGACTGAGGCCCCGTTGCGACTGAAATGTCAGCCACGCCCGACAAAGCGAATTACTGGCGGCAAGAGGAAAGAGATTCCAACGAATCGGCTCAACTTTGAAATCGATTGCCAATGGATATCCCGATGCGACGACGTGAACGTTCACTCGATACTGTCATTCGCCCAGCAGAAGGCTGGTAAACGCGAGGTGAATAATCTCGCGCATGACGCAGACTCGTAAACAGCAAGCAGCGGGCTTCTACATAGCTGAGCGAGGGGCAAGGGATTCAAACGCCATCCCTTGCCCCTCGCGCTCCCCCATCCCTGCTCAACAAACAACTGCAACGGAGCCGTCAACTCCAGCCAACCGCTGTACCGTGCGTAAACCATATTCCACGTAACATACAAGAGTCTTTGCGCACGTCGGCGAAAAGCAGCTTGTTGAATCCGGTTCGCTTGGGGCAGTTGGCGCAGGAACCTGCATCGGGTACGAGCTTTTCGTCCTGCTTGTCAAACGGCGCGGATGCCAGTTGGAGCAGGATGTTGGATTCGATCCAGACGGCCAATTCCCGCACCGGAATCAG
>Ga0070730_10005420_pt1 | contig 11020 bp, 9 predicted proteins | sample Coa_R1_3_FD_66447 | JGI IMG/M metagenome (GOLD analysis project Ga0070730, IMG submission 66447) | Surface soil microbial communities from Centralia Pennsylvania, which are recovering from an underground coalmine fire - Coalmine... | ecosystem: Environmental > Terrestrial > Soil > Unclassified ... | reverse complement strand
TTGCTCGACGGTTTTCAGGACGATATCGCGGGCGCCGGCGAGGAACTCGGTACCGTTGTCGCTGAACATGCCGCGGGTGACGATTTCGGGTTGCGACTCCATGCGACCGGTGTGCTTGTCGATGGCGATGATGGGGACGACGACGCCGTCTTCGGAAAGATGCTTGCGATCGCGGATGACGACCTCCTCGATTTCTTCGAGGGAGCCGGAATCGACGCAGACGCGGCCGGCCGTTACGGGATCGCGGCGGTAGGCGCCGTCTTCGGTGAATTCGAGGGTGTAGCCGTCTTCGAGAACGAGGATTTCCCCGGAGACGCAACCAAGTTGATGGGCAAGAGCGGCATGGCGGAAGAGATGGCGATATTCGCCGTGAACGGGAATGAAATATTTCGGTTTCACGAGTTGTAGGACGAGTTTCTGCTCTTCCTGGCTGGCGTGGCCGGAAACGTGAATGGTGCCGCCGGAATTGTCGTAATAGACCAGGGCGCGGCGGCGGAACATGTGGTCGAGCATGCGAAAGATGGCTTTTTCGTTTCCAGGGATGATGCGGGCGGAGAGGATGACGCTATCGTTTTCGTCGACGGAGACGAAGCGATGATTGTCCACCGCGATGCGGGAGAGCGAGGACATGGGCTCGGCCTGGCTGCCGCTGGCGAGAATGAGCAGGCGCTTGGGATCGAAACCGCGAATATCTTGCGGGCGAACGACCATGCCGTCGGGGATGCGGAGATATTCGAGGGAGTGAGCGATCTCGACGTTGTCGACCATGCTGCGGCCGACGAAGGCGACTTTGCGGCCGACGCGGGCGGCGATGTCGATCACTTGCTGGATGCGATGGATGGAGGAAGCGAAGCAGGAAAGGATGACGCGGCGCGGGGCGGAGCGGCAAAGTTCTTCGATGCGGGGAATGACGTTGCGCTCGGAGCCGGTGAAGCCGGGGCGCTCGACGTTAGTAGAGTCGGAGAAAAGAGCGAGAACGCCTTCGTGGCCGTAGCGCGCGAAAGCGTGAAGGTCGAAGGGAGCGCCGCCAACGGGAGTCTGGTCGATCTTGAAATCGCCGGTGTGAAGGATGACGCCGAGGGGAGTGCGAACGGCGAGGGCGACGCAGTCGATGGTGCTATGGGTTACCGGGATGAATTCGATCTCAAAGGGGCCGATTTCGACCAGGCGGCCTCCGGGGATGACCTCGCGAAGGGTCGTCGATTGGAGGAGGCCGGCTTCATCAAGGCGTTTTTTTACCAGGGCGAGGGTGAAACGGGTGCCGTAGACGGGCACGTTGAGATCGCGAAGGATGTAGGGGAGCGCACCGATATGGTCTTCGTGACCGTGAGTCAAGACGATGGCGCGGACATGGGCGCGATTCTGCTTGAGGTAAGTGGTGTCGGGAATGACCAGGTCGACGCCGAGAAGTTCCGATTCGGGGAACATCATGCCGGCGTCGATGACCAGGATGTCGTCGCCGAATCGCAAGGCCATCATGTTCATGCCGAATTCGCCGAGGCCGCCTAGCGGAATGGCGGTTAGGGATTGCGCGGGTTTGCTCAAGAAGGAGGAGTCTCCACAGTGTAATAGGGAATCGTATCACAGCGGCGAGATGTTCGAGATTTTAGTGGGGAAAGCAAGAGATAGCGCAGAGCCGGAACGAATAGCCGTCCTTCGGCTTTGCTCGGGACAACAGCTTTACGATACGCGATTTTGCCGGAGACTACGCAGGCGTCCGTATGGCCTGGATACCCGACAACTGAACCGCCGGATTGCAAGGTTAGGTGCCGGAGCTGAAGAGATGGGCGATGGCGACGATGATCACGGCGCCTAAGGTGGCGGCGGCGAGGCTGTAGAGGAAGCTGTCGGCGTGGCTGACGATGCCAAGCTTGGTGAAGATCCACCCGCCCAGGACGCCGCCAATCAAACCGAGAACAATGTCGGTAATGCAGCCAAATCCTTTGCCGCGGGAAATTTTTCCGGCCAGCCATCCGGCGAGAAGACCGAGCACTAGCCAGCCGATAAGAGAGCGAGTTTCGATTTGAACGTAGCGAACGTGGGTTTGCAGTAGCAATGCGAGCATGAAGTCTCCTTGGAGAGGTGGAGAGACAGTTGAGCCTTGTGCGTTCTGGGAATGGGCATTCTATCGCAAGTGGAGGATAAAGAAAGAAAAAGAAAAGCAGGTCCCTCGCTTCGCCTGCCTGCGGCGGGCAGGCGCGTGGTGACGGCAACGCGAGCCCACCTGCAATAGTAGAAAGTTAGTGGGAAGGTCAGGCGCCGGCGGGTTGCTGTTGGGTCAGGCAGTGGAGGGTGCCGAGGCCGAGAACGAGGTCGCGGCAGGCGATGCCGACGACTTCGCGGCCGGGGAAGAGGGCCGAAAGAGAGTTGAGGGCCACGCGATCATTCGGGTCGTTAAAGGTCGGGACGATGACCAGTTTGTTGGCGATGTAGAAGTTGGCATAGCTGGCGGGGAGGCGCTGGTTGTCGAAAAAGATGGGGGCTGGCATGGGAAGAGTTTCGATGCGGAAGGGGCGGCTGTTGAGATCCTTCATGGATTTGAGGAGAGCGAGATTTTCCTGGAGCGGAACGTAGTTGGCGTCGTGAGGATTTTGCTCGACGACAGTGACGATGGTGGTGGGGCTGACGAAGCGGGCCAGATCGTCAACGTGGCCGTGAGTATCGTCGCCGGCAATTCCATTGTTCAGCCAAAGAACCTGGGTGACGCCGAGATAGTCGCGGAAGACGTGGGCATAGTCTTCGCGAGTGAACCCGTGATTGCGCTGCTGCCGTTTGCTGAGCAGGCATTCTTCGGTGGTGAGCAGGGAGCCGCGGCCGTTGACGTCGATGCTGCCGCCTTCGAGGACGACGCGGCGGCCTTTGTAGCTGGGCTGCCATAGTAAGCGCTGAAGTTTCTTATTTGCGTTGGTGACGGCCAGGGCGTCTTTTTTGTGATTGCTGTATTTGGCCCAGCCGTTGAAGAGCCAGTGGGTGTAGGCAACTTCACCGGCCGCGCTGCGGACGCAGATGGGACCGGAGTCGCGCATCCAGCCGCGATCGGTGGGGACACGGAAGAAATCGACGGCGGAAAGGTTGACGCCTGATTTCTTGAGAATGTCGCGGGCGTGCGATTCAGCGGCGCGATTTTGCACCAAAAGATACACGCGCTCGACGCGGGCGAGTTGGCGAACGATTTCCGCATAAGCCCAGGGGATGGCGGGAAATTTTCCGGGCCAGTCGGTTTTCTCATGCGGCCAACCGAGCCAGGTGGCTTCGTGATGTTCCCATTCGGCGGGCATCCAGAGACCACGTTCGAAGGGAGTAGAGTCGTTGGGTGGAGATGACACGCGCTTATTCGCCTAACCAGCGATTCAAGATCGGGCCGTACGCGTCGATGCGGCGATCGCGCAGAAAGGGCCAATTGCGGCGGGTGTCTTCGCTCTTGGCGGGGTCGCACTCGACGACCAGGATTTCCTCTTTATCGTTGGAAGCTTCGGAGACGATCTGGCCGAAGGGGTCGGCCACAAACGAATTTCCCCAAAAATCGAGGCCGGAATCGCCGTTGGCGGGTTGGCCCTCGAAGCCCACGCGATTGACGACCGCGACGTAGACGCCATTGGCGATGGCGTGAGCGCGCTGAATGGTTTTCCAGGCGTCGAGCTGCACCGCGCCGAATTCGCTTTTTTCGTGGGGATGCCAGCCGATGCTGGTGGGATAAAAGATGACCTGCGCGCCGCTGAGAGCGGTGACGCGGGAGCCTTCCGGATACCACTGGTCCCAGCAGATTTGCACGCCAATTTTGCCGTATTGCGTCTGGAAATTGGGAAAACCCAGATCGCCGGGAGTAAAATAAAATTTTTCGTAGTAGAGGGGATCATCGGGGATATGCATTTTGCGGTATTTGCCCAGGAAGCTGCCGTCGGCATCCAGCACGGCGCAGGTGTTGTGGTAGACGCCGGCGGCGCGGCGCTCGAAAAGAGAGACCACCAGCACGACTTTCTTTTCTTTGGCAATTTTCGCCAATGCATCGGTGACGGGGCCGGGCACGGGCTCGGCGAGATCGAAAAGGGCTGCGTCTTCCTTGCGGCAGAAGTATTGGCTACGAAAAAGTTCATGTAATGAGATGATTTGTGCGCCGCGCGCCGCAGCTTCACGGATTTTATCGGTCGCGCGGGAAAGATTTTCCCCGGCGTTGGCGGTGCAGCGCATCTGAACGAGCCCGACCGTAAATTTGTTGGACATGAAATTTAGTTTAACATCCAGCGCAGGCGGCGGCGAGTGTGCGGTCGATTCTCTGTATATGGAGCAACAAAGCGTTAGTGAAGAAAAAATAAGCGTGAAACTCTGAAACCGTGATAAAAAACAGTTGCAAATTTTTTCCGGGGGAGAAAATGCCGAAGCAGCGGAAGAAAACGGTCACGGGTCGCGTGCTACATGATCCCGTGAAGGACAAGCTGCGGCCAATGTTTCCACTGGATTTGTCGAAATGCCGCACGGTGGACGAATTGGTGCGGGCCATGGGGAATACGGCGTTCACCGGGCGACAGATTGGAGACGCCGCGGACGTTGTGGAGGCCATGGCGTGCGATAAAGATTGTTTCGTGGTGATGACGCTTTCCGGGGCGTTGACGGTGGCGAAGATGGGGCTGGTGTTCTGCGATTTGATCGAGTCGGGAGTGGTGAACGCGATTGTTTCGACCGGCGCGTTGATGGCGCACGGGTTGGTAGAGGCCACCGGGCTTTCCCATTTTCGATACAACCCGAAGATGGACGACAAGGAGTTGTTCGAAGCGGGGTACAACCGCGTTTACGATTCGCTGGAACCGGAGACCAACCTGGATCATGTGGAAGACGTGATGGATGAGATTTTAAACAATTGGGATGCGGAGGAAGTGGTATGCAGCTGGAAGCTGCATCGCAAGATTGGCGAATACTTGCACAAGGGATTTCCCGGGCGGGGAATATTGAAATCGGCGTATCAACATAATGTGCCGGTGTTTGTGCCGGCATTCAGCGATTCGGAGTTAGGAATCGATTTCGCGCTGCACAAAATTGCTCGGCAAGATGCCAAGCGGCCGCTCTTGCGGTTTGATCCGTTCGAAGATTTCGAGAAATTTGCGGGGACCATGCTAGCTACCAAACGGATGGGAATTTTTACAATTGGCGGGGGAGTGCCGCGCAACTGGTCGCAACAATTTGGCGTTTACGCGGAACTGCTGGCCCGGCGCGGGTACCGCAAGATGCCGCTAAAGCGCTACAACTATGGCGTGCGCGTTTGCCCGGAACCGGTGCACTGGGGCGGGCTCAGTGGGAGCACTTATACCGAGGCGGTCTCTTGGGGCAAATTTGTGCCACCGGAAGAGGGCGGGCGCTTTGCCGAAGTATTTGACGATGCAACCGTGGCGCTGCCCTTGATTGTGGGTGCGGTGCTGGAACGGATTGGATATTTCAAGCGCGGGAACGGCAAGTAGCCGGATAGTTAGTCGTCCTCGCCGATCAAGATGGCGGCGCCGAGGACGGTGGTCCACAGGCCGCGCTTGTCGCCAACGGCGGATTGGGTGACATTGAGAGTGCGGACAATTTTGTTGGAGATGCGGTAAACCTCTTTTTTTTCGTCCCAGGAAAGATCCGGATCAAATTCCACGTTCAGCGTGGTCGCCAGCATTTCGGCGGCGAGTTCTTCGGCATATTCACCGGCGACTTCTTCGGTTTCGCCGAAGGAATGATGCTCGGAAAGGTAGCCGTACATGGATTTGTCGCTCGGAAGGGCCAGTCCGATGCTGGCGGCGATGAGGCGGTGCGGTTCCTTGGTGGAATTCTCGCTGATGACGGTGAAGGCCACCTGGCCGGGTTTGATGTGCTTCAGGCCTTCGCTGCGCGAGATCAATTTGCAATTCGGCGGAAAAATGGAAGAGACGCGCACGATGTTGCAGGCCGCGATGCCCGCGTTGCGAAGCGCGAGCTCGAAGCTGGAGAGCCTTTCGCGATGTTTACCGACGCCTTTGGTGAGAAATATTTTCTTCGCGACGAACGCCATGGTGCCGGTGTGCGGTGCCTCCGTGGGAATGTGACGTCAGGAAAATTTTGTGCTGTGGAAAAGTAGCAAGAAGGTTTTGGTGTGTCAATCCAATTCCGAGCATCGCGGGAAAGTTTTGTCCGGAAAAAACGAGCGGGATACAAAATTGCGCGAAGGCGCAGCCAGTAAGCGGTGAGCTGGAAATGGCGCAAACTTGCAACGCGTTTGGCAACTCCCTATACTGAATTTGCCGCGATTCATCGGTGGCGCAGGCAATGACGCGGCGGAGAGGGCATGTCTGCCACGGCAACCCGGCCTGAAACCAGTTACCTCCTTCGCAAACTTCATTCCTTAAGCGGCATTGTTCCAGTTGGCGCATTCTTGACGGAACATTTCTGGTCCAACAGCGCGGCGCTGGTCAGCGCGCAAAAATACAACGAGACATCGCAGGAGCTGCAGACCATTCCGTACCGGGTGCTGGTGGAATGGGCGTTCATTTTTTTGCCGATTCTGTATCACGGCGGTTACGGCGTTTATATCTGGCTGCGCGGCGAATCGAACGTTTCGCAATATCCGTGGGTAAAAAATTGGGTTTACGTGTTCCAGCGCTATACGGGGCTGATCGCGTTTGCGTATATCGGGTGGCACGTTTACACCCAACGCTGGCTGACCCACGGGATGTCTACGTATGCCGGGATGGCTGCGCAATTAGTGAATCCGTGGGCGCTGGCGTTCATGCTGGTGGGAGTGGTGGCCTCCTCGTTTCATCTGGGTGTGGGGATTTGGAATTTTCTCTGCAAATGGGGGCTGGCGGCGACGGTGCGGGCGCAGCGAACGGCCGGACAGTTGGGCGCGGCGGTGGGAGTGGTATTTAGCTGCGTGGGAGTTTTGATCGTACTGTGTTTTCGATTTGACTGGCACCCGTTTGCCGCCTACCTGACACAAAGATGAGACAGCCGAAAATTATCGTGGTAGGCGGCGGATTGGCTGGCCTGATGGCGACCATCAAGGTTGCCGAGGCCGGTGTTCCGGTGGAGTTATTTTCGATTGTGCCGGTAAAGCGCTCGCATTCGGTGTGCGCGCAGGGCGGGATCAATGCGGCGAAAAATCAGAAGGGCGAAGGCGATACCACGCAGAAGCATTTTGACGACACGATTTATGGCGGCGATTTTCTGGCCAATCAGCCGTTGGTGAAGCGGATGTGTGAAGCGGCGCCGGGAATTATCGATCTGCTGGACCGCATGGGAGTGATGTTCAATCGCACGCCAGAGGGATTGCTGGATTACCGGCGCTTTGGCGGGACGCTGTACCACCGCACGGCCTTTGCGGGGGCGACTACCGGGCAACAGTTGCTGTACGCGCTGGATGAGCAGGTACGGCGGCATGAGTCCGAGGGACGGGTGGTGAAGAGGGAAGGCTGGTCGTTCTTGTCGGCGGTGATCGACGACGGAGGCGTCGGGCGTGGAATCTGCGCCATGGATTTGCGGTCGATGGAAGTGAAGACGTTTGCGGCGGACGCGGTCATTTTCTGCACCGGGGGAATTGGGGCGATTTTCGGACGCTCGACGAATTCGGTGGTGTGCACCGGCTCGGCACAGTCGGCGCTATTTCAGCAGGGCGTCGACTATGCGAACGGTGAATTTATACAGGTGCACCCGACGGCGATACCGGGAGAAGACAAGCTGCGTTTAATGAGCGAATCGGCGCGCGGGGAAGGCGGGCGGGTGTGGGTGCCGCGTAATCCTGCGGAGAAGCGCGCTGCAAAAACCGTGCCTGAGGCGGAACGCTTTTATTTCCTGGAAGAGTGGTATCCAAAGTACGGAAATCTGGTTCCCCGAGACATTGCCACGCGCGCGATTCATCGCATTGTGTATCAGGAGAAGCTGGGGATCGCCGGGCAGGCCGCGGTATACCTGGATGTGACGCACATTCCGCGCGAGACGCTGGACCGCAAGCTGGAAGGCATACTGGAGATTTACGAAAAGTTTTTGGGCGTGGACCCGCGCCAAGAGCCGATGAAAGTATTTCCGGCGATGCATTACACCATGGGCGGGCTGTGGGTAAACGGGGAAGATCAGGCGACCAACGTGCCGGGAATTTATGCGGCGGGCGAATGCGAATATCAGTATCACGGTGCGAACCGGCTGGGCGCGAATTCGCTGGTATCCTGCATATTTGGCGGCGGCATTGCGGGGCCCGCGGCGGTTAAATATGCACGCAGCCTGGAGAAAGGGACCGAGGCGGTAGAAGCAAGCGTTTTCGCGCACGAGCAAAAACGACAGGAAGCCATGAACCGGGCGCTGGTGTCCCAGCAAGGCTCGGAGAATCCGATCACCATCTGGAAAGAGCTGGGCGCGATCATGACCGAGCATGTGACCGTAACGCGCATCAACAAGAATCTGGAAAGCGCGAATGCCAAACTTGCGGAGCTGCAAGCGCGGTATAAGAAGATCAATCTAAGCGACCGTACCATGTGGTCGAACCAGACGCTGAACTTTGCGCGAGAGCTGGGCAACATGCTGATTCTGGCGCGGGTGATTACGCTTGGAGCGCTGTGCCGCAATGAGTCGCGCGGGGCGCACTACAAGCCGGATTTTCCGGAGCGCGATGACGCCAATTGGCTGAAGACTACGCTGGCGAAATGGGTGAACCAAGACGTGCAACTTGCGTACGACCCGGTGGACATCTCGCAGATTCCACCGCGGCCGCGCCGGTACGACGCGGCGAAGTAACTGTCTGAGGGCGGCAGATGGCAGAAGGTAAGAAAGTCATTCTCAAGATCAAGCGGCAAGCCAGCACGAAAGACGCGGCGCGCTGGGAGGAATTTGCGCTGCATTGGCGGCCGTCCATGAACATCATCATCTGCTTGCGGGACATCGCGGAAAATCCGGTGACCAGCGAAGGCCAGCAGACCACGCCGGTCTCCTACGATTCGAATTGCCTGGAAGAGGTGTGCGGCTCATGCGCGATGCTTATCAATGGGAAGGCGCGCATGGCCTGTTCGGCGTTGGTGGATCAACTGGAGCAGCCCGTACGCATCGAGCCAATGTCTAAATTTCCGGTGGTGCGGGACCTTAGCGTGGACCGGCAATTCATGTTCGAGAGCCTGAAGCGGGTGAAAGCGTGGATTCCGATCGACGGCACCTACAACCTGGGAGAAGGCCCGCGCGTCGCGCCAGAGGTGCAGGAGAAGGCTTATCCGTTATCGCGCTGCATAACTTGCGGGAACTGCCTGGAAGTTTGTCCGCAGGTCAACGACCACAATAATTTCATGGGCGCGGCGATCTTCAGCCAGGTCCGCTTGTTCAATATGCATCCAACCGGCGCGATGCATGCCAAAGACCGCATCCAGGCGGTGATGGGACGCGGGGGCATTGAGGATTGCGCTAATGCCCAGAACTGCGTGAAGGCTTGCCCCAAGGAAATTCCGCTCACCGAATCCTTGGCGGAAATTAATCGGCAGGCGTGGAAACAGGCGCTATTGGGATGGCTGGTAGGGTAAACTCTCTCGAACAATCTGCAGGTGGAGGAGCCATGCGTCGGATTGGTGCCTTGGTTTGCGTAATAGCTTGCACGCTCGCGGCGGGGAAAATGCGCCGTGCGGCGGCGGATGAAATCGCCCAGCGGGCCCACAAATTGCACTTTTCCTCGATTGTGCTGGATACCCACGACGATACCACGCAGCGTTTCTTCACCAAGGATTTCGATCTTGGCAAGCGCAATCCGGACGGGCACGTCGATATTCCGCGTATGCGCGAAGGCGGCATGAACGCCATTTTCTTTTCCGTCTGGATCGACGGGCGAATCGTAGGGCCGGCGGCGGTGCAGAAGGCGCTCGATCAGATCGACGCGATACATCAGAATCTAAAGAAGTTCTCGAACGACATGGCTTTTGCCCGCACGGCCGCGGACGTGCGGCGGGCGCACGCGCAAGGCAAAATTGCCGCGTTGATGGGCGTCGAAGGCGGGCACATGATCGGGAACGACATTCGCATGGTGCGCATCTTTGGCGACCTGGGTGTGCGCTACATGACGCTGACGCATTTTTACAACGATGAGTGGGCGGATTCCTCGACGGATAAGCCGGCGCATAACGGATTAACCGATTTCGGCAAGGACATCGTGCGGGAAATGAACCGGCAGGGAATCATGGTGGACATTTCCCACGTTAGCGACAAGACCTTCTACGATGCGCTGGAGGTGAGCAAGGCGCCGTTGATCGCATCGCACTCGTCGTGTCGGGCGCTGTGCGACCACGCGCGCGATATGTCCGACGACATGATCAAGGCTCTGGCTGCCAAGGGCGGAGTCATCCAGATCAATTATGAAAAGAGCTTTATCGATCAGGCGTACAAGGATGCGTACGACAGGTTGACCGCGGGCGCCGGTGTGGTGGGTGTGCTCAGCGATGCCGTCAAGAAATGCGGCGATGACATCGAGTGTACGGCCAAGGCGCAAAGTGCGGCGGAGCAAAAGATGACGGACGAGGGAAAACTGCCGCACGTGAGCTGGGAGCGAATCGTGGACCACATCGACCACGCCGTTAAGCTGGCAGGAGCCGAGCACGTAGGGCTGGGTTCCGATTTTGACGGCGCGACCATGCCAGATGGAATGGAAGACTGCTCGAAGTTGCCAAAGATCACCGAAGCTCTAATGCGCAAGGGTTATTCGGATCAGGACATACGGAACATCCTGGGAGAAAACACTCTTAGAGTGATGGAGCAGGTCGAGCGTGTGAGCCACGAAATGCAAGGGGAACGCTAAAAACGAGGAAGCCTGCGGGGTGAAATGCTGCGAAGCATTGCGAGCGTTGCGGCGGTGCTGTGCGTTGCGGAGGGCGTGCTGATGGGCGCGACACCAAAACCGGACGACCTGGCGCAGCGCGCGCGCAGGCTGCACTTTTCATCGATCGTGGTGGATACCCATGACGATACGACGCAGCGATTTCTGGATGGTGACTTCGATTTGGGAACACGCAGTGCCAGCGGCAGTATCGACATTCCGCGGATGAAGGAAGGCGGGCTC
>Ga0070730_10005419_pt1 | contig 11021 bp, 11 predicted proteins | sample Coa_R1_3_FD_66447 | JGI IMG/M metagenome (GOLD analysis project Ga0070730, IMG submission 66447) | Surface soil microbial communities from Centralia Pennsylvania, which are recovering from an underground coalmine fire - Coalmine... | ecosystem: Environmental > Terrestrial > Soil > Unclassified ... | reverse complement strand
GCGCTCGGATCCGCAGTCGAAGGTCGGCCAGGTCACCTCCGACTGCGTGCGCGAGCTGTACGGAGAGCCTGTCGTGTGGCCGTTCATGCAGGCCACCGGCCCCATGCACCCGGTGGTCGCCGACCTGGGCATCCCGACGGTGATGCCGGTCGGAGTGGGCCGGCCGGACAACCGGGTCCATGCGCCGAACGAGAACATCCGCATCGACGACTACCTCAACACCGTGCGCCTGATGTGCCGCGTCTGGGAACGGTTCGGAGCCTCCTGATGGAGAAGCTCACCGACAAGCTCTTCACGGTCAAGTTCAAAGAGGACACCGGGCGGGCGCACATCGAGGTCGTCGACCAGGATGTCTGCGCGACCAAGTGCAAAGGCAAGTACTGCAACCACTTCTGCCCGGCCGGGGTGTACGAGTGGAACGAGGAGCAGCGGAAGAACCTGGTGAGCTTCGGGAACTGCATCGAATGCGGCGCCTGCTCGATCGGCTGCCCGTTCGACAACATCGCCTGCCACAGCCCGCGCGGTGGGTTCGGCGCCCAGTACCGGCTCGGCTAGCCCGGCGGCCGGTTAGGAATACAGCAGCCGCCGGGAATACTTCCAGTAACTGCTTTGAGCGACTACGACGTCATCATCGTCGGCGGCGGTCCGGCCGGACTGGCCGCGGGCCTGTACACCGCGCGCATGGACCTGAAGGCCGTCCTGCTGGACCGCGGCCCCCTCGGCGGCCAGCTCCTCAACACCGAGCTGGTCGAGGACTACCCCGGTTTCGAGTCGATCCTGGGCGCGGACCTGGCGCTGAAGATGGGCGAGCATGCCCGCAAGTTCGGGCTCGAAGTGCGCGACTTCGAGCCGGTCAAGGAGATCGACACTGACGGCGACGACCGGGTCGTGCGCCTCGAATCGGGCGAGGAGCTGCGGACCCGGGCCCTGATCATGGCCGCGGGCGGGCTGCCCCGCTACCTCGAGGTGCCAGGCGAGAAGGAGTACTGGGGCCGTGGCGTCAGCTACTGCGCGGTCTGCGACGGCGCCTTCTTCAAAGGCCAGGAGCTGGCGGTGGTGGGCGGCGGCGACGCGGCGGTCGAGGAGGGCGATTTCCTCACCCGCTACGCGTCGAAGGTTTACGTGATTCACCGGCGCAACGAGTTCCGCGCGCAGCCGATCCTGCTCGACCGTGCCCGCGCCAACCCCAAGATCGAGTTCATCCTCGACGCCCACGTGCAGTCGATCGTCGGCGATGAGAAGGTCCGCGGCCTGCGCTATCAGCGGCAGGGCAAAGAGGTCGGGCTGCCCGTCGGGGGCGTGTTCATCTTCGTCGGCTTCGTGCCGAACTCGAAGCTTCTGAAGGTGCACGTAGACCACGACGAGGCGGGCTACATCCTCACCGACCGCAACATGCAGACGTCGGTGCCGGGGATCTGGGCGGTCGGCGACGTGCGCGCGCAGCTCACCAAGCAGATCGCCACCGCGGTGGGGGACGGAACGACGGCGGCCGTCGCCGCGTCTGCGTACGTCTCGGCGCAGAAGCACGCCGCCCGCGCGTAACCCGCGCCCCACACTGTTCTGGACGGCGATCGCCCGGGGCATGTAATCTTTGGCCGCCGCCGCGGTCGTGCGTAAGGAGAGAGGGTGAAGTTTCGGATAGCGGGCCTGTGCGCCCCCTTCGTGGCTGCCGTTTTCGCGATCGTGCTGACGCCCAGCGCCGTGCTGGCCGACGCCAACCCGAGCAATCACGGGCATCACTACCACTTCGGCTGGGTCCACCACCACTCGCCGCCGCCCGCGCCCCAGCCTTTGCCGCAGCCAGGCGGCGGGACGACCACGACCGGTCCGACGAACTCGATCGTCGCCGTGGTGGTGCCCGCGAACGTGGCGCCCGCGAACGTGGCGCCGCAAGCGCTCCAGGCGCCGACCGTGGTGCCCCCCGAGACGCCGGTTCTTGGACCCCCGGACGTGGTGACGACGGCTCAGCCCATTCTGGCCGCCCGCAACCTGTGGTTGGTGGCGATCCTTCTGGCCACGGTCGTGGCCGTCAACGTGACCCTGGCGGTCCTCGCGGCTGGTCGCGGCGGGCACCTGGCGATAAAGCGCGCCCTCGCGCCGGTGGGGATCAGGGTCTAGGCTCGGGGGCATGCGCATCGGGTCAGGGACATCCCCGACCAGCGCCACTTTCGCTATCAGCCGCCGCCGACGCTGGTTCGCTCCCTGCCGCCGAGGGTCGACCTGCGCGCCGGCCTTGCGCCCTGCTACAACCGGGGCGAGCTCGGCTCCTGCACGGCGAACGCCGTCTCGGGCGCGCTGCAGTTCCTGGAGGCGAAAGAAGGCGCGGCGACCGCAGTCATGCCGTCGCGCCTCGTCATCTACTTCAACGAGCGCGCGCTCGAAGGCACGGTCGGCAGTGATTCCGCCAACGCCTTCCTGTTCGCCGATTGCTGGACGATCCGCCGAGTCCCGGTTTAGGCCGTAACGTCGATCCAGACCAGGCCGGGAGGCAGCGCCAGCGGCTGCCCGTTCAGGGTGAAGGTCAGCGGGCTGTGGGCGTCAGTCGAGCTCCAGTCCGCGGCGAAGGCCTGGCCTTTGTAGTACACGTCGGCCTTGCCGTTCGAGTCGAGGTTGAAGTCGTGGATGTAAGACCCGTGGCCGTCGCCGATGGGCAGCTGCGACTCCTGCGTGTGCAGCACGATCACCATCTCGATCCGCAGCGGCTGTCCGAGATGGGCGTCGCGGTAGTTGTGTCCCTGCTCGTTCTTCTGATACGTGCCCATGATCGGGTCGTACGTGTAAGTCGAGTAGTGCTCGTTGACGTTGAAGCGCGTGGTTGCCGTACCCCCGGTGGGTGCGGGCCGCGCCTTGGGGATCGTGAACGCTGGGACGTTGGGAAAGAAGTGCTGCTCGGCGCGGTTGACGCCGTCGCCGCTGATCATCAGGTTGTCCGGCGCGTAACGGCTGTTGGTCCGGAACGTGTACCCGATGGTGTCGAAGAACTGGGGCACGGGGTCAGCACCGGCCGCGCCCTGGGTCACCGCTGACTCCCCCGACTGGAACAGCAGGCCCTTGTAGTGGCGCGCGATCTTGAGCGACACGAGCCGGCTGGAGCGCATCGGCCCGATGAGGTCGGGCGCGTTGCCGAAGACCGCGGTCAGGCGGGTGATCCCGCCCTCGGCCAGGTATTCGAAGACGATGTCTGCGGCCTGCAGGCCGTCCTGGTCAACCGCCCCCGCGTCGTTGGGCACCTGGATCAGCGCCGGATACTTGAGCGTGATCGCGTGCTCGCGGTCGCGGTAGTACAGGCCGGTGTCGAGCGTCCAGCTCGCTTTGACCACGTGACCGGTCAGGTCCTTGGCGCCGGCGGCCATGGCGAGCACCATCGGGCCCGAGGGAATCGAGCTCGTGGCCATCGACGCGCTTCGAAAGTCCGTGGCCCAGACCAGGGTCACGGGCTGCGAGCCGAGGGTGAGCTTGACCGTGTCGGTGGACATCGCGTCGTTGAAGTTGAACGTGAGCCGCGAGCCCGGCTGCACCTCGAGGCCGTTGGTGACCGCCGTGCCGTCAGGCATGGTCACGGACACGATGCGCGGCACGATCGTCGTCGTGAAGGTCCACCGTCCGCCGGTCACCTTGTGCTTGCTCGCGTCGGTGAAGCTGGTGACCGTTAGCGTGTAGGCGGTCAGGTCGTTCAACGGCTTGGCCGGGATCCATTCGTACTTGGTCTGGCCCGTTACGGCGACGAGGCTGCCCTCGGTCGCCGGCGAGATGCTGAGGTGCGCCTCCAAGGCCTGGAGCGTGACCGCTCGGTTGAAGGTGAGCGCCAGCGGCGAATCGGTGGGCACCTCCTTCTGGCCGTTGGCGACGTTGAGCGCCACCGACGTGGGCAGCGTGTTCAGGTAGGCGAGGTATGCGCCGCCGCTCGTGCAGAGGAGCGCGATCACGACGCCGAGCGCGATCCAGCCGCGGCGGAAGCGAAAAGTCCGGCTGCCGCCCCCGGAGGGTGGTGTCGGGGCAGGCCAGGACGTGGGCTCGACCTCTGGCAGTGACGTAGGCAGCGACAACGGACCGGTGGGGATTATGCCATCACGCGGTGGATCTGCGTGCTCGACACTCCTCGCAGTCACAGAGGGATCGGAGAAAGCTGAAGGTGTAAAGCCCGGTGGCATGTCCGCTTTCAAACGCGATCTGCAACGCGTACTGGCCGACGAGCGTTACGTCCTGGACGTGGAGCTCGTCCTCGGGCAGGTTCTTGACCCGCGAGAGGCGGCCAGGGGCGCCAGCTTCGCCGCGGCACTCGGCGCACGGACACACCCAGCGCAGCCTTTCGCCTGCATAAACGCTGTGATGCCCACCCTCCCACTCGATCTCCATGACCTGCCGCGCGCGGTCGACGTCGACGCTGACCGGGAACGGATCGGGGTCTTTCAGTGGACGTTGATCACTGGTAGCTGGCGGAACGATTGAATCGAGGTGCGCGCGGCGACCTGCGAGGCGATCTCGACGAACGCTTTCGCGCCGGCCGATTCGGGGCGCGAGATGACGACCGGCGTGCCGCTGTCCGCGTCCTCGCGGATGCCTTCCTCGAGCGGCACCGCCCCGAGGAACGGGACGCCCAGGCGCTGAGCCGCCGCCTCGGCGCCGCCGTGGCCGAAGATGTCGTGGCGGTGCCCACAGCTCGGGCACACGTACCAGCTCATGTTCTCGATGAGGCCGAGCGGCGTGACGTTGAGCTTGCGGAACATCTGCAGCGCCTTGACGGCGATGTCGGTCGCCACGTCCTGCGGCGTGCATACGATGGCGACGCCGGTGAGCGGCACCGCTTGAGCGAGCGTCAGTGACGCGTCGCCGGTGCCGGGCGGCAGGTCGATGACCAGGTAGTCGAGGCGACCCCAGTCGACCTGGGTCATCATCGCCTCGATCGCCTTGCCGACCATCGGGCCGCGATAGATGGTGGGCTGGTCGCCGGGGTAGATCTGGCCGAAGGACATCACCTTCAGGCCATGCGCGTCGATCGGGCGGAGCCGGCCGTTGACCTGCTCGGGCACCGTGCGTGAGTTGGTCATCGCCGGCACCGACGGCCCATAGATGTCGGCGTCCAGCAGGCCGACATCGGCGCCCGCCTTGCGCAGCGCGGCCGCCAGGTTGACCGCGACCGTGGACTTGCCGACGCCGCCCTTGCCTGACGCGACCGCGATCGTCTGCTTGACGCCGGGCAGGATCTCGGAGGGCTTCGGCCGCATGAACGCCGGCCGCACGTTGGCCGTCATGCGCACTTCGACCGCCGTCACGCCGGGAACCTCGGACACCGCGTCCTGCGCCTGCGACTTGAAGCGGTCGCGGACCGGGCACGCGGGTGTCGTCAGCTCGAACGTGAAGCTCACGCGCCCGCCTTCGTCGATGGCGAGCTCCTTGATCATGCCGAGAGCCACGATGTCCCGACCAAGGTCGGGATCCTGGATCGTCGCAAGTGCGGCCAGCACCTGCTGGCTCGTCGGTGTCGGCATCGCATGGCATGTTACGGGGTACGTGCCTCGAGCCACCCAAGCCGCCTTCGCCGCCCACCAGGCCGCCTGCCGTGCCTGCACTGTGTGCGCGGACCAGGGGATCGTCGCCGAGGCGAATCCCACCTTCTCCGGCGCGTGGGGCGCGCGATTCCTGCTGGTCGGGCAGGCGCCGGGTCAGCTCGAACGGGAATCCCGCCGTCCTTTCTCCGGCCGCGCTGGCAAGGAGCTCGACCGCTGGATGGTCCGCGCCGGCTTCGCCGACGCCGAAGAGTTCCGAGCGTCGACGTACATCGCCGCGCTCATGCGGTGCTTCCCCGGGCGCAACCCACGCGGTGCGGGCGACCTGCGGCCGCCGCCGGCCGGAGTCGCCAACTGCGCCCACTGGCTGGACGCCGAGCTCGACATGCTGAAGCCCAGGGTCGTGATCCCGGTCGGCCAGCTGGCGATCGCCCGGTTTCTCGGCGCCGGGCGGCTCGAGGACCGCGTCGGCCATCGCTTCGGCGACCGGCCTGTCATCGTTCCCCTGCCGCATCCCTCGGGTCAGAGCCGCTGGCTCAACGACGTCGACAACAGAAGTCGGTTGTCACGGGCGCTGGAGTTGATCCGAGAATTACGCGAACAGTTCGTCCATACGCACACGCGTTGAGGAGAAGTCGATGAAGTACTTGCTCGTCTACTACGGCGGCGGCATGCCGGAGACCCCCGCCGCGCAGGCCCGGGTGCTCAAGCAGTGGGACACGTGGTTCAAGAAGCTGGGTCCGGGCCTGATCGACCCGGGTCTGCCCTTCTCGGGATCGGTGAACAAGGTCAAGCCCGACGGCACGACCGCCAAGGGCCCGATCGGCCAGCGCGCCACCGGCTACACGATCATCGAGGCGGCGACGCTCGACAAGGCCACCAAGGTGGCCAAGGGGTGTCCGCTGCTGAAGAGCGGCGGGAGCATCTCCGTCTACGAAACCGCGTCGATGATGTAGTTGCCGTTCTTCTTTGCCGAGCGCGCGGGCGGCCGCGCGGTCATCACGGGTGTCGACGCCGCGCACCTGACGCGGTCGCTACGCGCGCGGCCCGGCGAGGAGATCCAGGTGGTCGACCCCGCAGGCTGGCTTTTGACCGTGCGCCTCGAGTCGGTGAGCGCCAAGAGGGTGGAGGGCGCCATCCTGGCCGAGCATGAGCACCGGCCCGAGCCCGCGCGCCACGTCGTCGTCGCCATCTCGCAGCTGCCCGCCGTCGCGCTCGAGCTGGTGCTGTCGAGATGCACGGAGGTCGGGGCGGCCGAGTTTCACATCGTGCAGGCGGAGCGAAGTGTGTCGCGCGGCGCCAGGCCGGAGCGGTGGCAGACGATCTGCCGCGAGGCGGCCATGCTGGCGGGCCGCCTGCGCGTGCCGGGCGTGGCCGGTCCATCGCCGCTCGCCGAGGTGTTGCGCGAGCAGCCCAAGCCGGTGATGCTCGTGCGCGGTGCGCCCGTGGACCTCTCGGCGCTGCCGCGAGCGGGCGAGATCACGCTGTTGATCGGGCCCGAAGGGGGATGGACCGAGCGCGAGCTGGCCACCGTCGAGACGCACGCCGGCCTGGGCCCGCGCAACCTGCGGGCCGACACGGCGGCGATCGTGGCCACCGCGATCGCCGCCGGGATCTAGCGCTTCAGCGCCCGGAAAGTCCTCACCTCGCCGGCGATCGCGATCACCGACAGCACGAGGAACGCGGCCGCGCCGACGAGGCCCACGACCAGGCCGAGGCCCTTCGACCAGTCGACCGCCCAGACCCCGAAAGCCAACAGCCCGAGAGCGACGACGAGGCCGACGTAGACCTGGATCCCGCGCTGAGTTGCGGCATACCCCGGTGCGAGCGTGCCGAGCGACCGAGAGGTCACCCGGCGGATCAAGCGATCGCGATTGAGCTCCATCGCGACACCGGCGCCCAGCAACAGGAGGGCCAGGATGAGCGCCGGCACGCACGCATCTTGGCACGGCCGGTCCGCGTCGCCACCTACGATTGGCGCCGTGCCCACCGAAAGCCAGCGCGTGCGGAACTTCTGCATCATCGCGCACATCGATCACGGCAAGTCCACGCTGGCCGACCGCCTGCTGGAGTTCACCGGGTCGATCAGCCAGCGGGACATGCAGGACCAGGTCCTGGACACGATGGACCTGGAGCGCGAGCGCGGCATCACCATCAAGCTGCAGGCGGTCCGGATGACGTACCCCGCGAAGGACGGGACGAAATACGAGCTGAACCTCATCGACACGCCCGGCCATGTCGACTTCGCGTACGAGGTGTCGCGCTCGCTCGCCGCCTGTGAGGGCGCGATCCTCGTGGTCGACGCCGCCCAAGGGATCGAGGCCCAGACGCTCGCCAACCTCTACCAGGCGGTCGATGCCGGCCTGACCATCATTCCGGTCGTCAACAAGATCGACCTCGACGCCGCGCAGCCGGAGATGGTCGCCGAGGAGATCGCCGATGTCACCGGCCTGCCGCGGACCGACGTGATCTTCGCCTCGGCCAAGCTGGGCGTCGGCACGCAGGACATCCTCGAGGCGGTCATCGCCCGGGTGCCGCCGCCGCGCGGCGAGGCCAAGGCGCCGCTGCGTGCCCTGATCTTCGACTCGCACTACGACACGTATCGCGGCGTGATCACGTATGTCCGCGTGGTCGATGGCGAGATCCTGCCGCGCACCAAGATCCGGATGATGAACACGGGGAGCGTCCACGAGGTCGACGAGGTGGGCTGGTTTGCGCCCCGACCGCGGGCGGCCGAGAAGCTCACCGCCGGCGAGGTCGGATACGTGACCGCGGCGATCAAGAACGTGATCGACGCCCGCGTCGGCGACACGATCACGACCGCCGAGCACGGCGCCGCGGCGCCGCTGCCTGGCTACCGGCGGGTCAAGCCGATGGTGTTCGCCGGCCTGTTTCCGACGGACTCCGACCAGTTCGGCGACCTCAAGGAGGCGCTCGAGAAGCTGCAGCTGAACGACGGTGCGCTCTCGTACGAGCCGGAGAACTCGGCCGCCCTGGGCTTCGGCTTTCGCTGCGGCTTCCTCGGCCTGCTGCACCTCGAGATCGTCCAGGAGCGCCTGGAGCGCGAGTTCGAGCTCGAGCTCATCACGACCGCCCCGACGGTCGAGTATCGGGTGACGCTCCGGCGCGACGAGGTGATCGAGATCGACAACCCCGCGGCGCTCCCCGACCCCACGACCATCGAGTCCATCTCGGAGCCGTTCGTGAAGCTGTCGATCATCGTGCCCTCGAACTTTGTGGGCGCGATGATGGAGCTGTGCCAGGACAGGCGCGGAGTCTTCAAGCACCTGGAGCACCGGCCGGGCGACCGCATCGTGCTCGAATACGAGATGCCGCTCGGCGAGATCATCCACGACTTCTACGACCAGCTCAAGTCGCGGTCTAAGGGCTACGCGTCGATGGACTACGAGATGATCGGCTTCCGCGAGGGTGACCTCGTGAAGCTCGACGTGCTGGTGGCGGGAGAGCCGGTGGACGCGCTGTCGCTCATCGCGCACCGCACCAAGGCCCAGATCCAGGGCCGCAAGCTCGTCGAGAAGCTGAAGACGATCATCCCGCGGCAGCTCTACGAGGTGCCGCTGCAAGCGGCTATTGGCGGAAAGGTGATCGCTCGCGAGACGATTCCCGCGATGCGCAAGGATGTGCTCGCCAAGTGCTACGGGGGCGACATCACGCGCAAGCGAAAATTGCTCGAGAAGCAGAAGGAAGGGAAGAAGCGGATGAAGCGGGTCGGATCCGTGGAGATCCCGCAGGAAGCGTTCATGGCGGTGTTGAAGCTTGACTAGGAAGCTCGTCGTGGTCGTGCTGACCGCGGCCATCGTGCTCGGCGCCTGCACGAGGTCAGCTTCGAGTGCCAACAACGCCACGCCCTTGCAGGTCTACACGGCCGGGCCGTCGCTGACGCAGGTCCGGACGACGCTTGGCAGCAGCACCTGGTGGCCGGGTCCCCCTTCGTTCGGCGTCAGGCCCCTCGACCTCGAGCAGACGCCGCAGAACGTGCGCTTCACGCTCGGCCAACACTTCACGCACCTCGGCTCGGCCGAGACTTTCGACGTCGAGTACACCGCCTTCGACACCGTGTCGTCGGCGACGACGCGCATGAGCAACATTCAGTCGGCGCTCGGGTCGAGCGTAATCACCACGCCCAAGGTCGGCGACCAGGTCATCTACTACGGCGTCAAGGAGGCGACCAGCACCGCCCTCTTCGACACGGTCGTGTTCGTCCGGCTGGGTGCGATCGTCGCGACTGCCGACCTGACCCAGGCCAGCGGCTTCGCGAGCATCAACCTGCTGTCCCGGATCGGAAACCTGGTCGTGACCGGCCTGAAGAACGTGCTGGCCGGCAAGACGCGGCCCAGTCCCCTGCCTTCGGATGACGAGGCGCTGCTGCCTCCGGCGGACACGTACCTCACGCTCGTTGGGGCGGCGAAGCTTCCGGTGGAGGTAGTTCCGATCATGCTCCAGAGCGCGGCGCCCGAGGCGCTCGCACAGACCTTCCACGGCCTGGGGGTCAGCGACTTCGTCTACGGGGATTACGCGCTGAACGCGGACCTGCACATGGAGGTTCGGGCTTCCGTCTTCACGTTCGCCACCGCCACCGACGCGGGCGCCTGGATCGACGGCGTGATCGGCAAGAGCAACCTGGACGCCAACGGCGTGGCTTCCCAGTACCTCGACCCACTGAAGCAGTACATCGCGATCTTCATCGCGGGCTCACACATCGGCATCCTCACCTGCGGATCGACGGCGGTCACGGAGGCCGCATCCCGTGCGTGCGAGACGCCGCTGACCAACCTCATCGGCGCCTGGCAGACAAGCCTCTCAGCCTGACCTTGCGGCCGCCTCTTGCGTGTCGAGGAACCAGCGCCACGAGGCGGTGAGGCCTTCGCGCAACGAGGTGCGCGGCTCCCAGCCCAGCTGGATGCGAGCCCTCGTTATCGATGCTCCCTCCCGGCGGTGGTCGAAGGGCTGCCGGTCCACGTGCCGGCGCTTGATCTCGATCCCAGAGATCTCCGCCAGGAGGTCGAGCGCCTGGGTGACGGTCACGCTGCTACCGCCGCCCAAGTTGAACAGGTCTCCTGGGGCGCCGCGCTCGGCCGCCAGGATCGTGCCCTCGACCGCGTCCTCGACGAACGTGAAGCCGCGTGTCTGGCCGCCGTCGCCGTAGACGTCGAAGGTCTTCCCCTCGTGCATCGCCTGCATCGCCCGCCGCAGCATCAGGTCCGGGCGCATGCGCGGGCCGTAGACCGAGAAGTAGCGCAGGCGGACTGCCGGCACCTCGTAGTTCCGCCAGTAGACGTACGCGAGGTGCTCGCCCGCGAGCTTGGTGACGCCGTAGGGCGACAGCGGAGCCGGCACGGCGGTCTCCGTGGTCGGATACAGCTCGGCGTCGCCGTAGACGGACGACGAGCTGGCGTACACGAAGCTCTTGAGGGCCTGCCCCTTGACGGCCTCGAGCAGGCGCTGGGTGGCGATGACGTTCTCGTGCCAGTACTGCTCGAACTGCATCATCGC
>Ga0070730_10005418_pt1 | contig 11022 bp, 6 predicted proteins | sample Coa_R1_3_FD_66447 | JGI IMG/M metagenome (GOLD analysis project Ga0070730, IMG submission 66447) | Surface soil microbial communities from Centralia Pennsylvania, which are recovering from an underground coalmine fire - Coalmine... | ecosystem: Environmental > Terrestrial > Soil > Unclassified ... | reverse complement strand
GCCATCGATTCGCGGCCAAACCAGCGCGCGCAGATGTTCCGGCACCCGGACAGCACCTGGGAATCCATCGCCTCCGCGGAGCTGCTGCGTCGCGTCGCCGGCCTCTCCCTGGCCCTGGTCGAACTGGGTGTGAAGCCGGGCGATCGCGTTGCACTCTTCGCCGCCAACCGCCCGGAGTGGCACGCCGCCGATTTTGCCATCAGCGGGTCCGGCGGCGTCACCGTCCCCGTGTACTTCAACGAATCGCCCGAGCGCCTCACCTTCATCCTCAAGCATTCCGGCGCGCGCGTAATTTTCGTGGCCGGCGAGGAGCAACTGAAAAGGTTTTTGCCCTGCCGCGCCCAATTGCCCGAACTCGAGCATGTCATCGTCGCCGATGCCGGCTCCGAAATCCCCGCCGATTGCCTGCGCTACGATACGCTGATCGCTTCCGCCGCCGGCGCCGAGGTTGCCGCCTACCGCATGCGCGCTGCGCAAGTGCTCCCCGGCCAGCTCTGCACCATCATCTACACTTCCGGCACCACCGGCGAGCCCAAGGGCGTGATGCTCACCCACACCAACATGTCCTCCAACGTCACCGATTCCTGCGCTACGTTCGACTTCAACGCCGCCACGGACACCGCCCTGTCGTTTCTGCCGCTGGCCCACGTTTATGGCCGCATGCTCGATTACATCTACCTCTTCAACGGCGTCACCATCGCGTATGTCGAAGCCATAGATTTGGTCCCGCAGGCCTTGCTCGAAATTCGCCCCACCGTTATCGCCGCCGTTCCGCGCTTCTTCGAAAAAATCTACTCCAGGCTGATGGAGCAGGGTAGTAAAGCCACCGGAATCAAGCGCAAAATCTTCGATTGGGCCATCGACGTTGCCCGGCGCGCCGCTCCCTGGCGCGCCGGCGGAAAACGTGCCAGCCCGCTGCTGAAGGCGCAGTGGTCCTTGGCCGATACACTCGTCTACAAAAAAATTCGCGTCGGTACCGGCGGAAAGCTGCGCATAGTGTTCTCCGGAGGCGCTCCGCTTTCCAAGGATCTGGCGGATTTCTTCTGGTCCGTTGGCATTCCCATTTATCAGGGCTACGGCCTCACCGAAACGTCGCCCATTCTCACCTCTAACTATCCGCAAAATCGCAGCGGCAGCTCCGGGCGTCCCATTCCCAACGTTCTGATCCGTATCGCGCAAGACGGCGAGATTCTCGCCAAGGGTCCCTGCGTGATGCAGGGCTATTACAAGAGCACCGACGCCACCCGCGAAGTGATCGACGAAGAAGGCTGGTTTCACACCGGCGATATCGGCTATCTCGATTCCGACAACTATCTCTTCATCACCGATCGCAAAAAAGATTTGATCAAGACCGCCGGCGGAAAATTCGTCGCCCCCCAGCCCATCGAAAACGCCCTGAAAACCAGCCCCTACATCATCAACGCCATGATTGTCGGCGACCAACGCCGCTTCGTGGTCGCGCTGATCGTGCCCAATGCCACCACCGTCTCCGGCAAGCTCCAGGAACAAGGCCTGCGCCTTTCCTCGCATAAGGAAATTGCCGAACATCCCGCTGTCCGTGCGCTGATCGAATCGGAAGTGAAGCGCCTCACCAGCAACGTCGCGCAATGGGAAACCATCAAGCGTTTCGCCCTGCTCCCCGACGATTTCACCTTCGACAATGGCAACCTCACCTTCACCCTGAAGCTGAAGCGCCGCGTAGTAGAGAACAATTACCGCGAGGTAATCGACAAGCTCTACGCCGACAATTACGAGCAGCTCTCCGCGTCCACGCCGCGCTCTCAGTAGGGCAGCCACTTTGCTGTCAGCATGATCTTCTCTGTGTTCTCTGCGCCGCCTTAACGCCCTCCGCGTTAAATCCTACTGTTCCTCTTTCAGACTGCCGCCAACAGCCGCCGGATGCCCTCGTCAAATTCCTCCTCACCCGCAATCAAGCTAAAAACCAAAAATCCTTCACCGCGAAAATCGAAGAAATGTCCGGGGTGAACGTACACACCTTTTGTTTCCAACAAAGTGACCGCCAGATCCTCGTCGCTCTGCACTGCCGGCACGCGCAGGGTCGCATACCACCCACCTTCCAGGTCCAGACGCGTGCATGCCTGCTGCTGCGCCAACTGCCGGTCAAGCTCAGCGAGGTTCCGGCGCACCCGCGCCTTCAGTTGCTTCTGAAACACGCGCCGTAGTTCCAGTAAAGTTGGCGCGGCCAGTTGCACCGGCGCATTGGGCGAAAGATACGTATCGGCAATAACCTCCAGCTTCTCCAACGCACACCGCTTTAACTCTGCGGGCCCGCTGGCAATCAGCCAGGCCATTTTCATCTGCGGCAATCCCGCAATTTTCGAGAGCCCGCTCATCGCAAACGTAAGCGCGACCGGATTGCCCGCGCATGTGACCGGCGTTGCATCGCCCAGCGCAAAATCGAGAAACACTTCGTCCGCGATCAGTGCCAATTCGCCCGCCACACAAAGCGCATTCAACTTCGCCAACTGCTTCGGCTTGACAAAATGTCCGGTGGGATTGTTCGGGTTGACCACGATAACCCCGCGTGTCCGCAAGGTAATCGCTTGCTCTAAGCTATGGAAATCGATTTGCCAGCCGTGGTCGTATAGCAGCGGATAGCGCACCAGCTTGACGTCTAGGACATCGGCGAGAAATCCGAAGAGGGGATAGCTGGGCGCGGGAATCAGCAACTCATCGCCGGGATCGCACAGCAGGCGAAAGACGAAAGAGTAGGCCTCACTGGTGCTGGCGGTCAGCACCATGTCGTGCGCGGAAACGGTAACGCTTCGAGCGGAATAATATTCCGTCACGGCCAGTCGTGCACTCTCCAAGCCCTGGGGATTTGGTTCGTAGCGGAGCGCCGCTGGATTCCGCAGCGCCGCAAGGATTACTTCTTTGTCGTACGCGAACCCGCACTCGGTGGGGTTGGAAGCGGTCAGATCATACAGCGGCTTGCCGCTGGCGCGATGCCGCGCCAGCGCCTCGCTCAATCGGTTTGCGGCCAGGTTCCAGTTCGTCCGCTTGGCAAACATTTTGGCCCAAGGAGAGATCGCGCCGGGCTAATCGCCGCTGAGCACTTTGCCGTCGGCGTCCATCGCGCGCACTTCGCCGAGATTCAATTCCTTGAGCCCGCTCTCGATTTTTGCGCGGTCGCCGACCACTACCCAGATCATATTGCCGGGATGCACCACCGCCTTCGCCGCGTCGTTCAGGTCGCTGGTTTTCAGCGCGCGCACTTTCGCGGCAAACGTTTCGTAATAATCGTCGGGCAAACCAAAATGAATCAGGTCGGCAATCGATTGGCCCACCTCGTCAATGGTTTCCCGCGATCCCGGCAAACGCAACGTCTCATTGGCCTGAATCCTCTCGAGTTCTTCCGAGGTCAGCGGCTTGTCCCCCAGGAGCCCGCGAAATTCCTTGTTCATCTCCGCCATCGATTCCTTGGTCTTATCCGTCTGCACCGGTGCGAAAGCGATGAACGGCCGCTGTCCGCGCGCCGGCCACAAGAGGCTCTGCGCCCCGTACGACCAGTGCTTGTCCTCGCGCAAATTCATATTCAGCCGCGCCGCAAAGTTTCCGCCCAGGCCATCGTTCATCGCCTCGATGGCGATCTCCTTCGGATTGTTGGTGGGCGGCGCGACGTGGCCCGCGATAATCACGGACTGCAACGCGCCCGGCTTGTCCACCAGGTAGACCACGGACCTGGGCGCCTGTTGTACTGTCCCGATATTCTTGGTGGGAACTTTCCCGGCTTTCCACCCGGCGAATAATTTCTCCAGCTTCGGCGTTATTTCCGGCAGCGTAGTGTCACCCACCACGATCAGCGTCGAATCGTTGGGCCGAATCCATACATCATGGAATTTGGCTAAATCTTCCCGCGTCATCTTAGCGACGCTCTCCGAAGTCCCCGACCCGGTGAGCGGATTCCCGTAGGCGTGCTTCGGCCCGTATAACAATTCGGGGAACACGCGCAGCGCCATCTGCACCGGCGTATTTTTCTCGCGTTCGATTCCGGCCAACTGCAGCTTCTGCTGGCGTTTGAAATCCGCCTCCGGAAACGAAGGATTCAGAATCACGTCGGCAAACAAATCCAGCGAAGGATCGAGCTTGGACTTCAGCGCCGACAATCGCACGGTGGACATATCCAGGTTCGAGTTGGCGCGCAGCTCCGCCCCCAAGAGCTGAAGTTGATCGCTGATCTCCAGCGCATTCCGGGTCTTGGTGCCGCCGGTGAGCAGCGCCATGGTCATGCTCGCCGTTCCCGGCGCGGCAAATTCGTCCGCCGCATAGCCCGCATCGCTGGCCATCCACAAACTTACCAGCGGCACCTCATGCCGCTCCGCCAGCACTACCTTCAGTCCGTTGGAGAGCGTCGCGCGCTGCAGTTTCGGCAGTTTGAGCGTGGGTGGCGTGCCAATCTCCGGCGCCTTGGAGCGGTTTGCGCCCGCCGCCGTGGTCTTGTATTGCGGGAAGGGAAGCACCTCGAGAATATAAACGCCATCGCCTAACCAGCGATTCGCGGCCGCCTTCAAGTCCTCCGCGGTCGCCTCGCGCGCCAGCTTCAGGGAATTCTTGTACGCGTCCGGACTGCCGCGGAACACTTCGCTCTGCGCCAGGCGGTCCGATTTTCCGCCGAATCCGCCGATGCGCTCGATCCCACGAATAAATTCCGCTTGGTATCCCGTCTTCACGCGCTGCAACTCTTCCGCCGTCGGGCCATCCTTCAGAAAGCGCGCCATCTCTTCATCCACTTCTTTCTCCACTTGCTCCAAGCCCTGGCCCGGCCGCGCGGTAGCCTGTATCCGGAATTGCCCGGCAATCTCGTGTAAGTCCACAAAGGCTTCCGCGCCGGTGGCAATCTGATCGTCGTAAATCAGTCGCTTGTACAGCCGCGAACTTTTTCCGGTGGACAATATGTCGCTCACCAAATCCAGGTAGACGCTGTCCGCGCTGCCATATTCCGGAATGTTCCACACCTTATAAAGCCTTGCTTGCGGCACGCGATCTTGCACTACCTGGCGGTGCGTTCCGGTCATCTTGGCCACCCAGATTTCCTGATGCGCCACGGGAGGTCCCGCCGGAATGCTGCCGAAATATTTCTCCACTTTTTCCTTGGCGGTCTTGGCGTCGATATCGCCGGCCATCACAATCACCACGTTCGACGGCCCGTAATAGGTCTTGAACCATTCCTTCACATCGTCCATGGCCGCCGCGTTCAAGTCCCCCATGTCCCCGATCACCGTCCAGGAATAGGGATGCCCCGCCGGATAAGTATTCTGTGTAATCAGTTGCCGCGATACGGCGTACGGCTGGTTCTCGCCCTGGCGTTTTTCGTTCTGCACCACGCCGCGCTGCAAATCGAGCGTCTTCTGGTCCAGGGTCAGAAAGCCCATGCGGTCCGATTCCATCCACAGGGTGAAATCCACCGCGGAGGTCGGCACATCCTCGAAATAGTTGGTGCGGTCATTGTTGGTGGTGCCGTTTAGATCCGTGGCGCCGATGCGCTCCATGGCCTCGATGTAGCTGCCCTTGGCATGCTCGCTGCCGCCAAACATCAGGTGCTCGAACAAGTGCGCGAAGCCCGTCTTGCCCAGCTTCTCGTTCTTCGACCCCACGTGATACCAGGTATTGATGGCCACAATCGGCGCCTTGTGGTCTTCGTGCACAATCAAGGTGAGCCCGTTATCCATCACAAATTTCTGGTACGGGATGTCCACGTCTTTGCTTTGCGCGCGAGCAACATTTGCCGCCGCCGCAACCGCCACGGCTAATAACAAGGTCTTAATCCGCATCACAAAACCCCTCCACCAAATGGAAATGCGAGTCCCGCGAGTGTACACCGGCCTCACATCGCCCAACCCGCAAAATTGTAAATTCCTCGCCTTTCTCAGGGAGCTCCACCACACCCGGTGCTCCCGAACTGAAGGTTTTCTTCGCTTTGTCCGCAGTGCCCGCAAGGACTAAAATAAATGCGAGGACGAAATGATCGACTCACTGGTAATCGCCGGACGCGCCTTCCAATCCCGCCTGATCGTAGGCACCGGGAAATATCGGAGCTTCCCGGAGATGGCTCGGGCGCATGCCGCTTCTGGCGCGGACATGGTGACTGTGGCGGTGCGTCGCGTGAACCTTACGGACCGCTCGAAGGAATCGCTGCTGGATTTCATCGACCGCGAAAGAATCTTTATCTTGCCCAACACGGCGGGCTGCTACACCGCCGATGAGGCCATTCGCACCGCGCGGTTGGCCCGCGAAGTCGGCCTCTCGAACTGGGTCAAGCTGGAAGTGATCGGCGACCAGCAAACTTTGTTTCCGGACACCGGGCAGCTTATTGAAGCTACCCGCGTGCTGGTCAAAGAAGGATTCGTCGTTCTGCCGTATACCAATGATGATTTGATCGCGGCGCGCAAGCTGATCGACGCCGGCGCAGCCGCGGTGATGCCGCTGGCCGCGCCCATCGGGTCTGGGTTGGGCATCCAGAACGCTTCCAATCTGCGCATTCTCCGCGAGCGCATCACGGAAGTCCCACTCATCGTCGACGCCGGAGTGGGCACCGCCTCCGACGCCGCTGAAGCCATGGAGCTGGGCGCCGACGGCATCCTGATGAACACCGCCATCGCTGAAGCGCAAGACGCCGTTTTGATGGCAGAAGCCATGCGCGAAGCTACCTCCGCCGGCCGCAAAGCCTACCTGGCTGGGCGAATGCAAAAGCGCCTGTACGCCGCGGCCTCCAGCCCGATCGCGGGGGTAGTCCGAAGCTAAGTTTCGTTTACGCTCGCGAGCTAAGCTGATTCCTGTCCGCGGTCTACTACCCAAAAAACAAAGCGCGGGAAAAAGCCGGATCGCTCCGTCGGAATGACAATTGTGAATTTGTGGCGGCGGAATTTCCGGGTCACTTCCCCAGTGACGCCAACAATACGCTAGCTCCATTCCACAAAATTTGCACGCCGATGCACACCAGCAAAAAAGACGACAGCCGCATAATCACGCTCATCCCGGTGGCGCCCAACAATCTGGCCAGCCGGTCTGCGAATCCATAACATAGAAATACGCTGACAGCGATGATGGCCGAGCCGATGAGTGCTCCTACGGTGGTCAGCAGATGCTGCGGCAAACTGCGCGCCGCGTTCGCGCCCAGCGTAATGGCCACGGAGATCGATCCGGGTCCCACCGTCAGCGGCAGGGTCATGGGATAAAAGGCATGCCGGAAAATGTCCTGCGGATCCATTTCCCGATGCGCCGCACCGCGGTCGTCCTCCTCTTTCTGCTTCAGCAGCGACCATCCCGTGGAAATCACGATCAAGCCGCCTCCCACCTGCACCACCGGCAGGGAAATCCCGAAAAAAGCAAGTACGTGCGTTCCGGTGAAAAAGGAAGCGATCAGTAAAATAAAGCAGTTCATGGCAATGCGCTGGGCCAGCATCCTTCGTGCCGGCCTGGAATAATCGCGGGTCAAGGCCAGGAATATGGGGCTACCGCCGAGCGGATTCACGATGGGGAAGAGCGCGCTAATCACCAGAATGGTAGTCTTGACCGCCTCCAGCAAAGTTCCTCCCGGCGCCGCCGTTTCGACCGTAGCATGGGCATGCGACTTACACATCGGTTTGAACCGCCGAGTGTACCGCGGGCGCTTGGCATGGCGCCACCGAAGCAAGGCGTACACACATCTGGGATACCAGAGAGCCTTACCCAACTTACGGCTTCCGCTGTAGGGTAAAAACCCGATTGTTTGAGGGGACATCGTTCGGTAGTCTACTCAGGCGAAAGCGTGTGGCCTCACCGGTCGGGCCGAAAGAATCGAAGTCCAATTTGAGAGTATTGATCGTCGACGATCACGAAGCGTTGCGGGCCGGTGTGCGCACCGTCCTAGAGACACATGAGATCGAAGTGTGCGGTGAAGCTTCGAACGGACGGGAAGCGCTGGCGAAATGCCGCGAACTGCGTCCGGACCTCGTGATTCTGGATATCACCATGCCGGTACTGGACGGACTCAGCGCGGCGCGCGAAATCAGCAAGCAGCTTCCGGGCGTCGGAATATTGCTGCTGTCCATGCATGAGAGCGCCACCATGGTGAATGTGGCCAAATCATCCGGGGCGCGGGGTTATGTGGCAAAAAGCGAAGGCATTGGCCGGCTGCTCAAAGCCGTGGACGCTATCGCGCATAACCAAACTTTCTTTCCCAATTAATGCTTGTCCCGTGAGACGCCGTCGGCTCCTTCTTTCCTGAGCAGGGGCAACCGGCTGTGGATTACCTAAGTCCGGAAGCTTGTTTAAGAGTTGTCTTAGGCGCGCACGGCGTTGCGGCGTGCTGCGCCCCTGGATATATTGGGTGGCGGCCGACACACAAAGTTCCGTCAGGATTCCAATTTATGCTAGCTCATGCCCATCCGGAGCTGAAGGAAGCTAAGTACGTTGTGTTTGTGGATGCGTCCCGGCGCTACGTGGATTGCAGCGACGGAGTCCGCGAATTGCTCGGCTACTCCCGCGAGGAAATGCTCAGCAAGAAAATTGAAGACATCAGCTATGACGTCGGTGCCGTTCCCATCCTGTTCGGGAAATATTTACAGAACGGCACCCTCGATGGCGAATATGTTCTGCAGCGCAGTGACCGCACGCCGCTGCCCATCCGTTACCGCGCCTTTGTGTTGGGCGACGGTTGCCGGGCGGCTATTTGGGAGCCGGTCGGGGGATGGACCGAGATCTACCTGGCCGCACTGCTAGAGACCGACCCGGTCAAGCAAAAAGCTAAAATCAAGCGGGCCCTTGCCGCCATAGAGCAAAATGCCAGCGCCGCCGAAGACGAGCGGCGCCGCATGACCGACGCGCTGGCCATGCTCTCTGCCTTGCAGCGAGCCAGGGAGTAAAGCGGCCGCCATGCGGCCGGGCCTGAGCGATTCGAGGGCGGACGAATCCCCAGAATTATTCCGGACGGTACCGTAGATCAAACATTTGGTAAGACTGACCGCTGCCGCAGTGGGGGCAATTCAAACGCGATCCCCCCTCCGGGATAGGCGGTTTGGGAGGAGAGGCGAATACGTCGCGGCCTCCGCTCCCGTGAGTGATCTCTCGCACCAGGGAGTGGGTGAATTCGCGGTGGCAACTCGAGCATGTAACAACCCAGCGAGGCATCTCGACTGTTATGGTGACATCGCAGAAACAACCTGTGAATCGGCGGCTTCTGGTAGCCATCCTCAGAATTGGCTAACATTACTGTGCTTTACATACTTGATAAATCGGCCCTTTTTATACAGGGACGTGCGGGCGGGCGTGGGGTGCTTGCCCGTTGCGAAATGCGGGTGTTCACCCGATTGTCGCCTTCGCGAACTTGCGTAGAGTGAATGAGACGGCGCCGGATTGGTCCTTCATTCCTTCGCTTGCGAAAATCGAACCGGCAATGAACCGCCGGCGCCTCCACTGAAAACCATGAGAACACTGCTCACGCCAATTTCTTCAAGGGTCCGCCTTTCTTCGGCGGAGGAATCGCGGGTGATTTTCTGGAACCTGCTATTTGCCATGGTGGTATCGAGTTTTATTCTTTTCGTTTACCTTAAGAAAATTCTTTTCGATTTTTAGGCCGGCTGGGTACCGGCGCGCGCAGAGGCGATTTTCAGGCGGGCGCGGCCCCGGCTGGCGCACCTTTCGCCGGCAAGTCCGGCGGAGCGGCTGACCTGGGCAGTCGCTGTTCCAATAGGACTTGAATTCCATTTTTGGGGCGCAGCGTGATGCTGGCCAGCGGCTCGATGCGCTGGTCGGGCGCCAGGCGCATGCGGTAACGCTGAGCGATGGCCGCGAGCAACAGGGTGGCTTCCATCATGGCGAAGCCGGCGCCGATGCAGACGCGTGGGCCACCTCCAAAAGGGAAGAAGGCGAAGCGAGGCAGTTTGGCGGCCGAGGGTTCCAGCCAGCGGTCGGGAGCAAAGCGATCCGGCTCGCTGAACCAGCGGGGGTCGCGCTGGGTGACCCACTGGCTCATCACGATATTGGCTCCCGCGGGCAAAAGATAATCGCCGACCTGCAAAGGGTCGAGCGTGCGGCGAAAAATGCGCCAGGCGGGCGGGTACAAGCGCAAGGACTCGCGAATTACGCGATCGGTGTACTGCAAGCTGGGAAGATCGTCGGCGCACGGCATGCGGCCGCCGAGCACGGTGTCCAATTCGGCGAGCAGTTTCGCTTCTACTTCCGGATGCTGGGTGAGCAAATACCAGGTCCACGATAAGTTGAGCGCAGTAGTTTCATGCCCGGCGAGCAGCAGGGTGATGACCTCGTCGCGGAGCTGCTTGTCGCTCATGGAATTGCCGTCGTCATCGCGCGCGGTCAGCAGCAGGGTCAGAAGGTCCTTGGCACCCACTTCGCCATCCTTAAGTTTTTCGCGCCCACGGGCAATCAAGGCGTAAACCACGCGATCGATTTCCGCCACCGCGCGATAGTGCCGGGCGCGCGTGGCGGTGGGCAGGCCCAGATAAAAGGCGATGGAATGAAAGCCGGAAGAGCTGCGCATGATGGCTTCCAGCGCCGGTTCGATTACACGCATGCTCTCACCCAGCTCGCTGCCGAAGAGCGAGCGCAGCACGATGCGCAGGGTGACGTTCATCATGTCGTTGTGAACGTTGCGGGTTTCTCCGTTCTTCCATCGGGCTAACATGCGTGACGCTTCCTCGATGGTAATTTCGGAGTAGCGGAGCAGGCTTTCCCGGTGAAAGGCGGGATTGCTCAATTTTCTCCGGCGCCGCCAGAAATCGCCGTCGCTGGTCAGCAGGCCGTTGCCGAAGAGCTCCGGATTGGCGCGCGAGGTCATGCCCTTGACGAAGTTTCCAGTTTTGCCCAGCAAGACCTGCTCGACATGTTGCGGATGAAACAGCACATAAACCTGGAAATCGAAAAAGTGGTAGTAAACGATATCGCCGTAGTCGCGAGCCCAGCGCAACAGGGTCCGCGTGGAATCGCGGCTGGCCATGAAAGAAGTACCGACTACCGGCAGTCCGCGCGGTCCCGGCGGGCGTGTCGGAGGTAAGGCGGGCGCGG
>Ga0070730_10005416_pt1 | contig 11025 bp, 9 predicted proteins | sample Coa_R1_3_FD_66447 | JGI IMG/M metagenome (GOLD analysis project Ga0070730, IMG submission 66447) | Surface soil microbial communities from Centralia Pennsylvania, which are recovering from an underground coalmine fire - Coalmine... | ecosystem: Environmental > Terrestrial > Soil > Unclassified ... | reverse complement strand
CCTTTGAGATGGAAGAGGATACGGTGAAATCCTGGCCGATCCCGGTCTGGCTTTCGACGGAAAGCCGGGTCGTGAAGGGCGCCTACCTGGTGGGCGATGCCGGGCGCTTCGTGGATGCTCTGACCGGCGGGGGCATTTACCCGGCTATGATCACTGGACTGCAAGCGGCAGAGGCAGTCATAAAATATCTGGAGGGGGCAGATGCCGAGACGGCGCAGCGAGCTTACGACACTGCGTGGCGGGGAGGCATTGCCCGCAGCCTGCGTAAAGCGGATCTTGTGCAGCGCTACGTCGGTTCGAAGCCGGGTATCTTCAACGCCATCTTCTGGGTTGGCGAGAAATTCCCGACGCTGCGGGGCTATCTGCTCAGTGCGCTGGCTGGACAGCATACATAAGACCCGTCAATCCGCACGCAGACGGGACGAGACCAATTTCGGCCACAAGCTGAACTAATCAAGGAGCGAGTATGACTGGTGCTTATGATGCAGACGTGATCGTGGTGGGCGGCGGGCCAGCGGGCAGCACTGCCGCTGCGCTCGTCGCGAAAAGCGGGCTTCGGACAGTGCTGCTGGATCGAGAAACGTTCCCGCGTGACAAAGCGTGCGGTGATGCCGTCCCCTTGAGCTGTTTTCGAGTCTTGCGTGACCTGGGATTGCCTCAAAGCACCTTCCAGGGTGTTTACCCCATCGATCAACTGCTGTTGAAAGGGCCGCTGGGAAGTTCTCTTCGATTTCCATTGCGTTCCGATCCCGATGCTGCGAACGTTATCATCTCCCGCCACGAATTTGATTACGTCCTTTACAAAAATGCCCTGGACTCTGGCGCGGAGTGCCGCATTATCAACGTCAATGCGCCGATAGTCGAAGAGGGCAAAGTGGTCGGCGTGCGCGGCAAAGCTGACCGGCAGAACGTCGAATTACGCGCCAAAGTGGTAATTGCTGCCGACGGCGCGACCTCCGCCATCGCCCGTGCGCTGGGCAGCCGCCAGCCCCGCGAGGATCGCTGGGCCGTAGCCCTGCGTGGCTACGTCGAGACTGAACGCGAACTGGATAACACGATGGAGTTCGTATTCCTGGATAAGATTCAACCCGGCTACGCCTGGTTCTTCCCGATAGGCAAACACAGCGCGAACATCGGGGTTGGAATGCGCAGCGATCACTATAAACGGCAGTCCAAGACGCTCACCGATGCGCTGGATTACTACTGCCAGACGCCATCCGTACGTGACGTGGTGGGCGATCACAAGGTCACGGACATTAAGACCTGGTCGTTGCCGATCTTCACGCCGGACTTGAAGCGTGTCTTTGACGGCGCGATGCTGGTGGGCGATGCAGGCGGCTTTATCAATCCGATCACAGGCGCGGGCATCTACCCTGCTCTTGTTACAGGGAGTTACGCGGCACAGACGGCCATTGCCGCCATCGCCGCCGGAGACGTTTCCGCGCGTGGGTTGGCTCACTATGACGCATTGTGGAAAGCGAAACTCGGCAGCGATCTGCGGCGGGCTACCACGCTGCACAACATTCTCGCGCCAGTGCCAAGTTTGCTCGACGTGTTACTGTTCATTGGGCGAAACGTGCCCGCGCTCGTACCGCGCGCGCTGGGGAAGGTTTAGCGAGGGATTGACCGCAGCCTGCTCATCTTTCTTGCGTTGATCTTCATCACCTGGCCTACCGCTCTTGCTGTAAATGCGTCAGCACATTGAGCATGAGGTAGGCCGCGATCAGAATTAGCGTAAAGAGTCCTGAGAATGCGAAGGTCTGAAAATGTAGGATGGGATGCCGGACATTTTCCCAAATATCCACCAGTAGACCGGTGGGATTGCTGAGCAAGTCCCAACTATTCCAGCGTAGATAGCGGCCCAGGTAAACGCCAAAACTGCTCAGGGTTGTTGCGCCAAAAACGAAGAGCCAACTCGCAGCAGGGCTTGTCATGTTAGCAACGACCCGCTGCATCCAATGTAAAGAAATCAGCCCCAACAGAAGGCCTGTTCCAGCAAAGGCAAGAAACATCGTTAGATCGAACCAAAACGAAATGCTGTAATTTGGCGTGAGGTGAACAAGGTCTGTAATGAGATAAGGAGCGTTAGGCAGAAAAACAAGCCAGACACCCATGCCGACCACAAGTAATGGACGAAACCGTCCGGGCACTTTTTGCTGAAACCCGTAGGCAAAAAACGCGCTGATCAGCGGTAACCAGGCTAAAACGAGATTCCAGGCCAGGAATGAGTACGCGGAATTTCCCACGTACGCCATCCTGAAAGCCAGAAGGAACATACATAATCCTGACAAACTCAGCATCGCCAGGATCACCGTATGTTGGCGATATGAGCGGGATAGAAGTGGTAAAGCCCTTCGCATGTCCATCGTGGTCAACACCTCATATCCGATCATTGTATATGAGGTTATGGTGACGTGTACTCAGCATTGAGCAACCGGGGGTTGACCGCCGGAAACTAACGTCGGATCAACACTTCGACTCTATGTGTTCGAGGCCGTTCCGCCACCCATCAACTGCCGCCACACGATGTCCAGTGCCTGGAGCGTGATCAGGTTGCGAACGACGATCCCGTATCCCATGTTCTGGCTCGTTAGAATTCCGGTCGTGGCTGGGGTCGGTGGTACCGTCAGATGGCTATCATGATCCACACCGTGATCGGGCAAGTTAGCCAGCGCCGCATCCAGGTTGATCAGTGGCACGTGGAAGTCCTGCGCCGCCTGGTAAATATCATTATTCATGATGATGGAAGCTTTCTTGTAAGCTTCATCCTGCGGGAATGTCGATAGGATCGGGATGACTCCGCTGTTGAGGCTGCTTTGTACCAGCCGCCGGATGGATGGGCCAAAATCCGGCGGGGCGATCAGTTGTGTGTCGGCGAATCCCACCATAATGAGCGCTAGCGAGGGCTTATCCACGCGGTAATCGCAGGCCAGCATCGATTCGGATTTTGAGCAAAGATTTCCGCCTTTGATTGCCCAACCTGCCTCCTGAAGCCCAACCGAGGTCATGCCGCTATAACTGGCGAGACTCTGGATATTGAATGAATTGAGGGATGTGTTGCGAACGGGTACGGAAAAATAATCAATGACGCCTTGCAAATTGCTGTAGGAACCCAGGTCATAATGCCCTTTACCGAAGCCAAATTCGCCCAGGAAGTACGTGTAATCGGTCATGCAGTCGCCGATCTTGGTGAAGACGTGCGGGTTATTGCCGAGCGCCTGCCCTCTCGCCAGGGCGGCCCTGGCAACAGCGATCATGGCGCCGTCTACCTGGGGCAGAACGGGGGCGTTGAGGTAGATCGCCGAAAGTCCAGATAGGTCTTCCGGCGCAGACTGCGGTAAGGCTGTTGGCGTTGACGTTGATGACGTGTTGGCGTGGCCCTGAACAGCCGGGAGCGCGGCATTTTGTCCGATGATAAGTTGACTGACGGGCAGGCTGGCGACATTCACCGTTTGCGTGAACGTAACCTGTGCGACAGCGATCCAACCCTGGGTGCCTCCCGCCAGAATCACCAATAGCCACGAGGAGTCGGCATTGCGCGCAATTACAGTGATTGGCGTGTCCGCGAAAACAGAGGTCTCAACCCCATAACCGCCGCCAGGTCCCACCCGCACGTTTGCATTGAAAACGGTAGTGGCGCCATAACCGGTCTGCTGGGCCAACCCTGCCTTGCTGCCTAAGACGATGATCCCGCTCAGCAGCACAACTACCCCGATGATTGTGGTGAAGCGCTTCATGATTTTCTCCCATGCTGCGCAATTCATATCCAATCTGGAAAACCCTGAACGAGGGTATCCCTAAAGTTTGCTGTGGGCAAGGAGCAAGACCAGGTGGTTTGCGAGCACGAATGCTGATGATTGAGGCTTTTGGGTATTTTGTACAAATTTCAGCCTTTATTTCGTTCAAAGTGCCCGTTGACGCTTGGTGAAGATTGTAGAGAATAGTATGAATAGTTAAGAGTGTTGTGCAACATATCCAAAGAAATTGAAGGAACTCACACAGTGACGGTACATCTAGCGGAAGAAACGCAGCACCTCCTGGCCCGTATCCAGGAAATAGGCGTTGCCTACCTTGACCTGCAATTTACGGACGTGACCGGGATCATCAAAACAGTCCAGATCCCGGCCCGCCAGCTTGAGGCGGCTTTCAAGCAGGGCATCTGGTTCGATGGTTCGGCGCTAGAGGGGTTCGCGCGGGTTGCGGAATCGGACATGTACCTGCGCCCGGACGCTGCAACCTTTGCTGTGCTACCCTGGGAACAGAATGGGCAGCGCATGGGCCGCCTGATCTGCGATGTGTACACGCCCACCGGGGAGCCGTTCGCAGGCGATCCAAGAGGCGTGTTGCGCCGGGCGCTGGACAGCGCCAAAGAGATGGGCTATCGCTACGTGGTCACGCCTGAACTCGAATTCTTCCTGTTCCGCCAGCCGGTCAATGCGGCGGCTCTACAGACCGAAGACAAGGACGGCTACTTCGACGTAAGTGCTTCGCAATCGCGTTCGGTGCGGCGAGCCATTTCAGACGCGCTGGAGTCCATGAATATACTGGTCGAGTCGGGACATCACGAGGTAGGCTGGGGCCAGCACGAACTCGACTTTGCGCCTCTCGAAGCGCTTCAAATGGCCGATGCGATCATGACCGCCCGCCTCGCCGTGAAGTCCATTGCGCAGGAACATGGTTTCTTTGCGACCTTTATGCCGAAGCCCATCGCCCGTGTGGCCGGATCGGGGATGCACATGCACGAGGTTTTATTAGACGAACAGGGCGCCAACGTCTTCGCCGATCCCGCCGACGATCACGGCCTGTCGAAGATCGGGCGGGGATTCCTGGCCGGGCAGCTCACCCATGCGCGCGGCATTTGCGCGGTACTGGCTCCGCTGGTCAACAGCTACAAGCGACTGGTCGCAGGGCTGGAAGCGCCTGTATACGTCACCTGGGCGCACCTCAACCGTTCGGCACTGGTGCGAGTTCCACGTTCCCGGCCCGACAACCCCGACGCGACTCGCATCGAACTGCGCTGCGTAGACCCAAGCTGCAACCCGTATCTAGCCCTGGCTGTGATGCTGCGTGCCGGGATGGATGGAATCGCGCGGGGCCTGGAACTTCCTCCTGCTGCCGAAGAAGAGCTGTACCTGTTTAACGCGCGTCGCCGCCATCTGACGACACTGCCCACTTCGCTCAATGAGGCACTGGAAGCGATGGAACAGAGCGATCTCGCCAATGATACGCTGGGCCTCAACGTTTTTGAACGATTCATCGAAGCCAAACGAATCGAATGGAACGAATACGTGCTGGAGGTCAGCCCGTGGGAACTCGAACGCTACCTGGCTACCTATTAAGCCTGTCTCCCATCTCCTGTACCTCCGCCGAATGGAACGGGGACAGGAGCAAAACGAGCGCGTTGTTAAGCGCGACCATCTTGTTATCTCATATGGTGCTGGCCCCGAAGCGAGCGAATGATGAGTAGCTCACGCCAACAGACTATCCGTGACCTGCTACGGACAACCCTGCCGATGGGTACACAGATCGTGGCTGGGCGCGCAGGCTTGAACCGCCTGGTGACCTGGGTATCCGTGCTGCAAACGCGCCCGCCTGCTTTCCCCTCCCTCGAAGGCCACGAGCTGGCGCTCCTGTCTATTGATGCGCTGCGTCTCTTGAACGATAAACTATCCCTGGCGGACATCATCGCCGATCTCGCACACCTGGACGTTGCGGCAGTGGGTGTTGTCGGTGAAATCGATCACGGGGCGCGGGTTGCTGCCGATGAATACGGCATCCCGCTCCTGAAACTGCCCGATTCCACGCCGCTGCGCCATGTCGAGCGCGAAGTGGTCAAGGGCATGGCCGGGCCTGCGCCATCCTCCGAGCAGCGCGGCCTTGAGATTCATCAGCAGTTACTGCAACTCAGCACGGCCAACCGGGGCATGGCAGCACTGGTCAGCGCTCTGGTAGATGCCACCGGGAAGACTGTCGTCGTGCAGGACAAGCGCTTCGAGACCCTGATTGCCAACGGGCCGCTCAAGAAAGATGAACACTGGCCGGGAATCGAATCGGCGTTGGCGATTGAGGATGCGCTGCCAGTAGTCTTCCGTAACCGGGACGAAGTGGCACAGGTCACGCCCGACCCTGCCCTTATCGAACTGCCAGAATTTGGGGTGCGGCGGCTGGTCGTGCCGATTGTAGCAAATCACCGTGGGCGCGGCTTCTTTTCGATGCTGACTGCCGGGGACGACTTCGATACACTGGATATGCAATTTGTGCGGCATGGCGCGGCGGTTATGGCGCTCGAAATGGCAAAGGAAAAGGCCATCCGCGAAGCGCAAAAGCGCGTGCAGGGTGGCATCCTGGAGCGTCTGCTAACCGGTCAAATCCCCACCGACCAGGCGCGAAGGCAATTGGCGCGGCTTGGTCATCGCCCGGAAGATCACCCGTACGCGGCGATTACTGCCGCCTGGGCGCAGGACTCTGGCCCTTCTGACCGGCGACTGGAAACGCTGTTCAATGAACAGGTTAGCGTACAGAGTTGCGAGGCGGTGGTGCAACTTATCGAGGGTGGTGTCGTGATCTTTTGCGCCGACGATGCAGCAAGCCCGAAAGCTGTTCCGCGCACCGTGCGCCAGCTTGCCGATTCGGTACTGGCGCGTATCCATATGCAGTTTCCCAATGCTAATGTGATCGTCGGTATCGGGCGGGCTGTACATAACCTCGCTGAGTGGCGGCGCAGCTACCAGGAGGCCACCGCCGCCCAGCGGATCGCGGGGCAGTGGCACGTATTCCAGCCGCTTTTCTTTGGCGACCTGGGCGTGTACCGTTTGCTATCCCTGCTGCTTGAATCCCAGGAGTTACGCAGTTTCTACCGTGAGACTCTGGGCGACCTGGCCGACGAACGCTATGCCAACGACGAATTCATCACGACCCTCGAAACATTCTTCGAGGAGCACGGCAACTTGAGCCAAACAGCCAGCAAGCTCCACGTCCATCGCAACACTCTGCTATATCGCATGGATCGTATCGCGCAAATCGGCGGCTTCGACCTCGATAATCCCGAAACACGATTGGCAGTCAACCTGGCCCTAAAAATCCGCCGTCTGACCATGAGTCCCGGTACCAATTCCAGGCCGGGCTGAACTGTAAGCGGTCAGACACCGGCAAATCTCACGCGCCCGGTGTAAACTGTAAGTAGGATGCACTTCAAGATAGGGTATCTTACCGGAGGGGTTAGCCGTGAAGCATTTCTGGTGTCAGACTGAGATCCTGGTGCTGATCGGAGTTGCGGGAGCGCTGTTGAGTGCCTGCGCGCCAACACCGCCGCCCCTGCCAACCCTTGCCGTGCTGCCCAGTGTCACGCCGACTTCCACGCCTACACAGACCTTCACTCCAACGAGCACTTCCACCGGCGTGCCGACGGCTACCTCGACGGAAACGCCAAGTGCCACAGAAACGGTCACTATCACGCCAACCTTGCCGCCTACGTTGACCCAGACGCCGACTATGACTGCAACGCCCACGAATACTTCAACGGCCACGCCGACAGAAGCGCCTACCAGCACGCTGACGCCGACGGTGGCTCCGCAGATCATGAGCCTGACAGCTAGTCCGTCCCCGGTGCAATCCGGCGGACAGGTTGTCGTGGCCTGGAGCGCCGACGCGACAAAACTAACACTTGATGAAATAGACCCGAATGGCAGCGTGCTGCAAAGCGTGGGCGTTGGGCCAAGCGGCACTCTCAGTTACACTCTGAATGCCACCAATGGAAACCAGATCAATTTTCGCCTGACTGCTGAGAAGGCCAACAAAACCATCTCGCAGATTGTGTCCGTGATCGTGGCCTGTAGCGCTCCCTGGCTGGTCAGCCCCGCGCCGGGGCCAGGCTGTCCACAGCCAGCGCAGTCGGGCGCGTTTACCTACCAGGCTTTTGAATACGGCGCTGCCTTTTACGTCCCCAACACCAACCAGATATTCTTCCTCGACGGACAGAGCCAGATTGCCAATGTGTTCACAAACACCTGGAACGCCAGTATTGTGCAGCCGACTCAGACTCCACCTTCCGGGTTTTTCTTCCCCACCGGCCCGATCGGCTACATGTGGGCGCACGGCTACTGGTCAGATGGGCGACCCTTGCAGGCCGTCTTTGGCTGGGGAATTAGCGATTTCCAGAACTACAGTGGCAGTATGCAGATTGGGCCTGGCGGCGAGGTTTACCTGACTTCGCCCATCGGGGGAATCTATCGCGTCACCATCGCCAGCGGAAGCGTCGGAATCTGGGCAAAAGTTGGCTGAGATGAACTTTGACGACAAAGTCGTCCTCGTGACTGGCGCATCGCGTGGCATTGGCCGAGCGATTGCCCTGGAATTTGCCAGACGCGGAGGCAGGGTTGCCCTCAATTATCAATCCAACCGAACTGCGGTGGAAGAAACGCACGCGATGCTTCCCGGCATAGGCCACAGTATTGTGCAGGCTGACGTGAGCGATCCCCAGGCGGTGCAGCGAATGGTCGAGTATGTGGCGAAGGAAATGGGCGGGCTGCACCTCCTGGTCAACAATGCAGCGATCTACCAGGAACATCCGATTGCCGCAGTCAGTTACGAGTATTGGCAGAAGGATTGGCTTGAAATTATCAATACCAACCTGATCGGCGCTGCTAACGCTTGCTACTGCGCGGCACAGCACATGATCAAACACGGCGGCGGGCGGATCGTGAACGTCTCATCGCGGGGCGCCTTTCGTGGTGAACCGGAGTCACCTGCCTACGGGGCTAGCAAAGCCGGATTGAATGCCCTGAGCCAGTCGCTTGCCAAAGCCTTAGCGCCGCATAACATCTTCGTGGGCGTGGTCGCGCCCGGCTGGGTGGAGACGGATATGGCCGAAGATTACCTGAATGGGCCAAATGCGGACTTTATCCGCAATGAAAGCCCGCTCCGGCGCGTTGCCAGGCCCCAAGAGGTGGCTTACGTCGTGGCATTCCTGGCCTCGGAAGGTGCGGAGTTCGCTACGGGCAGCATTATTGACGTAAACGGTGCGTCCTATTTGAGGACATAACTGCTCATTCGTTGATCAACTCGAATGTGTCAACCCAGCGTCTTGACCATGTTGATGTCGGTGATGATGTAGCCCACCTTTTCATAAAGCGCCCTGGCGCCCGGATTGTGACCGAAGACGTGCAGGCCAATGCGATCCAATCCCAGAGCGCGGACTTCCCCTTCCAGCGCACTGAGTGCCTGGGTGCCATAGCCGCGTCTGCGGTAGCCCTCAAAAACGACAATATCGTAGATGAAGGCTATCCGGATACCTCCGTGTTCAAGTATCGCGATCCACAACACACCTACATCTTTGCCCACAGAATCGTCGTGCATTGACCAGATGTGATTATTGGGCGTGGCGGGGCCGTCAGGCAGGAGTCGCGTAAACTCCTTGTCCGATAGTTCATAGGCGGACTCGGCGGCCCAGGTGCCTGCCGCGATCTTGTCTTTCGCATAGTCTTTAATGGCGTCCTCACGCCAGGCGCGGAATGTCTCGGTACCGATCGGTTTCAAACTAAGCATGGATAGCTTCCCCTTATGAATGCAGTGCCGATTACGAGAAAGGCCATTGCAGAGAAATAATCTGCTCTCAACAGCGCGCTTTTTGTTTGGTATGCGCAGTATCCGTGACTTGACATCTATCTTATAATAAGATCATTGTTTCTGCGTCAGACTGTTCCATTTGCACATGGATGATCATTCCGAACGTGATCATCCGATAAATTATTCACTCTACTGGAGAAAACTTATGAGCAGCACGTCTTGGCAGATTAACGGTGATTACTTCGAAACCTGCAATTGTGATTATCTTTGTCCGTGCCTTTCTACTAACATGGCGGGCCAACCTACTAAAGGACACTGCGACGTCGCGCTAGTCTACCACATCGACCAGGGGAGTTATGGTACTACAAAGCTAGACGATCTCAATTTTGTCATCGTCGCCCATGCTCCTGGTGTCATGGGCAACGGTAACTGGTCAGTTGGCCTGATCACCGATGCGCGTGCCAACCCCCAACAGCAGGAGGCGTTGACGGCTATCGCCAGCGGCCAGGCGGGCGGGCCACCGGCAACGCTCGGCCCGGTCATCGGCAAATTCCTCGGCGCTGAGTCGAAACCGATCACCTTCCAAAAAAACGGCATAAGCCGATCTGTGTCAATTCCAGGGTTGCTCGATCAGGCCTGTGAGGGAATGCCAGGTGCAGACCCCAACACGCCAATCTACATGGATAACGTCGCTCACCCATCGAACACGCGCCTTGCCCTGGCTCATGCTACGCGGAGTCACCTCCACGCCTTCGGCATCAATTGGGACGACACCAGCGGCAAAAATAACGGTCACTTCGCCCCCTTCAATTGGAAGGCCAACTAAGTCGCTTTGGAGGCAAAGGTGGACACATCGTCTGTCGTACCCTCGAGACAGACCAGGATGACCGTGTGGCTGGCACTGTTGCTCGTGGCTGCCCTGGCCTGGGCGATTGTCGTTCAGCAAAACCGAACGATGTTCGATGTAGGTGTAAATCAGAGTGCGCCAGACATGAGCGGCATGGGTTCCGGCATGTCGGATATGAGCAGCATGAATTCAGGATCGGCGAGCATACCCGCCGATCCCACCTCGATATGGCTCTACCTTCCGCTGTGGACCAGTATGATGGTGGCGATGATGTTCCCCGCCGTAGCGCCCGTCGTATCGCTCTTTGTCACTATCAGCCAGAACCGCCGCGCGGCCAACCAGCGCGCTGCACCCACCTGGATTTTCCTGGCCGGGTACCTGGCAGTCTGGAGTCTGCTAGGAGTCGCGGCATATTTGCTCTCGCGGGTCTTGCCAGCTCTGGGCATGATGGCAACTGGGCTTCGTGTGGAATATCCCGTGGCTGCCGGGCTGGTGTTGATATTCGCTGGCCTGTATCAGTTCAGTCCATTGAAACGGGTTTGTCTCCGGCATTGCCGTTCACCGCTGAGCGTTATCCTGCACGGCTGGCATGATGGGAATGCAGGCAGTTTCCG
>Ga0070730_10005415_pt1 | contig 11026 bp, 9 predicted proteins | sample Coa_R1_3_FD_66447 | JGI IMG/M metagenome (GOLD analysis project Ga0070730, IMG submission 66447) | Surface soil microbial communities from Centralia Pennsylvania, which are recovering from an underground coalmine fire - Coalmine... | ecosystem: Environmental > Terrestrial > Soil > Unclassified ... | reverse complement strand
CGCGGGGGCTGGGCTCGCCGGGTGGTTCCTGCAGGCGGTGACCTTCATCCCGGTGCTCAGGTTGTACCGATTGTCCTGGTTGCGTGCCCCGGGCCTGCCGGTGGTGGCGCTGTTGTACGCCGCTATGACGGTCGACTCGGCCCGGAGGCACCACGCCGGGCGTGGCAGCGCATGGAAGGGCCGGACCATACCCCGCTGACCTGCGGTTCCTCAATCATTACGGGATTCCGCCCGGTACGTCCCCCCGAGGCAGGCCGGTTGCCAGGCCCGGGGTCCGGGGAACGTCCTGGGCGGGTTCGCCCCGGATTAGGCCACCTTGTTTTCGCAGCGTGACACGGATATTGTTGCAAGCAGTGACTTATGAATTACTCATGGTAAGGTGCTTCCTGGATTCAACGGGGGCGGGCTCAGCTCTACGCGGAAGCTCTTCGGAGGCAAAGTCCGGGACCGGCCTCAGCGGCACCGCCCCAGGCCATCACTTGGTCACCACTCAGGCCCCGGCATTCAGAAAAGGAAGGTTCCAGATGCGCAGACGCATCACGAGGGCGCTTCTCACCGCCGCAGCGGCGGGCGCCACCATCACCACCCTGGGCTTCGCGGCGGCCAGTCCGGCGGGCGCGGCGGCCACCGGGAAGTACTTCACCCCGTCGGCACCGCAGACAGGGACCAACGCGAACTGCACGGTCACCACGGTGACAGGCACCTACACTGCCGCGGACTGCGGCAAGACCGGCTACGTCGCCACTGGGCGGGACTTCCGGTACGCACAGGCTGTGATCACGGTCCCGGACCACCCGGGTACGCTGACCAGCGATCCGACGGAATACGTCGCGCTCGACGCCTCCGCGACCAACAACGATTTCGCGCGGGCGGGCATCCAGCCGTGCGCCGTCGTAGCCGTCACCTGTCCGGCGGGCTGGCGGGCGTTTGTCCTGATCGAAGAGCCCGGTATTCCTGCCATCACCGACAGCGTTCCGCTCGCGGCGTCGACGGAAGGTGACGGTGTCTTCGTCAGCGTGTACCTAGTTCCCACTGGCAACTCGGTGCATATGGTCGTCACGCCGCCTAGCGGCGCCGCGATCAACAACACATACACGGTCAACGGGCCGGTGTACACCGACGCCCAAGCACTGGCGGACTGGACCACCGCTACCACCAAGCCGGCGCCAGCGGTTCCGATCACGAAGATCCGCGATAGCCAGTTCTTCCAGGGCCGGTTCACCACGTCCAACGGTGCGAAGGGCACGTTCAGCGGCCCGTGGACACTGACCGCAGTGGACGGCACCAGCAACGGGTCCCTGCCTCCAGCAGGCACGCTCATTAGCCAGCCGAGCTTCCTCTGGAATGACGGCAGCTCGTACAACGGCCTGGGCAACGACGCGTTCGGTGTCTGGCGGTTCCCGTTCTGACCCGCTCCGCGTAGGGATGCCGGCCAGGGCGTCCCGCCCGTCCTGGGCGGCATCCCGCGTGACCTTCCGCACATGAGCGCCAGCACGAAACCGGTGCCCCCCGGCCGCCACGGCCGGGGGGCACCGGGGCTTCACACCGGCCACGACCTCAGGAAGGAACCCTGCCATGCGCCGCCGCATCCCCCGGCTCGCCGACTTCCTAGCCGCCGCGGCGGCGATCTGGGCCGCGGCGGCGCTGGTCCTCGCTATCCTGCTTGCCCTGGCCGTCGCGCTGGCGTTCGTCCTGGTCACAGGGCTCGCCGTGGCCTCGGCCGCGCCCCGCGCCGCGGCCGAAGGCCCGGGGTTGCACGGGACCCGCTGCGCGCCGGTGACCCGGGTTCCCTGCTAGACGGGGCTACCACGATCCCCAGGCCAGGCCCGGCGCGGGCAGCGTGGGGGGAGTCAGGAACGCGGGCTCCCCGTCCAGGTCCAGCGCGTCGAGCGGGGCGGCCGCCGCGGCGTCCCGGGCGGTGAGCGGCGGCAGGTTCCACTTGCGCTCGAGGAGCTTGAGCACCGAGGTGTGGTCGAACACCTGGCTGGCTACGTAGTCCGGCCGGGCGTAGGGGGAGACGATCACCGCGGGCACCCGGAAGCCGTACCGGTCATAACGCACTGGCCCGGCGTCCACGTTCGCGATGCTGGCCAGATAGCGCGGGAACAACGGCCTGAGCAGGGCCCGCGCCCAGCCCGGCATGGCCAGCAGGCTGTGGCCCGGCACGTCGTCGGGCGGCAGCGCCTCTGGCGGCGGCACGTGGTCGTAGTACCCGCCGTGCTCGTCGTAGGTCCAGATCAGCAGCGTGTGCGGCCAGCCCTTGCCGTGCATGACGCGGTTGATCACCTCGGCGGCGAAGCTCTCGCCCTTCCGCACGTCCTGCGGGTTTTCCTCGGAGAACAGCACGAAGTCCGGGTCCACCAGGCTGAACGCGGGCAGCGTGCCGGCGTCCGCCTCGGCGAAGAACCGGTCCACGCTGCTCAGGTGCAGCAGGCACCGGGCCAGCCCGAGCGGGTACAGGTCCGCGGTGAACGTCTTGTTCCCGCGCACGGCGTTCACCAGCGGCGGGAACCAGCGGCCCAGGGAGGCCAGCCGCCGCAGCGACGCCAGGCCGCCGCCGCCCAGCGCCCGCTTGAGCACCACGCTCAGCGAGGACACGTAGTGGTAGTTCCGCCACGAGATGCCGTGGGTCGTGAGCATGTCGAAGATGGTGCCGTTCGGCGGGTAGTCGGCCATCCCGAACGGCAGGTCGTCGATGAGCCCGTGCGCGGTCCCGGCGAGCAGGAACCGGCGGTTGGGGAACGTCGGTCCCAGGCACGAGGAGAACCAGTGGTCCGCGAGCGGGAAAGTGCGTGCCAGGCCGTGGTAGAAGGGCAGGTCCCGTTCGGTCCAGTAGCCCATCGCGAGGGCAGCGTCCGCGGCCGGGACGCCGGGCACGGTGGCCTGGACGCTGCGCACGAACCCGTCGTTACGGCCGCCGTCCCGCTGGATGTGCGACGCGTGCCAGCTCTGCGTGGGCACGTGCCGCACCTGCACGGTCGACCCCAGGCGGTGCGCGCGGACCTCGGTGCCGTCCGCGCGCGGGTTGACGGCGGCGGGCTCGCCGTCCGGCCCGAGCGGCAGCCCCTCGCCCCGGCCGGTGAGCGTGCCGAGGTAGTTGTCGTAGGAGTGGTTCTCCATCATCAGCACGACGATGTGGCGGATCTGCGGCAGCAGGTCGGTGCCAGCCGGCAGATCCGGCCGCGGCCGCTTGTCCGCCCGGCCCGGATCGGCATAACGGGTGCGGCGCCGTATCTCGCGGCTCTCCAGCCTGCTCAGCACCGGGGCACCCTTCGTCGGCGGTCCCGCCGATCGTCTCACGCGGCGTCCCGCCCGGCCCGTATTACATGCCGCTGCGGGAGAATCCGGAGGTCGCCTTGCCCGGCCGCCGGTGGGCCGGCAGCACGACGATCGTGGTCCAGCCGGTGCTGCCGTCCGGGCCTGCCGCGCTGAGGCGGTAGTAGCCGGGCCTGGCGAACCGCACCCTGATCATCGCGCGCCCGGCAAGCATCTGGGTCCGCGCCGGAACCGAGGCAGGGTGCCTTACGCCTGCCGGGGTGGACAGTGACAGCGCCAGCGGGCCGGACAGCCCGGCGGACAGGGAAAGACCGGTGGTCTCGGCGTCGAGGTAGATCCGCAGCCAGTGATGCGGGTGCACCACCCGGACCTCGGACGCCAGGCTGTTGCCGTGGAACCCGATCGTGGCGGACGGCGCCACCGGGAGACTGGGCCGGGGCAACGGCCGCTGCCGGAACCCGAACGCCGCCGCCAGGTCGTTCTGCTGTGCGTTGAGGGCGTTCAGTGGCGCCATGCCCCACAGGTGCTGCATGAACGAGAGGATGGACATGTTCGTGGTACGGCGGGTGAACGCACCGTGCCGGGCCCACGGGCTGACGATCACCATCGGCGTGCGGGTGCCGTACCCGGTGGACGCCGGCGGCGGCACCGGGTCCCAGAACCCGCCGCCCTCGTCGTAGGTCAGGAAGATCGCCGTGGAATCCCAGTAGCGGCTGCGGGCCACCGCCTGGACCAGCTGGCCCAGCCACGCGTCCCCCTCGGCGATGTCCTCCCTTGGTTCCTCGCTGTACCCGAACCCGGGCCGGACGAAGGAGAACCGCGGCAGCGTGCCCGCGGTCAGGTCGGTAAAGAACCGGCTGGCCGTGGTGACGTCCGACCGGTGCCGCCGCGGCACCAGCTGGTACCAGGACTGGCGGGGATGCAGCCAGGTCGGCAGCCCGAGGTAGATCTTCCAGGTGTACCGGTACTGGGTCAGCTCGTCGAAGATCGAGTACCACCGGGACGGGTGCGGGTTGCGCCGGTTGTAGTACCAGCCGTGCGCGGTCGCGTTCAGGGCCATCATCAGGTTGGGCCTGGTGGGCGCGATGGCGGGCTGGAAGTTCCTGGTCGCGGACTCGAACCTCCGGGCCAGGTAACGCAGGTCCGGATCGAAGTGCGGGCCGAAGCTGGTGACCGCCGAGGACCCGTAGGGCGGCCGGGTATACCGGTCCATCAGGTACCCGTTGCCGGGCCGGTAGTGCATCGCCCGCAGTTCCGCCGCCCGGCTGTTGGAGATGCCGCCCTGCACGTCGCCCTCGTTCCCGGGCGCCTGGAGCGTCCGGGGCGTGCCATGCCGCCGCCCGGTGCGGGCGGGGAACAGGTTCGCGTAGGTGTGATTCTCCAGCATGATCTCGATGACGTGCCGGATCCGGTGTGCCCCCAGGGATGCCAGGTCACCGGCCGCCTGCGCGGTGCCCGGTTTCCGCGCGCCGCCCGCCGCCGGGGTCAGCCCGGCCGTCAGCGTGATCGTCAGGGCGGCCGCCAGCCCGGCCGTGCGCAACGCGTATCGCATGAGTCCCCCGGTGCCGCCGGCGATCTCCCCCGATGCCGGGCGGGCGCGCCTCGTGCGTGATCAACTCGGCAAACACGGAGGATGTCCCCCTTGCGCCCCGGCGGCAAACGGGAACGTCCGCCCCGGGCGTTGCCCGCGTCAATGCTCCGATCGGCCCAGGGCCGAGCCCAAGTGTGATCGGGTACGGTACGCAAAGCGTGGTACGCGTCATCCGCTCCGGATCTCGCGGCCCCGGCCAGCGGCGGAAGGAGGACGATGGCGCCTCAGGTACGTGAGGCACCGGCCGAGCATGTGGTGGAGCTTCCCGAGCCGTGGCGCTCCGCGGCTGTCACGGTCGTGCTGCCCACCTACAACGAGGCCGCCAACCTGCTGGTGATCGTCGCCGAACTGCTCGCCCTTCCGCTGCCGGGCCTGCGGATCCTGGTGGCCGACGACAACTCGCCGGACGGCACCGGGCGCGTCGCTGACAAGCTCGCCGCCGAGCACGGCCCGGCCCGGATCACCGTGGTGCACCGCCAGGGCAAGCAGGGACTCGGCCGCGCCTACGTGGACGGCATGACCCGGGCGATCCGTCAGGGCGCCGAGTTCGTGGTGCAGATGGACAGCGACCTGTCCCATGCGCCGCTGTACCTGCCGCAGATGCTCGGCACGCTGTTGTCCGCGAACGCCGACGTGGTGATCGGCTCCCGTTACGTGGCCGGCGCCAGCCTGGCGAGCGAATGGTCGTGGCACCGCCGGGCGCTGTCCGGGTTCGCGAACTACTACGTCCGCGCGCTGCTGCGGCTCGGCATCCGCGACGTCACCGCAGGTTTCAAGATCTGGCGGAGTTCGGCCCTTGAAGCCATCGACGTGGGCAGCATCCGCAGCAACGGCTACAGCTTCCAGGTCGAGATGAACTACCGGTCGGTCCGGCACGGCCTGAAGATCGTCGAGCTGCCCATTCACTTCGCCGAGCGCCGCGAGGGCGAGAGCAAGATGAACCTGCGCGTGCAGCTCGAATCGGCACTTGTGCCGTTCCTGCTGCGCCGCAACGGAGGCCACGCCAACGCGGGTGCCTAGCCGCTGTCCTGCTCGCTCTCGATCGTCAGGATCAGGCCGTCCCGCAGCGTGTACTCGGTCGTGACCGACAGGGCATCCTGCCCGATTGCGGGCTCCGGCAGGATCCTGGCGTGCACCGTCACCGTCGGGCCGTCCTCGGTGATCCGGTCGGCGGCGAAGTCGTATTGCCCGTGCACGGCATGCATGTCCTCGGAGAGCCGGATCATGCCCTCGTAACCGTGATAGGCGCTCAGCCCCGGCCGGACCAGCGGGTGGCAGACAACCTCCGGGTCCACCAGGGCGAGGATGTCGTCGACACGCCGGTCCCGGAGCGCCGCGTAGAACTCCAGGATCGCCTGGGTGGGCGTTCTGCCCGGCGCCTCGTTCGCAGTCACTTCCGTCTCTCCACTCTTCGTAGTGGGTATATACATCTTAGTGACTGCTAGCCCGGATAGGCAGCTCTGACCAGGGCTAATATGATCCGGCTTGCGGGCGGGCCGGTGTGCCGCCTGGCAGGCCGGCCCGGACGGGGCGATGATGGCAGCCATGACGTTGCGCACCCCGTTCACGGAGTACTTCTCGGTCCGGCATCCCATCGTGCAGGCACCGATGGGCGGGTCGGCCGGGGGTGCCCTGGCGGCGGCGGTCTCCAACGGTGGCGGTCTCGGGATGGTCGGCGCTGGCGAGGGAAACCGTGACTGGCTGGCCCGCGAGCTGGCGATCGTCACCGAGGGCACCGGCAAGCCCTGGGGTGTCGGGTTCCTGTGCTGGGCGGCCGAGCCTGGCGCGGTGGAGTTCGCGCTGACCTACCAGCCCAGGGCGGTGATGCTGTCCTTCGGTGACCCGCGGCCCTTCATCGGCGCGATCCGCCGGTCCGGGGCGGCGCTGATCATCCAGGCCACCGATCTGGACGAGGCCAGGCAGGCGCTGGATGTCGGCGCCGATGTCATCGTGGCACAGGGCACCGAGGCCGGCGGGCACGGGGCCCGGCGGGGCAGGTCCACGCTGCCCTTCGTGCCGGTCGTGGCCGATCTGGCGGCTCCGACGCCGGTGCTGGCCGCGGGCGGGATAGCCGATGGCCGGGGCGTGGCGGCGGCCCTGGCACTCGGGGCGGCCGGGGCCCTGATCGGGACGCGGTTCCAGGCGACCCCCGAAGCGCTCGTCGCGCCGCCGATCACGAAGGCCATTCTCAAGGGGCGCGCCGAGGACACCGAGCGCAGCGCGGTGCTGGACATCGCCCGAGACTCGTCGTGGCCTGCCAAGTACACCGGCCGCACCCTCGGCCACCCGTTCCTGGAGCGGTGGCGCGGCCGGGAGGCGGAGCTTGCCGCCGACGCCGATGCCAGGCAGGCGTACCGGGACGGGGTGGCACGCGGTGAGTTCACCCCGCTGCCGGTCTGGGCGGGCGAGGGCGTCGACCTCATCACCGACCTGACGCCGGCCGCCGATCTCGTCGGCCTCCTCGCCGCCCAGGCCGAGGAGGCACTGGCCCGGGCTGCCAGGCGCTGACGTCCCGGCCACGCAGGCTTGGCGTCAATCAGCGCCATCCCAGCCGCAGCACCACGACGACGATCAAGGTCGCGGCTACGACGACCGCCAGCAAGGCCAGCGGGTAGCCGCCCCCTTATAGGCGCAGTACGTCTGTGTGCTGCTCGGGTCGGCGCGGATGTCCTCCGTTTGGCTCTTCCGTGCTGGCGGTGCCCGGCGTAGCCTGCGAGGGGCACAAGCGGGAAGAAGGTCCGACTATGTACCGCTTCCGGTTCGTGATCGTGGTTGTTGCCATGGCGACAGGTGCCGGGCTGGCGGCGGGGCCGGCCACTCTGGCGGCCGCAGTGGGGGGCCCGGGCAGCGCCGCTGCCAGCGGCTCGGGCTGGACATCCAGCGTTTCCTTTACTAATCAGGTGGCGAGCTCACCGACGACTGGGGGCGGCTATCCGGTGCCGCCGGGGCAGACGTTCCCGGATCCGGGCACATGCCGGGCGGGCACGTTGGACTCCAACCACTCCGAGTCGTGGATCGCGGTCAAGCCGGGCACCGAGGACCTGGTCGGCAGCTCGAAGTTCTTCTTCGAGAAATACTCGAAGTTCTACGACTTCTACCTCGGCTCCTACAACATCCCCAACGGCGTGCCGGCCGGCGACAACCAGGTGCAGGGGTATGACTGCGTCTCGACCGGGACCCAAGCGATGCCGCCGACCTGGACGAACCTGACCGACCCGAACGTCGCGTTCGACACCAAGGGGCGCGTCTACCAGACGACGCTGCCGTTCAACGCGTTCTGGGGTGGTTCGACGCTGCACCCGGACGGCGAGATCGACGTCTCGTTCTCCGACGACATGGGCCAGCACTGGGTGAAGGGCAACGGCGGCGTGCCGCTGGAACCACCGAACAACGCCTCAGCCCTGCAGTTCGGCCACGTCGAGGACAAGCAGTGGATCGCGGTCAACGACATCCCCGGCAGCCCGTTCCGGGATCACGTCTACTCCACCTGGGACGTGATCAACGGGCTCACGACGAAGATCCGGGTCGCGGTGTCCCGTGATCGCGGGCTGTCCTTCGCCAAGGCCATCACGCTGACCTCGCCGTCGCAGTCCGGACCGGTGAACAGCAGCAGCTATCCGTCCATCGATGCCGCCGGGAACGTCTACCTGGGCTACGAGTCGGACCCGGTGAACGGCATGGGGCCATCGAGCGTCTTTGTCACCCGCTCCACCGACGACGGTGTCCAGTGGGGCCCGTTTGTCCGGGCCGCGGCCTTCACGGTTCACCCCCTGCCTAACACCACCTTCCGGCTGGGGATCCCCGAGAGCTTTGCCGCGAGCCCGACGCACCCGGGGCACCTCTACGTGGCCTACGAAACGTGGAACGGGACGAGCATGGACATCGAGTTCACCCAGTCCACCGACGGCGGGCTCACCTGGTCGGCGCCGGTGAAGGTCAACGACAACGTGGACGTGCCCGGTGTCCCGACCGATCAGTTCCAGCCGGAGGTCGCAGCCGGGCCGAACGGGGCCGTGGCCGTCGCCTTCTACGATCGCCGCCTCCCATGCCCCAACGACCCGAGCATCCTGCCCGCCGACAGAGGAAGGACGAACTTCTGCATCAACGTCTCGCTGCAGGCGTACAAGGACTCCGGAAGCGGCGCGGTACCCGTCGGCGGCAACGCGCGGATCACGGATTTCGGCTGGGATCCCGAGCAGCCGGGCCAGTCGGTCGGCGGTTTGAGCCAGCGCGTGTGCTCCGACGCCGACTGCGCGGTGGGCTTCATCGGCGACTACTTCGGCCTGGCGGTCTCCCGCGGCAATATTTACGCGCTGTCCGTCTCGACTCACTACCCCTCGGATGTGACCGCCGACGGCGGCGGGCCGGTGTACTACCAGCAGCAGGTGCTCGCGACCGTGCCGCGCTCGGACTTCGGCACCGGATTCTGAGCACGGCCCGCGCCGAACGCGGTGCTTCCGTCTTTGCGCCTCCTGAATGTCAGCATCCGCGGTTTCTGTATGAGGCCCGAAAGAGCTAGGCCGTTAGGTCAAACTCGAACGGAACAACGCTGATCCTGCGGTGGAACGGCACGAGCTGGTCGCAGGCGCGAGGCGCACTATGTGATATACGCCTGGTGAAGCCGGAAGAACTTCATCACCGGGAGGCATAGCGTGCCCGATTTTGTCCCACCGCGCCAGCTCAGCGCGCGGACCCTGGCGTACTGGCGCGCCCGGCTGCCGGCGCCAGGCTATGACCGCGAGCGCGTCACGCCAGGTGTCGTTCACGTGGGCGTGGGCGGTTTCCACCGCGCGCACCAGGCGATGTATCACGACCGTCTCATGGCCGAGGGCACGGCGCTGGACTGGGGCATCTGCGGCGTCGGGGTGCTGCCGGCGGACCTGGCGATGAAGCAGGCGCTGGACGCTCAGGACGGCCTGTACACGCTGGTCCTCAAGGACAGCGACGGCAGCTATGAACCTCGGGTGATCGGGTCGATCGTGGAGTATCTGTACGCGCCCGGCGATCCGGAGGCGGTCATCGAGAAGATGGCGGCGGAGCCGACCCGGATCGTGTCGCTGACGGTAACCGAGGGCGGGTACAACGTCAGTGACGTCACTGGGGAGTTCGACGCGGCCAACGCGGACGTGGCTCACGACCTGGCGCCGGGTGCGCTGCCGCGGACAGTGTTCGGCTTGGTCACCGAGGCGCTGCGGCGCCGCCGGGTGCGTGGCCTCCCGCCGTTCACGGTCATGTCCTGTGACAATCTGCCGGGCAACGGGCACCTGAGCAGGCGGGTGTTCACGGCCTTCGCCCGGCTGGCCGACCCGGAGCTTGGCGACTGGGTGGAGCGGGAGGTGAGCTTCCCCAACTCGATGGTGGACCGCATCACGCCGGCGACCACCGATGAGGACCGCGCAGAGGTCGCCAAGCGGTTCGGTGTTGATGACCGGTGGCCGGTTGTCTGCGAGCCCTTCACGCAGTGGGTGCTCGAGGACACCTTCGCAGCCGGGCGGCCGCCGTACGAGCTGGCCGGGGTGCAGATTGTCGACCACGTAGAGCCCTACGAGCTGATGAAGCTGCGGCTCCTCAACGCGAGCCACCAGGCCATGTGCTACTTCGCCTACTTGTCCGGCTACCGGCTGGTGCACGAGGCCGCCCGGGACCCGCTGTTCCAGGCATTCCTCCTTGGCTACATGGACCAGGAGGCGACGCCCACCCTGCCGCCGGTCCCGGGCGTGGACCTTGCGGAGTACAAGCGCACCCTGATCGAGCGCTTTGCCAACCCGCACATCCGCGACACGATCGCCCGGCTGTGCGCGCAAAGCTCAGACCGGATTCCTAAGTTCCTGCTGCCCGTGATCCGCCAGCAGCTCGCAACCGGCGGCCAGATCAGTCGTTCTGCCGCGGTGGTGGCGAGCTGGGCGCGCTACGCCGAAGGCGTGGACGAGCACGGCGAGCCGATCGAAGTGGTCGACCGGCAGGCTGGCAGCCTCATTCCGCTCGCCAGGCGTGAGCGTGAGGAGCCCGGCGCGTTCATCGCCAACCGCGCTTTGTTCGGCGACCTGGCCAGCGACGAGCGCTTCGCCACCGGCTACCTTGCGGCGCTGGCCTCACTGCATCGGCGCGGAGCACGAGCGACACTGGAGTCGCTGGTCAACGGCGATCCGTTCTCCTAGG
>Ga0070730_10005414_pt1 | contig 11027 bp, 9 predicted proteins | sample Coa_R1_3_FD_66447 | JGI IMG/M metagenome (GOLD analysis project Ga0070730, IMG submission 66447) | Surface soil microbial communities from Centralia Pennsylvania, which are recovering from an underground coalmine fire - Coalmine... | ecosystem: Environmental > Terrestrial > Soil > Unclassified ... | reverse complement strand
GACAATCAGCAGGCTAGCATGAATAGATGAGGTAATGGCCTCGTAGGCCATTACCTCATCTATTCATGCTAGCCTGCTGATTGTCGTGCCAACGAAAATCTGCTATAGTGAATGGGGCAAGCGGCACCCTGCTGGATTGCTTGAGGCAGGGGCCATGAGGCCCGGTTAAGAGATATCCTCAAGAGCAGACGGGAGTATTTTTTCGCATGACAACACACGACGATGCTGTCGTACAGCTACGGCGTACCCCACTGTATGAGCAACACAAGGACCTGGGCGCGCGCCTTGTCGAGTTCAGCGGCTGGGAGATGCCAGTACAGTATAGTGGTATTTTAGAGGAGCATCAGGCGGTACGTACGCGCGCCGGGCTTTTCGATGTCAGTCATATGGGAGAGTTCAAAGTTGAGGGAGCGGGGGCGCTGGCTTTCCTGCAATATCTTGTGCCCAACGATGTCTCGCGCCTGGCTCTCAACCAGGCCCTCTACACACAACTTTGCCTTCCCGGCGGCACTGTGATTGATGATCTCTTGATCTATCACCTGGCCGAGCAGCGATATATGCTGGTAGTCAACGCAGGCAATATCGAAAAGGACCTGGCATGGGTGCAGAAGCAGGCCAGGCAGTTTCAGGGTGTGACCATCACCAATCAATCTGATGCTACTGCCCTGCTGGCTTTGCAGGGACCGGCAGCCCTGGAAATTTTACAGCCATTGACAGAGGTCAATCTCGCCCCCATTCGCTATTATCATTGCGCCACAGGCGCGGTAAGTGGAGTAGACTGCATCATCTCGCGCACAGGCTATACGGGCGAGGATGGCTTTGAACTTTATTGCCCCTCCTCCGATGTCGTGAAGCTCTGGAACGACCTGCTGACAGCTGGTAAGGCGCATGGATTGCAGCCAGCAGGCCTGGGGGCACGCGATACTCTGCGTTTAGAGGCTGGTATGTGTCTGTATGGTCACGAGTTGGATGAGCAGACCAATCCGCTGGAGGCCAGGTTGGGCTGGACGGTGAAACTGGCGAAGGGCGATTTCATTGGAAGTGATGTGCTCCAGCAGGTCAAAGAGCAGGGGCCGCGGCGCTTACTCGTCGGCGTTGAACTGCTCGACCGGGGCGTGCCGCGTGGTGGCTACTCCATCTACGAAGGCGATCGGCAGATTGGTGTCCTTACCAGTGGAGCGCCCGGTCCAACTGTGCGCAAAAATATCGGTATGGGGTATGTCGAGGCCGCACATGCCGTGGTTGGTCGCGAAGTACAGATAGAGATTCGTGGCAGACGGTTGGCCGCGCAGGTGGTCGCATTGCCCTTCTATAAACGAGGTAAATAACAACAGCGACCCTACACAATCGGAGAGAGATATGCCCCCTCCTACGCAGGGAGAGAAACTTGTGGAGATCTGCGATAATAGAAATAGATATATTTGCTCTGATGAAGGGAGAGAGATACAATGGCAAACCTGAATCATCCTGATAATCTGAAGTACAGCAAGTCCGACGAATGGGTGCGCGTTGAAGGCGATCAAGCCGTCATTGGCATTACCGACTATGCCCAGGACCAGCTTGGCGATATTGTCTATGTCGAATTGCCGTGGAACGCGAGCGAGAGCCTGGAGCACGAGGCAAAATTTGGCGATATCGAATCGGTGAAAGCAACATCCGAACTGCTTTCTCCTCTTAGCGGCACTATCGTCAAGGCCAATGAAGCGCTAAAGGACCAGCCCGAGCTGATTAACGATGATCCCTACGATCAAGGCTGGATGCTCGTCGTCAAACTGGCCGATCCCGCCGAGCTTGATGACCTCATGAATGCCGAGCAGTATTTGAGTTACCTCCAGGGACGCTAGCCATTCTGGATATAGATCGCGCCGATGCGATATAATCATAGGAATTAACAACTACTTCTCACAAGATTTTTTTGCAATGGGAGAAGGAAAATTTCCATTTTTCCTTCTCCCATTGCAAAAAATCTTGTAGTAATTCTTCTCGACCTCACATGGGAGTTCATCAATGAGTTATGTACCCAATACGTCGAAGGAGCAGCAGGCTATGGTGGAGAGCCTGGGCCTTTCGACGATGGAAGATTTACTGGCAACGGTGCCAGAGGATGTGCGCCTGCCGCGCCCGCTTGATCTTCCGCCTGCTTTGCCAGAGCCGGACCTTAAACGTCTCCTCAATCGGATGGCGGCGCGTAATAAAAACCTGGATACCACCGTTGCCTTTCTGGGAGCTGGCACCTACGATCACGCCATTCCCAGCGTTGTGCCCCATTTGCAGCGCCGTTCAGAGTTTGTCACCTCCTATACGCCGTATCAGCCAGAGGTGAGCCAGGGCATGCTGCAGACTATCTACGAATTTCAGACGATGGTTTGCCAGATCACAGGATTAGATATTGCTAACGCCTCGCTCTATGATGGCTCAACCGCGCTTGTGGAAGCGGTGCTGATGGCGCTCGGCCCTGCAGGACGCGGTGAGGTTGTTATATCGACTGGCGTCGATCCGCAGTACCGCCGCGTCCTGCAGACATATGCCTTCGCGCGCGGTTTCAGCGTCAAAGAGGTGCCAACCCACAATGGCGTCACCGCGCTCGATGAACTCGATGCTGCTGTGACTGCAACAACTGCCGCCGTGATTATCCAGCAACCGAACTTCTTTGGCTGCGTCGAAGATATGCATGCCATCGAGCCGATCGCGCACAAAGGCAAAGGGCTCTTTGTCACCACGATTACGGAGCCAGCTTCATTGGGTATTCTCGCACCTCCCGGCTCCTATGGCGCTGATATCGCCGTTGGAGAGCTGATGAGCTTCGGAAACAGCATGAGCTACGGTGCGCCTGCGCTTGGTTTTATGGCGGCGAAGCAGAAATTTATGCGCCTGCTGCCCGGCAGGCTGGTTGGCCAGACGGTTGAGGAGGGCGGCAAAAAGCAGACAGGCTATGTCCTGACATTGCAGACACGCGAACAGCACATCCGCCGCGAACGCGCTACCTCCAATATCTGCACCAATCAGTCGCTGCTGGCCGTCGGCGCTACCATCTTCATGGCGGCCCTTGGAAAACAGGGGTTCCGTGAATTGGGCGAGCTGTGCCTGCGGAAAGCGCACTACGCCTTCAAGCAGATTACGGCGATCCCAGGCTTTGAGGCCGCCTTCAGTGGTCCGTTCTATGATGAGTTTGTGATCAAGTCCCCCGTTTCCGCCCGCAAGCTCGAGCAACAGTTTGCGCAGGCAAACATTATCGGCGGCTATGCTCTGGAGACGGATTATCCTGGCATGGACAACTGCATCCTCTTCTGTGTTACTGAGACGCGTACCAAAGAGGATATTGATTACCTGGTCAGTGTGTTGAAGGAGGTGCAGGCATGAGCGTTGAGTCGCTAATTTTTGAGAAAGGCGCTCCTGGCCGTCGCGCCGCTGGTATGCCAACGCTGGATGTTCCACTGGAGCCGCTGGAGGACATGATTCCCGCGGGCCTGTTGCGTGAGGAGCCCGCGCCCCTCCCAGAGGTGAGTGAGATCGAGGTTGTGCGCCACTATACGCACCTGTCGCAGCGCAACTTCGGGGTGGATACCGGCTTCTATCCACTCGGCTCCTGCACCATGAAGTACAACCCCAAGATCAACGAGGATATGGCCGCTTTACCAGGGTTCGCGCATATCCATCCCCTGCAGCCCGATAGCACGGCACAGGGCGCGATCCAGTTGGCCTATGAATTGGAGCAATATCTGGCGGAAATCTCCGGGATGACGCGTGTCACCCTGCAGCCATCCGCCGGAGCGCACGGTGAGCTGACCGGCCTGATGTTGATCAAGGCCTATCATCGGAGCCAGGGCCAGGGACATCGCAATCTGGTGCTGATCCCCGACAATGCTCATGGCACCAATCCGGCCAGCGCGACCCTTGCCGATTATAGGGCGGTCGAGGTCAAGAGCGATCCCACAACCGGGGGCGTCGATGTGGAGCACCTGCAACAACTGCTGGATGCTCACGCACACGAGGTCGCGGCGATCATGCTGACCAATCCCAATACGCTGGGTCTCTTCGATGCCAACATTCTAGAGGTTGCGCGCATGGTGCACGCCGCCGGTGGCCAGCTCTACTACGATGGCGCCAATGCCAACGCCGTGCTGGGCATTACCCGCCCTGGCGATATGGGCTTCGATGTTGTGCACTTTAACCTGCACAAAACCTGCAGCACGCCTCATGGCGGCGGCGGCCCTGGCGCGGGCCCAATCGGCGTCAAAGCGCATCTGGTCCCCTTCTTGCCTGGCCCCCTACCGGCAAAAGGCGAGCAGGGCTACTATTGGCGGGACCAGGGACCAGAATCGATCGGCAAAGTGCGCGCGAACAAGGGAAACTTTGGCGTACTGGTTCGCGCCTATACCTATATTCGCTCGAATGGTCCCGATGGTCTGCGCCATGTCTCTGAGAGCGCGGTCCTCAACGCCAACTATCTCAGGCACGAACTGTCGTCCGACTATGAGATCGCGTATCCGCAGATCTGTATGCACGAGTTTGTGGCAACGGCGCAGCGCCAGAAGGATGAGCACGGCGTCACCGCGACCGACATTGCCAAGCGCCTGCTCGACTTTGGCATGTACGCGCCAACCATCTACTTTCCGCTGATCGTCCACGAGGCGATGATGATCGAGCCAACCGAGACGGAGACGCGCGAAACGCTCGATTACTTTGTGGAGGTCATGCGCCAGATCGCCGAGGAGGCGCGCACAACTCCCGAAGTGGTCAAGACCGCGCCGCATACCACCGTAGTGGGCCGACTCGACCAGGCGCTGGCCGCACGCAAGCCCAACCTGCGCTGGATGCCGGGGCAGGAAGTGACACACGCGTAGATAGGATTGATTGACGAGAACTGGTCCATCCTCTTTTTGATACTTGCAAAGAGAGGATGGACCAGTTCTTATTTTTCTCTCAGGGTTCGCCGGCAACTTAGATACTACCGATCCACCTGAGCATGATCCTGGGAAACAGCCTGATAATATCTAATTGACGATAACTGCTTTGCACTTCAGGATCAGAGCGCTCGCGTCTATTGACGACACGGTAGCGTGACTGGGCAACGAGGCGGGCGTTCTTTGCCTCCTGTTCCAACTCCTCCCTCCGATATTTTGCCAGCTGCTCTATAAAAAATGGATGCACTGAAATATTCTCCTTCTGTGTTTTGTAAAGAGCGCTTTTCGCTGCTCCACTCACATCAATCGACCAATATGATTTGGAGTGGAACTCAGCCTGTTGATAGAGATCCTTTGGAGTGTTATGTCATGGATTTGTTAGTACCTATTGGTTTGCCCGTCAGCTTTGCTACTGAGGCTTCCTATACTGGGGAGTAATGAACCTGGTGTGTATTGAAGCGCACTGGCTCCAATTATTTTCAGGACGTGTGTAGTTATGTGGTGGACGTCAATATTGGCTACCTTGAGTAGCCTGCTCTTAGTGAGCATGGGCACAATCGCTAGCGTGACTTCTGTTGAAGCGGCTCCGCTCTCACTTTCGCAGTCCCAGGGGAGCGGGCATGTTAGTAGTGTGATGAGTCATATTCAGCATGGGGATGTCGGGAAGGTCAATGGAAAGATGAGCAGGAGGCATCATATCCATAAAAAAAGCAATGAACAAAGAGCGCGCAAAAACTCGCAGGGGGAACATCACCATCATCACTCCTCCAAAAAATCTGCTCTGCCTCGCTCATCTTAGCACAACCAGTGCTTATTTACGCTGAAAGAGCAGGCAGGTGAAGCCTGCTTCTGTTCGTACATCTTGTATACCCGCTATGGCCTGGTGTGTCTCATCTGTGGTATGCCAGTAATTCGGGGTCATGGTGACTGCCAGGGCGACCTCCTCCTGCTTCAGGTGAAGTTCATAGTGAACCTCTCTGGTCGTGAGCAGGGTGAAATGGCTGGCATACTGTTCGATGACGTGCTGCTCTTTATGCTCTTCTATATTCAGCAGATGCAGCCTTGTGCGTAGCTGTAGCAGGTGGGCTGGACTGGGGATGACCGCGAGGAGAAGTCCCCGGGGGGCCAGGATGCGCGCAAATTCCGTGACATTCCTGGGGGCAAAGATATTGAGAATAACATCTTGCACCTGATCGGCGAATACCAGGCGCTCTTTCAGGTTAGCGACGACAAAGCAAGCCTCTGGATACTTCCTGGCAGCCATCTTTACCGCCTCCTTCGAGATATCGATGCCGGTGCAGGCGCAGGCGAGAGGCGACAACTGTGCCGAGAGGTAGTGTTGCAATTGACCCAGATAGTAGCCCTCGCCACAGCCTGCATCGAGAATGTTGACGTGCTGCCTCTCTGTATCATCGCGCAGGTTGGTAGCGATAAGCTCATTGATGGTATCAGATAGGGGGCGATAGTAGCCGCGTTCCAGAAAGGTGCGGCGCGCAACGAGCATCTCTTTGGTATCGCCGGGCAGTTTTTTCCGCAGCAGATTGATGTAGCCTTCTCTGGCGATATCAAAGCTATGCCCGCTGGCACACTTGAGCATGTTCTCCACTTTGCTCAAAGGCATGGCACAAACGGGGCAGGTGAGTAGGTGTGTGTGTATCATATCGGCTCAATTGTAGCATGTGAGACGTGAGAATACTACTGGACCCCGATAGGGTATACACTTGCTGATCCATAACTTTGATGGTAGTATTAGCTTCGTACTTCTTGACACATTCTACAGATCTATACCGCTAGAGCGCTAAAAATACAGAGGACGCGATAAATCGGTCCCTACGAGTAAGGGGATATGATAAATCGGTCCCTACGAGTAAGGGGCAGGAATGGCTACGAAGAGATTGGACTATGCAGTTCTGGGTGGTGGCGCATTGGGGTTGATGGCCGCCTATCGATTGGCTCAGGCAGGTCAGAGCGTGATGGTCTTTGAGCGGGAGCCGCTGGCCGGCGGGTTGGCGGCTGGTTTTCATGTGAATGATGATCCCGATATGTGGCTCGAAAAGTTCTATCACCATATTTTTCGCTCCGATAAATTCGTGATTCGTGTGATTGAGGAGTTGGGCCTGGGTGACCGGTTGGAGTGGCTGCGTCCTCGCACTGTGAGCCTGATCGGTGGGGAAATTCACCAACTCGACTCCCCTCTTACCCTGCTGCAGTTCAAGCCCTGGCGACTGGATGAGCGCCTGCGGGTGGCCGCCGTCCTGGCCTTCCTCAAGGTGGCTAATCCCAAATGGCTGGAGGGTCAGACCGCCGATCCCTGGCTGCGTCGTTGGATGGGTCGCCCCTACGAGACGTTATTCCAGCCGCTTTTCATCGGCAAATTTGGGGCGCTCTACGATAAGATCGCCCTACCCTGGTTCTGGGCGCGCCTGCATGACCGCACCACACAGCTCGGCTACCTGCGTGGCGGCTTCCAACATATCTATGAGCAATTGGTCGAGCGCATCACGCAACTGGGCGGCAAGGTGCTGCTGGGGACAAGCGTTGAACGGGCGGAGCAGGTGGATGGCCGCTGGCAGGTGCAGACCAGCCAGGGCAACTGGACCTTTGATCGTTTGATCTCCACATTGCCCACGCGCCTCACCTGTCGCCTGATCCCCGCCCTGCCCGCCGATTACCGCGCCAGATATGAGTGGGGCCAGGCCTATGGCGCACACTGCCTGGTGCTGGCGTTGGATCGCTCCCTGACCGATAGCTACTGGATCAACATCTGCGATCGCGGCTATCCCTTTACCGGCCTCTTTGAGCACACCAATTTCCGTTCGCCCGTCGAATATGATGGTAAGCACCTCCTCTACCTCGGCAATTATCGCCCAATGGACGATGCACTTTTTACTAAGAGCAAAGAAGAGGTGATGGCCGAGTTCTTCCCTCAGTTGAAGCGCATCGTGCCCGCGTTCGAGCCGGAGTGGGTGCAGGAGAGCTGGATGTTTAAGGCTCCCTTTGCCCAACCAATTGTGACAACCGATTATGCCCAACATATCCCGCCGCTCGAGACGCCTCTGGCGAACCTGTGGGTTGCCAATATGTTCCAGATCTATCCGCATGATCGAGGACAGAACTACTCGCTAGAACTGGCGGATACGTTGATTAAGAAGATTCTGGCTCAGGTATGATTCTCAACTTTGACGACACTGATGAGTGAATAGTAGTCTGAGACGTCTCCCAGGGCGTCTCTTTCAACAAATTTATGGCAATGCCGACCAGAAACATCGCAAACCTATTGTCAAAAATCTGTCAGTTATGCTATACTAGACTTGAGCAGAGTAAAGCTTATAGCACGGCGGACACGATCCCGCAAAGGGACTGGAGTAAATCGGTCCCTGAAGTGCAGATGCGAACTCAGCTCAGGGTACATGCAGTGAAGTTGCTCTTGCATAATTGTTACATCGGGGTGTAGCGCAGTCGGCTAGCGCGCAGCGTTCGGGACGCTGAGGTCGGAGGTTCAAGTCCTCTCACCCCGACCAGGAAAACACATGCTCCCTTCATTTTTAAGAAGGGTCCAAATTCGGATACACCGAACAGTATGTGTCTCTCATCATTAACAGGTACGAAGGAGTTCTACAGAATGCGGGAATATCAGATCCACACCACTGCCCACAGTTGGTGCCTGAGACCTCTCTCCTTCTTGACCAGTCCATCTGGTGAAGAACAAGAGGTCAAGGGAGGATTTCCTGCCGTACCTGGCTCACCTGGACCTGCAAGACGCCTCCCTATGTATCCACCTAGTTGTCGCAGACGGCGTAGAAGCTGAAACGGACGGGCTTGCCCTCGTTCAATACTGCTTCGGTTTTCGTCCTCGCTGTCTGCACCTGTGATCGGCTCTGACAGAGAGGAAGGGAAGCTATTCATGCCTGTTCTTGTATTGAATTCCTCATTACAACCTCTCTCGGTCATTCCAGAGCGCCGTCTCATCGTATTGCTCTCCAAGCAAAAAGTGACCTTTGTAGATGAGCGCGTTCGTGAGTTGATCGAAGAAAGTATCACGGCTCGCCGACTTGAGCTGGAGCGCCCTGTGATTGTGCAGTTGCTGGCCAATGTACGTGTGCCACGCGTCGCATTGCAGCCTACACGATCCAATATCCTGCTCCGCGACGACGAGACTTGCCAGTATTGTGGTAAGCGCAGTCGCGAACTGACGCTTGATCACATTATCCCGCGTTCTCGTGGTGGGCAGGGCACGTGGGAGAATCTCGTGGCCTGCTGCAAGCATTGCAATGGCAAAAAGGGCAATCGCTTGCTCAAAGAGGTCAATATGCATCTCTTGCGCCAGCCTCGCGCGTTGACGCAGGAGTACGCGGGGTTCTTCCTCTTGCGCTATCCCAAACTGCGCGAAGCCTATGAGGAGTTCATCTTGAGCGCTCAGAGCGGTCGCGTTCATGGTATGAGTGCCTGAAAATAATGCGTTAGCAGAGAATGTGAGCTATCTCATTCTCTGCTAGCATCCATTTCCTTTCATCAATCGTATTACTATTGTGCAGATAAAAAAGAACTGTGTATTTCATTGAGATGGGGAAACCTGAGGGTTCTTCCCTGGATGGAGTATGCAGCGGACACAGTCCCCACACTCTTCCAGATGGATCAGACAAATTTCCCCCTCATGAAATCTACTGCTCTGTTTTTGCGTTATATTCTATGACAAATTTTTTTACTTGGTTCTGGTGTGACAGTGCTGTTTTTCTACTGTGAGCCAGTAAAGGTGGTTGCATGATTGAGCCTATATCCTCGACAAACGTTGTTTCAGACCTGAAACCAGGTCTGGCGAACTCTCCTATTCCGACTGACAATGCTGCTCCCGCTGCTAGCTTGCAGCTCAGTCAGTCAGAGAGGAATTACCTCTGCTTGTATGGACATTTTTATCAGCCGCCACGTGAAAATCCATTTACCGGCATCATTCCTGTAGAAGCGGGGGCAACACCGTTTGCCAATTATAACGAAAAAATTACCGCGGAGTGCTATCAACCGAATGCGGAAGAGGGCAACTTTGAGGCGATTAGCTATGACCTGGGACCAACGCTCGCAGCCTGGCTGGAGCAGACGCACCCGGACGTCTATCAGCGCATTATCGCGGCCGATCAGCGTCATATGCAGCGCTACGGCGTCGGCAATGCACTGGCGCAGGCTTATAATCACACAATCCTTCCCTTAGCGACGACCCGCGATAAGCGCACACAGATCCTCTGGGGGTTGCAGGACTTTCGCCATCGCTACGGCCATGAGGCGCATGGTATGTGGCTCGCTGAGACGGCGATCGACCTGGAAACCCTGGATTTACTGGCGCAGTATGGCGTGATCTATACAGTGCTTGCTCCCTGGCAGGCGGCCGCGCCGGTTGATCCCACGGAGCCTTATATTGTGCCTCTCTATGAGGGGCGCAGCATTACCGTCTTTTTTTATAATGCGCCCCTTTCAGGTGGGGTCTCCTTTGATTGGAATACGACGAGCGACGCCAACATCTTTGCCGCTTCTTACCTGCCAAACCACCTTGTAGCAGATAAGCGTACAGCGGGTGAGCCGCAGTTGATCACTATCGCTACGGACGGTGAACTGTATGGTCACCACAAACCCTGGCGCGACAAGTTCCTGGCGTACCTGATCCAACAGGGTGCGCCCGCCTATGGCTTCGAGGTCTGCACTTTGGAGCGTTACATGAAGCTGTATCCGCCGACGAAAGAGGTGCAGTTGCGGGTGCCGAGCGCGTGGAGCTGTGGACATGGTGTGGCACGCTGGAGTACGGGCTGTGAATGTACCGAAGGGGATAGTAGCTGGAAAATGGCGCTGCGTGAGGCGTTGAACCATCTCGCCGAACGCGGCGATCAGGTCTTTGAGCAGCATGCTGGCCAGACGTTGAACGATCCCTGGGCGGCGCGCGATGAGTACCTGGCGCTGCGCAATGGCTGGGAGACGCCAGAGGGCTTCTGGGCACGCCACGGCAAGCAGCATCAGCCGCCCGCCGATGAGCAACTGGCGCAGTCCACGCTGCTCCTGCTCGAAGCCCAGTATTATCATCAGTACAGCTTTACCAGTTGTGGCTTCTTCTTTGAGGATCTGGATCGGATCGAGCCGCGC
>Ga0070730_10005413_pt1 | contig 11028 bp, 12 predicted proteins | sample Coa_R1_3_FD_66447 | JGI IMG/M metagenome (GOLD analysis project Ga0070730, IMG submission 66447) | Surface soil microbial communities from Centralia Pennsylvania, which are recovering from an underground coalmine fire - Coalmine... | ecosystem: Environmental > Terrestrial > Soil > Unclassified ... | reverse complement strand
AGCAGCGCCAGCGCGCCGGCAACCCCGGGCAGGACGGCTCCGGGGTTATACCCCTCGAGCAGTAGCCCGTAGATGCCAATCAACAGCAATCCGTAGGCGATGGTCGGATGCGTGAGCATCAGCAGCACGCGGGTGCGCCAGTCCGGCACGATGTTTCGCACCGCAAGCCCCTGCGTCTCGAGGACCATCTCACGATCCATCAATTTGAGCTTGCGCCCTTGCAGCTGTCTCAATAAATCAGGCACATCACGCGCAACGATTTCGACCACGTGGCGTTCGAGAGCGTCGTCGGCCGACAGACTAGCGGCCCCCCGCACGGCGGCTTCGGCCCATTCGGCATTGCGGCCGCGCAATTGAGCCAGCGCGCGGATGTAGGCAACGGCATCGTTGACGGCTTTGTGCTCGAGGGTCGACCCTCCGGGGATCTCCTCCGGGGCCTTCCGTTGCTGGTCCGGTTTTTTCTCCTCCCCGGGATTCTTCTGGTCGCCGGGATTCGGCGAGGGTGCGGTGGGCGGCGCATCCGGCCCGCCACCGATCGAAATCGGTGTCGCCGCGCCCAGGTTGGTCCCGGGAGCCATCGCGGCGATGTGGCTGGCGAAAAGGATGTACGTCCCCGCGCTCGCGGCCCGTGCACCGCCGGGGGCCACATAAGTCACGACCGGCAGCGGCGAGGCCAGTATCGCCTTGATGATATCGCGCATGGAGGTGTCGAGACCGCCGGGCGTATCCATCTGAAGGATGATGATTGCGCTTCGCTGGGCCAGGGCGTCCGAAATCGAGCGCTCGACATAGCGGCTCATCGCGGGTCCAATGGGACCATTCAGTTCGATGAGGGTTGCAAACCGATCGACGGCTGCAGCGCCGTCGGCACTTAGGCTGGATGCCGAACTCAAGGGTAACAGGCCGATCACGAGCCACAGCGCGATGCGACGCAATTCAATCGGTTCGAAACGAATCCCGCTCACTGCATGGGCCCCCCTCGAGGCGGCCGCGTTTCACCGGCCCCTGAATAGTAGTCCCAAGCGGGCCGCGCGTGTTAACCCGTGTAATTATATCCATCCGGTGCGCGGATCGTTGAAGCCGTCCGCGCGCCGTATCGTGCTTTCCAAGCCAGCGACCAAGTCACCCATGAACGATGCCTTGCCCGGTAGTCCCGCCCCGGTCGTTCTTCGCCCCGCATTCGGCGCCACGAAGCCGGATCCGCTCGACCGGGATCCCGGAGCGGCCGACTTCAAGCTCGCGGAACGGCCGTGACCCTGCTGGCCGATCTCGTCGGCACATCGCAGCGCGTGGGCGCCCACCCGGGCCGCCTCCGCAAAGTGCGGGAGCTGGCGGCATTTTTGCGGGTGTTGCCGTCCCAAGAAGTCGAAACGGCGGTTCATTACTTATCGGGAGAGACGCCTCAGGGCCGCATCGGGATCGGCTACTCGACGTTGCGCGCAAGCGCATCGCACGCCGCCGGCGGCGCGGCGACGCTGTCGATCGCCGAGGTCGACCGGTGTCTCGACACGGTCGCAGGTACCCGCGGGGCCGGTTCGTCAGCGCAGCGCGCGGCGGCGCTGCGCGACTTGTTTTCACGGGCAACGCCGCCCGAGCAGGCGTTCCTCCTCCGTCTTCTGGTCGGGGAATTGCGCCAGGGTGCGCTCGTCGGAGTCATGGTGGACGCGGTGGCCGCAGCTGCGGGTCTGCCGGCTGCGGAGGTGCGTCGCGCGGCGATGTATTCGAAGAGTCTGGGCGCGGTTGCCCGCGCCGCATTGCTCGACGGAGGCGACGCCCTTGGAAGATTCCGGCTCGAACTCTTCTCTCCGGTCGCGCCGATGCTTGCGCAAACCGCTGCCGACGTAACCGAAGCCTTGCAAGACCTTTCGGGCGACGTCGCGTTCGAGTGGAAGATGGACGGGGCGCGCATCCAGCTCCACAAGGTGGCGGATGATGTCCGTGTCTATACGCGAGGGCTGAACGAGGTCACCGGTGCGGTACCGGAAATCGTCGACGAGGCGCGCGGGTTCTCGGCACATGCGTTGGTTCTCGACGGCGAGGCGATTGCATTCGATGCCGCGGAGCGGCCTCTCCCGTTCCAGATCACCATGCGCCGCTTCGGCCGCAAGCTCAATGTCGAGAAGCTGCGCGCGGAGCTGCCGATCAGGGCGTTCTACTTCGATTGCCTGCACTCCGATGGGCAGGACATTGCGGACCGTCCCACACGGGAGCGTTTCCAAGCGCTTGTCGCGGCCGTTCCGGCGGCGTTGCGGATTCCACGCCTCATCACCAGGTCACTGCCTGCGGCGCGCGCCTTCTACGAGGCGGCGCTCGCCGCCGGGCACGAAGGTCTCATGGCGAAGTCGCTCGACGCAGCGTACGAAGCCGGCAATCGGGGTGCGAGCTGGCTCAAGATCAAACGCGCCCACACCCTCGATCTCGTGGTGATCGCCGCCGAGTGGGGGCACGGCCGCCGTACCGGCAAGCTGTCGAATCTGCACTTGGGCGCGCTGGATCCGGCCACCGGCGAATACGTCATGCTCGGCAAGACCTTCAAGGGCCTGACCGATGCCCTGCTCGAATGGCAGACGAAGGAGTTTCTGGCGCGCGAGACCCATCGCGATCAATGGACCGTCTATATTCGCCCGGAGCTGGTCGCGGAGATTGCCTTCAGCGACCTGCAGGCGAGCAGCCGCTACCCGGGCGGCCTGGCGCTCCGGCTGGCGCGGGTGAAGCGCTATCGCGACGACAAGCGCCCCGAGGAGGCCGACACCATGGAATCGGTGCGGAGGATTTACGCGGCCCAGACGGGCGCGGCGTCATCGGGATGAGCGGGCGCCGCGGCAACGTTGCGCGATTGAACGAAAACGGATCAAACTACCGGCTCCAGCAAAATGCATCGGCCCCAAGGTCAGGAGAACCCGATGAACGAAGAAGCGCTGAATCTCAGCATACGCAAGTTCCTAAAAATGGTCGGCATCAGTTCGCAGCGGGAGATCGAGCACGCGGTTTCCAAGGCGGAGGCGGCCGGAGCGATCGCAAACACGGATTCATTCCCCGCAAAAATGACCCTCGAAGTGCCGGGACTGAAGGTGAACGTCGTATTCAATGGCGACATCTCGATGCGATGAAGGCATCTTTTACCGGTCTCCCAATCGATGAAATCGCCGACCTCGTCCTGAAGGCCGCGGAACCGGGCCCATTGACGACGTACCGCGCGCTGACAAGGTACCGGATGCGAAAACCGATATAAAACAGCGAGTTGGGTTTTCCTCGCGCGCTGTTGCGGGACAGTGCAACTATTCGGCCCAGTGCCGGTACATACCCCTGTGGTGGTGCGCCATCAATCGATCCAGGACCACTGCGATCCAGGACCACTACGATCCAGGACCACTACGATCCAGGACCACTACGATCCAGGACCACGGGCCAGGATCGTACGAGCCAGGACCACTATGGACCAGGACCACTACGGGCAAGTGCAATGACCAATCCGGGCTCGGCATTCGCGGCATCGTCCGCCGGACTGTTGGGGGATACACCGCTGCGAGACTATTCTCGCAAATTGAGCTTATTCAATTCATTCGCCAAACCTGAGCTTCGCGCACTGATCGCGAGTGTGGGCTTGGGTCCTGGGATGCGGATTCTCGATGCGGGATGCGGCACGGGTGAGGCTCTTCCATGGCTACTCGAGGAGGTCAAACCATCAGGGAGCGTTGTCGGCATCGACCTGGCGGCGGCACATGTCGATGCGGCTCGCGTCTACGCTTCGGCGAATATCGAGGTCATTCAAGGAGACCTGTTGACGGCGCAATTGGCGCCCGCGAGCGTCGATTTCGTGTGGTGCGTGAACACCGTCAATCACTTTCGCGATCCGATCCAGGCGGTGATCAAGCTCGCGACCTCGTTACGGCCCCGTTGTCGAATCGCGGTGGGGCAAAGCTCGCTCCTGCCGGACATGTACTTTGCGTGGGACTCGAGACTGGAGCACGTAACCGATGAGGCTGTGCGCCGGTACTACCGCGATCGGTATTCCCTGGATGAGCGCGACCTGACTTCCGTGCGCGCGATCGTCGGCGTGCTGCGTGCAGCCAACCTGCAAAACGTCTCTGCTAGAACGGTTTTGATCGAGCGTGTTTCGCCGCTGGATGAGGCCACGGAGCGTTATCTGCTCGATACGATATTTAGAGGCACGTGGGGTGAGCGTCTACGGCCTTATCTTTCGGATGACGACTACGCCGAACTCGTGCGTGTGTGTGATCCGCAACATGCGCAATTTGCGCTGCGACGCCCGGATTTCCATTTCCTGCAGAGTTTTACGCTGGTGACGGGCGAGGTCTAGGATCATGCAGCCCGCTAAATGGCCGAAAGTCCTGCCCCCGATGACGCCGGAGCAGGCACGGACGAGCGATGCGTTCATGAAGCTCTGGCATGAGCATCTTCCGCGCCGCTTTGGACTCATTGAGAGATTCAACCACAATTTTCCGGTCAGGCATTCGCACCCCGGCTTCAGGACCACGATCGAGATCGGGGCCGGCCTCGGCGAACACATCCTCCATGAGAAGCTGACGCCCGAGCAGGAAGGCAACTACTACGCCGTCGAGCTGCGCGAGAATATGGCGTCGGAAATGCGACAGCGTTTTCCCAATGTGAAAGTCATCACCGGCGACTGCCAGGCGCGCCTGGACTTTGAGGACGGCTTTTTCAACCGCTATATCGCCATCCACGTTTTGGAGCACCTACCCGACCTCCCGTCATGCGTTCGCGAGGCGCATAGGCTACTGAGCAAGGACTGCGGCCAGATGCTTGTCGTCATTCCTTGCGAGGGAGGTGCGGCGTATTCGCTTGCTCGTAAGGTTTCGGCCGAACGGGTGTACAACCGGCATTTCAAGGGCGGCTATGGCTGGTTCATCTCGCGGGAGCACGTAAACCGCCCCCACGAGATACTGGCCGAACTGGACCCGTATTTTACATTGGAGGAAAAAGTCCTGTTCCCGCTCCCGTTCCTGCCCTTCATCTTCAGCAATCTTTGCATTGGCCTCGTTCTCAAGCCACGGCAGAGCCCGCTTTCGGGCTGATTTCATCGTTCGTCGATCGTCTGCTGACAGGCCGCATCTTAATCGCTGCCCAACCAACGCGCCGCCCGAGATCCGAGCAGTGCATCCAGGGTGTCGACCGCCTCGAGAGGGTGGCTCCCTCGGCGCAATTCGAATGCGCCGAGACGTAACACGCTCTTGCAGAAGGCACCCCAATTCGGCTGGTTTGCTGCGTACATTTGAGCAGATGTCAGTCTCGCAATTAGGTCGGATTTCGACAACGGCTTGAGCAGCGAGCGATCACCGGCGCTCTGCGACGAAAGGAATACGACGGATGTAATCCTCAACGGGGAGGTTGCGAGCCGATAGGCACCCCGTCGCAGGTCTACCTCGAACTTCCTGACGCCGGATCGCCGCCGGATAACCGGTGATTGGCGAATCGCCGCGGCGTCCCGAGTCTTTCCGAGCCAGCGCAGTGCGTCGGAGCGAACGTGCAAGAAATTGGCTACACCTGTCGCAAGCATTGTATCCGGAGAAACAAATACGCTGTCCTCCGAAAGCATCTCGAAGCCTCGCAGCAGGCAATGCAAGGTTACCGTCGACTTTCCCGAGCCGCTGGGTCCCATCAAAAGAATCCCGCGGCCACCCCGTCCGACGCAGGCAGCGTGCAGGGAAACCAGCTCCTGACAGCGGGACGCTAGGGTAAAAACCGCGAATTCGATGTACTCATACCGCGCATGGTGGGGAAACCGGAGCATCTGCCGCGATAGCACCACGAGCGCCGTTCGCGCCAATGGAGATAAGACGACGAAGTTCGACGAATCGGTCGCCCCGCCCAAGTATCCAGGTCCAGAGAGCATTGCCAACGGCGGGGGCTCCGGGTGTCTGCGCGGGCGTGACCGTGCACGACGAGCGCTCAGCAGCAATCTGACTCTCAGGCGCGGCGCGACCTTGCCGAGCCGGTGCCCCGGCAGGCCGAAGTAGGCCGAATCCACCAAACGAAGCAACTGTGGGCTATTGCTCTCGAACTGAAACCGCCCACCCAACATTTGAATGGGTTCCCGCGCGATCATCTGTGACCGTTCGTCGAACGGATCGGCGAGCAGATCGGGCACCGTAATGTCAGGCTTTCGAGTCATGTCGCGCCCGTAGCATATCGGGAAAGGTGTAGTGTCGGCGACACATATTTTCCGCCCCATGCAACTTAAGAGGGCGGCGGCGGCACTTACTTGAAGGCCCTGCGTGGCGCTTACACCGATGAAAGTATCGATCATCATTGCCGTCTACAACGAAGCCGCCACCGTCGCGGCTCTTTTGGATCGTGTCTGGGCACAACCACTTCCGGACGCCTCCAAGGAGATCATCATCATTGAGAGCAATTCAACCGACGGCTCCCGCGAAATCGTCGCGGAGTTTCACGCGCGGCATGCGGCCGACTCTGCGCAGCGAATTCAGGTTATCCTTGAGCCAAGGCCGATGGGCAAGGGTCATGCAATCCGGCAGGGTTTCGCGGCCGCGACCGGGGACATCTTGCTCATTCAGGACGCGGACTTGGAATATGAAGTCACCGACTACCCGGAGCTGCTAAGACCGATCATCGACGGACGTACCGCCGTGGTGCTTGGAAGTCGCCACATGGGGCCGGACCGATGGCAAATCCGCGAATTCGCGCGAGACGGCCTGAAAACCGCCTTCATGAATTTCGGCGGCATACTATTTCATACGTTTTTCAATATGGTCTTCTCGACGCATCTTACGGACCCGACGTCGATGTACAAGGTATTTCGGTCTGATTGTCTCAATGGGCTGAATTTAAGCTGTGATCGTTTTGATTTCGATTTTGAACTGCTGGGAAAGCTAATTCGAGCAGGATTTCGCCCGCTGGAAGTTCCGGTGAATTACAAGTCCCGAGGTTTTGATGAGGGGAAAAAGATTCGCATCTTTCGAGATCCTCCCACTTGGGTGCTCGCAATCCTCAAGAGCCGATTTGCGGCGATAGGTGCTGCCAAAAGACCTTCCCCACAACGCACCGCGCATGGGCGCGCGGGCGCGGATGCCATTCCGAACGCGACCCCTCCAATGAGGAAGTAGCAGGGGGCGCGATTGTACGCTACAAAGAAAAGCCCGCCTTTTGTGCATCGTCGTGGAACATCTTCACGGTGTCCATCGAATATTCGGTCAAGTCGTAACCGATCAGCGACAGCTTTCCAAGGATGTCGTAAGTTACCGTAATCACCTGGCAACCGATGTCGTTGGCTTGAAATATGTTGAGTATTTCGCGCGTACTGGCCCACACGAGTTCAGCCTTGGTATTTGCCTTGAGCATGTCCACGGCTGCGGCCATCAGCGGTACTGGATCGATTCCGGTATCCGCAATGCGGCCGGCAAAAACGGACACGTAGCTGGCCGTGGCCGGGTTCAGTGCCATGCTCACCTCTTGCACTTGCGAAAATGTCATGACTGCGGTCACGTTGAGCTTGACCTGCCGGTCCGCCAACCGCTTGACCAGTGCGCAACTGCTCTCGCGTTTAGTGTTGGTAACCGGCACTTTCACGTAAACGTTGCTGGCCCAAGAGGCGATTTCCACCGCTTGGCGCTCCATTTCCGCGAAATCATCGGCAAGCACCTCGAAGCACACGGGTTTGTCGTTGATCTGGGAAAGAATCTCCTTCGCGAAAGCACGGTAATTTGCAATTCCCGATTTACGCATGAGCGTCGGGTTGGTAGTCAGGCCTCTAATGTATGGCCTGGCATACATGTCGAGCATGGCAGCCATGTCAGCGCCGTCCGCGAAAATCTTCACTTTTAGCTGACTGAGCGAGGTCATCGAGAACCCGATTCCGCGAGGATGATCCCGGATGCCTCGAGGAGGGATCCGGCACGAAAATCGCAGGAGCGCGGCGGTGTTTCACGGTAACCGCGATCGATAAAAAGCGTTCGACAGCCCGCGCGCGTCCCCGCCTCCACATCGCGCCAGCGGTCCCCGACCATGAAGCTCGATGACAGATCGAGAGCGAGGTCGTGCGCTGCCACCCCGTCGCGATCCAGAAAGACGGCCGGGCGCGTCATTCGTCCAAGGACTCCCATTTCGTTAGCTTAGACCCAAGAAGCGGGTGAGAAACCAACAGATGCCAGATTACCGCTTGGAAGGCTTCGGAGTGCGGCGTTACGGTCGCCGCGTTTACGGTCGGAACGATCACCGACGCGTCCGCGACTCGCGCCGTATAGCCGCCATCGCGGCCCACTATCCCAATGACTTTTGCTCCATTTGACTTGGCGTGACGGATTGCGGCAACCAGATTCCCACTTACGTTCTTTTCAAGATTGCCGCCGCCCACGGATAAAATGAATACACCATCATTGCCATTGAGCCTGCTCACTTTGAGCCATTCGACGAATGAGCTTTCCCAGCCGTCGTCGTTGATGCGTGCCGTGAGCTCGGAAACATTGTCCGTTGGTGCATAGCACTCGATACCGGCCAATTTGCGAAAGTCATTCACCGCGTGCGAACAATTCCCGGCGCTTCCGCCCACGCCCAGAAAAAACAGTCGGCCTGCCGACGCCTTTATCTCGGCCAACAGCTCGGCGATCCTCTCTATCGCGGCGACGTCCAACCGCTCGAGGATGGCCGCCGCTTCCCCCAGGTGCTTTTGCGTGTAGTTCATTCGTTGATCGATCGACGGGACAGAAACTCTTGGTGCGCAAGGAACTCTTCCGTGTCCCTGATGCCCTGGGGCGAACCGATTTCGTAGAAGCGTTCCGAGACTTCGACTGCCGCCAGCTGCCCAGCCTTCGATAGTTCCCGATAAATGTCCGCCAAATCAATGACCGCCGATTCACGGTATCGTGAAAAAACGCGGCTGGAAAGAACGGATAGGCCAAAATCGATATGGAACATCTCGCTGCGCGGAGATTTTTTGTCGTATTCAATCAGTTCGCCATTTCTGAATAGGATGTTGCTTACATCCCAGCGGCCGGCGTTCCGCAGAACGGTCATCAACGCCGAACGGCGCGCCGATCCGTACGCCGACTGAATCCGGGCAAATGAGCACGGCAGGTAGGAGTCTCCGTTCAACACAAAAAAATCATCGCCGAGCAGCGGTAGGGCCTTCTTCAGAGCCCCACCCGTGCCCAGCAGTTCGCTGCCGTCGAACGAGTACTGGATTACGAGGCCGAGATCTTGGCCGTCGCCAACGGCCGCTTTCACCTGTTCACCCAGATGGCCAACACACAACACCACTCGGTCGATGCCTTGGTTCTTCAGCAGCCTGAGTTGGTGAAAAATGAAGGGCCGCCCGGCAATGCTCAGCAGCGCCTTCGGAATGCGATCCGTCATGGGACGGAGCCGAGTAGCCAAGCCGCCGGCGAGTATGGCAACCGGCAACATGACTAGGAGAGAACGACCTTGGTGCCTTCGAAGTCAAAGCGAAAGCGCACTTCCTCCAACCCCGCCTCAGCCATCGCGTGCCGCAGTCGAATTCGATCCGCGGCATAGAACATCAGGAAGCCGCCGCCCCCGGCGCCCACCAACTTGCCGCCGATTGCACCATTGTTCATAGCCTGTGAGTACCATTTATCGATCGCGGGGTTGCTGATGCCGCCGGAGCGGCGCTTCTTGTGCTCCCAATGCTCGTGCAGCAACTCGCCAAAGCGTGCCAGATTGCCGGATTCAAGCGCTTCTCTGCTGCGGTACGCAAGGGCCTTCACATAATCGAGATTGCGCAGCATTTCGGGGTCCCGCGCCTGCGCACGGGTGTCCTGATCCCTCAGAATGCCGCCGGCAGCGCGGCTGAAACCGGTGAAGAAGAGCAGCAGATTGTCTTCCAGCTCGAATACCGTATTCCTGGAAACGCGCAAGGGTTCAACCGTGACCTGATGGTCCCTATGGAACGTGAGGCACGTAATGCCGCCAAATGCCGCGATGAACTGATCTTGTTTACCAATGGGTTCTCCCAAGCGATTGATCTCAATATCGCAAGCCTGTTCCGCCAATTCGCGTGCATGAGCGACCCTGCGCTGGTGGGTGTGCAGAGCCTTCAAGAGGGCGGTGGTAAAGCTTCCGGAGGACCCGAGCCCGGTTCCCGCCGGAATATCCGCAAGGGTGGTGATTTCTATTTGCGGCAACGCAAAATGTTGCAGTGCCAATGCTTCGCGGATGATGCGATGCTTGACATCAGCCACCCTCTCCACCCGTTCCAACTCGGAATACTTCAAATAGATGCCCGGGCTGAAAGGCCGCATGACCGTGACGTAGACATACCGGTCGATCGCGGCTGCAATCAGGAATCCCTCATGTTCGCGGTAGTACGACGCCAAATCCGTACCGCCGCCGCCCAGGGTGATGCGAAGGGGGCTACGCGCGATAATCATATCCCGAGTCCATGTAGATCTTTGCCACCACCGCAAGCGCGGCGATCGCTTCGGGCAACCCCGGCGAGGCGTCGCGCCCGCTGCGGATGTCCTCCATGAACTCCGCCATTTCCGTCTCCAGCGAGTTATCGGCCATTGGGTACTCCCAGATCACGGTTTCCGGTGGGCCCATCTCCGGGAGATTCTTATAGAAGGACAAACGCTCCACGCCATAACTGCCCCCCAATCCGTCGACCTGCAGCTTGCCGTCGCGGCCGTAGAGTTCCCAAGAGAAGGTGTTCTTCCACTCGGTGCAACTGGCATGCAGAAAGGCCACTTGCTTCGTGGCGGTCTTGAGCACCATGAAGGCGTTATCGTCGACCGGCATATCCCAAAAGTAAGTATGCGCGAAGCCGCTCACTTCGACGAATTCGCCGAGAAACCAATGTGCCAAGTCGATGAGATGAATACCTTGGTCGATCAGTTCTCCGCCTCCCGACCGCTGCGGCCGGGCGCGCCATTCGCCGGCGTAGCCGAGTCTCCCGCCATGGCCGTAGCGGGCCCGCAAAAACAGCAACGGACCCAATACTCCCGAATCGACAAGGTGCCTGGCTCGTTGAAAGGCCCGGTGATACCGATGATTGAAGCCCACCCGGACCCGCAC
>Ga0070730_10005412_pt1 | contig 11028 bp, 12 predicted proteins | sample Coa_R1_3_FD_66447 | JGI IMG/M metagenome (GOLD analysis project Ga0070730, IMG submission 66447) | Surface soil microbial communities from Centralia Pennsylvania, which are recovering from an underground coalmine fire - Coalmine... | ecosystem: Environmental > Terrestrial > Soil > Unclassified ... | reverse complement strand
CGTCAGGGTCGGCGGTGAACACCGCCCGGGCCGATTCGAGTATGCGCCGGTCGTTGCGGGTCGCCTCGGCCTGGCGGCCGCTGAGCGAGCCTGCTTTGCGTCGGCCGCCTCCGGTCGGGCCGCGATCTTCCTCGGTCATGAGAATTAGTGTAGCAGAGGACTGGAACAAATCATTCCGTTCTGTTATCCTGGAACGGAAGCTTTCGTTCCGAGAGTTCACGGAGGATCAGATGTCATCATCCGCATCTAGCCCGGCCGCCGGCCCCGCGCTCGCTGGCGCGGCGCCCGCTCGGCCCGCCGAATCCGCCGCCCCGGCTGGCAGGCCGTTCCGGTGGCTGGCCTTCGGCGTGGTCATCACCGCGGCGGTGATGGACCTGCTCGACTCGACCATCGCCCAGGTCGCGGCGCCGACCATCCGGCGTGAGCTCGGGGGCTCATACGCGGTCATCGAGTGGGTGACGGCCGCGTACGCCCTGGCCATGGCGGTGGGGCTGCTTACCGGGGGCCGGCTCGGTGACGTGTTCGGGCGGCGGAGGGTGCTGCTGGCCGGGATGGGCCTGTTCGTGGCGGCCTCGGCCGCGTGTGCCGCGGCGGGCAGCGCAGGCGAGCTCATCGCCGCGCGAGGCGCGCAGGGCGTCGCGGCGGCAATCATGCTCCCGCAGGTGTTCGGGCTGATCAGGGACTTGTTCGAGGCGCACGAGATGGGCAAGGCGTTCGGCGTCTACGGACCCGTGATGGGCCTGTCGGCCATGCTCGGGCCGATCGCGTCCGGCGGGCTGATCAGCGCCAACGTCCTCGGCACCGGCTGGAGGATGATCTTCCTGGTGAACGTGCCCGTCGGGCTCGTCGCGCTGGTCCTCGGCGCGCGGATCCTGCCCGCGGGCTCGCCGTCGCCGGTCGCGGGCGGATCCGGGTCGCGGCGGGGACGGCTGGACCTGCCGGGCGCGGTGCTGGCCGGCGTGGCCATGTTCGGCCTGGTCTACCCGCTGGCCCAGGGGCACGCGCTCGGGTGGCCGGCCTGGCTGCTCGGGATGCTCGGCGCGTCGGTGCTCGTCCTGGCCGGGTTCGCCGCGTACCAGGTCCGCCGGCAGCGCGGCGGCCGCGCTCCGCTCGTCGAGCCGTCGGTCTTCCGGCATTCTGCGTACCGTGCGGGCCTGGTGTTCTCCATCGTGTTCATCGGCTCGCTGGGCGGGATCGTGATGATCTTCAACGTGTTCCTGCAGAGCGGGCTCGGCTTCACCCCGTGGCACTCGGCCATCACGACCGCCCCCTGGGCCGCGGGCGCGTTCGTCGGTTCGGCGGTCGGCGGGATCGCGATGAGCAAGCTCGGCCGGCGGGTCCTGCACGCTGGTCTGGTGGTGGAGGCGGCTGGCCTGCTGGCCATCTACGCGGTCCTGCGCGGCGCGGGCGGCGGCGTGTCCACGGTGGACCTGCTGGCGCCGATGGTGGCCGGCGGGATCGGGATGGGCATGGTGTTCGTGCCGCTGTTCGACATCGTGATGGCCGGGGTCAGGCCGCAGGAGATGGGCTCGGCCTCGGGCGTCCTGCAGACCGTGAACTCGCTTGGCATGTCGCTGGGCATCGCCGGGATCGGCGCCATCTTCTTCGCCCTGGCGAGCGGGCCCGGTCGTCACGTAGCCACCTACCTGTCCGCGGCGCAGTGGACCGCGCTCGCGACCGTGGGCCTGCTGGCCTGCTCGTTCGCGGTAGCGTTCGGGCTGCCCAGGCGGGCGAGGGAGATGTAGGGATATATCAGCGCGGTCCCTATCCCCCGGCGCGGCCTTCCGCGCCGGGGGTCCGCGTTCGGTGGAAGATGCTCTGGGCCGATGCCGGTGCGGCGGGGCAGGTTGGCGCGGGCCTTAGCGCCTCAGCGCGGGGAGAACCTCGGTCGCCAGGCGGTATACCTGGCGCGCCGGGTCCTCGCCCGCCAGGATGAAGTTGAACGCGGTGAAGCCGAGCTCGGCGTAGCGCCGCACGCTGTCGGCGATCTTGGCGGGCGGGCCGGTGAACTGGTCGGCGTGGCGGGCGCCGCGGTCATCGACGGTGACCTGGGTGTTCAGCGCGCAGGTGATCGAGGCCGGGTCGCGCCCCGCTCGCTGCGCCGCGGCGGTGACCCGCTCGCGCATGGTCGGAAGCGCCTCATCGGGGACGTAGCCGCGGGACGGGATCCAGCCGTCCGCCACGCGCCCGGTGACCTCGAGCGCGCGCTCGCCGAAGGTGCCGAGCCAGATCGGGATGCGATGGGCTGGCTTGGGCTCGAGCCGCGCCTCCTCGGTGCGGTAGATCGTCCCGTGGTGCGTGAGGCTCGGCTCGGACCACAGGCCCTTGAGGATCTGCACCACTTCCTCCAGGCCGCGGACCTTCTCGGCTGGCGTGCGGACCGGCAGCCCGAGCGCGCGGAACTCGGAGTCGTCGCCGCCGGCGCCGAGGCCGAGCAGGAGCCGGCCGCCGGACAGCCGGTCCAGGGACTCGGCGGCCTTGGCCACCAGCGCGGGCGCGCGGAACGGGACGCCGAGCACGCGGGGCAGCACGCTGACCCGGCTGGTCGCGGCGGCGATCCAGGCCAGCAGCGTCCAGGTCTCGTACGACGGGCGCGCGCTGCCCGGGTGGTCCGACGCGGAGACGAAGTCGAAGCCCAGGTCCTCGGCGGTCCGCGCGTCGGCGACCGGATCCGCGCCGGGCGCGGCCGAGGTGGAGACGTTGACGCCGAACAGCAAGTCAGTCATGGGTATCGGTCTTCCATTCGATCTTCCGTTGGGTCTTCCTTTGGGTCTTCCGTTCGGTCTTCCGCGGGTCCGGGCGGATGGCCAGGCGAGGGAGCAGCAGGTGCACGAGCGGCCCGATGAGCAGCGCGTAGGCCAGCGTGCCCGGTCCGACCGTGCCGCCCAGCGGGTAGCCCACGACCACCACGCCGACCTCGATGAAGGTCCTGACAACGCGGATGGAGTGACCGCGGGCCGCTAGCCCGGTCATGATCCCGTCCCGCGGCCCAGGGCCGAGACCGGCCCCGATGTACAGGGCGGTCGCCACTGCGTTAAGCGCGATGCCGGACACCAGCAGCGCGATCCGGACGCCCAGGCCCGAGGGCGACGGCAGCAGCGCGAGCACCGCGTTGGTGACCAGACCCACCAGCACCAGGTTGCTGATCGTCCCGAGCCCCGGGCGCTGCCGCAGCGGGATCCAGGCCAGCAGGACCACCGCGCTCATCGCGATCACGACCCAGCCGATCTGGACGCCGAGTTGCCGGGCGATGCCCTGGTGCAGGACGTCCCACGGGCCGACCCCGAGCCGGGCGCGGACCATCAGCGCCAGGCTGATCCCGAACCCGGCGAGCCCGGCGTACAGCCGGGCCAGCCGCTCCACCCGGTGGTCGGGCGGGAGCAGCGCGGGGCGACGGCGGCGGCTCGCTTGCTGGGCCGCATCTGGTGGGGCGGCGGCCGGCGGGTTACCTGACATGTCAGTAATGATACCTGCTAAACTCACTGACATGTCAACTAATAGGACCCGACCGCATCTGGCGAGCGAGGCCGCTCCTCGGTGGCTCACCGAGCGGGAACAGCGGGCCTGGATGGGCTACCGGCGGATGCGGACGCTGCTGGACCTGCAGCTGGCCCGCGACCTGAACCGGGACTCCGGGTTGTCCGAGCCTGACTACGACGTCCTGTCTACGCTGAGCGAGGTAGCCGATTCCCGGTGGCGGGCCGGGGACCTGGCCCAGCGGCTGTCCTGGTCGACCAGCCGGCTGACGCATCACGTTAACCGCATGCAGGCGCGCGGCCTGGTCGCCCGCGAAGCCTGCCCGGACGACGGTCGGGGCGCGGTCATCTTCCTGACCGCAAGCGGCTGGGCCACCCTGCGCTCGGCGGCGCCGGCGCACGTGCGTTCGGTCCGCGAGCACTTCATCGACCTGCTGACCGAGGACCAGATCGATGCGCTGGCCGCGATCGGCGCGACCGTGATCGCTCACCTGGCCGAGGTGTCGTTACTGTCCGGCGACGGCGATTTCGGTGCCGCTGGCCCTCGGCTGACTGCTAGGGCCGGGTCGGACGGCGTTTGGGCGGGCTGGCCTCGGGGGGCGGGTAGTCGAAGAGGACGCACTCGTCGAGGTTGGGGCATTCGCAGCGGGAGGCGCATTCCAGCCAGGTGCGGACGAGATCGGTGCGCTCGATCAAGGCCGTGATCTCCGGCAGCTTCCGCTCGGCGACCTCACGGAGCGTTTCGATCGCCGATGCGTCGCCGGGCGAGGCGGACAGCAGCGTCTTGATCTCGGCCAGGGTTAGGCTCGCCCGCTGCGCGGTATCGATCACGGCCAGGGTGCGCACGGTGCCCGGGTCGTACCTCCGCTGACCGCTGACCCGGGCCGGCTCGGGCAGCAGGCCGAGCTGCTCGTAGTAGCGGATCAGGGACGGGCGCTTGCCCGTCAGCCTGGCCAGCTCGCCGATGGTCAGCTGCGGGACGGCGGGATTTGACATCAAGTTGACTTTAACATCGATGCTGGCCGGGAGGAGGTGGCCGAGTGGTCATGAGGAGTCTGCCGAGTGACCGAGAGAAGGCTGCCGATATTCATGAGGAGGATGCCGACATGACGACGCACCACAGCACCCCGCCGGTCGCCTGCACGCTGACCTCGGCCGGACTGGCGGCACAGAGTCAGCGCTGGGAGCGGCTCGCCGCCCGGGCGATGACCGGGCGTACCAAGACCGCGGACGGCCTGCGCATGTTCTTCCGGCCCGAGCCAGGGGCCGAGGAAGAACTGCGCGCGCTCGTGGCGGTGGAGAACGAATGCTGCCGCTGGGCCGACTGGGCGGTGGAAGCCGGCGACGGGCAGATCGTGCTGGCCGTCCGCGCGGCCGGAGACGGGATCACCGCCCTGCACGGGATGTTCGCCGGGCTGAGCGGCTAACGGCTAGCGGCGCCGGCCAGGAGGCGGTCCACCGCTTCGGTGACCGTCTGCGCCAGCGGCGGCCACGGGAACCTCGGGCGCGAGATGCGCAGGCTGACGATGCCGTGCAGTTGCTGCCAGATGAGCTGCGCGGTACGGAACGCCTCCGGGGCTTCCGGATCGCTCCCTATGCACTTTGCCACCGCGTCGGTTAGCCGCTGGAAGGCCTTCCGGCCGGGGAACTCGTCCGGAGCCATCCCGTCGGGCAACGGCAGCGGGTTGGTGAACATCACCAGGTAATGGCCCTGGTGGGCCAGCCCGAACTCGCAGTAGGCCAGGCACCCGGCTCGCACCTGCTCGCACGGGTCCCCGCCGGAGTCCCGTGCGTCGTCCTGGAGCCGGACCAGTTCGCCGAAGCGCCGGTCAGCGACGGCCAGGACGAGCGACTCGATATCGGGGAAGTGCAGATAGACAGAGGTCGCGGCGACGCCTGCCTCGCGGGCGACGCCGCGCAGCGTGAGGGGCGGGGCGGCCGGATCGGCCATCAGGCGGCTGGCCGCGCCGTGCTGGCCGGCGCGTTCGTCACGCTGGCCGACGTGCTGATCGCCATCCGCACCCTCCGGGCCCCGCGGCCCGCTGCGGTCAAGAACGCGGCGCCGACCAAGGCCCCGGCACCGACCGCGGTCCTCGCGGCGCCCGAGGCTCACCGGCTGCCGGTCACCGTGCCTGCGCTGCCTGAAGCTCCGGTGCCGTCGAGGTAGCCCGCGATGGAGGGCTACTCCCGCGAGTCGGCGTCCTGGTCATCCGCCTGATCCGGTGGGTCGGCGACCTCGATGAAATACAGCCGCTGGTCAAGGTCCTCTTCGTGCTCTCGCCACTTCGCCGCGTCCAGGGTGAGGATCGGGCAGACCGACGCATCGGCAATGGCGGCCACGTGGGCGTTCCACGGGTCGAGGCCCATCCTGGTGACCACCTCAGCAAGCCTTATGGCCTGCTCGGCGTCCCGCAGCGGCGCCACTAGCGCGCCCTCCAGCCGTTCCAGGCCTTCCAGCAATTCACCCGCCTCATCGCTGCGCCCGTCCAGGGACGCGCCCGCTACGGCCAGGGCCGGAATGATCAGCGGACGGCCACGGGCGTCAAGCTCCTGGACGAGCGTCACAATCGCGGTGTCCCCGCGCGCCACCGCGACGAGGACGCTCACGTCAAGGACCCACGGCGCCGGGACAGGGCCGCCGGTCTCGGTCACCGGTATCTGTGAGACGCCGGGAGTTGCTCCGCCTGCGCCTCGGCGTGCGCGATCATCCGCTCCACCCGGGCCATATCCGCCTGGGTGGTAAGTTCCTTCCACCGCCGCGCGATGCGCTTGTCCCGCTCCAGGCGCTCAGCGAGGGCGTCGTTGAACACGGCCGACACAGATGGTGCCTTGCCCGCTTCCACCAATTGCTCGGCATACGCAGCGAGGTGGGGGTCGATCGTCACGGTCAGGCGTGTCTTCCGCTCGCTCATACCCGGATCATACTCCGCAGCCAGTAGAGAGCAATTCTGAAGCAGCGCAGAAACCGTCAGGTAGAAACAGGTGTGTGCCGCGAGGCGCGCTGCTCGCGTCAGGCGGTCTGCCAGTAGACGGAGTAGTACTCGTGGGCGGCGCGGCTCACGGGGATTAGGCGGACCGGTTTGTGGCCGGAGACGGCGCCGAACGCCATCGGGGTGGCGGCGGTCCGCTGGACCGAGGCGACGTCGAGGGCGGGGGTGAGCGGGCCGGGATCGGCGGGGTAGACACCGCTCAGCACCACTGGCCCGTAGGTCACCGCCTGGACGCGGGGATAGTCCGGCGTGGGCTCGAACGCCAGCCGCATCGGCACGGTGACCTCGAGCACGTCACCGGTCTGCCACGGGCGGCGCAGCGCGATCCAGCCCCCGCCCGCCGGGACCAGCGCGGGCAGGGTATCGGGGAGCGGCGAGCCGTTGAGCCTGACCACGGGCGGCCCGGCCACCCAGCCCGGGACGCGCACCCGCAGCGTCATGGTGGCCGCGCCCGAGACCACCGACAGGCTGATCACCGGATCGTCGGGAAAGCCGGTCACCTGCCGGAGGACGAGCCCGCCGAACCTCACCTGGGAGGGGATGAACAGGTTGACCGAGAGGCTGTCCGCGCTCCTGGTGTAGATGGTGTCGGCGAACTTGGCCTGGGTCTCCAGGCCGGTGGCGGTGTCGCAGGTGAAGGTGTCCCAGTCGGTCGCGTAGACGCCGGGGTTGCCGCGGGGGAAGTAGTTGAGCGGCTGGCGCTTGACCGCGCCCGGTGACAGCCCGGTGTAGTAGCAGTTGAATCCGTGCGGCGAGCCGGGATCCTGCTCCCCCAGCATCTGGTTGAACAGGGTGCGCTCGTAGTAGTCGATCAGGTCGGTGCGGGATGGCTGGTGGAAGTGCAGCAGCCTGGTCAGCTTGAGCAGGTTGTAGCTGACGCAGTTCTCGCAGGTGAAGTTGGATAGCTGGGAGGCGACCGCGTCGGGCGACTGGAAGTGCTCGTAGTTACCCGCGCCGCCGATGACGTAGACGTGGTGCCCGGTAACGATGTCCCAGAAGTTCTGGGCGATGTCGCGGTAGGTGCCGCTGCCCGTCTCTTCCCACATCCGGACGCACGCGATGATCTTCGGGGTCGTGACGTTGGCCTGCAGCCCGGCCAGCGCGTCCACTCCGTCGGCCAGCGGGTCGAGCACCTGCGCGTGGTAGAAGCGCTGCGCGGCGGCCAGGTACCGCTCCGAGCCGGTGATCGTGTAGAGGTTGGCCAGCGCCTCGGGCAGCCCGCCGAACTCGTTCTGGAGGACCATCTGCATCTGCGCGTAAGGCAGCCGGGCGCTCCGCCAGTCCACCCAGTCGGCGAGCTTGATCGCGACGTCGAGCGCCTGCGCGTCGCCGGCCAGCTGGTACTGATCGATCATCCCGGCCAGGTACTTGTGGATCATGTAGTACGGCGACCACACCGGCCGGCCCTGCTCCAGCCAGTCGAAGAAGAATTCTGGGAACGCGGACAAGTACCCGGGATGGAATCCGGCCTGCCGCGCCCGGGCCTGGAGCATGGCGAGCTGGCCCACGAGGTACCGCCCGCGGGCCAGGGCCTCGTCGTTCCCGGTGTTCGCATACGTGAGCGCGAGCCCGGACAGCAGGTGCCCGGTCATGTGACCGCGGACCTGGGACGCCGGCCGCTCCCACCCGCCGCAGGGCGGCGCGGCCGAGGTCAGGCCGTAGTTCAGGCGGAAGGAGCGCAACATGCGTTCGGGATCGAGGAACAGCAGGTAGGCGGTATTTCTCCCCTGATTCTGGCTGAACGGGCTATCCAGGAGCTCCACGTCGTGCAACGGCAGCGCGGCGGTCCGCCCGGCGGTGCCGTCCGCCGCGTAGCCGCCGGGTAGCGGCTTCACGCTGGCCCGGCCGGGGAGGGTGGCGGGCGCTCGGCCCGAGGCGCGGACGGGCGACGATGAGCCGGTAAGCAGGGCCTGCTCGGCGACCAGCGCGCCGGCGCCGAGAACGGCCAGCACCTCCCGCCTGCTCAGGCCCGCCGGCTTAGCGCCCGCTTCATCCACGTCCGAGGTCCTTTGCCCTCTCCGCCCCGGGGATGATCGTACCCAGCGGCGCGGCGCGGCAGGCAGTTCTTACGTGGCTATTACGTACGGTGCCGGCCGCGAACCGGCCGGCACGCTGGGTCGTAGTCCTAGGTAGTGGCCAGTGCCACGCGGCAGCGCCAGATCATGGGTTTTCATCGTGAACGCTCCCCCGGCCCATGATCGCTCGTCTCCCTCCTATCCGTGAAAGCGCGCCGCGGGCACTGGCCACGACGACGCCGGGACTCACGCAGCGGGGTCAGCCGCGGATCACCAGGGCAGTGAGCGCCGCCAGCGTGAGCGTGACGGCGGCCGCCCCGCCGTGCAGGAGGATCAGGCGGCTGGTGAAGGACGGCGCCGGCTGGCCAGCGTCGCCGCGCCGGGCGGCGCGGGTGTTGGCCGTGAACCAGGCGAGCCCGATGCAGGCCGTGGCGGCGATGAGCCCGAACGCGATCCAGGCGAGCACCCGGTAATGGACCATCGTGAAGCCCAGCCAGAAGCCCAGGCCGCTGATCCCGCACGCCGGGTGGGCGAACTCCGCCAGCGACCGCAGGTCCGGCACGATCGGCGCCTGCCTGGATGCGACCAGCGAGGCCGGGGCGAACTGATCGCGGTCCACCCGCCGTTCCCGTTGCGAGGTCGGTCCCGCGGGGGTCGCGGCAGAGGCGGAAGGCGTCACAGCGGCGGATGATGAGACAGAAGCCGGAGCGGCCTGTGTGACTAGAGCGCTCTGTGTGGCTGGAGCAGGCTGTCCGCTGGCGGCCGGGGCCGGGGCGGCGGCCGGGGTCGGAGCTGAGGCGGGGGCATGGGCCGGGGCGGGAGTCTGGGCGGGGACCTGGGCCGGGCGGGCACGGCCGAGGTTGCTTGTGACGAGCAGGTAGAAGCCGGCGCCTGCGGTGAACAGCCAGAACACCAGCACCACGATGGCCATCGCCGTCCCACCTCCGCCTGGAATCTACCCGAGGGAGCGGACGCCTCCGGCAGGCCAGGGCCCGGCCTGGATTAGGATCGCGGGTCACGGCCTCCGGTCCCGGTGAGCCACGCCGAGACGTGGGTGGGCACAGACCGGTGCTCGTAACGGCGCGGTGGCCAGGCCCGGGCAAACCGGGGTTGCACGCGGACCTGGCCACCGGATCGGCTGGGCGCCCCGACCGTCAACTCGTGAGGGCGCCGCCTCTGGTCAGGTCAGTGGGCCAGCAAGGCCGCCAGTGACTGGACCTGGATGGTGTCGCTCGTGTTGCCGAGGAAGGGCAGGCCCCAGTTCAGCTCGATCGTCTGCAGCAGCGAGTAGTGGTTGGTCGGCGTCGCGTCCGTGGCCGCCCGGGCGCCGTGGCGCGCGATGACGATCATCGGGACGTGGCCGCCGCCGTACAGCGTCCCTCCGTGGAGGTCACCGCCGCCGCCCGTCGCGGGGTTCGCCGGAGAGGCGGGGAGCATGGGCGAGTCGCAGCACCCGCTGTCGTCCAGGGGCTGGAAGGGCGGGGAGTTGTCAAAGCCGCCCTCGTCCCAGGTGACGAAGATCGCCGAGTTGCCGGTCCAGGCGCGTGAGTTCATGATCGCCGTCACCCAGGTCTTCAGGAAGGTATCGCCGTCGCGGAACAGCGTCTCCTGGGCCGGGTCGGTGATCGAGTTCGCGCTCGGGAAGGGGCACCCCGTGGCACCGCCGTGCATGTCGTTGCATTCGTTCGGCGTGATCCAGACGAACTGGGGAGCGTCGCCAGCGTTCAGATCGCTGGTCAGTTGGGTGAGCGGGACCACGTTGTCGGCCTGCTGGGCGTTGTTGAACACGTCCGGGTACTGCATGAACGGGTCGTGCTTGCGGACGTACAGGGCCGTGCCCGTGTCGCTTTTGCCATTGCTGAGGAGGCCGGTGCATTCGGGATCGGAACCGGAGGCGCTGGTGCAGTCGCCGAAGTTGCCCGTGTAACCGACGGACGGCATCGACTCCATGTAACCCTTCCAGCTGACGCCGGCCTGGTTGAGTTCGTCGGTCAGGCTGAGGTGGTTGAAGAACCCGTCGTTCGCCTGCGCCTCGTCGTCGGAGTTGGAACCCCAGTTACTTCCGCTGGTCGCCGCGACGTAGTTGGGCAGGCTCACGTGCGTCACGCCGAAATAATTGGTCTCAAGCCCGAACGAGCTAGCCAGGCTCTGGATGAACGTGGTGTTCGTATTGGTGGGGTTGAGCAGGTCCGAGTACGACGTGTTTTCCATCATGATCACGAACACGTGATCCATGTGGGGGAACGTGCCCCCTCGGTCCGCGGATCCAGCTAGCGCGCCGGACCCGGTATCGGCAGCGATGGCGGGCACACTGAGCCCGATAAGAACGGACGCGCCGGCGATCAGCACGGCGCCTGGCAGGCCAAGTCGCATGGTGACTCCACTCCTCGGATCGGCAGCGTGGCACGGGCAGCCCGGGGCCGGCCTCCCGCGCCTGGTATGCGTGATCTTCACCGTGTTTGTTGTGGTCAGCGGGTAATGCTGACTATGCCGCTTTGGCCTCGCGGGTGAAGGTCAGATGAACGAAAGATGTGACGGTGCGCTTAC
>Ga0070730_10005411_pt1 | contig 11028 bp, 5 predicted proteins | sample Coa_R1_3_FD_66447 | JGI IMG/M metagenome (GOLD analysis project Ga0070730, IMG submission 66447) | Surface soil microbial communities from Centralia Pennsylvania, which are recovering from an underground coalmine fire - Coalmine... | ecosystem: Environmental > Terrestrial > Soil > Unclassified ... | reverse complement strand
GGCCCTGGCCGACAAGCGGCCCTTCGACCATGCGGACTACGTGCGGCGGCTGGCCGAACTACCCGGCGACTGGCCCCCACCAGAGGAACTCGGCCTGCGCTGACGCCGCGCCTCGCTCGCCAAATTGCTACTGATGATGATCAAGCCGAAGAAGCGCAGAGCAAGGTGGCGCGTCGTCCTTATCTGCCTTGCGGTTCTCGTCGGCATTACTGCTGCGACCGTGCCCGTGTGGATTGGCTCGTTGCGGTCGGTCAACCCGACGTTGCGACTCGGCTCAACTGGCCGCGCGGTTAAGCTGCTCCAGGCCCGGCTGAACGCGTGGAACGTCCAACCCCGCGTCGCGGTTAATGGTGACTTCAGCATCGCGGCCAAGATCGCGGTTGAGGAATTCCAGGCGGTCGAAGGGCTGACGGCCGACGGTATCGTCGGTGCGGCCACGTGGGCGGATCTCCTGAAGACTCCCCCGGCCAGGCCGCCAGCCATCACGGCATCTGGCGTGGTGAGTTCCGCACTCGAAGCGCTCCTGGAGGATGGCAGGCCGGCTAACACCGCGCACGGCTATTACGAGCCGAGCAGCCCTGCTCTGGCCGCGGCCGCGGCGGGCACCGATAATCGGCAGTTTTACCAGTTCGGTGAATTGCTGGTACGGGATGGGTTCTCCCACACCATCATCAATCTCAGTCGCGAGATGAACGGCTCATGGTACGAGTGGAGCGAACGACGCGCATCCCGGTCTCAACCCGATGCCTTCATCCTCGCCTGGCGGCAGGTCGTTACGACGATGCGATCGGTGCCCGGTGGGCATTTCACGTTCTTGTGGGACATTTACCCGGGGGCGGCGACGGTCGCGGAGTGCTGGCCCGGTAGCGCTTACGTCGACTACGTAGGAACCGATGTCTTCGACTGGTACGGCGGTCCGCACCACACGTATCCGCACACCGCATCCGGCGCGCTCGACTGGGCTCTTCACTGGCAGCAGACCCTGACCGCTAGACCAGGCGGATTGGACTGGCTCGCCCGATTCTCCAGGGTTACCGGCAAGCCCATTATCATCCCCGAGTGGGGTCTGGACTTCCACACCTTCGGCGGGCACGACGACACGTATTTCCTTACCCATATGACCGCATGGCTGACGGCTCATAACGCCATCGGCCTTTACTGGGTCGGGGGCCACGTTGCTCCGTCCGACTGGCCCGGCGGCCCGTTGCTGGCCAACCAGGGCGTGGCGGCGCAAGATGACACCCCTGGCGAGGTAAACGGCATGGGGACGCTGCTGGGCGGACATTTGCAGTATGCGGGCGTCTATCTGAATGACCACGAGACAATATCGGACGCCACGGCCCGGCCTGTTCTTGCTCGGTGGAAACACGCGGGCTACCAGGTGATCCTCAGCGTCGATGTCATTCCGGATCCGGCTACCATCAGGTCCTATTCCGGCCCGCCGGAACCCGGGAAGATGCCTTACCAGCTGTCCGACTATCCCGACGCGGTAATGGCGCTCCAGCAAGGACTCGGATGATCTTTGCCGGGTTAGCATGAGGACGTGAGCATCTGGATCGAAACCCCGCGGCTGGTCATCCGCACCTTCGAACCTCGTGACGCCGAGGCGTGGCTCGCGCTGGTCAACGACCCGGATGTCACCCGATACCTCCCGCCGACACCGGCCAAGACCATGCAGACCTTCGCCGAGGCCCTCGAGCGGCGGCTGGCGATGGAGCGCGAGATCGGGTACTCGATGTGGGCGGTCGATGACAAGAATACGGGCGCCTTTGTCGGGCAATGCGGTATCCGGCCGGTTCAGGAGGGCGCCGGGCCAGAGATCGACCTGGCCTACCACTACACCAGGGCCTCCTGGAACAAGGGATACGGGACCGAGGCGGCGATCGCCGTGCTCGCGCACGGCCTGGGGCAGGTCGGCCTGGACCGCATCATGGCCGTCGCCATGCCGGAAAACACCGGCTCGTGGCGGATCATGGAGAAGGCCGGGATGCGCTACGAAGGGCTGGTCAATTACTACGGGCTCGACGGCCTGAAAAAGTACGTGGCGGACAGGGAATGGTGGAGACCGCCACACGATCACCCATAGGCGGGCCACATTTCCCCCGATCCGGACCGTTCGGCAGCCGACTGCACACTTATACGGCAACCGTATTCCAAGCTCGTGATAACAGAATGGCCTGGCACGCGGCCAGGAGACTCTGCTGGTCGCCGAGACTCAGCGGCCGCATGTGAGCAAGGCGGTTTCTCCCTTCGCGGAGCCATCTGGAGGCGTCGCGCAGCTCGGTGTTCTTCGAGCCGAGAGCCCTTCGGATCAGTGTGTCGAGCGCGCCGATCTCCACCAGTCCCTGGGCCTCGACGGGCGGATCGAACCACTCGGACAGCATCGAGGCCAAGCGCGGCGTACCGAGGAGCTCGGTGACCCGGGTTTGGAGAGCCGACCTGCGTTCCTCGATCCAGGGCAGGAGCACCCGTGCCTGGGCCGCCCAGACCAGCCGACCGAGCCTCTCGGGCTCGGCCGCCAACGAGCACGGCGCGACCGACAGCTGATCGTGCCAGCATTCGATGACGCGCTGATCCCAGGAAGGAAGGACCGCATTCGGTGGCCGAAGGCCGTCGGCTCTAACCTGGCCGCTGGCACTGACGACCGGGGCGGATTCACCCCGCCAGTCTTTGAGGAGCGACGGCAAGTCCGTCGGCTCACCTTCCCAGGTCAGGACCAGATGCTCGGTAAGGTCCAGATCCCATCGCGCGACCTCCACGATGGACTCGGTGCGGACATCCGCAAGCACGCCGGGAAGGGCAACACGCTCGGCTAGATCAGCGATATGGGCGGCGACGTCCCACCGGGCTACCCGGGCCCACCACCAGATGCTGGTCATGCCAGCATCCGAACTCGCACCACCTCGGAAGCCCGGCAGCTGACCGCGGTCGACAATCGCCACGAAGGAAAGACGCTGCGCGTAGTTCCTTTCGGCGTGTGATTCCAGTTCCACGCGTGTCAAGAACGCCGAGAGTCCGTTTCTCGCATGCGTTCCCAGTTCCCTGGCCACCACCATGGCGACAGTGTTCTTCACTTCCGGGTGGCGCAGTAGCGCGGAGACCGTGGCTGGCGGGTCATCGAATATCAGGGCTTGGCTAACCGTATCGAGGATCGGCGTGTCCTCGCCCGCGTCGTAGACCCGGCGTGCCGACACGGACTGCCGGGCGAAGTCTTCAAGCACAGCAACGCCGAGACCATCGGTGAATGCGGCATCCGAGGCCAGCACCTCGGGCAACACGGTGACGACGTGGCGCCCGCGGGTGTATTCGGCGACGATGTCTCTCACAAAGCTCCGCGGGCCAGGGAGCCGCCATACACGCTCGTCCACGTCACGTCCGGAGCGCGGTAGCCGCGGCGATGACCGCCCGGTCCAAGACCCACCCGTCCTCCGTGGACTCCACCAGGTCGAGGGCCTCCAGCCGCTCTACTACGTCACTGGCGTCGGTCTTCAGCAGTTCGGTGAGTTCGTCCAGGCTAGCGGGGAAGGCCTCGATGAGTCCGTCGTCACCGGTCAGCGCCTGCGAGGCCGCCCACCTATCGGCGATCGTCTCGTCTATGCCGCAGGTAGCCAGGTGTTCCCAGGCGAAGGCCGGATCCGACAACTGCCGGACGATCCAGTCCAGGGCATCATCGGGAGACTTTCCGCTATCGATCTCGCGCATGGTCCCCTCGACGAGGAGTGGCCACCCCGATGTCACCCGGTAGAGCCGCTTGCGCAGGTCCGGTGAGTTGAAAGGCGACTCGTACCACGATCTCAATCCCTCGATCGACCAGCGGCGAGCGGATACGATCGCGCCGGTCCCAGCGAGTTCACCGGGCAACGGCAGCGCCGAGGGTCCGACGATGACAGTCGCGGTGAGGCCACTGCGGGCGGCCAGCCCGGCGCATAGTGCGGTGAGGTCTACCCGAGGTGCCTCATAGCCCGACAAGTCGACGATCAAATGGCGTCCGGCACGGGCGAGCCCGACGGCACCCTCGGTGTCCTCCGCGTTGACCAGGTCACACGGAATCTGCTGCTCCACCGCCACGTCCTGGATAACGCGCGCCGCGCGGTCGATAGCCAGAGCCCGGCTGCCCGTGACGACCTTCACCGGGGCGCCCTTCGCGCCGTCCCGGCCCAGCAGCGAGGCAATGTCCTGGTCGGACAGGGGCGAACGCTTGGCGCCGAGCTCGGTCGCGTGCCCGAGATTCCTGCGGTTCATCGTCGGGTTGTACTCGTACTGAAGTTCCAGGTGCCTGGGTGCCTCGTCCAGTTCGCGGGTCAGGGAGATCCGGTCCCCGAGCAAGCTCATGATGTTGGGGCTGCGCAGCCCGTACTGGTCCCCCTGGCGATGGAGCACGCCGAGCCCGACCATCTCGTTGAGGTACCGTTCGAATTCCTTGTCGCTCAGCACTCCCGGGCCGAAACCGGTCGGCCAGAACAGCTCGCAGTATTCGTGCAGGTCCCCGGGCGTGAATGTGTCGCCCGGATCGGAGTCGAGGCTCTGCAGGGCAACGACCAGCGCGATGACCCGGTAGCGGCTGTCCAGGTTGATCGTCCACCGGAAACGCTGCACGATCAGGTCCCGGACATCGCGTTTGGCATAGACCGAATCGACGTCGCCGCTGGTGATGAGGATGCGGCCGCCTCCCCCCGGCAGATCCCGCCGGCTCAGCTCCTTGACCAGCGCCTCGCAGACGATCTGGACGAGGCTGGCCTGGTAGTTGGTGAGCAGGAGCAGCCGCCACACCAGGTCAGGCGACTCGAATTTGTAGCCCAGGGCGCTCATCGGGTCGACGACGAGGTGGTACGCGTCCAGGCTGCCCAGCGGACCCACGAGGATGTCATCCCCGCCGTGCGCGACCGGCGTATTGGAGCTGTCGTGGAAGCGCTGCACCTGGTGAAGTCCGGCCAGCACCGCCTTGAACCGCCGGCCGGACGCGGCCATCAGGCCCTTGAGGCGCTGCAGGGTCGGGAACTCCCCGCCGAGCTCACCCCGGCCCGCCTGGGAATCGACCGTCAGGAAGTTATCGGCCTCATCGAGGAGAAGCAGCAAGCGGTTTCCGTCGTCCGAATTCAGCCACTGGGTCACCTGCTGGATCACCTCGTCGGGACCGACCGCCAGGCCGGGCCGCAGCGACAGGACACCACGGTCCTGCAGACGCTGGGCGAGCACGGTCCACAACGCGGCCGGCTCCTGAGCCTCCCCGATCGAGGCGGCTTTCAGGTCCAGGTAGACGGCCACGTGGCCGGTGCGGGCTCCCTCCGGCCGGGCGGGCAGACTTTCGGTGAACAGGTGCTCGACCCTGCGCAGGAGCGCGGACTTGCCCAGCTGCCGGCCGCCGTAGACGAACATCGACCCGGTGGGATCCTCGATGGCCTGCCGCTCCGCCTCGCGGCCGACGAAGACCTCGTCGGGAACCTCACCGGCCGCGAACGGCGCGTAGGGATTGATTGTCGTAAAGGGCAGCGTCACCCGCTGGGTGAACCGCCAGCCCGGCTCGGGCTGGGTGGATAGCCAGGCGATCACGGGCTCGTCGATGACCACGGGCGAGAAGCCCTTTCCGCCGTTGTACCGGGTCTGCCTCCGCAGGACCAGGCGGTCATCGGGCTCGAGCGTATTGAAATAGAGGATGATGTTGGCCTGCGTACGGCGGCTTTCCTCGATGAAATCCATAAGCCGCATAGGCGTGACCGCATCCCAGACGAGCGTCACGTCGTAGGTCTGGCCCGCCTGCGTGCCGAGGCTAGGCACGTAGGACCGGTCCACCGGCGCGGCCCGGATCTTGAAGGTGGCGAAGCCGGCCCGCCGCGTCCTGGAAATCTCCTGTAGCCAGTTCTGTGGCCGGGGAACCAGTCCCAGCATCCTGAGCACTTCGGCAATACGGGCACGGATCACATCGGGCGGCGGTCCAAGCTTGTGGGCCTTCAGTTGACGCCAAGCCTCGAGCCCTTCGGCCAGCTGCCGGTTCTGCGGATCGGCGGTTGCACCAGCCGCCGCGCGAACAGCCTCCACTGCGTCACCGCCGGCGTTAGAAGCGGCCAGGGCGGCGTGCACCATCGCAGGGAAGAAGCTTGAGAAATCGTCACCGTGCTGCTCGTTCGCCACGGGCAGCTCAAGCCCGGCTTCCGCCATGGTCAGGAACTCTACGGCGAGCACTTCGTCTTCATGCTGGATCAGCTCGAGGATGCGCTGCCTGTCGGCGTGATCGCGGGGAAGATCGAGCGTGCGCTGGCGCAGGTCGTCGCGGAAGGACCCCAGCTGAGCCGCGCCCTTGGCGGCCAGATCACGTAGCGGCCCGATGGTCAGGTCGAAACGATCGTCCGGCGGGACTCGGAGCGGCTCGGTAAGCTCCGTCAGTTCCCGCGCGGCATCGTCGTCGTATACGGCGCGAAGACGCGCGGTCACACGGTCGACGGCTTCCAGCGCCTGCTGGTGACGATTCTGGGCGTCCCGCCTGCCCTGCGCGACCTCGTCATCGAGCGTCGCCTCGTCCAGGTCATCAGCCGCAGCGATAATCCTGCGGGCCGCCGCGACGTTACCGGCCTCTAGGTATCCCGTCATCATTTCGAGGTGGTCCCGGCCGCGGAGAAGCTCGCGGATCTCCGCGAGGTTGGGCGACCGGACGGGAAGCCCGTCGCCGTCCCTCGGAATCTCGTACAAGGGCTCGACCTCGACCTGGATAAGATCCTCGACCGATTCCGCGCCGACGACGGGGACGGAACGGAGCCAGTCGGTCAGCTGGGCCAGAGCGGCGTCGCCGACCGAGGCGGCCCCGACGTTCTCGGGCTGAAGCTGGATCGCCCGGTAGAGCTCGTTCGCCGTTTCGAGATCCGCCGGTCGCGAGGATAGCCGGATCGCGGACCGAACGGCCAGAAACCTCGCGGTCAGGGCGCCGACCTCGCGCAATGAAGCATCGAGCTTGGTCCGCGCGCGTGCGATGATCTCCTTGCGCAGTTGAGCCTTGGTGCTGACCGCCTGGTCGGCTTCGGTGATGATACGGGCCCTGGTATCGGGCCGGGACAGGTCCGCCGCCAGTTCTTCGATGAAGGCCCACTTATCGGCCTGGGCATCGACGGCCGCCGCGGCCAAACCCTCCGCAGAAAGCTCCGCGATCATGGCCAGGGCCGCACCGACCGGCTGATTCTCGTAGACGAGGTGGTGCAGCACCTGCGAAGCCCGCTGGAGGTTAGCCGTGCCATGGGCCAGTGCTTCCTTGAGTCGTCGCGCTTCTTCCTCGAACGCAGCCCATTCCCGCGGCAGATCTCGGTGCTGCAATGCGGTGGCGTCGGCGCCGCGACGATAACCGCGTTTCACCGCCTCGGCCGCCGCCTCGATGACGGCACGGCACCCGTTGCTGCCGAGATCGGCCCGGTCGATGAGCGTCGGCAGGCCCACGGGCGAATAGCCGAGGACAAGCCCGGCCCGCAACGCCGCCGCCAGGAGTACGCGGCTCTCATCGGGGCTCAGTTGCTCGACTTCGGCTTCGGCCGGGCTGAGTTCCGGAAGCTGCAGCTCCAGCGCGGTCGGCGAACATGAGAAAGCGGCACAGAGCAGCTTTAGCAACCGCTGCCTGACCTCTTCCTGCTCGGTCACCGCGGCGACGCAGACTGCGAGGGCGTACCTCTGCTTGGAAATAAGCGTGGCGAGCAGCGGCGGGGTGCCGAGGTCCCACGGGAAGTCAAGATCGTAGAACGCGCCAATGGATTCACCCACAGGGAGCACAACCTGGCGGTCCTGCCCATGGTCGCCAGGGCGACCGTCGACGTCGGCAGGCTCGTCTTCGGGTGGCGCAGCGGGCTGCCACGCATGACTAGCGAATTGCGTTTCGGTCACGGGAGGCGTCTCCGCTACTTGCGGTGCGGCCATAACTGGAGGCGCTTCCGTGACCAGCGCCGCTTCCATCACCGGCACCGCCTCCATGACCGGCACCGTCTCGGCGAACGGCGCCGCCTCGGTGAACGGCGCCGCCTCCGTGACGGACGCCCGGTCATCGGCAGGTGCCTGCATTACGGGAACTGGCTCCGGGGCAGTCTCCTCGTCTGCGGGTGGTATTTCCGTGACTGTTTCCGTGTCAGCCGACAGCATGTCGTTATCGTCGATGTCAGTCGCCGACGCCACTGCCGCCTGCAATTGATCTATTGATTCGAATCCCGTCCCACGGAGAATGACGGGAACCTGATCGTCGAGTCCCTGTTCCTGCAGGAGGCGCACCGCGCGAAGTGCGTGGCGAAGTTTCTCATCGTGCTCGCGTGCGCTATCAATCATGTCTGACAGGCCATGGCCAAGCCGCTCGAGATCCGCTACGTCTATGATTCCGGCCGCATTCGACAGATGCTCGTCGACTGCCACAGACCATTCTTCAAGGCTGCGGCCTATGTTTCCTGTCGACCTGCCCGACTCAATATCGTCCGCCGCCGCGCGAAGTGCACTGGCCAGAGCGGTGCCAGCCTCCTGCAGCTGTCTGGTCCGTTCCAGCAGGGCAGACAGGGCTCGTTCATCCGCTACATCGGACATCGGCTGCCATGACGGCTGCATCGCACCGCTTTCATTACTCATTTCTGCACCACTGCTAACATGACTACTCTCCGGAACGCTAGGTGGACAGTTTCTGGCCGCGACGTCGCGAAGTTCGGCGAGGCGGCCTGCGACTTCTGCCGCCAGCGGATCGCTTCCTGCAGCTACAGCGCAAAGAAATAGGTCCCCCGCGACAGAACCGAATACCCGCCCTGCCGCCGCCGCCAGCTCGACCGGTCCTTCGCCGACCTCGGAGTCGAATTCAGCTGAATCTAGCGCAACCAGGACCGCCTCAAGCCCTGTTCGAGCTAGGGAGGCTACAAGCTGGTCATTGTGCCCGGCGATCGCCTCGCGAAGAGATACTGGAGAACGATGCCTACCAGCTTCGAACGATCCGATGTCGATATTGACCAAGTTTGCCCAGCTGGCCGCCAGTCCGGGCACCACGCGGATGAGGTTAATGATCTCCTCGTCGGTGAGTGATGCCAGTTGCGGTCTGCCCGATCGATCGATCATCGCGACCTCCCACCCATCGGAGAATATTCGGGTCAGCCCGCTTTGGTCAGAAGCTTCAAGATATTTGGGCCCGAACGAACGGGCGGTTCCCCCTAGCTCCGCCCTAGCTCCCTGCTCTAGGCGCGCCGACAGCATCGATGGTGGGCCTGAATGTCGGTCAGTCAGCGGACCTACGACACTGAAAGGTAGCGGGATGGGGGACCGCTCCCCGAGGGTCAGGAAGGAGTTTGTCCGGAATGCCACTGAGAAGGCCTAACGGAGGTTAAGGTCATAAGATACAAGTCAGGTTGCAGGGAGGGACGAATGGCCAAGGGATTCGGACGGTGCCCAGATTGCGGGCGGTCAACGGTAGCCGTTTCTGAGACGGAGTATCCAGCCGGGGTAGAGGTAGTATACAAGTGCGATTACTGCAGTTGGACAGCGAAGGTGTTCGAGGATAAATGATCGCACCAGCGATCCGCGCAGCAGGCTAATCTACCGACATACCGAATCGAAATCGGCTGGCAGTGGCACGTCCGGACGAGCGCAACGCAACGGCCGGTTTAACACGGACGGCTCGGCTTAACTCGTGGCGTTTTGAGCAGCAGGCCGGCGACGATCTCGCGGTGCGAGGCCGCGGTGCCCAGCATGACCTCGGCGGACTTGGCCCGGCGGTAGTACAGGTGCGCGTCATGGTCCCAGGTGAAGCCGATGCCGCCGTGAACCTGGATGTTCGACGCAGCGACGTGGAAGTAGGCCTCCGAGCAGAAGGCCTTGGCGAGGCTGGCGAGCAGCGGCAGGTCGGCGCCGCCGTCCGCCGCCTCCCAGGCCGCGCGGTAGGCGGCGGACCTGGCGGATTCGACCTCGAGCAGCATGTCCGCGCACAGGTGCTTGATCGCCTGGAAGCTGCCGATCGCCCGGCCGAACTGATGCCGGAGCTTGGCGTACGCCACCGCCATGTCCAGGCAGCGCTGCGCCCCGCCGACCTGCTCCGCGGCCAGCGCGAGCACGCCGCCACGGACCGCCTGCGCGACGATCTCCGCGGCCGCGCCCGGCTGGCCCACCAGTTGGCCCGGGGTTCCGCTGAACGTGAGCACGGCCTGCCTGCGGGTCATGTCGATCGTCTGCATCGGCTGGCGGGACAGGCCCGGCGCATCGCCGTCGACCGCGAGCAGCGCAGGCCCGTCGTCGGACGAGGCGGCGACGAGGATCAGGTCCGCGATCATCCCGTCCAGCACGAACGACTTGCGGCCGTCCACGAGGTATTTTTCACCGGAACGCCGCGCAGTGACCTTGAATTCGTCCGGGGCCCACGAGCCGTCGTCTTCCGGCACGGCGAGCGTGGCGATCGTCTCGCCGGACGCTATCAGCGGCAGCAGATCCGTTCGGGCGATGGGGTCTTCACTGGCCAGCAGCGCCCAGGTGGCGAGTACGGCGCTGGCCAGGTACGGCGCGCACAGCAGCGCCGCGCCCATCTCCTCGCAGACGATCAGCTGCTCCACCGGCCCGCAGCCCGCGCCGCCGTATTTCTCCGGGATGGTGAGCCCGGCGAGCCCGAGCTGCCCGAGCTGGGCCCAGACCGCCGGGTCGTACCCGGCCTCGGTGGCCATCAGCCGCCGTACGTCGCTGACCGGCGATTTCTCGGCCAGGAACCGCCGCACCATGGCGCGCAGGTCCTGCTGCTCATCGGTAAAGACGAAAGTCGTCATAACGGCCGGGCTTCCTGTCCCCGCGTCCCTTTTTTGGCATCCTGACATGCATGCCCGTATCCCGTGAAGGCGCAGCTGCCGGTCCGCTGGACGGGATACGCGTGCTCGACCTCTCCTCGGTGGTGATGGGTCCGCTGGCGACCCAGATCCTCGGCGACCTGGGTGCCGACGTGATCACGGTGGAGAGCCGGGACGGTGACATCAACCGGGTCATGGGTCCCGGACCGCTTCGCGGCCTGTCCGGCGTCTCGTTGAACTTGCTACGTAACAAGCGCAACATCTCTCT
>Ga0070730_10005409_pt1 | contig 11031 bp, 8 predicted proteins | sample Coa_R1_3_FD_66447 | JGI IMG/M metagenome (GOLD analysis project Ga0070730, IMG submission 66447) | Surface soil microbial communities from Centralia Pennsylvania, which are recovering from an underground coalmine fire - Coalmine... | ecosystem: Environmental > Terrestrial > Soil > Unclassified ... | reverse complement strand
CCGGCCCCAGCGGGCCTGGCAAAACTACCGCATGCATGCCCCGCTGCGCCGGGCCGACCGGGTGATCGCGCTCTCGGACCAGGAGGCCGGCATCCTGGCGCAGATGGGCATCGCCCCCGAGCGCATCCGGCGCATCCCCCTCTGGGTCGACGCGGCGTATATCCGCGGCATCCCCGCGACCCCTGCGCCCGGGGAGCCGACCGACCCGGAGGTGCCGGGGACCGGCCCGCTGGTGCTGTTTATCGGCCAGCTGAAAATCCGCAAGGGCTATGACCTGTTGGCCGCGGCGATGCCCGCCGTCCTGGCGGCCTGTCCGGATGCGCGTTTCGTCTTCGCCGGCCAGAACCCCGCCCAGGCCGCCGCGCTGGAAGCGATCTGCCTGGCGAACGGCAGCCGAGGCGCCTTGCACCTGCTCGGCCCGGTGAGCGAGGCGGCGAAAGTGCGCCTCTTGCGCCGGGCCGCCTGCCTGGTCTACCCGACGCGCTACGAGTCGTTCGGCCTGCCGCCGCTGGAGGCGATGGTGGCCGGCTGCCCGGTCGTCGCGACCGACATCCCAGTGGTGCGGGAGATGATCCAGGCCGGCGAGAACGGCCTGCTGGCCCCGCCGGAAGACCCCGCCGGCCTGGCCGCCGCCCTCGTCCGCCTGCTGCAGGACCCGGCCCTGCGGGCGCGCCTGATCGCCGCCGGCCGGCAGACCGCCGCCACCCGCTACGACGAATCGCGCCTGGTCACGGCCCTGGAAGCGGTCTATCGGGAGCTCAATGCGTATTAGCCGAGAAGCGGAACGAGTTTTGAGTTTTGCTCGCGTAGCGGTGCCGCAGGCACATTTTTGAGTTTTGAGTTAGCTTATCACTAGATAACAGAAGTTACACCGCGGGGAAAGTATATACGGGGGCGGCTACGCTCGGGCGTCGGGGCCGGGAGGCGGGCGCGGGGTCAACTCCCCGCCGACCCCGATCCGATCCGCGGGGCAACGGATTCTTCGCTGCGCTCAGAATGACAAATTTTTACTATCTTTGCTAATATTTATGCCCTCGTGGGCGCCGGCCACTGGGCAGCCAATCCCAAATCCCAAATCCAAAATCGGCCTGGGCGGGATAAAACGAGATGCAACTCAAAACTCAAAACTCAAAACTCAAAACTGACTCGCGGACGGTCAGCTACCTGATCGGCTCGTACAGCACGGACCTCATGGGCAACGGGCATCATGAGGAGGTGATCCAGGCCGTGCGGGCGCAGGGGGTGGCGGTCGAGGTGCTGACGCTGGTGGCACAGCGGGGGGCGCCCGCGCTGGAGCACCAGGAGATCCACGGCATCCCCGTCTGGCAGATCAACGCTCTGGCCGGGCGGGGGCCGCTGGCCGGGCTGGGCCGCCGGGCCAGTGCCCGCCTGTTCCATTACGAGCATTTCCTGAGCCTGGTGCGGGCGCTGCGCCGCTTTTACGCGCAGACGCCATATAGCCTGATCCACGCCGAGGCGGCCTATCCCTTTGGGGCGGCGGCGATCCTGGCCGCCCGGGGGCGCGCCCTGCCGGTGATCGTCAATATCCAGGGCGCCGACGTGATCGCCCTGCCGGCCCATGATTACGGCTTCCGCCGCTTCCTGCTCCCGCGCCGGCTTGTCGGCTACACCTTGCGCCAGGCCGCCCTGGTGCGGGTGATTTCGCCCCACCTGGCCGGCTACGTGACGGCGCTCGGCGCCGATGCGGGCCGGGTCATTACCGTGCCGCGGGCGATCGAGCGCCTGGCCTATCCCCCCGCCGACCAGCCGCTGCCGGCCTATCGCGCCGCGGCCCGGGCGACCCTGCTTGCCCGCTATGGGCTCGACGCGACCCAGGAAGCCGGCCGGGGCTGGGTGATGTTCGTCGGCCGGCTGCATCCCTTTAAGGGGTTGGAGTACCTGGTCGAGGCGTTGCCCGCGCTGAACGCCGCCCTGGCCGCCCAGGGCGCCGCCGGAGGCCCCCGCCTCTGGCTCTGTGGCCCGGCGCGCGACACCGAGCACTATGGCGACTTTGCGGCCCACCTCCGCCGGCGGGCGGCCAGCCTGGGCGTGGCCGATCAGCTGACCTTCACCGGGCAGTTGCCGCGGCCCGAAGTCCGGGAGCACCTGGCCGCGGCCGACGTCGTCTGCATCCCGTCGGTCGTCGAGGCCATGAACCGGGTGACCCTGGAGGCCACCGTCGTCGGCACGCCCGTCGTGGTCAGCGAGTCGACCGGCATCGCGGCCTACCTGGCGCCGCTGGGCGCCTGCGTGGCCGTCCCCCCGCAATCGCCCGCCGCGCTGGCCGAGGCGATCGGCCGCCTGCTGCACGACCCGGCGTACCACGCCCAGGTCGCGGCCGCCGCCCTGCAGGCCGCCCGCGGCTTCGCGACCGATCGCGTGGCCGCAGAGATGCTCCGGCTTTATGCGCGGGTGGGGGCTGGTGGCTGACCGCTTGACGGCGCATGCGCCAGCGGGTATGCTGTACACCTGGGGGATAGACGCCGGTCTAGGCAGATCGCGCCCGGGGATGATACCCAGCGGCTGAAGCCGCGGCAACACCGGGCGAAGCCCGCCTCCGCGGGCTCACGGAATATCTCATTGTAGACTAACCTTGACCAACTGCCTACGCAGACTCGTTTATAGAGCGGTGGTGCAGAATTACCACTAACAAGAGAACTGCCTACTGAGATATCCGCATCTAGATTAGCAGAAGTAAATACCGTGCAAAATATAGCTCTAATTAATCGCCCCACGTTAAGGGAATATCATTATGTGCAGAAAGCTGATCCTTCTGTCAACTACTGGTTTGAATTGGCATACTCTAGAATAGAGCATTACTCCTCTACTTCCGGAGATAATTTTGCTTTAGTTATAGTGGGATCAGAGCATGAAGAAGCTGATTTTTATGTGATACCCTATATTGAAGTTAAATCGATACTAGTTAAGACTACTATGTCCAAGACTCAGCGTGGTTATAAGAGATGGATAGGGAGTATTACAAATCATAAACTTAGAATTAATAATTCTCCATCACTAGTAAATGTTGAAGCTTTTTATGGCAATCCCCATTGGTTAGATATACAGAGTAAATTAGAAGAAAAGGAGATAAAGGAATACGCAATAGCTAATCGTCGAATGGAAATCAACGCTCGGATTAAGCAATCGGTTTTTCGAGCTGCGGTTCTTAAAAATTTCAATCAGCGTTGTTGTCTGACTGGTATTACGGAACCTGATCTCTTAGTGGCTAGTCACATCGTCCCTTGGGCAGCAAGCGTAGATTCTCGTTTGGATCCCGCTAATGGTTTGTGCCTCTTTAGTCTCTATGATCAACTGTTTGATCATGGCTATCTCACGTTTACCGATGCCCTTCATGTACAAATTACCTTGCATTGGCCGACGCTAAGTCCTGCTGTGCAAAAAGTGCTACAAGCTATAGATGGTGCTCAAGCGGTGCTGCCACTACATTACCGAATTAAGCCTGAGTATTTAGCCTATCACCGAACCCATATCTTCCGGCACTAAACTGTTCACAATTATGATATACTGGTACTGAAGCGCCGGACAGAAATGAAGCGCCGGAGAGGAGACTGCATGGCCGCGCCCTTATTGCCACGCCGCTATACACCCGAAGAATACCTGGCCCACGAGCGGCAGGCCGACTATAAGAGCGAGTATATCGCCGGGCAGATCGTCGCCATGAGCGGCGTCAGCCGGGAGCACAGCCTGATCAACATGAACCTCGCGCGGGTGCTGAGTACCCAGCTCCTGGACCGGCCCTGCGAGGCCCACGCCAGCGACCTGCGAGTGAAAGTCAGTGCGCAGGGCCTGTATACGTATCCCGATATTACGGTCGTCTGCGGTGAGCCGCAGTGGGAAGATGCCCAGGTGGACACCCTGCTGAATCCGACGCTGATCGTCGAGGTGCTCTCCCCTTCGACCGAAGCTTATGACCGCGGGGCCAAGTTCGGGTATTATCGCGCCCTACCCTCGCTGCAGGAGTATCTGCTGGTCGCCCAGGATCGCATGCTCGTGGAACACTTCGTGCGCGCGGACGCGGGCTGGCTGCTCACCGACCCCGCGGCGGTGATCCAGTTGCCGGCCATCGGCTGCACGCTGCCTCTGGCCGAGGTCTACCGCAAAGTTGTCTTGCCGGCCGACCCCGCTGTAGGGGAGGCCACCGACAAGGCCTAAGCCGCTCCCACCCCTGTCACCGCCCCCGGAGGGGACGTGTACTCCGCACTCCGCAACCCACAAGGGGAACCCTGCGGGTTTCCGCACTCCGCACTCCCCCTCACGCCTCCGCCTGGAGCCGGCGGATCTGCTGCTCACAGGCGTGCCGGAGCATACCGGCCGGCAGCCCGCTGATCATAGCGTCGGGGGTGTGGCGGTCGAGGGAGAGCAGAGTGCGCCGGTATTCGCGGATCGCTTCCGCGTCGCGCTTCTGCGCGCGGTAGAGCTCGGCCAGGTGGTAATGGCCGGCGACGGACGCCGTATTGATGTAGAGCACCTTCTCGAAGTGGTCGATCGCGTCCGCGTTATGGCCCTGCTGGCGGTGGATGAGCGCGCTCAGCAGGTGGGCCTCCTCACAGAGGACGTCGATGTCCAGGGCCTTCTGGCACTCCGTTTGCGCCTCGGCCAGGCGCCCCTGATTGGCATGGATCTGGGCCAGCCCGACCAGCGCGTCGACCGACGCCGTATTGCGGCTCAGCGCTTCGGCAAACGTCGCCTGCGCCTCCGGGTAGCGGCCCGCTTCCAGGTGCTTATGGGCCTCCTTGGTGAGCTGCTCGGCGATCGCGATGGCCAGGGCCGGGTCCGTGTCGCCATTGGCGGGCGCGGGCGGGGCGGCCGGCGGCGCGGGGCGCGCCGGGGATCGGCTGGGGAGGGGGCGCGTGCTGCTGGCCGCCGCGTCGCCGTCGCGGGGCAGCGGCGCCCGGTGCGCCTCGCCGCTGCGGGACGGCTCATGGGCCGGCGCCGCCTGGTTCAGTCGCCGTAGCATTTCCTGGATATCGATCGCCGCGGCGCTGGGCGACCGCTTCGCCGGCGCCGTCGCGCCCTCGGTCAGCGGCCGTTGATAGAAGAACGTATTGGGGTGGGTGATCAGCTGGTAGCGGTCCGAGATTTGCCAGAGCGTCTCCGAGTACCCCAGGAACAGGTAGGCGCCCGGGTTCAGACAATTGTAGAACTGGGCCACGACCGCCCGGGTCATATCGGGCCGGAAATAAATAATCACGTTCTCGCAGAAAATCAGGTCGCAATTATTGTAGATCGTGGGGTAGGGCCAGCTGGCGAGGTTCATCTGGTGGAAGGTCACCAGGGCGCGGACTTTTTCGCTGATCGCGAAGACCTCGCGCTGGCCGACCAGCGGGTCCAGGGGGCCGGTGCCGCGGCGAACCGGATGCGCGATCGGATCGTCGATCTGGCGCTTAAACCAGTGCCGGATGCGATCGGGCTCCAGATAGCGGAGGGCGCCCGTCCGGTAGGTGCCGCGCCGGGCGAAGGTCAACACCCGCTCGCTGAGATCGCTCGCTTCGATCTTGATCTCCCAGCCGACCAGCATGGGGTGCTCCAGGCAGGTAATGGCCAGCGAGTAAGGCTCCTCCCCGGTCGAGCACCCGGCGCTCCAGATGTGCAGGCGCCGGTCGCCGGCTTTGCGCCGGGCCAGGTCGGGCAAGACCAGCTCCCGCAGGGCGCGATAGTGCTCATGGTTGCGGAAGAAGCTCGTCTCGTGGATGGTCACCGACTCGAGCAGCTTGCGCAGCTCCTCCCGGCCCTTGCCCGGGTCGGCGATCAGGTCGTAGTATTCGTCCAGGCTGTTGCAATGGATGGCCCGCACCCGGTCGCGGAGATGCGATTGCAGTGTGTTGAGCTTCGTCTCGTCAAACTGCAAGCCGGCCGTCTCGCCCAGCAGCCGGCGGACCTTCTCGAAAAGCGCGGGAGTCAGGGTCAGCTTTTGCATAGCCTAGCTCCCCACGACCCCGATAAGCCGGCCGGCAATAGCCTCCAGCGGCAGCACTTCGTCGATCACACCGAGCTGGATGGCGGCGCGGGGCATGCCAAAGATAATCGAGCTCGCCTCGTCCTGGGCAATCGTGTACGCGCCGGCCAGGCGCATCGCCTTCAGCCCATCGGCGCCGTCGTGGCCCATACCGGTCAGGATCACGCCCACCGCCCGGTTGCCCAGGGTCGTCGCCAGGGAGCGCATCATGACGTCGGCGCAGGGCCGGATCTCGCGGGGCGGGCCGTCGTCCAGCTGGACCTTGCCGTCCGGCCCGAGGAGCATATGCCGGCCATCGGGCGCCAGCAGCACGGTCTTCGGCGCCGGGCGCTCGCCTTCGACGGCCAGCCGCACGGCGCGCCCGGACTCGCGGGACAGCCAGTCGGCGAGCCCCTGGGTAAAGCCCTCCGCAATATGCTGGACGATGAGCAGCGGCGTCGTGAACTGTGGCGGGAGCCCGCGCAACACCTTGAGCAGTGCCTGCGGGCCCCCCGTGGACGAGGCAATGGCGACCAACTCATAGTGATGCCCGCTGCCCGGGGCCGGATGCGGCGGCAGGACGAGCTGCCCGGTGCTGCCCCGCTTGCGCCCGGCCATCCGCGCGGCGGCCACCTCCGACGGCGTGGCGTGCGGCCGCAGCTCGACGCGCGCCGGGGGGGGGCTGGGCGGGAGGGGCCGGGGGGCCGGGGAGGGGAGGGGAGCCGGCTTGCTATTGCTCGGCGCCGGCGGGGCGGCCGCCGGCGCGCCATTGGGGGCCGCCGGGGCCCCGGCGGCCCCCAGACGCCGCCCTTTGAGATGGGTGACCACCCGCACCCGGGCCAGTGTCTTGACTTTCTGGATCAACGCTTTGCACGAGCGCTCCCAGGTCGCCTCGTCCAGGTGGGACGGTTTCTCGATGACGTCCAGGGCGCCGGCCGCCAGCATGCGTAAGCTGATGTCGACGTCTTTCCGCGCCAGCGACGTGGTCACGACCAGGATCGGCGTCGGATGATAGGCCATCAGCTGTTCGACGGTGGCGAACCCATCCAGGCGCGGCATCCAGACGTCCATGGTCACGACGTCCGGTTTGACCTTCGGGACCAGCTCCAGCGCTTCCACGCCGTCGCGGGCCGCGCCGACGACCTGGATCTCAGGGTCCCCCTCCAGGATAGCCGTCAGCAGCCCGCTGGCAAGCTGGGAGTCGTCGACGATCAGGACACGAATGGGGCCGCTCATCCTTAGTTACGATCGGTTTCCAGCCCGCGCAAGCGGAAGACCAACCGCACCCGGTAGGGGAGATCGAGCAGATCGAATTCCTTGACCAGGTAATCATCGGCCCCCGCCCGGAAGCCGGCCAGCTTCTCCTTGATGTTCCCGCGGGAGCTGAGCATCACGATCGGCAGCGATTGGGTCGTGGGATCTTCCCGTAGGCGGCGGCAGACCTCGAAGCCGTCGATGCCCGGCATGTAGACATCGAGAATCATCAAGTCGGGCAGGTCCTGGTGGACTTTTTCCAGCGCCTCCTCCCCGCTATGGGCGACCGCGACATCATAGTTGCTGGCTTCTAGCTTGGCTTTAACCGCCTCCGCCACCAACGCGCTGTCGTCGACAACAAGTATCCTGCGTTTTTCCATAACGGTGGTCCTCACGACTAATGAATAAGCAGATCGATGGTTTCGAGCAGGTGGCCCTGGTCAAACTGACCCTTGGTGATATAGGCCTGCGCGCCCACTTCGACGCCGCGTTGTTTGTAAGCCTCGCTGGCCAGCGAGGAGACGATAATCACCGGCAGCATCCGTAACATGTCGTGCCCGTGGGTTTTTACCCGTTGCGTCAGCTCCAGGCCATCCATGCGGGGCATTTCGATGTCGGCAATCATCAGATCGTAATGGTGGTCGCCGGCCTGCGCATATTGCTCCAGCTTCGCCAGCGCCTCCAGGCCGTCCATGGCGATCTCGACCTCGAAGCCGGCATTTTCCAGGATGCTCTTTTCCAGCTCCCGGGTGGTGATCGAGTCGTCGACCACCAGGATCCGCGTTTTCTGGCCCGGCTGCATCGCCCGCCAGGCCCGGCTCATCTGGCCGCGGTTCGTCCGGTTGCGCGATTCGGCCAGCAGATGGGCCACATCCAGGATGATGACGACCCGGCCATCCCCCAGGATCGTCGCCCCGATGGCGGTGTCGACTTTTTCGAGCAAGGGCCCGAGGTTTTTGACGACGACGTCGAGTTCGTCGATCAGCTCGTCCACCAGGAAGCAGGTCTGGCGCTCCCCGCTGCCGACAATCACGCCGGGTAGCTTGTTCTCCAGGCGGATGCCGCGCCCCAGGTCCGGGGGGCGGAAATTGACGCTGAAGTCTTCTTCGAGCTCGTCGAACTCGTCGCCGCCGGCGCCGTTCCCCGGGGCGTACTGGGGTTTGGCGAGCAGGTGCTGGAGCCCGGCCTCCTTGAGCCAGTTGCCGCCTTCGACGCGCCCGAGCTCCAGCAGCTCTTCCAGGCGCACCAGGGGCATGGTCCGGCCGCGCAGGCGGACGACTTCATGGTTCTCGATCATGAAGATATCGTCGACGCCGATATAGTCCATGCCGCCTTCGATCGTATGGCTCGGCATGACAAAGATCTGCTCGCCGACGCGGACCAGTAACGCCTGCATCGTCGCCAGGGTCAGGGGCAGGCGCATGGTGACCGTCGTGCCGACGCCGAGCCGCGAGTCGACGCTGACGGAGCCGTTCCAGCGCTCGACGGTGCTTTTCACGACGTCCATGCCCACGCCGCGGCCCATGACGTCGGTGATGATGCTGGCGGTGCTGAAGCCGGGATAATAGATCAGGCTGAGCGCCTCTTCGTCGGTCAGCTTCTCGGCCTCGACGCGCGTGATAATGTTTTTCTGGACGGCCGTGCGGCGCAGCTTATCCGGGTCCATGCCCGCGCCGTCGTCGCTCACCGAGATCACCACCTGGGTCCCCTGGGGGAAGGCCTGCACGATAATCGTCCCCTGGGCCGGCTTGCCGGCCGCCAGGCGGACCTGGGGCGACTCGATCCCATGGTGCAGGGCGTTGCCCAGCAGGTGGATCATCGGGCCGCTCAGGTGCTCCAGGATCTGCTTGTCGAGCTCGGTCTCTCCGCCCCGCGTGATCAGCTCCACTTCTTTCCCGGTCTGGCGCCGGAAATTGCGGATGGCGAGCGGGAAAGTCTGGAAGGCGGTATCGATCGGCAGCATGCGCACGCTCAGCACGGTGCTTTCCAGCTCGTCGGCGATCGTATTCAGCCGGGTGGTGTATTCCTGGAATTCGCGCAGGATGCGGGCGGTCATCTCGTCGACTTCGGCGTCATACTTGCGCAGCTGATCCAGCGCGGCTTCCATATCGCCCTGGCTGATCGCCCCCCACGATCGCTCCACTTTGTCGACCAGCCCGGCCAGGTGGCGGCCCCGGTTGCGCTCCAGTTCCAGCAAGCTGCGCAGCCGATCGTCGATCGTCTGATGCTGCATCTTGGTGATAATCATCTCGCCGCTGAGGTTCATCAGCGTGTCCAGCTTGCGCACCGGGACGGTCACGTTGTCGTCGTTGCGCTGCATGGCGCTCAGGTCCGGCCGTTGGCCATGCGCCGCCTCGGAGGGGCGCGCCAATTCGGTGACCGACGAGACTTCGTACTGGGGCCCTCTTTCCAGGGTGGGCAGCGGGCCCGGCACGGGGATGATCGCGCCCGGCGCCGGCGCCGGGCTGGTGCCGGTGGCCCCATTCGTGGCGGGCTCGGGCGCGATCCCGGCCTCCTCGGCCGTCAGCGCGCCATCGGCAATCGCCTTTAACCGTTGCACAATCGTGTCGGGCTTCAGCTCGTTCAGCACTTCCGTCGCCTGGGGATCGCCCGGGCGGGCGGCCAGTTGGGTGAGCGCCGTAATGACCTCGATGGTCTCGAACATCAGATCGCTGATGTCGCTATTGAGCCGCAGCTGGCCCTCGCGCATCACGCCGAGGACCGATTCCATCTCATGGGTGACACGTGCAATTTCGCCGAAGCCCATCATCCGGGCCGCGCCTTTGATGGTATGGGCCGAGCGGAAGATCTCTTTCAAAAGCGCGGCGTTCGTCGGGTCTTCTTCGAGCGTGATCATATCTTTCGAGAGTTTCATCAAGTGGCTATCCACTTCCTCTCGAAACCTTCCGAACAGCGCCGATCGTGTGTCGTCCATGGCAGTTGCTTTCAACGTTGGCGGTAATGCCCGGCCAGGGCCACCCCATCTAATAGCAGTAACAGGGATGCCGCGCCCGGCGCCGGCGCCGCCGGCATCCCCACGGCCGGTGCTGGTTGGACGTCGGGCGGCGGGGCCGGGCCGGCGTCCGCGCCGGTGAGTGATAAGGCTGCCCAGACCGTCGTCGGCGGCAGCTGGGTGACGACCCACTGCGGGAACGGCATGACCCGGCTCAACGGATAGGTCATGATCTCAATTACCTCGTCGACCACAAAACCCACATAGAGTGGGGTGTCCGCGGCGTCGGGGGGTCCGGCATCCGGGGCGGCGTTGACTTTGATCCCCAGGATGCGCACGGAGCCCTGATAGACCCGCCAACGCTCACTATTGTCCGCCAGGCCCAGGCTTTGCCGGAGGTGCAACAGCGGAATCCAGGTCTCCTCATACGCCAGTTCCCAACCCTGCGCGCCTTTGCGCACCCGCCGGGGGGCGTCGTGCTGATCTAGACGTACTATACTATGGACCTGGCTTACTAGCAAGCCATAGCGTTGCTGGCTGCCGTCCGCCGGGTTGATCAGCGCGACGAGCAAGACTTCGATCGATCGCTCGGCGCTCCGCCCGTGGCGGCCCTCCGCACTGATAGGGCGCGGAAGCTGGGTGACTCCCCTGCTGGCCATTAGGCTGGGCTTTCTACAGACGCCAGGCGCCGGGGGGCGGCGAGGGCGCCGCCCGGGCCGGCCGGGCCATCCCCGCTCGCATCGTCGCCGACATAGAAGCCGTCGGATACCGTGCGCAGCTCCTGGGCGATATCGCTGAGCTCGTTGGCGGCGCGGGAGGCCTGGGTGCTGCTGGAGGCCGCCTGGCGGGTGACTTGCGCGACCTCGCG
>Ga0070730_10005408_pt1 | contig 11034 bp, 11 predicted proteins | sample Coa_R1_3_FD_66447 | JGI IMG/M metagenome (GOLD analysis project Ga0070730, IMG submission 66447) | Surface soil microbial communities from Centralia Pennsylvania, which are recovering from an underground coalmine fire - Coalmine... | ecosystem: Environmental > Terrestrial > Soil > Unclassified ... | reverse complement strand
AGCCCCCTCGCCGCGCGCGTCATTGCGGATTCCTCCCGCAACCCCCTATGCTCACCCCAACCACAAGAGAGTCCGCATGAGAGGTCTACCGTTCGCCATGGTCAGCGGCCCCCTGTTCGCCCAGGTGGTGCGCGAGGCCAACGCCGATCCACGGCGGACCTCTGTGTGCAATTGCTGCGGTGCCCACATGCCGATACAGCCTGACCGAGCCGAGCAGACCGTTCGCTGCCCCACCTGCTCCCGCTGGCAACGCGTCGCAACAAGCGAGGAAACCCCCTGGCGCCTTTCTGCCGCCTCGGCCGAGGCCCTCCGCCGCACCCGCCGCTGGCTCCGGCACCTCTGATCCTTCGAACCCGCCCTGCACACCACGGCCCGTTTCCCGAGGCTGATCCCAAAGGCTGATCAATGTCCCTTGCCAACGACCCCAGCACAGCGATCCGCGACGCCACGCAGCGCATCGAACCCGGCCTGATCGAGATCCGCCGCGACATCCACGCCCACCCCGAGCTCGCCTTCGAGGAAATCCGCACCGCCGGCGTCGTCGCGCGCGAGCTCGAGCGCCTCGGCATCGAGCACCAGACCGGCATCGCCAGGACCGGCGTCGTCGGCCTGATCAAGGGCGGCCGTCCCGGCCCCGTGCTCGCGATCCGCGCCGACATGGACGCGCTGCCGATCGAGGAGAAGACCGGCCTCCCCTTCGCCAGCACCAATGAAGGCCTGATGCACGCCTGCGGCCACGACATCCACACCACCACGCTGCTCGGCGTCGCCGCGGTGCTGAAAGACCTGGCGCCGCAGCTTGCGGGCACGGTGAAGCTCGTCTTCCAGCCCGCCGAAGAGGCGATCGGCGGCATGAAAGAGATGATTGCAGCCGGCGTCATGGACAATCCGAAGATCGACATGGCGCTGTCGCTGCACAACGGCCCGGAGCTGCCCGTCGGCACCTTCGGATTCGTACGCGGCCACGCCCTCGCGGCAGCCGACGGCTTCAGCATCACCGTGCGCGGCAAGTCCGGTCATGCCGCGCATCCGCACTTCGCCATCGACCCTATCGTCGCCGCGGCCACGCTGGTCACCCAGTTGCAGACCGTCGTTTCCCGTGAGGTCCGCCCGATCCACCCGGCCGTGGTCACCGTCGGCATGATCCATGGCGGCACCGCCCGCAACATCATCCCCGACAGCTGCACCATCACCGGCACGGTCCGCACGCTGCACCCCGAGGCCCGTGACACTGCCGAGGCCGCCATCAAGCGCCTCGCCGCCGGCATGCTGGCCAGCATGCGCGTCACCTGCGACGTCGAGTACCAGCGCGGCGTCCCCTCGCTGCGCAACGACGATCGCGTCGTCGATCCCACCATTGCGGCGGTGCGCCACCAGCTGGGCGATGTGATCAGCGAATTCTCCCCGAGCCTCGGCGGCGAGGACTTCGCACTGATGGCCGAACTGGTGCCCGCGTTCCAGTTGCGCGTTGGTTCCGGTGCCCCCGGCCGCACCGACCGCCTGCACAACTCCGGCTACCAGCCGGACGAACGCTGCATCGGCCTCGGCGTCCAGGCCCTCTCCCGCGCCACTCTGGAGCTGCTGGCCTAGCCGGGTGCGCATCTGCATCTACGGCGCGGGTTCCGTCGGCGGCTACCTCGCGGCCTCCCTCGCCCAGGGCGGCGCCGACGTGTCCGTGGTCGCACGCGGCCCGCATCTGGCCGCCATCCAGGCCAACGGCCTGACCGTCGAGACGCCCGAGGGCTCCATCACCGCCCGCCTCGCCGCCACTGCCGACCCTGCCGACCTCGGCCTGCAGGACGCGGTCATTGTCACGGTGAAGTCGCCTGCCCTCCCCGCCGTCGCGGCCTCGATCACCCCGCTGCTCGGCCCCGACACCCCGGTCGCCTTTGTGATGAACGGCATCCCCTGGTGGTATTTCCATCCGTACGAGGACCGCCGCATCCCGCGTCTCGACCCCGGCGATGCCCTCTGGAACACCATCGGCCCCCACCGCGCCATCGGCGGCGTCTTTTGGCCCGCCTGCTCCGTGCCCGCTCCCGGCATCGTGCGCCTGCTCAGCGGCGCCGGCCGCGGCACCACATTCGGCGAGCCCGACGGCAGTATCTCCCCTCGTATAGACGCGATCGCCGCCGCCTTCCGCGCCGCCAGCCTGCCCGTCACGATCGCCCCCAACATCCGCGAGCTGATCTGGCAGAAGCTCGCCTTCAACCTCAGCGCCGGCCCCATGTGCATCCTGACTCAATCGCCGGTTCGCGCCACCCACGAGGAATCCGCACTGATCGACTGCTCGCGCCGCCTGGTCGCCGAGGCCGAGGCGATCTCAGCGGCGATGGGCTACGCGCTGAACATCGACATCGACCGCGTCGTCGCCACCAACACGCAGCTTGCGCACCGCCCCAGCATCCTCCAGGACCTGGAAGCCGGCCGGCCGATGGAGATCGACGCGCTCTACGGCGTGCCTCTCGAGCTGGCGCGCCTGCACGGCATTGCCACCCCCACGCTCGATCTGCTGGTCGCGATGATCAAGGAGAAGGCCCGCGCCGCCGGCCTCTACAACCGCTGACCCGCGTCCGTCAGAACGCCATCCACGCGAATATATACAGCGTGTTGTTGTCGCTCGCGTTGCGGCCAAACCCGTCATAGTTTTTGTTGCCGCCGTTGAACTCGGTATAGGCGGTATACTGTATGCCCAGTTTCAGGTTGGCCCACGGCGACATCCAGGAGTCTGGTTTCCCGAACGGCACCCAGTCAGCCTCAATGATGAACGCATTGCTGTTCGGGCTGCCGTTTGCGCTGTTCGTCAGATCGGAGCCAGTCGTGTAGAGGACCGGATTTGCCGGTCCCCACGTATTCATCCAGCCCAGCGTGACACCATAGGTATTTTGATACCAATAGGATACGTTCATGCGTATCTGGTTCAGACTGGATGTCGACCCGAACGTTGTGCCGTTGGCATTGTTGAACGCATTCGTCGTGCCCTCGAGGTTCTGGTCCTCGTGGGTGTAGATGCCCTGCACGGTCACGATATGCGTGCCGTCTCCCAGGAATTGGTAGCCGGCGTCAACGGCAAAGTCGCGGTAGTGATCCCGGCCCATCGATCCATCCGTCTCGAACACGCCGGATACCGGATTGACATTGGACTGCATGTAGAGCGCGCCGACATGGAAGGCCTGTGCATTCCAGTCCCATTCATACGCAAGCCGGACATACGGCATCACCCCTTGCGAACTGCCGACCCCGAAATCATTCCCCAGTCGTGCGAGCCACCATGTGCCCAGCGTCGTGTAGATCCCGCCTTCAAGATACAGGCTGTGATTGTACCAGGCATAGACGGTGTAGCCGATGGAATTGTTGTTGAAGCCACTCGCCAGGATTGGCGAGGCTGCCGGCGTTGGCGCGAGGCCCGATGCCACATACGGAAATCCCCAGGCGAACGTCGAATTGTACGGATCCTGGACCGTGGGATTATTGTTTATCGTCGTGCCCACACGCAGTTCGTTGCCGAACACGTCGAACGTCGTCGTATAGGGGCGAAGATCGGTGTTATCGAGATGCGATGCATTAGGGATGTTGGAGTAGGTGAACTGTACGAAGCCGCCCGAATGTTCCCCGATACCCCCGGCGAGGAACGCACTGACCTGATCCAGCGCGAAGTTACTGTTTGCCGCATAGTGATGCGCGATCTGATCCGCCGGCACTCCCGCGCTGGTGTTGTTGAATGATGTCAGCACCATGCCCGACAGCGGAACATACGATGCCCAGCCTTCACCACCTCGTTGGGTATAGCCGCCGATCTTGAAAGCGCGGCCAAGCGGCGTGAGCTGCGGACCAAACCCGCCGATATGACACGCTGTGCACGGCTGGCCGGTCTGCGCCGCGAAGTCTGGCAACGCCTGCGCCGGCCGGCCGACGACCAGCACCGCCACTGCCGCCAGGACCAGGCCTGCGAGCCTCCATCGTATATGCACGGCGCGATTCCCCCTCTGCCAGCTCTAACTTTTTCGGCTGAGCATAGTCTGTCTTTGATCCAGGTCAAAGAAATACGTAAATTTCTTGCGGAAAGGTTAACCGGCGGCTTGGGGAATTACTTGAGCGTCGCCAGATAGGCGATAAGGTCGGCACGCTTTGTGTCGTCCTTCAACCCGCCATAGGTCATTGTCGTGCCCGGGATCACCGTCCGCGGCGACGCGAGATATTTGTCGAGCGTGGCCTGGTCCCATGTCAGATGCGCATTCTGATTGGCCGGCGAGTAATGAAAGCCGGCCACCGACCCGGTCGGTCGCCCGACGACACCGAACAGGCTGGGGCCAACCATGTTCTTCCCTGCCTGCGCGGAATGGCAGATCGAGCAGTAGGAGTTGAACACCGACTTGCCCGCGGCAGGATCCGCTGCCTGCGCGACTGGACCTCCACTGGCAAAGGCAAATCCAATCGCCAGTGTAATCCGCCGCAGCGCCGCACCATCTACCATGGCTGCTTCTCCTTCCGATTGAGTCAGCATAACATCTGTGTATTCATAGCAAAACAGCTTGTGCAGTTTGCGGGAGCAAATGCCATGAAGTCAGTAACCGTCATACCGGCCATCGCGCTCGTTGCTGCCACCATCCTGTGCGCCGCCGCTGGAACGTCGTCAGCGCAACCGGCGCCTCATGCGGGTGACATTCCTCAGTCGCTTCGCCTGGAACACCAGGACACATTGCAACAACTCACAGCGCTCTCCCGCCGCCACGGTCCTGTCGGCGACGAAGCACGCAAGGCGCTCGAACTGTTCAAGAAGCATATACAGAGAGAGGAAGCCTACATCCTGCCACCGCTCACGCTGCTGCCGCTGCTCGCCGACGGGAAAACCTCGCCTGACATGAAATGGGCAATCCCGATGGCCGATCGCGTGAAGACGGAGCGTGACGAGATATTCCAGGAACACACCCGGATCACCGACGCCATGAACGCGCTCGCCGCGGCCGCCCAGAAAGCGCATGACGCGGCGGCACTCGACTTTGCCCGCGCCGCGGTGGCGGATTCGCTGAACGACATCGAACTGATCGAACCGATGACGATCGTCATCGGCGATTACCTCAAGGCGAAGCTGCCCGCGAACCCGTAACGCTATCTGCCTTGCAGCACCTCCATGAACGGCGGAAACGTCAGCAGGAACCCCACGGCGAGCAACACAAACGCCACAACATTGATCCTTCCCAGGACAACCGTCCTGGCATGCCAGGAACGGTTCAACGCGAACCACGCCGCCACCCTGATCACGATGGCAATTGTGGTCACGCCAGACAGTGTCCCGGTCGGATTATAGAGGTTGAGCAGGCGCCCGATCATGGGAGATGCATCGGCCGAAAAGGCCAGAACGCCCAATGCCGCGCAGCCGATACCAGGCGATATAGGCACCGGTAAATACGGTAAGCCACGCCAGCAGAACCATGCTCACAGGGTAGATCGCCAGCATCGTATATTCGCGGCTGGCCGCCAGCCCCTGACCCCGTGGCGCCGACATGCGGCAGATTTGAGCGAGGGCTCTCGAACGCCAGCATGAACAGGGCTCCCAGACCCACGCCATGCAACACCGTGAACAGATCTCAGGCGGTGATCTCCATGTCGTCCCTCCCTCTGTTCAGCCCGGTTGAGCCGCCACCCCAATCAGCCACGCCCGGGCATCGGCCGCCGACCACCAACTCACCACGAGGTGCGGCGCAAGTGCGGCAATCCGCAGTGCCTGCTCGGCGTCGCTTTCCACGAAATGCGTGCACCCCCAGCGTGTCGCAACGTCGGCCTTGTAGCGCGCCACCAGGTCCGGCGTGTGCTCCACATGCTCGGGCCGACACTCCAGTGGCAGCGCCCCAAACCCCCAGCGCGCCAGCCACGCCTGCGTCCGCTCCCGATCCATCTCGGGACGCCCCGTGATCACGACCGCGCGCTCCGACGCGAAGAACGGCAGGCTGGCCAACGGTTCCAGCGCGTGCCGGCGCTCGACCGCATCAGCGATGGACGCCAGATACACCGCGTCCGGCACGTCCGGCAGGAACACCCCATCGAGATCCAGCCCATAGAACGGCAGTTCCGCCACGCGATCCGGTCCTGCCCCGGTGGCACGCAGCGCGCGACCGGCTGGCGTCGCCTCGCCCCGCTCCCAGGGGAAACGCCATAGCGACCGCATGGCGTGTGATAGATCCGGTATATACGTGGTCACCTCGGGATCGTGCACCACCGCCAGCGTCAGGCACTCCCGCCCCTCGCCCAGCAGCGCCTCGCGCACCGCGGCCATCGTGCGGCCGGTGCTGCATCCGTCGTCCACCAGCAGGACGCGCCCAGCAGCCGGCGGAGCGCCGATCCATTGCGTCGTACCAGCCGCGCGTTCAAAGCCCACCATCGCCAGCGGCAGCGCCATGATCCCGGCAGCCATCGTCGCGGGCACCACGCCGCCGCGCGTGATACCCACCACGGCCTCGGGCTGCCACTGCATCGCGCGATCCAGCAGCGCGGCAATCAGCCGTTCCGTCTGATCGTAGCCGAGGAACACCGGCTTAAGGCCGGTATCCAGGCCTTTCCATTCTCGTTGCGATATCAAGTCATTAACTTTCTTGCGACTTGTCAATTTGCTGGCGATGGGTTAACGTCCTGACCGTTACCGAGAACAACCTTTGGGCGCGTCCCGCCAGACGCGCCCGTTTCTTTTTGTAGGCTTCGCTCTGCCCACAACGGCCAATCCAGCGGCATCGCGGTCTGGCCCAGCACCCATCCTTCCCATTGCCTGATCCACCCGTCTTCGGGCGCTGTATCCGGCCGGTTGCCGGCGAGCACATTCAGCACGCATAGCACACCCAGCGTGCAATCGAATCGGTCCTCACCCGCCGGGTCGGCGCCATACCCGTCGGCCATTGCCGCCCGGCAGTCTGTATCAGGCGCGGCGCGTAGTCCCGCCATCGCGGTGGACAGACCAGCGGCCACTGCCGCGCGATCAGCCTGGCGCCGCTTGCTGCCCTTCAGCACAATTCCCAGATGCCGCATCGCCTCCGCCGGATAGGTCTCTGCCAGTGCCACCTTCCCAGGCGCCAGCAGGCTTCGATAAGGACCGTCAAACGGCCACAACCGGAGAACGTCGCCCCCGGTAAGGGCCGGAAGTATCATGTGCTGCCATGCTGCGATCGCGGCCTTTCCCGACTGGTTTGCGCCGAGGGTCCAGAACAGCGGCGCCCCGGCCGGACGCTGCGCGGTCGCGCGATCGCAGGCACGCGATAGATCCGCCGAACCACCCAGACCTAGCGCCAGTGCATGCGCCGCCCGCGTCATCCCCCTGATGCCGCGCGCGGGATAGAAGGGGCGGTCCGGTGTCAGTTCGGCGAGCGTCGCGCAGACCTGAAAGAACGCCGGCCGGGTCGCCAGGCTGGCCAGGAAATGCGGGAAGCCGCGCTCCGGCAGACTCGCTGCATAGGCGCGAGGCAGCCCCAGTGGCAGATCGACCCCGAGCGCGACGGCGCCACCGGCCGCCATTCCGCGAAGCCGCGCCAGGAATGTGGTCACATCTCCCACCGGGACCGGTGCCGCAAGCTGCCAGCTTGTCCTCTCGCGCCGGGCAATCGCCACCCAGCGCTTGCGCGGATCGATGCTCCAATCCGCGTGCGCGACGATCCTTGGCTCAGAGCGGCTTGTGCGCACGCTCCAGCAACCGGGACAGCAGCCCGCGCTTTTTCGCCGGCTTGGCAGCTTCCGCTACCGCCTTCTGTTTGGCGCGCTCTTCGGCCTGCTGCTGCCGCTCCTTCGCCGCGAGCCACTTCTCCAGGCTCATGCCCGCCTTCGCAGCGCGCTTCGCTTCATAGGCCCGCTGGCCTTCGGTCAATGTCCGTTGGGTCTTCAAGGTAATCCCCCGCTCGCGCCGCTTTTCGCAGGCGTGCGGCGATGGTTCAAGGGCCTGTGATTGTTCCGGCACACCATGGTAGGCAAGCTCGGTGCTTCACATTGTGAGCGAGTCCGCAATGCAACATCGATTCCGCCCCTATCTACTATCCGCAGCTGTCGCACTGATCGCCGGCTGCGGCACCGCGGCGGCACAGCAGCCGACGCAGGCTCAGGCCGACGCAATCCGCCAGTCCTGCCGCGCCGACTACCAATCGCACTGCGCCAGCGTGCCAACCGGAGGCTCGGCCGCTCTGCAGTGCCTGCGGAGCAACCTTGCGAGCCTGTCGCCGGGCTGCCAGAGCGCGGTGACCGCCGCGGGCGGTTCGACCGCTGCCGCTCCGTCGACAGTAGCGCCGCAGACCACCACAAGGCCCGCCCCGCCGCCACCACCGATGCCCATGCGCGAGCAGGCCATGATGATGCGCCAGTCATGCGGCGCTGACTTCCGCACCTGGTGTCAGGGTGTGGGATTTGGTGGTGGCGGGGCGCTGGCCTGCCTTGCCGATCACCGCGAGAGCCTGTCAGAGCCGTGCCGCGAGGCGCTGGGTCATATGCAAGGACGATAAAGGCAGCCTATTCGGCTGCCTCGCGCTGCCGCTCCACCACGACCTTTGGCAGCTCATCCGCCGTCAATGTCTCATGCGCCAGCAATGACGCCGCGCCCTCATCGAGCGCGGGCCGATTGAGCTGCAGGATGGCGACTGCCCGCGCCCGCGCCGCCTCAAGATGTGCGCGCACCGCCAAGTCGATCTCGTGCGCCGTCTCATCCGAGAACCTCCGCTGCTGCCAGAAATTGCCAGGCTGGTTGAGGAACTGCCCCTGCTCGGTATCCCACGCCACCGGCCCCAGCTTCTCGTCCATGCCGAACCGCAGCACCATGCCGCGGGCAATGTCGGTTGCCTTGGCGATATCGTCCGATGCGCCGGTGGACACGTCTACATTGATCAGCATTTCCGCCGCGCGGCCGCCGAACAGGACGGTCATCTTGTCCTCCAGCTCCTGCTTGCTCATCAGGAACCGGTCCTCGGTCGGGTGCTGCAGCGTATAGCCAAGCGCGCCGATGCCGCGCGGGATGATCGAGACCTTCTGCACCGGATCGCTGCCCGGGATCGCCAGCGCCACCAGCGCGTGCCCCATCTCGTGGTAGGCAACAGTACGCCGCTCACGTGGGATCAGGATGCGCGATTTCTTCTCGAGCCCCGCGATGATCCGCTCCACAGCGCCGCCGAAATCGGCCTCGACGATCACCGCGGCGCCACGCCGGGTTGCCAGCACCGCCGCCTCGTTGGCCAGGTTCGCCAGATCAGCGCCGGTGAAGCCCGGCGTCATCGCCGCGATCTCCTCGAGCCTCACGTCCGGCGATACCTTCAGGTTCGTCAGGTGAATGCGCAGGATCTCGATGCGCCCCTTTTTGTCAGGCCGATCGACCAGCACCTGGCGGTCGAAGCGTCCGGCCCGCAGCAGCGCCGGGTCCAGGATCTCCGGACGGTTGGTCGCCGCGAGGATGACGATGGCAACCGAGCGGTCGAACCCATCCATTTCGGCAAGCAGCTGGTTGAGCGTCTGCTCTTTCTCGTCCTGGCCCTGCATCGGATTGACGCCGCGCGCGCGGCCCAGCGCGTCCAGTTCGTCAATGAAGATGATGCAGGGCGACGATTGCCGCGCCTGCTCGAACAGGTCGCGCACGCGGGCGGCTCCGACGCCCACGAACATCTCGACGAACTCGGCGCCGTTGGTCGAGTAGAACGGCACGCCCGCCTCGCCCGCCACGGCGCGCGCCAACAGGGTCTTGCCGGTGCCGGGTGGTCCCACCAGCAGGATGCCGCGCGGGCTGTGCGCGCCCAGCCGGGTGAACTCCTCCGGCCGCTTCAGGAAATCGATGATCTCGTGCAGTTCCTCCTTCGCTTCGTCCACGCCGGCGACGTCGGCGAAGGTCACCTTCACGTCGGTCTCCGCCACCAGCTTGGCGCGGGACCGGCCCACCGACAGCAGGCCACCGCCGAAGCCACCCATGCCGCCTCGCCCGCCACCACCCATCATCGCGCGCGAGGCGAACATCCAGATGCCGACGAATAGCAGCGGCGGCAGGATCCAGGACAGCAGCGTTCCCAAAGCTCCGCTATCCGTGGTGCTCGCACTGTACTGCACGTGATGCTGGGCGAGCTGCGCGGCCAGGTCGGGCGGCACCTGGACGGTGGTGAACTCGGTCCGGCCATCCGGCATCTTCTCGGTCAGCGATCCGCGTATCGTGTTGCCGGAGACCGTGACCTCCTTGACCTTATTGGCTGTCAGGTAGTCCTGGAACTGGCTGTAGGGGATCACGTCTGATCCGCCCCCATTGCCACCGCCATTGGAGAACAGCCCGAGCGCGGCAATCACGATCAGCCCCGCGACAATCAGCCAGATCGAGGAGGACAGGTTCTGCTTCGGGGCAGGCACGCGCGCGTTCTCCCGCTAGACAAAAGCTGAACATGGGCCGGCCCACGACGCCCGGCAACCAGCCGCGCGGCCCGTGCGGGTCGGGCGACAACCAATTCTTCACAAGTTCAGTGTATTGGTTCTGTTCGCGCAACTGCGCGATTTCGCCAGGCCGCGGGACAAAACGGCCGATCCCCTGGTGCACCCGGAGCCTGGAGATCGGCCGTGGCAACAATCATCCAACTTGGCAACTCCGCGAACACGGCAACGCTCAGCAATGTCGACACGCTGACGTCTGGCACCGGCGCTGACACCATCCTGTTCACCGGCGCCCTCACCAACGCCTCGATCGATCTCGGCACCGGCAGCGACACACTCACCTTCGGCGCCTTCACCAACTCCGCAACCGTCGCCAACACCGAGACCATCACCGGCGGCACCGGCGCCGACACCGTCACCCTCGGCTCCGCCCTCACCACCGCCATGGCCGTCGATCTCGGCACCGGCGCCAACAAGCTCAGCCTCGCCAACGGCGCCAACACCGGCACTGTGTCCAATGTTCAGACGCTGGTAGGCGGCACCGGCAACGATGCCATCACGCTCGGCACCGCCGTCTCCAACGCCTCCCTCGATCTCGGCACCGGCAGCGACACTCTCACCCTCGCCAACGGTGCCAACACGGCCTCCGTCAGCAACGTCGAGACCATCACC
>Ga0070730_10005407_pt1 | contig 11037 bp, 10 predicted proteins | sample Coa_R1_3_FD_66447 | JGI IMG/M metagenome (GOLD analysis project Ga0070730, IMG submission 66447) | Surface soil microbial communities from Centralia Pennsylvania, which are recovering from an underground coalmine fire - Coalmine... | ecosystem: Environmental > Terrestrial > Soil > Unclassified ... | reverse complement strand
AACATGGTGAGCGTGCTGAATATCGACGGCACGAACGTGACCATTGCACCGCGGCCGGTCACCACCGGAATGGCGCCTTACACGATGGACATCAACGCGGCGGGGACGCTGGCGGCGGTATCCAACATGGGGCGCGGCGACGGCGACGAGGACTCCGTTAGCCTGATCGACCTCACGACCATCCCGTTCCACACCGTGGCGACAGTCGGGGTGCTGACGGGACCGGAGCCGATGAAGTTCTCGCCGGATGGGAAGTATCTGGCGGTGGGCTCCGAGTACGGCTCGACGAAGCCGCCCAGCCACTGGTTCCACCATGATCACGCGCTGCTGACGATGTACGCCGTCGAGGGTACTACCTTGCGGAAGATCGACTCGACCCCGGTGGGCGGCTGGAGCGAGGCGATCGCGTTCTCCCGCGACGGCCGCACTGTGCTGGTGCAGAGCATGCAGAACCGCGAGATCAACGTGTTCCGCTGGGATGGCCGCAAACTGCACCAGGGCAAGTCGTTACCGATCAAAGACGCGGGGCCAGAGTCTTTCGCGACAGCCTGGCCGTAGCCGCGGCGGGTGTTATACGCAGATGGCGGGTTGCGTATAATGGTAGATGGGTGCGTCGGGGGCCCCCGGGAATTGGACAACGTGCTCCTACGCACTCCGCCGCAACGCCAGGCCAAACTGGATCCATGACACGCCGTGGAAGATCAGCTCCACCGCGATCAAGGTCCCGACGACCCACAGGCCTGACCAGGGCAGCATCAGGTACAGCATGACGCCGACGATCAGACTGATGATACCGCCCAGGATAAGCAGTCCCCAGCCGGCCATATGACGATGCTGGATGCCGATAACGACACGCAGCACACCGCCGATGATCAGTGCCGCCGAGACCAGGATGGTGATGATCAGCGAGCCCTGCAGCGGTTCCTCCATCAGCAGGAAGCCGCCGACGATGTAAAGAACACCGACAAGTAGATGAAGGAAGAAGCTCCCCCACTCGCGGTCCATGAAGGCGTGTACTGCCTGGAACACGCCAGCCACCAACAGCAGTGCACCGATGAAGATGACGCCGGCGATGGTGAAGGCGATCACGTCGAACCACGCGATGATGCCGAGGGCAAGCTGGGCGATGCCCAGCGCCACGAACCAGCCCCAGCGTGTGCCGGGTTGCTGGACTTTACCGGCGGTAAGGTCACTCATGGGCGGAACGTTAACGATTCGGGGGACACCCTGGCAACCTCAAAGCCGTGAAGCTTGTTTCTGGCGGGCCGGAAGGGTATGCGTCCGGCGCCCGGCAACCGGGTGAGAGGTCGTGCAGGGACACCGCATGAACGAGGCAGGTTGGGTTTGGCTGCGGCCGGCGGCCCGATGGTGACGGCCGCCGCCGCGGCCGGCGCTTTGCGACGTCCGGCACCGGCCATAGGCACTCTGCTTGCCGTCCTGGGCGTCGTCTATGGCGACATCGGCACCAGCCCGCTCTACGCCTTCAAGGCCAGCCTCCAGCTCTTCGGCCGGATGCCCGGTCCGGTGGAGGTGATGGGTATCCTGTCCCTGATCTTCTGGTCCCTCGTGCTGATCGTCACGGTCAAATACGTGATGTTGATCATGCATGCCGATAACCGTGGCGAGGGCGGCATCCTGGCGCTGATGGCGCTGGCGCAACGTGTTTCCGTCGGCACCGGCATCCGCAATGTTCTGACCTTGGTGGGGATTGCGGGGGCCTGTCTGTTCTTCGGCGATGGCGTGATCACGCCGGCCATCTCGGTGCTGTCGGCAGTGGAAGGCATTGAGGTTTCGGCACCGGAATTGCAGCACCTTGTACTGCCGATCAGCGTGGTGATCATCGTCGTGCTGTTTGCGGTGCAATGGCGCGGCACGAAAAGTGTCGGCCGGATATTCGGGCCAGTCATGGCGCTATGGTTCCTGATCATTGGAGCCCTCGGCGCCGTGCAGATCGCGCAGCACCCCTACGTGCTGCTGTCGATTTCCCCGAGCTACGCCGTCATGCTGTGCGTCAAATACAAGGCTCTCGCGTTCGTTGTGCTTGGCGCTGTCGTGCTGTGCGTCACCGGAGCCGAGGCGCTGTATGCTGATATGGGTCATTTCGGCGCGCATCCGATCCGGCTGACCTGGACGTTCTTCGTGCTGCCGTGCCTGGTTCTGAACTATTTCGGGCAGGGTGCTTTGGTGATCGGCGATCCCGCGGCTGTCGCCAACCCGTTCTTTCTGGTTGGGCCGCACTGGCTGGGACTGCCGCTGGTGATGCTGGCGACACTCGCCACGGTCATAGCGAGCCAGGCGGTGATTTCCGGTGCCTACTCTATTGCGCGGCAATGCCTGCAACTGGGTTTCCTGCCGCGCATGACCGTGCGCCACACCTCGACCACCGAGGAGGGGCAGATCTACGTACCGCAGGTCAACACGATGCTGGCTATCGGCGTGCTCATCCTGGTGCTCGCGTTCAAGACCTCGGACAATCTGGCCTCAGCGTATGGCATCGCCGTGACCGGGACGTTCCTGTGCACCTGCGTACTGGCAATGGTGGTGTTCCGGCGACAGTTCCAATGGTCGCGCACTGCTGCGGTTTCGGTATTCGGCACCTTCTTCCTCATCGATTCGGTGTTCTTCTCCGCCAACACGCTGAAGGTGCTGGAGGGCGGCTGGGTGCCGTTGGTGCTCGGCATTGCACTGACTGCACTGATGACGTCGTGGAAGCGTGGACGCGACCTGCTGCTGGCCCGCTGGAAGCAGGACAGTCTGCCGTTGGCCCCATTCCTTGCGCGGCTGCCGCAGTCCCGCACGGTGCGCGTACCGGGCATGGCGGTGTTCCTGACCGGCAATCCCGGTTACGTACCGACCTCATTGTTACACAACCTGAAGCACAACAAGGTCCTGCACGAACGCGTACTGTTTGTAACAGTCGAGAACGTCGACGAACCCGAAGTCGGCAGTGATCGGCGGATGGAGGTGGCCGAGCTGGCGCCGGGGATACACCGCGTGATCCTGCGCTACGGCTTCATGGAGAGCCCGAACATTCCGCGCGCGTTGGAGGAACTGAACTCGGCAGATGTCGCATTCGATCCGATGCAGGCCAGCTATTTTCTCGGCCGCGAAGTGCTGGTTCCCGCGACTGTTCCGAAAATGTCATGGTGGCGTCACTGGTTGTTCCTGGTGCTGGCGCGCAACGCGGTCCCTGCGACGGAGTTCTTTCGCATCCCATCCGACCGGGTAGTTGAGCTCGGCGTCCGGATTGCGATCTGATCCTATAAGGCAACTATCGCAAATGTGACAATTGCGGATGTGTCCGGTTCGTCCTGACGCGATCGTAATGTGGCGGCATGGCTGCCGACAGGCGCGCGGGATCATGGTTCAGGTCCTGCCCTTGGGAGGCGCAGGATGTCGGCCGGCACGACCGGATTGGTGTTGCTCCCCTGGCGGCGCCTTTATCGGTCGGGCCGGCCCTCATTATGCGCCTGAGGCAGGCGAGATCGGCGGGTTGTGTTGCGTGAGTAAACCACTCGTTACGCGACATGAATCCGTCGCTTATGACAGGCTTCGTCGGACGGCTGCACACAACCGTTGCAGCAGTCGCCCCTCGGTTCGGGAAAGGTCTGAACATGATAACCAATGAAGTCAGCGATGGACTTGCTGGCATCCTGCGTACTGCGATCGTCGAGCTTGTCCGGCGCGACGGTCCGGATTTGTCGGCCCGGCAATTGGGCGTTTTTCTGACATGCTATCTGGAGACCGAGGCGCAGACCGTACGTGGTCTGGCTGCCAAGCTTGGCGTCTCCAAACCGGCGATCACGCGCGCGCTTGATCGCCTGTCGGAATTCGACCTGGTTCGCCGCAAGACCGATCCTCTGGATCGCCGCAGCGTACTGGTGCAGCGGACCGCGACCGGCATGGCGTTCCTGCGGGAGCTCCGCACAATTCTTCGCGATGCGGCAACTGCCATGCGTATCACTGCGGAGCCTGCTCCTGCCGCGCGGTCACGTGCCGGCAGCGAGGTGCGTGCGACCCACTGATTGTCGGGTCCCGATGGCGGCGTTATCAGGGGGACCGCCACCGGGGACCTGATCGATGCATGATCCTGCCCGACCGACGCCCTGGAGCGTCGGTATGCAGTCGCTAAACAAGTCCGAACTGTATCGCGAGCTTGCGGCGGCACTGGATGGGCTGCTCACCAATGAGCCGGATTTCGTCGCCAATGCCGCGAATGCGGCGGGGGCGGTGTTCCATGCGCTGCCCGATCTGAACTGGGCGGGGTTCTATTTCCTACACGGCGCCGAGCTGGTGCTGGGGCCATACCAGGGCCGACCGGCCTGTACGAGGATTCCCGTTGGCAAAGGGGTTTGTGGAACGGCGGCAGCGCAGAGGCGCAGCGTGCTGGTGCCGGATGTGGAGGCGTTTCCTGGCCACATAGCGTGCGATGTCGCTTCGCGCTCCGAGCTGGTGGTGCCGCTGTTTGACGGTGAGATCCTGCTGGGAGTGCTGGATCTGGACAGCCCCGTGGTGGGGCGATTTGACGCGCACGATCAGGCAGGGTGCGAGACGCTGGCGCGGGTGATCGAGCGCATTCTCGCGATGTCGTTGCGAGCGCGAAGCGAAGCAACGCCGGACGGGATTGCTTCGCTGCGCTCGCAATGACAGGGGCGCGTGGGTCAGTTCGTCAGGTTATAGAACTTGGCCGCGTTGTCGCAGGTGATCTTGCGGATATCCTCGGCTGCGAGGCCCTGGAACTGTTCGTCGATATACTTGGTCGACTCGGGCCAGATGCCATCGGTGTGGGGATAGTCTGAGCCCCACATCAGTGTATCCACGGTCATCAGGTTGTTGACGTTCAGCAACTTTGGGCCGATCGGATCGAACTGGAAGGTCGCCTTGCATTGGCGCTGCCAGTACTCGCTGGGCTTTAGCTTCATCAGGTCGCGGAAGCGATCCTCGAATTCGAAGTCCATGCGATCGAGCGCATAGGGGATCCAGCCGATGCCGCTCTCGCCGAACGATACGCGAAGCCGCGGATAGCGTTCAAATACGCCCGCACCTATCATCGCGGCGAGGATGTGGATCAGGCCCATCTGGAAGGCCGACACGCCGGTGAACATGGCGGCACGGCGCACCTGGCCCGACGTCATCTCGCGGGCGCGCGGCGGAGTGGTGGGGAAGGTGTGGAAGTGCAGCGGCAACTGCACCTCATCGACGGCCTTCCACAGCGGCTCCCAGCACGGGTGCCACATCGGCTCCATGTCCCAGGAGCAGGATAGCTCCAGCCCTTTCAGCCCCATCTTGGCGCAGCGATGGATCTCCGCGACCGCCCAGTCGATATCGCCGTAGGGCAGGCACGCCAGGCCGATATGCCGATCGGGGTAGTGACTGCAGAAGTCCTTCAGCCAGTCGTTGTAGATCCTGAACATCTCAGCCGCGGCCGCGTGATCCTGCAGCTTGGAGGCGGAGCCCAGGATGCCGAAGATCACCTCGGCATCGACGCCGTCGCGGTCCATATCCTTGACGCGTAGATGCGGATCGCTGACGCGACGGATATCCTTCTTGCCATCCTCGAACAGGCCGGTCTCGGCCATGATATCGACGCGGCGGTTCTGTCCGGGGACCAGTTTGGCGCCGCTGGGGCCGACGCCGTTCTTGAGGCCGAAATTCGCACCGCCCTTGGTGACCCACATCGGCCCATCGGGGCCATCGGTCACATACGGCATTCGGTCCTTCAATTCGCGCGACGCGTTCTCGACGAACAGCGTCGGCGGCATCCACGGCATATCGAGGTGGCAGTCGGCGGAGATCCGATTATAGCGCATGTTATTCCCTCCCACGGAGTAGACCCGATCGGAGAGAGCTTCCGCCTCTATGCCCGGACTGGCAAGCCGCCGGTGTCAGCCGCCGTAGCCGTAGGAGGGATAAGACGGGTAATACGGCTGCGGGTAATACGGCGGAGGATAATACGCCGGCGGTGGGTAATAGTACGCTGGAGGCGGTGCATACACAGGCGGCGCGATGCCAATGAAGACGCCGTTGCGCCAGCAACAGCCACCGCCGTGCCAGCCCCAACCGCCGCCGCCGTGCCAACCGCCACCATGCCAGCCTCCACCGCCACCATGCCAATCAGCGTTGGCGGCAGGCGCGGCGACGGCGAGCAGACCCGCGAATACAACCGCGGCGACTGGGACTTTACGGAGGGGAGCAAACATGGGGGTCAACTCCATTGGCGGTACGGATAGTTGAGCAACATAGCGGCGGAGTTGTGGCGCCGGCGGGTTGGTTGATTCCGCCGCGCGGGACCGATACCAGTCTTCTCGTTGCCTGGACGCGAATCTTGCATATCCCTGCCACGCGGCCGGCACGCATCGGATTTTGCGACGGATTGGACCGAATGCACGCGCTTGTCCTTGGAGCATCGGGTCTGATCGGCAGGCGGTTGATGGCCCGGCTTGGTCCGGAGTGTGCAGTCGGAACCTTCCACCGGCACCCCTTCCCAGGCGGATTTCCCTTCGACGGATCCGAGGAGAACGGGATCGAAAAATTATTGCGCGGGGTGGCCGGCGACATCACACACGCTTTCGTCCTGCACGGCAACATCGAGGTCGAGGCTTGTGCACGCGATCCAGCCGGAACTGCCGAGCTTAATGTCACCCAGGTGGGGCACGTCCTGACACGGCTGATGGCGGCCGGAGTGACGCCGGTCTACGTCTCCAGCGACTATGTGTTCGATGGCACGCGGGGCGGCTGGCGCGAGAGCGATCCGCCTGATCCGCAAACCCAGTACGGCAAACAGAAACTGGCTGTGGAACGCCTCCTGCTCGAAGCGCCAAAGCCGTCGCTGGTGGTGCGTTGCTCACGCGTGATCGGGGCTGACATCGGCGTGCGAAACGTGCTCGGGCCCTGGGTCGAGGAGATCCGCGCAAGCGCCACGATGCGCTGCGCGACGGATCAGGTATTTTCTCCTATCGCAGTGGACGATGTGGCGGGCATTCTGGCCGAGCTGGCGGGGGCCCAGGCGACAGGACTGTATCATCTGGGCGGCCCAAAGCCGCTGAGCCGCATTGACCTGCTACGGCTGTTGCTGGCAAGCATCCAGGCCGTGGATGCGGATGCGCGTGTCGATGTAGTGCCTTGCAGCCTGCACGACCTGCCATTCCTGGAGAAGCGGCCGTTGGATACTTCGCTCAACGTCGAGAAACTGCAGGCAACGATCGACTGGGATTTTCTGCCCATGACGACGTTGTGCGAAACCGTGGCTGCCCGGTATTTCGGTCCGCGTCGGGGCAGCGCGTAATGCCTTCTGCTCGGTTGCACCTGACAGCGATCATCCCCAACCGAAACCATTCGGCGCTGCTGCCGCGCTCGCTTGGCGCGCTCCGCCGGCAGTCGCGGCAACCGGATGAAATAATCGTGATCGACGATGCCTCGTCCGACAACAGCCGCGACGTGGTCCGCGAGTTCATGGCGTCTATGCCGCAGCTGCGGCTGCTGGAGAATCCGGTGCGGCTGGGGGTTGAGCGGTCGCTCAACAGAGGCGTGCAAGAGGCGACGGGAGATGCAGTGTACTGCGGCGCCGCCGATGACGCGACTGACCCGGAGTTCTTCGAGGTGGTGCTGGACGCGCTCGAACGGCACCCGGAGGCTGCCCTGGCCTGCTCCGAGGCGCGCGTGCTCACCGAGAACGGCACCCCCCTGGGTCTGCGCCCTATCAGCATGCCCGCATTCCGGGAGACCTATCTGTCACCGGCCGATACCGCCAACATGCTGCGCCGGATGGATAACTGCATGTTGTCGGTCGTGGCGATCTGGCGGCGCGACAGGATTCTGGCGGCGGGCGGGTTCGACCCGGCGCTTGGCTCTTTCGCCGATAGCTTCCTGCAGCGTCGGATCGCATTGGAGTCCGGGTTCGTCTTCGTGCCGAAGGTTCTCGGAACCTGGTTCGTGCAACCGGAAAGCTATTCGCGTAGTTCGTCGGTCAATGCCGATCTGATGGACCGCCTGATAGGGGCATGCTGCGACCGCATGAAGACGGCGGAGGGTGTCGTGTTTCCCGCGGGATATAGCGAGGTCTTCGTGCGGCGTGCGCGCTTCGCCTGCGCGCGGATCGCGACGATGGCGCCTTCATACGATCCCGGGCTGATCAACGCGCTGGCGCACGGCGGCTCAGCGGAGAAGCGGTTCCTGACCCTCGCCGGTTGGCTGCCCGATGCCTTGCGACGGCTTGCGGCCCTCGGATGGCTCACGCTCCGGCTCAGACCGACTTCGCTGGTCAGGCTGCAGCAGAGCGCGGCCTATCGCCTGCGGCGGAAATGGCAGGGGCTGGTGGCGTGAGAACGCCTGGGTGAACTGGCGCCGCCTCGCACAACTCTGTTAATATGGACGAATCCAAATCGTGCCATTTCGCTAGATTCTCTTCGTTTCTCCGTTCACTGGGCAAATTCACGCAAATCCTGACGCTGCCTGATATGACTGCTGAACGAATCGTGGAGACTAGACTGTGCTGATGGACGTTAATGTGGCTGCCGACGACATCATCAAAGATATCCGCAGGCGCGCCGGAGCAGCCAGGCGGATCACCTTCGTGTCCGGTATATTCAACATCGTACACCCTGGACACCTGCGGCTGCTGCAATTTGCCGCCGAGTTGGGCGATTTCCTGGTGGTCGGAGTGATCCCTGACGGCACGCGCGGCGTTACGTTGCCAGCCGCGATGCGACTGGAGGCAGTGCAGGCGATCTCCATCGTCGACTACGTGTTGCTGCTGCCGGAGCCACCGGCCGATTTCATCCGCAGCCTGCAACCGAATTTCGTTGTCAAAGGCAAGGAATACGAAGCGCTCGACAATCCCGAATTGGAAGCCGTCTCGAGCTATGGCGGCGCCCTGCTGTTCAGTTCAGGTGAAGTGCGGTTCTCGTCGCTCGATCTCCTGCATCGCGAGTATTTCGAGACCAACTACTCGCCGGTCGAAAAGCCGCTGGACTATCCGCATCGCCACGGATTCCACGTCAAAGACCTCATTTCGGTGCTGTCGCGATTGGCCGGCCTGCGTGTGCTGGTTATCGGCGACGTGATACTTGATGAGTACGTATCATGCGATCCGGTTGGCATGTCGCAGGAAGACCCAACAATCGTAGTGACGCCGATCGAGAGCAAGATTTTCCTGGGTGGCGCAGGAATTGTCGCAGCACATGCCAATGGCATAGGTGCCGATGTAACCTTCGTGACGGTCTTGGGGGCGGATGAACGTGCTGATTTCGCACGGGAAGCGCTGGCTAAGCAGGGCATTGCGACTCACGCCTTTGCCGACCCGACCCGGCCAACGAGCCTGAAGCAGCGCTTCCGCGCACAAGGAAAGACGCTGCTGCGGGTCAATCATCTGCGTCAGCACGCTGTCGGGACGGAGACGGCAGCGCGCATGATCGGCACTGTGGAAGGCTTGCTGGATAGCACCGACCTCGTGCTGTTCGCCGATTTCAACTACGGATGCCTGCCGCAGGCGGTCGTTGACAGCGTTATAGCCGCAGCATCGCGGCGAGGCGTGATGATGGCCGCCGACAGCCAGGCGTCGTCGCAGATCAGCGACATTTCCCGCTATCACGGCATGCGGCTGATCACGCCGACGGAACGCGAGGCTCGCCTCGCGGCGCGCGACACCGATTCGGGTCTGGTGGTGCTGGCCGAGCATCTGCAGAAAAAGGCGTCGGCCGAAAATGTGATCGTGACCCTTGGAGCCGAAGGTATCCTGCTGCACGCCCTGGAGGAGGGCGTCTATCGGACCGACCGGCTGCCAGCGTTCAATACCGCACCGAAGGACGTGGCCGGCGCGGGTGACAGCTTCTTCACCTGCGCATCCATGGCGCTGTGCATGGGCGTGGACATCTGGCAGAGCGCCTATCTCGGCTCGCTGGCCGCCGCCTGTCAGGTGGCTCGGGTGGGCAACATCCCGCTGACCGTGGCGGACCTGGTGGCGGAAATCGAAGCGCCTGGGCTCGCGTAGCCAGCGCGATGCGCGCCCTGCTTCTCGCCGCGGGCCTGGGCACGCGGCTGCGACCGGTGACCAACACCGTGCCAAAATGCCTCGTGCCGATATGTGGCCGGCCGTTGCTTGACTACTGGTTCGACCTGCTGCTGCCGGATGCGATCGAGCGGATTTTGGTGAACACCAGCTACCTGTCCGAACAGGTTCAGGCCCATTTGGCGGCATCGGCGTGGCGCGACAGGGTGGACCTGGTGCATGAGGACACGCTGCTCGGCACCGGCGGAACCGTGCTAGCCAACCGCGGGTGGTTCGGCACCGGGCCGTTCATGGTGGCGCATGCAGACAACCTCACGGACTTCGATGCCGCCGCGCTGGCCCGGGCACACGCGCGGCGCCCGGGCGGCTGCGCCGTAACAATGCTGGCATTCCGGACCGATGCACCACGCCTGTGCGGCATTCTGGAACTCGACGCGGATGGCGTGGTGTGCCGGTTCCACGAAAAAGTTGAGGACCCACCGGGCAATCTGGCCAACGCCGCAGTCTATATCTTCGAGCCGGAAGTGATTGCTTTCATGGCCGGGCTGGCCAAAACCGTCGTCGACCTGTCAACCGAGGTCCTGCCAGCCTTTGTGGGCCGGACCTTCGCGGTCGAGCACCCCGGCTACCATCGTGATATCGGCAACGTCGAAAGCCTGGAACAGGCGAACCGTGACTACGCCGAACGGGCCGGCCAGGGGTTGCGCGGCTTCCGGACCAACTGATAGGAGGAAGCGTCCACGCGTCCTGACACCGCGATGTCGGTTTCGTGGCGGTCGTTGCAATCATATTCAACGGACGGCGCAATGAAGATCCTCGTGACCGGCGGCTGCGGATACAAGGGCAGCGTTCTCGTGCCCAAGCTTATCGCCAAGGGGCACGAGGTCGTCGCATTCGATATCCAATGGTTCGGCAATTTCCTGCCGGAACATCCGGCGCTGACCGTCGTACAGGGCGATATCCGCAACATTGATGAAGTCGATCTGGATGGCATCGACGCCATCATTCACCTGTCGAGCGTCGCCAATGAT
>Ga0070730_10005406_pt1 | contig 11037 bp, 10 predicted proteins | sample Coa_R1_3_FD_66447 | JGI IMG/M metagenome (GOLD analysis project Ga0070730, IMG submission 66447) | Surface soil microbial communities from Centralia Pennsylvania, which are recovering from an underground coalmine fire - Coalmine... | ecosystem: Environmental > Terrestrial > Soil > Unclassified ... | reverse complement strand
CTGCCTAGCGTTGCCACGTTGGGTCACGTGGTGCGGTATGTTAACTACAGCAGACGTGCCATCAACCATGCAAAATATCAGAAAACGTCCCGTCTGTCCCCAAGTTTCTGAAGTCCCATCCGTAGGTCGTGGTGTTCGACCCGACCACTTTGCTCAGGGTGTTGCCGTTGTGGTCAAAGCTGATAGCCGCGAGACGCTTCACTTTTTCGCAAACGCTGTAAGGACAGATTCCAGGTCTTTGCCGAGAACAATAGGAGTCCCAAACCGCTGAACGATTCAACGAGATACCAGATCAGCTGACTTGAATCGAACAACTCTACGTGACCAAATTTCTTGTAAAGTAATGCAAACAGGGCTATCGGTATCGGCACCGACTGGAGAAAGAAAAAAATAAATGCCACGGACCGGAAGAATCCGACTTTTCCCGTTTTAGGAGGCGCGATGCTAGCTGCTGTCAACACCGCCAGTTGTGCACTCAAGCTAAGCACGATGGCCCAGAACAAGCTCGGCGGACCCATCATACCTTCAATTTCAAAGATACCACCCGTAAACATCGGGAACGCGAACAAGAGCAGAACCACACTGACGAGTTTTTTCATTGGCAGCACCCCAGACACTTGCGACTGTACTGAAGGAGGATCGACGCAGTGTCACCAGCGATTTCGTTCACAAGGTGCACCCCTGGGCGATCCCCTGGGTTGATAATCCCTACTGCGGCACCCAACACAGAGGTGAAATAGTGGACTCCTGGGTTCGCGTAAGGTCCAATGTGAGATAAGTCGTCCTGCAAACCATGTAAGCCCTTTCCCAGCAAATAGTCATCGCAACTAGCAAATGCGTTCTGCAGTGACTGATCTACGGGACCACCAAAGTGAATGCTACCTTTCTTCCACCCGTCTCCGAGCCCGACCACAAATTTGAGTTTGGCCACAAACCCAGGCAGGGCATCCTGGTCCGCATTTGCCTGTGCGACGGCGCGGGCCCGAGCTTGGCACTTGGGCCCGAACAGCGCCCTCGCTAAGTCTAAGGTAATACCGTAGTGATCTGCCGTAGGGAGAAGTCCTTCTGGATCGCGAAACTCAATCGCTTTGTTGGCCACATAGACATAGAAATTGTAACCACCGGCGAACCTCAGGGGGTCCTCACCCATAAAGCGGCTCGCGCTTGGGTCGTAGTATCTGGCGCGGTAGTAATACAGGCCAGTTTCCGGGTCCGATTCGCGGGCTGTGTACTGGAATGGATTCGTCGGCGAGCCCGTCGAGGCTGTCAACTTCCCGAAGGAGTCATAAGTATAGGTGTTGGCGATCGAGCCAGCCGCGCTGCTGAGTGAAGTGACTGAGCCGAGCCCATCGGCATGGTAGTAGCTGGTCGCCGCTGAGCGCAACATGGCCAGCGGCTCGTCGATATTCTGCGTTTGGGAATATCGGGCGACAGCGGCTCCTGAGGAATTTGTCTCCTCGATGAGGTTGTCGCCGTCGTAGGCGTAGATGCTCGTCGCCGCGGACGATGACTTGTAGATGCGGCGACCGAAGGGGTCGTACTTGAAGGTAACCGTGCCACCTGTGCCCGGCAGCGTCACGCTGGTCAGCCGATTCTCGAAGTCCCACGCGTACGTCGTCGTGTTCGAGCCGGTGACGCTCGTCAACGTGTTGCCGTTTGCGTCGTACGTGTAGCCCGCGCTCGGCGTCGAGGTCAGTTCGTTCGACACGTTGATGTTGTAAGGCGAGACTCCAAGCGAACTGAGCCGGTTGCCGACCGGATCGTACGTATAGCTTTCGGTGGTGTGGGTTCCTTGCGTGACGCCGGATTGGTCGGACATGCCATCGGCAGAGCCGGGATCCCAAAAACTGCCGCCGGTGTTGGCCAACTGGTAGGTTTGCGTGAAGGTGTGGCCGTCGAGGTCGGCAAACGTTTCCGGGTCGTCGGCAACTATCGCATACAGGTTGAGCGTCTGCGGGTTGCTGAGATTCGCGTACGGCACAGCCACCGGCACCGCCGACCAGTCCGCGCTCAGCCAGCGCCCGAAGCGGTTGGAGTAAGTGCGCGCGCCGAAGTCGTCATTCCCCGTTTCGCCGTCCCGTTCTTTGCCCTCGAATTTGTAATTCTGCGGGCAGGAATTGCTGTAGGCATGCTCGCCGCCAAACGGATCGAAATCGGCGTCGTAACAGACCGCTCCGTTATTCTGCGTTATCACCCGCGAAGTGCCCAGCATGTCTTCGACATAGTAGATGGGATTGCCGCCGGCAGGAAGCATCGCTAAACGCTTCCCACCGAAGAACACATATTCAGCAAGCGTGTTACCGGAAGCGTCGGTTTCCGCCAGAATGTCCCCGCCCGCGCCGTACCAATAGAGTTTTCCGCTGGATTTGTAAACACGACGCCCATCGCCATCGTACCCATAGGTGACGCCGGCGGCGGCTTTCATCTCACTCTCCGCATTCCACGAATAGGAGATGGAACCCTCGCTTTGCGCGTTGCCCGACGCATCATAACCGAAACTCGAAATGTGATTGTTCCCGTCTGCGCTAACCGCCATCGTGCCCTCGCTGCAGAAATCGGGAAATCAGACGGCCGATCTCTGATTCCCAACGAAAATTTTTCGTTCAGCTGTCCCTCAACCGTCCCTCCGGCCAGTTGTCCCCGCGTACCCCTCCTGCTATCGTTTACCCCGAGCTTGCCTGCTATGCCGGGTAACATCGAAAGGTCAGCCGTGAACGCCGCGCTCCAACCTCACCAACCATCTTCCGCCCTCCCCGTTTGCCCAAAGCGGCTTGCGTTTACCAGAACCCGGACCGCGAAATCGGCCACCCTTTTCATAGCGTACCTGCCCTCCTGGAGAAAGAGCTTTGTTTTCAATGGCTTGCGGCCTCTTTTAGTCTCTTGCCCTCTTTTTCCGGCACTCGATCCTTTGTTTTCAATGGTTTGCCGCCTCTTTTTGCAAAACACCCGGGGGTGTATGGCCTCGGGCCACCCCACCCATCGGGCCTTTCCTCCTCTCAGGAACGAACGGGGGGAATTTTGTTACAGCACAGCAGTGGGACCGTGAGCGGCCGCCACGCCCAAGGATTTCTCACAACGGCCGGGAATAGTATACTTGCATCTGTATTTACTAATGCTTATACTTACGCTCCTCGGAACCGCCAGCGCAAAATCCTGGCGCGGCAAGGAGCAAGTCATGCGCATGACATCAGCCGACCGCTGGCTCTGCAGCAATCCCGCTTGCGGATGCCAGGTGCTGGTCGAAACCGCCGCGACCGCCGAAGGGACAAATCCGCGCTGCTCCTGCGGCGCCAAGATGAAAAAGAAATACACGCTCCCGGCGCTCGCCTATCTCGAATCTCTGCGCCTCGAGGAAGCTCCTGCGGCCGCCGCTCGCCGGGACTAAGCCATGTCCGCCTCCCGCGCGACTCTTCGCCGGAGCCACCGCCCGCGGCGCTCCCTGGCCGCTCGCGGCCAGTTTCTCAATACCTTCGCGGGCCTCGGATTCTCTGTAGCACTGTCGTTCCTGCTTGGGGGCGTTTATCTGATCGCCGAAGAATTCGCTAATCCCTTGGGTGCGCAGTCTGCTGTCCTGGTCTTTGCCGCGCTCTTGATCACCACGTCTATGACATTATTTTATTGCCTGCTTCACCCCTGCAGAAAATCGCGGCGCCACGCCGCCCTGTTGCCTGCGGAAATTTCTTGGGAACAAAAAACGGCCGTGGTCGCTAGATTTAATACGGGGACGGGAAAGAAAGATCGCAACGACCCGCCGGTGCGCGGCCGCTATCTGGATAGCGCGCGGATTGGCCTGCGCCGCTGACTTGCTTTACGCCCGCGGAATCGCCGGAAAGTAGCGTTCCTCTAAAATTATGCGGTGATGCAATTCGTGTCCTGCCGCAATAAACGCCAACGCGCGCACCGTCACTTCATTCTTGCTGGCCGTTCCACGGCGCGCCCAAGCATCCTTGGGGAGCGATTTGAACAGTGCGATGGTCGCCGCCCGAACCATCCCGAATTCCTCGGCCAGGTCCGCCAGCGTGCGCTCCACGAAATTTCCGCTGCGCACATAATCGTCTTGCTCGAATCCCGGAAGCGGCGTCTGGTCGCCCCGCGCAATGCGCAACGCCCGATACGCAAAGATTCGCTCGGTGTCACTCACATGCCCGAGCACTTCCTTGACCGTCCATTTATCCGGCGCATACCGGAAATTGCCGTCGCGCTCGCTGTGCGCCGCGAACAGTTGCGCCGTCTGCAGCCGCTGCGCTTCAAGGATGCTTACAATATCGTTTCCCTTCACCTTGGAAACATAAGTTTCGTAGTAGGGCGCGTATTCTCCCGGTCCGGGCCGTGTCGTCGCCGCCGCTCGTTTCGGTTCCATCCGCATAGTATACCGCCGTTAACATCCAATGTTTTAATGAACGCTCGTTCCGCGGAAGAACGCCTTTTCCCGGCAACTCCAATCCTATGTCGCAGGCGCTTGCGGCGCGCCGATCTGTTCCTGCACCGCGCGGCGGAACTCCTGCGGGTGCGCGATCATCAGGAATTGCTCCGGCGTGCCTCCGGTCCCGCGCACCACCACCGAGCCATATCCAAACAGCCGGCCTACGGTCGTTTCTTCCACGCCGATGCTCTCCACCCGCGTCAGCATCAAATCCAGCGTGCGCCGGCTGCCCATCCCGGTCTTGATCAGCACCCGCCGGTTGGTCACCGCCATCTCCGTGGCATTGCGCTTGGCCACTCCATAGCTGAACGTAAGGATCGCGGCCACCACCAGAACCGTTCCGGCAAGCGACATCAGTTTGGGACTGATCGTGGTGCTGCCCACCACCAGGCCAGCGGTGTCGCGCGTGGCAATGGCCTCCACCAGCAGCGCGATCCCCGGCACCAAAAACAGCAATCCGCCGAACAGCGGACCCAGCAGCACGAACCAGTGATGCCGGGTGCGATACAGCAAGGTCTCCCCCGGCACCAGGTTTCTATCGACGTAGCCCATGTGCGATTCTCCGAGCTCCCCGGTCCCTAATTTCCGCTTTGTTTCCGGAAGCTGCGCGAATCATACTTGATGGCCGCCCGCTGTCAAATGCCCGGCGTCGAATGTTGGATGCTGCGCGGGCCAGCGCGGAACGCAAGCTGCACGCGGCAAAAAACGATTAGAACGGAGCGCTCCTTGCAGGTGGAAAAAATCCGCGTCGCATTTCAGGGTGAGCCCGGCGCCTTCAGCGAAGCGGCCGCGGTGCAGTTGCTGGGCAATGAAATTGTGACCGTGCCGCGTCCCACCTTTGACGCCACATTTCGCGCCATCTCCGAATCCGCCGCCGACGCCCTGCTGGTCCCCGTCGAAAACTCGCTGGCCGGCTCCGTAGTGCGGGTCTACGATTTGCTTTTGGAAAGCCAGCTCACCATCAGCGCGGAAACCATTCTCCCTATTGAGATGAACTTGATTGCCTGCCCTGGCGCTGTACTCAGCGATATTCGCTCCATCTCTTCGCATCCCATGGCCCTCGCGCAATGCGAGCGCTTCTTCAGCCAGCATCCGGATATCCAGCGCATGCCCGCGGAGGACACCGCGGGAAGCGTGCGCGAAGCACTGGCCCGCGGCGATAAAACGCACGCGGCCATCGCCGGCAAATTTGCCGCCGATCGGTACCATGGCCTGATCATCGCCGAGCGAATACAGGACAACGCCGAAAATTTCACGCGCTTCGTTTTGCTGCGGCCCGCGGATCGGGCCGCACACCCGGCTCCGCCGGAGGCCCGGAAAATGTCGCTGGCCATGCGCCTGGCGCACCGGCCCGGCTCGCTGCTTTCCTCGCTCGAACCCTTTGCGCGCAACGGCGTAAATCTCCTGAAGATTGAGAGCCGCCCAATCCACGGCCGCCCCTGGGAATATCAATTCTTCATCGATGTGGAAGCCGATAGCGTCGCCCGACTCGAGCAAGCCTTGCGCGAAGCGCGCGACGCCGCCCACCAAGTCCGCGTCCTAGGTTTGTATCGCGCCGCGCAAAACCGGCGCTGAATGCAAAGGGCCAGCGCTTCCGCTGGCCTCTTGCCGATCGTGGTGACGTTGGACTTTCCGTCTTAGCAGTAGCTGCACGCTTCTTCGCCCATCATCCCCGCGCCATTCCCGTTGCGTCCGGTGACATCGTCGCTGATACGCCGCAAACGCCGTCCCAGCCGCTCCGCCAGCTGGTGCCGCGCGCGCCACAAGCGAGCCTTGAGCGTGTTTTCCGTGACGCCCAGCTTCTTCGCCGCTTCACCGGTCGAGTAGCCTTCCATCTCGCGCAACACAAACGCGGTGCGCAGCAGAGGCGAGAGTTCATCGAGATTCTCACTGATGATTTCGCGCAGCTCCGTTCCGGCGAATACCTGTTCGGGATTCGGTCCCTTGGCGGCAAAGCGCTCGGCGGCCGGCAATTCGTCTTCGCGCGGCGTTTCGTCCAGGGAAATCGCCGGACGCGCTTTCGCACTGCGCCGGCGCATCAGCGCCGCGTTGATCACGATGCGGGTCAGCCAGGTGGAAAATTGCGAGCGCCCTTCAAAGCGTTTCAAGTTGCGGTATGCGGATAGCATTCCGTCCTGCAGAGCGTCTTCCGCGTCCTCGGCATTGCCCAGCACGCGCAACGCGGTCTGGAACAGCGGGCGGTGATAGCGACGGAACAAGGCCTCCACCGCCTGCGAATCGCCCCGTTGGCCGGCGCGGATCAGCTTTTCTTCATTGAATTGGAGTCCCACTGCTGCTGCCACTTGCGTTGCCATTTCATCCCCCTATAAGGTGTAAAACTCTTTTGACGCACGCCGCGTCCCAGCGGCTCAGTGCACCGCCACGCTGCCGGCTTGTCTGCTTGGTTTCTTCAGCAGCAAAAGCACCGGAAGCACCATTAAAAACACGACGCCCAACATCTTGAAATTGTCGATGAAGGCCAGCATGGAAGCTTGGCGCTGCAACGTGCCATAGATCATTTGCTGCGCTTGGGTGGTGGCGTGCGTCAAACTCGATCCCGCCGCCACCAGCTTCACTTGTGTGCCATTGAGCATGTTGTGGTACGCAGCGCTAAAGACATTCACATGCTCGGCCATGCGCGCCTGGTGTACTTGCGTGCGCCGCTCCAGCATGGTGGTGACCGTGGCGATCCCTACGCTGGCGCCGACATTGCGCGCCAGATTGATGATGCCGGTCCCCATGTTCGTTTTTTCCCGCGGCACGTAGGCAAACGCCGAAACGTTTATAGGAATAAACAGGAATGCCAAACCCAGCCCTTGCAGCATGCGCGCGCGTACCGCGTGGCCGTAGTCCAGTTGCAAATCCCAGCCGGCCATCACGAAAAGCGACGAAGCCACCACAAGGCAACCAAACCCAATCAGTAATCGGGTGTCTACTTTCGACACCAAGAAGCCTACGACCGGCATCATGCACATAATCACCGCGCCACCCGGCGACAGCGCCAAACCCGCGAGTTCGGCGGTATAGCCCATCATTTGCTGTAAGAATTGAGGTATCAGCACGGTGCTGGCGTACATCACGAAACCCAGAAAAAACATAGCGATGGTGGCAATCGCAAAGTTCCGGTTCTTGAGCATATTTAAATCGATGACTGGTTCCTTTTGGCGCAACTCCCAGAAAATTCCGGCCACGATGCCAATCAGCATCAGCACGAAAAACACGCGAATGAAGCCGGACGACAGCCAGTCGTCGCGCTGCCCTTTATCCAAAATAATCTGCATGCTGCCCAGGCCCAGGCTGATCAAGCCGATGCCGATGTAATCGATGCGGAAGCCGCTCTTGATGCTGGCCCGCTTCATGTACGGCGGATCGCTGATCAGCACGGAGGTCAGCAAGAGCGAAACAATTCCCACCGGAACATTGATGTAGAAAATCCAGCGCCACGAAAAATTGTCGGTAATCCAGCCGCCCAGCCACGGGCCGATGGTCGGAGCGACCACCACGGCGATGCCATACACGGCAAACGCCATGCCCCGCTTTTCCAGCGAAAAGGTATCGTTCAAAATGGCTTGTTCGCTGGGCTGCAATCCTCCGCCGCCGGCGCCCTGCAAAATCCGGAACACCACCAGCACACCGAGGCTGGGCGCCAGGCCGCACAAAAACGAGCTGACCGTGAACAACGCCACGCACGACATGTAAAAGCGTTTGCGTCCGATCAGCGACGACAGCCACCCGGACAGCGGCAACACAATCGCGTTGGACACCAGGTAGGAGGTAAGCACCCAGGTGGATTCGTCCGCGCCCGCCGACAAATTGCCGGAAATGTGCGGCAACGCCACGTTGGCGATGGAAGTGTCCAGCACCTCCATAAACGTGGCCAGCGTTACCGTAATGGCGATCACCCAGGGATTGATATTCCCTTCTGGCGTTCGCAATCGAGCTAAGACTCTGTTCAGCATTCGCGATCTTGTTCCCGCTCCCTGCTTTTAATACGCTTGCCCCCGTCCTTTATTCCGGTTGCACTTCCATTCCATCCGCTATTCGGTGAGGATGGTGGCGTCCACATTCATCCCCGGGCGTAGAATGGCTTTGTCCGGTGAGATCGGATCCAACACGATCTTCACCGGAACGCGCTGCACTACCTTTACGTAATTGCCGGTGGCATTTTCCGGAGGAAGCAGGCTCAACACCGCCCCGGTCGCTCCGGCAATGGAATCCAAGTGGCCCGGGAACGTTTTTCCGTAAGTATCCACATGAACGTAAGCCTTCTGCCCCGGGCGCATTTTGCGCAACTGGGTTTCCTTGAAGTTGGCGGTCACCCACACATCGCGCAGCGGCACGACCACCAGCAATCCCTGCCCCTGCTGTACGATCTGACCGGGCTCCACTTGCTTGTGCGTGGCCACACCGTCCACCGGCGCCACGATCTGCGTGTATCCCAGATTCAGTTCCGCCGCTTCCAACACCGCGCGAGCCTCTTGCACCTTGGCCATCTTCCCTTGTGCGTCGGAGGTGCGCATGCTGATCTGCCGGCTATCGGCGTGCGCCGCGGAAACACCCGCTTTGGCCTGCTCGACGCGCGCGCGGGAAGCAAGCAGTTGCGCCTTGGCGATATCGACCGCGCGTTGCGCTTGCGCCAACTTTTCCTGATCGGCCTTCAGCCCGCTAGCCGTGGCATCGGCATTGGCCCTTGCCGCGTCGTATTGCTGCTTGGAAATTTCGCCCTTGTCGAGCAGGGGCTTGTAGCGCGCCAGATCGGCCTGGGCCAACTCCGCATTGGCTTTGCTCTTCTCGATGTTGGCCTGCGCCCAGCCCAGGTCGGAGGTGCGCGCTTGGTCGTAAGTGACCTGCGCGCGTTCCAAATCCGCATCCGCGCCGGCCAATTGCGCGTCCGCGCTGGAAGTTCCGCTGGCGACATTCTCGCGCGTGCGCGGAACATCCACTCCGGCCGAAGCCGCATCGCTTTCCGCAAGTGCCAGAGCGGCTTTGGCCTGGTCCAGGCTGGCCTGGTAATCCCGCGGATCGATTTTCACCAACACCTGCCCCGCCTTTACCGGCTCATTGTCTTTGACCAGTACTTCCGCGACACGGCCATAGATCTTCGAAGCAATAGGAGTGATGTGCCCGTCCACTTGGGCATCGTCGGTGGATTCGCGATTGTGGTAATACACAAGCAACCCGATCACTACCGCAAGCAGCACCAGGCCGCCGACCACCAGCGCAAACCGCACTTTCGGATTCTTCAATCCCTTGGGCGGCTCCTCCAGCAAGATCTCCTGCGCCGGCGCCGTTCTTACCCTCGCGGCATTCTCTAAACCAACTTCGATCTCAACGCTCATCGTCTCCTCGGATTACTTCGCGTAAACCTTCTCCATCTGGCCGATAGAACGGGCCAGATCGGCGCGGGCCTGGTTGAAGCGGTACAGCGCGGCAATCTGGTTATCGTTGGCGCGCGCCAGCGAATCCTGCGCTTGAATGACTTCAATATTGTTGGCTACGCCGGCGTTGAAGCGATCGCGAGCCTGATCCACTTCTTCGCGGGAAAGCTGCACGCCCAGGTTGGCGACCTTGACCTGGTTGCGCGCGGAATCCAGATTGATCAGCGCGGTCTTCACATCCAGCGCAATCTGATTTCGTAAATCGGCCTGCTGCTGCTGCAATTTCTGGATGTCCAGGTCCGCGCGAACGGTCTCCGCGCGAATGCGGCCGCCGGTGAACAACGGCACGCTGATGGTGCCGGCGTACGTGTAGGTGGGAATCACCGAGGAAGGCTCGGTCCCCAGTTCCTCCCAATTTCCGCTGAAATGCACGGAGGGCAGGCGTGAAGCGAACGCCGATTTTTTCTGGTTCTCCGCGGCGCGAGTTTGCTCCTGCAGCGATTTCCATTCCGGCCGCGCGGCCAGGCCCGCTTCGATGCTGGCTTCCAGATCGGGCTGCGGCGTATCAAAAAAACTCAGCGAATCGTCCAGCTCGATTTGCAGGCGGGGATCCAGATTCAGCAGACGGCTCAAGCCGAACAGCGAGGTTTCCCGCGCGGCTTGCGCCTCCAGCAGCCGCTGATTTTCGTTTTGCAGCTCGACATTGGCGCGCAGCGTGTCAATTCCCGTGCCCACACCTTCCTTTTGCAGGTCCGCCGCCTGGTTGTACAGCGCCTGGGCCAAATCCACGCGCGATTGGGATGCCTGCACGTCCGCGATGGAACGAAGCGTCCCGATGTATTGCGAGACCACCAACAGAATCACTTGCTCGCGGGTGGAAAGGCTGTCCGCCTTGCCGGCGTTAGCGGCATGGCGCGAAGCTTGGTACCGCCGGAATAGCGTGAGATCGAACAGTGGCCCATTAACGGAAGGGCCCGCGGAAAAGAGGGAGTACGGTCCAACATGCCCGGGAAATCCCGGGAAAATTCGCGTGCCGCCAAACTGCGCGAGGATATTGACGCGCTGCCACTGCTCAGTGGCGCCCAAGTCGGCTTGTGGCAGCAATTGGGAAAGGGCGATCTTCTGATCCTGCTCGCTTTGCGCGGCGGTGAGCACTGCAACACGCGCGGTGGTGTTCTGCTTCAGCGCCAGTGCCACGGCCTGATCCAAGGTCAGGCGCTTTACGCCGGCCGGCGC
>Ga0070730_10005405_pt1 | contig 11037 bp, 7 predicted proteins | sample Coa_R1_3_FD_66447 | JGI IMG/M metagenome (GOLD analysis project Ga0070730, IMG submission 66447) | Surface soil microbial communities from Centralia Pennsylvania, which are recovering from an underground coalmine fire - Coalmine... | ecosystem: Environmental > Terrestrial > Soil > Unclassified ... | reverse complement strand
TCGCCGGGCAGCGACTCGCACAGCAGCGAGAACTGGTCGCCGGTCGAGTTGACCACGTCGATCCCGATGTCGCGGTAGTGCTCGACGACCGCTTCCACCCGGCGCACGCACAGATCCCGGGTCGGGGCGGTCACGATCAGCCGGTGCCAGCCGTAGACGAACGGCAGCCGTTCCTTGGTGATGCCGTGCTCGAGCATCCGGGCCGCGGCGATCTGCTCGGCCAGCGCGATCGGCGCCTCCGCGCCGGCCTCGCGGATATGCGCGTCCATATCACGCGCGTGCGCCAGGCGCCGGCTGACGTCCTTACTCGCCTTGGCCGGCGGAATGAGTTTCATCCGGGAGCTGATCTCGACCGGGAAAGGCAGCGAATCGGCGTAATGCAGCCACGGCTCGCCATCGGGAAAGGACATGATATCGGGAAACCGGGCGAAGGAGACAAAGGAGGCATACGATTCCCCGCTAATGTGCTCCAGGCACAGTACGGTGCGCCCGTTGTGCACCTGGCCCTCGAAGAGGGTGTCGATCTCCCCGGCGCCCCACCGCCGGCGCTTGGTCGCGGACGGCACCGGCTCGCCCGCGGTAGCCATCAGCGTGTGCTGGACCAGCCAGGCGATCTCACCGGAGGTGGCGTGCCGGGCCGCGAGCGCGCTGGCGTTCAGCGCGCGGCCGAGGCGTTCGGCCGATTCGGTCCACTTGCTGATCTCCGCGCCGGAGATCGCCTCGTCGATGAGCCCCAGCCCGCGCTCGCCCTTGTTGTACGCGGCGGCGAACTGGGACAGCATCCCGCCGGACAGCTGCGCGCGCACGCCCCGCTGGCCGAGCCGGACCCCCAGGTAGATCTCCTTACCCCAGAAGTCCTTGGCCCAGACGTGCTGGTAGGACTGCTCCAGGTAATCCCGCCAGCCCGGGCCGCCGTCCGACGTCCCGTCCAGCCCGGTGGCCCAGGCCTGCGCGGGATAGGACCGGTGCGCGATCCGCAGGTGCACCTCGGCGTCGGCCATCCGGATCGCGGCCAGCGCCACGGTGATGTTCGTGGCCAGCGCTTCCCGCTCCTCCGGGGTGGTGAACTCATACGAGACCGACGGGATCCGGTAGTACGCCCAGACGTGGGTGTCGGTCAGCAGGATGCGGTCATCGAAGTACCTGATGCCCGGCCTGGTCGTGGTCCTGGATCGGCTGGAACCCTTAGTCCGCGTACTCACCAGGACTCCTTTCCCGAACGCGCGTGTGCGGGCCTGCGGGCTCTGAGCTCTCCCTCGGGGCCAGGCCGGCCACGAGCACGCCGGCCAGCGCGGTGTAGGCCAGCCTGGTCTGCGGGTGCAGCGCGGCCGGGGATTCCGCCGCCCGGTTCCCGCCCGACTGGTTCCCGCCCGGCTGGTTCCCGCCCGGGGACAGCAGGTCATCCCAGGGCACCCGGACAATGGCCCGGCAGCGGCCCCGGGCCACGGACTCGGCCTGGAGCACGTCCTGGGTGCTGCGCCGGCTCACCCCGTTGATCACGGTCACGGCCCGGGCCGCGAGCTCGTCGTACCCGTGCGCGGTGAGCCACTGCTGGGTGTGGGCCAGCGCGGTGGCCGCCTCCGGGCTGGCCGGGGTGACCAGCACCAGCTGGTCGGCCAGTTCCAGCACCCGGGTCAGCCCCGCGGGCGCCGGGTCGATCATGGTCAGCGGGTAGCGCTCGGCCAGCAGGCCGGCCAGCCGCTGGTAGTCGCCGCCCTTGAGCAGCCGGGCGTCGTCGCCCGCGATGACGTCCAGGCGGCCCCGGACCCGGCCCCAGCCGCGTCCCGGGCGTGGTCCGGCCGGGGTTTCCGTGTCAGGTCCTCGGCCGGTGAGCAGCGCGGTCACCGAGGTGAAGGGCTCGATGCGCGCGGCGAGCGAGCCCTCGCCCGGGTTGAGGTCGAGCGCGGCGACCGGGACCGCGCGGGCGGCGGCCAGCACGTGCCCGGTCATCAGGGCGATTACGGACTGTCCCGCGCCGCTGGTGCAGCCCAGCACCGCGATCCGGCGCGGGCCGTCCAGCGGCAGCCGGGCCCGCTCCCGGTCCATGGTGGCCTGGTCCCGCTGCCCGGGCCCCTGGCCCTGGCCGCCGGTAACCACCTTGACCCGGCGCCGCCAGCTCGCGTCGTTCAGGCTGCCGGGACCGCTCAGGGCCCGCTCGACCGAGGGCGCCGGCCGGTCGCCGGCGTCGAGGTCGAGGAACAGCGACGCGACCTTGGCCGCCACCGACCGGCCGGGTGCGGCGGATACGCGCGCCACCGGGATCGGCGCGGGCACTGGCGCGGACGCGGGCGTGGGCCGGGCCGGGGGGCGCGCCGGGGGCCGCAGGCCCGGCTTGATCGCGGGAGCGGGATCCGGTTCGGGCAGGGGCTCGAGCTCGAGCATGGTGCCGGGGTCCGGGATGGAGCCGGGCTCGGGGAGCGGGACGGCCCCGGGCTCCATGGCCTGGGGCTCCATGGCCTGGGGCTCCATGGCTTCGGAGGCCATGGCCGCGAGGGCCGCAGTCTCGGGGACCGTGGCCTCGGGGACTGGTACCGGCTCGGACTCGGGTTCTACAGCCACCGGCTCGGGGACCGCGACCGGCTCGGGTTCGGGTTCGGCTTCGAGGATCGGCTCGGGCTCGGGCTCGGGCTCGGGCGCTTCGGCGGCGAGGACGGGTTCCGGCTCGGGCTCGGGTTCGGGCTTGGCTGCGGCCTCGGGGACCAGGACTGGTTCCGGCTCTGGTTCGGATTCGGGCTGAACCTCGGGCTCCGCTAGGGCCTCGTTCTCGGGGAACGGACCGACTTCCGGGAACGGGCCGGCTTCGGGGAACGCTCCGACCTCGGGGAACGGGCCGGCTTCCGGGAACGGGCCCACTTCGGGGAACGCTCCGACCTCGGGGAACGGACCGGCCTCGGGGAAGGCGGCGATCTGGGGGAACGCGCCCGCGGGGGCTTCGGGCCAGGCGGGCGGGCTGAAGGACGCCGGGCCGGGCTGGCCGAGGTCGCGGGGATCCGGCTCGGGGTCGTGCGAGACTTCGAGCGTCCGAGAATCCTGCCTGCGCTCGGACGGCGGAACGGCCCACGACGGCCGCCGCTGGATCACCTCGGGTCGCGCCTGGCCGACGGCAGCGGACGGCCGGGGGTCCGGCTCCGGCCCGCGCTGCCACGCCCGCGGGGCCCGGACCCGCCTGGCCTCGGGCCGGTCCGTGGCTCGCTGCGGGACCGGGAGCGGCGCGTCCGGCTCCGGAGCGGCTGGCCGGGACGGTAGCGGCCGGGACGCCGGCTGAGGCGGGCGGGACGTCGGCTGAGGCGGCCGGGACGCCGGCTGGGGCGGCCGGGACGCCGGCTGGGGCGGGCGCGACGCGGCCCGGGGCGGGCGCGACATCATGGGCTCGGCGGCCTGCGGGGCCGGCCGGATCCAGGTCTGCGAAGCGTCGACCTGCTCGACGGGCCGCGACGCGGCAGCCGGGACCACGGCGGGCGTGGCCGGTACGGCCGGGACCGCGCCGGTTCCCCGTTTGCGCACGGCCGGCCTGGCCCGGCCCGCGACCTTCCGGGCCTTCTTGGGCCGCGCGCCGGGCGGATGCCGGTGCCATACCCGGACGGTCACGTAGACGTCGTCTTTCTCCGCGAGCGGAGTCATCCGGCACCAGGTCTTGGGCTCGGACAGGTAGCGGAGCTGCGAGCCGACCAGTTCCGGCAATCGCTTGCTCTCAATGACCGGCCGGGTGGTCAGCCAGGTAAGCACGCCGGGCGGAAGCACGTAAAGCCAAACCAAACTATGATTAAAGGGCAAGCCAATTACAACAAGGAAGAAAATGTACGGAACGGTAATTCCGGTAAAAACGGCAATCCAGGTGATGGGCAACGGGGCCGGCAGCCGAAAGTCGTAAAGTTTATAGAGCCTTTTTTCGATCCGCCAGATATTTGTGTAGGTGGGAAGGTCCACTAGGGACGCGCTCCTTCGGTCAGGCCTGGATTAGTGGACTCCGAGCGCGTTCGCGATGCCGGTGGCCAGCACCTGCACGATGCTGGGGGTGTAGAAGACCACCGCGATGGCTACGGCCAGCACGATGAACTGCACGAACCGCGTGATCTCACGGGTGAAGAGGAAGAAAATCGCCACGATCCCGACGATGCCGAGGAAGAGCGGCCCGAACAGTCCTTGCAGGTAGTGGACCAGGTTCGTGGTGCTCAGGGCCACCGGGACCAGCGCGGCGGACAGGTGAGTAGTCATGAGATGTCCCTTCCGGGATCAGCAGGCCATCCAGCGAGAGTTGCGGCGTACCCCGGAGACGGGTGCCGGTGATGCGGGCGCACGTACCAAAGCTCAGGCTGACGCGGTGCGCCGGGGGGATGGCGCAGGAACGGCGGACGGGTGCGGCCTGGCCGACGGGCGCCGGCGTCCGGTCCGGTGAAGGCGATGGCAGTCCCGGCGGCGACCGGGCAGGCGGCAGCGGCATGAGGGCAGGCGGACACGACGGCGTCAGCCGCCGTTGTCCTGGTCATTTGACTCCCACCGCCTCAGTCGCCGCGCTGATTTCATTTACATACCATTTGCCGCTTTGAAGGTCGACGACCGACACTCGGTAGGCCATCTCTAGTTTTGTGACGCCGGCCGAAGCCGGCCCGCCAAGCTGCCATATGACGGACACGGTTATCTGCCGGGTAGTGCCGCCCGGCGGCACCTGCAGGCCGGCGATCGAGTCAAAGGCCACCGTGCCGCCCAGCCCGGTCAACGGGAAGCCGCGCAGTTCGAACCGGCTGAGTGCGGCGCTATCGCCGCTGGCATAGGCCTGGAAAAAGGCCGGCAGCTCATTCATCAGCTGGTTTCGCGCGACCGGGTCTGAGCCCTGGCTGGCCGCCTTCGGCGGCGAGATCTGCTTCGGCGCGGGCAGCCAGGCGGGCTCCCCGGCGACCACCACGCCGCCGTCCGAGGCGATCACCGGCACGCCGAGTTCCATGAGCTGGCCGTTAACCATGGCGAGCAGGGTGACCACGGCGTGCTGCGGATCCTGGACCGCGATCCCGGCGATCTGCTCCGACTGCAGGCTCAGCTGGCCGGTGCCGTTCCAGCCGAGGTCCGGGTGGGCGGCCGCGACGCTGGGCGGGACGAAGGCCGCGAGCTCCTGCTCGCGCTGAGCCTGAATGGCCGGGCTGAAGTTCAGGTAGACCTGTCCGAACTCTGTGGCGTAGGCCTCGGCAAGGCTCACCGGGAACTGCCCGGCCGTGGCGCCGCCCGGCTCAGTGCCGCCGGCCGGCGGGGTGCTGGCCTGGTGGAAGACGATGGCTGTCACGCCCCGGTAGGCAACGATCAGCAGGGCGGCCCAGAGCACGGCCCGCAGCGGCCACAGCAGCCACCGGCCGCCGCCGCCGCTCCAGGCCCGGCCGGCCGGCGCGCCATAGTCCCGCGGATCCACTTCGTGATCCAGGACCTCAGGGCCCGCCCCGGCCGAGCCGAACAACGGTATAACGTGAGAGTAATCGGAAGAATGCGCTCCGTTACCGGAGTTGGGTCCGCGAAACATCACACCTCCGCACGTTTCCGCGCCTGCGACGGCCCGGCGGCCGTCCCTTCGCGCCGGACCGCGGTCCATTGTGGTGCATCCGGCCGCAGCGAGGGGGCGGTTACAGCCGATCACCGGACATCTGCAGGGACAAACGGTCAGCACTCTCTGATACGTAGCGGACACGAAGAGAGTTCAAACCAATTGGGACGGTATTGAGACGGACGCACCCGGATCGTCACCGGCAATGGCGGTGACCTGCCCGGGAGCACTTTTACACCGCCTCGGGCCAGGCATACACCTGCCGTTCGGCGGATCCGGCCGGGGGAATCAGCCGCGCGGCAGCCACCCGGGCGCAGCCCACCTCGATCCACCGCGGGATCAGTTCCAGCTCGGCGCCGGCCGTCATGCAGTAGTACGCGGCGGCCCGGGCCCGCGGTTCCTCGGCCGCGCGCCGGTAGTAGCCGATGAGCAGGCCCGCGACCTCGGCCAGCAGATCCCCGCGGCCGCCGGCGATCTCCCGCAGTTCGGCCACCGCAGCGGCGGTCTCGGTCGCGGTCGGCTCCCGCCCGGGCGCGTGGCGCCACGCCGCGCCGGTCAGCCGGGGCACCATCAGCTGGTCCCGTTCGCGTGCGGACGGCTCGTTCATGGCGCGCGCTCCTCCCCAGGACGGCACTCCGGCCGCACTGTTCTCTCGCACAACCGACCGATAAACATAATGGTCATTGCACGAGTATCAAACACAAAGACGATAATTGCAAGTGATCAGCCCGTTTCACTGTGCACCGTTCGTCTCCGTCATCTCAGGCGTAACACGGGCACCCAAAGCCCGCCGGACGCGCGCCCGCCGGACGCCGCCCGGCGGGCGCGCGACCAGGACCGGTCAGGTGGTGGACACCCCGAGCAGGGATCCGACCCCGTAGGTGACCGCGGCGGCGATGGCCGCCACCGCCAGCTGCCGGAGAGCAGTGCTGAGCACGCTGCGTCCGGACATGAAGCCGATCGCCCCGCCGAGCGCTAGCGCCGCGATGGCGCCGATGATTACCGAGGCGATGACTGCACTGGAGCCCGCGCTGAAGAACCAAGGGAACAGGGGCAGGACGGCCCCCACCGAGAACGAGAGGAACGACATGATGGCCGCCTGCCAGGCCGAGCCCGGCGCCTGCGGGTCCACGCCCAGCTCAAGGCGGGCGTGGGTATCGAGGGCGATACCGGGATTGGCAGACAGGATCCGGGCCACGGTGCTCGCGTCCTGCGCGGACAGGCCCTGCGCGCGGTACATGCCGGCCAGTTCCCGCTGCTCTCCTTCGGGATCGTCGGCGAGTTCCTGGCGTTCGACCTGGACCTCCCGCTCGACCATCTCCTGCTGAGCCCGGACCGACACGAGCTCGCCGGCCGCCATCGAGAAGGCTCCCGCCAGCAGGCTCGCGACCCCGGCCAGCCGGACCGCGGAGGCGTTAGTCGTCGCTCCGGCCACGCCCAGCACCAGCGACAGGTTGGTCAGCAGACCGTCACCGGCACCGAGCACCGTAGCGCGCTGAGTCCCGCCCTGGACGTCGCGGTGGCGGCTGCCAGGCGTACCTCCGGTGAGCCAGCGTCCCAGCGCCGCGACCCGCCTCGCAGGCGGGCTGTCCTTGGCCATGCCCATCGATGAGCCTCGCCTTGGTCGAGGCGGCCCCAGGCCGGCCGCCGCATATCAAGGCTAGAGGACGAGGGATGAATCAGCGCGGCCCGGGGTCGTGTTACGGCCGGCCCGCGTTTCCCTGGGAGTGAGCGCCAAGACTTCTCCGGGCACTCCTGCCCGGCCCGCCTCCCCGGCACCAGCTGACCCGTCTCCGGTGACCCGCCCAACGACGTCGTTGCCGCAACGACGCGCACCTGACGCAATGCCAGGCTCCTAGCATTGGCACCGGACGACGTGGGTGCCGCAACGACGTCGTTGGCGCCATCCCCGGCTCGCGCTACCGGCACGCTGCCTCCACAGGGGCCAGACTCATGATCCATCGAGGCGGTTGCGGACAGGACCGGGGCTGGGAGACCGCGCCGGGCAAACGAGCCAGTTGTCGACCTCGAGCGGGCCCGGTTCTCGTAATGATCCCGGAACGGCACCGGGTTAACGTCAGCTCACCGGCCTGGAGGGAGTACTCGTGGTCGAGGTCCAGGCGAGGACCGCGGTTGCCCGCCGTGAGCGGACCGACGTGACGCCTCTGCTGACCGCGCTGGCCTGGTCGGTAGGAGCGCTGAGCCTTGCGGCGTTTGCCCGGGCGTGGGCCCTGGCCGCCGGTAATAGGGACCTGTTTGACATCTCCGCTGGTTTCAGTCCTGACCGGTTCATGGTCACCTACCCGGTGGCCGGCGCCTTGCTGGCGTCTCGCAGGCGGTCCAACCCCATCGGCTGGTTCTTGCTCGGCGTGGGCATAGTGACTGCTGCTCGCGCCCTGGCGGGCGAGTACGCGCTGCATGCGTTGGCCGTACCGCCGTATCCCCGGCTGGCGGTGTGGGCGGCGTGGTTCATCAACTGGTCGCTCACGCTGCCGTTCCCTGGTGGCCTGCTGACGTTCTTGCTGTTGTTGTTTCCCAGCGGCAAGCCCCTCACGGCACGCTGGTGGACGGTGGGCTGGGTCGCCGCAGGACTAGCGGCGATCTCGATGGTGCTCACCTGGCTCACTCCGGGCACCATCACCGTGGACGGGCTGCCTAAGGTGTCCAACCCGACCGGCCTGCGGGGGTCGTTCCGCATTCCGCTGACCGGCCCGTTCGGCGGCGGCACCTGGGTCTTCGACGGGGTGTGCCTGCTGCTGGCCGCGGCGAGCTTGTTCCTCAGGTACCGGCGGTCGGCCGGTGAGGAGCGGCTCCAGCTCAAATGGTTCGCCTACGTCGCGGTGCTGAGCCTGGGCCTGCTGGTCGCGCTGCTGCCGTTCGCCAGCACGAGCAAGAGCGGGGACGAGGCGTTCGACGCCACCATAATCGCCGGTATCGGGCTGGCGCTCCCGGTGGCCATCGGCATCGCCATCTTGAAGTACCGGCTTTACGCGATCGACCGGATCATCTCCCGGACCCTCTCCTACGCCCTCGTCACCGGAGCGGTGGCCGGGGTCTATCTCGGGTGCATCGCCGTGCTGACCAAGCTGTTGCCGGTCCGCGGCAGCCTTGGCATCGCGGTCGCGGTGCTGGCGGCGGTCGCGCTGTTCAACCCGCTGCGCCGGCGGGTGCAGACCCTGGTCGACCGGCGGTTCGACCGGGCCCGTTACAACGCTGGACGGGTGGTCGCGCAGTTTTCCGTTCAGCTGCGCGAGGAAGTCGATCTCGATGTGCTGGGCGCCGACCTGCTCGATGTCGTCCATCACGCCCTGGCCCCGACGCACCTGGGGCTGTGGCTGAACGGCACCGTCAGCCCGTCGAGTGTGCTTCAGGCCCGGGCAGACGATTCTTCACCGTCAACCGCCGACCCCTAGTGACAGGGCCCTGGCGCCAGCTCCTGTAGCTATTAGCGGCCGCGGCGATTCGGGCGGCGTGGCGGCCTTGCACTGGGAATACGTCCGTCCCGGCCAGCGCCACTCGAGCGGGAACAGCGTTGCAGCCAGCCACGGCACGTAGACGACGGCGGCCATGAGCATCGCGCTGACCGGCTGCCTCCAGCTCCGGCCCCGCGGCGACAGCGAGGTTGCCGGTCCGGTTGCTGACGGCAGCTGCATTCCGTCCACGGGGCAACTGTAAGGCCGATCAGAGGTCGCCGTCGCGGTCAGTCGCGCCCGGTCGCCGAGGTGACGTCGACCTCGTTGTCCTCGGCGTCGGCGAGCGTCCACCACGTGGGCGACGCGTCGCGGACCATCCGCCCGCCGGCCGCCAGGGCCACGGCGACACGCGCCTCGGCCAGGTCCGCCGGCACCCAGACGTCGATGTGGAAGCGGTTGCGCTGCGGGCGGGGCGCGTCCATGTGCTGGAACCAGATCGACGGGCCGCGCCAGCGCGGGTCAACGAGGTCCTCGTCCGGGCTGTCGGCGCGTCGCTCGTACCCGAGCACCGCCGCCCAGAATGGCATCACCTCCGCGCTGACCAGAGCGTCGATGGTCACCTGAACGGTCTGGATCTGCGTCGGGTCGGCGGCGAGCCCCTGCTCGCGGGCCAGGTCCGAGATCCGCACCGCCAGCTCGACATCGCCGGCAGTCATGCCTGTGTAGTCGGGCGTGGCGGTGAGCAGCCGGACGGTGACGGTGTCGTGCCGCAGGTCGACGTCTGGATGGTGCGGCCCGACGTCGCCGACGGCCGCGGCGATCGCCTGGACGAGCCGAGCACCGGCGGCGAACGAGCCGGTCTGGAAGACCGCGGTGGCGCCGTCGCCGACGACCCGCCAGTCGCGGGTGCGGTCGTCGGCGTGGAAGGCGCGCATAGTGAGGGGCTCGATCATGGTCACCCGCCTAGTGTTGCCGGCGACGGACTCGCGGATGAGCTCGGCGTGCCCGCCAGCTACACGTTGAAGCGGAACTCGACGACGTCGCCGTCGCGCATGATGTAGTCCTTGCCTTCGATGCGGGCCTTGCCCGCGGCGCGGGCGGCGGGCAGCGAGCCGGCGGCGATCAGGTCGTCGTAGGAGACCACCTCGGCCTTGATGAAGCCGCGCTGGAAGTCGGTGTGGATGACGCCGGCCGCCTCGGGGGCGGTCGCGCCGGCCTTGATCTCCCAGGCGCGGGTCTCCTTGGGGCCCGCGGTGAGGAAGGTCTGCAGGCCCAGGGCGCGGAACCCGGCCCGGGCCAGCTGGGCCAGGCCCGGCTCGCCCAGGCCGGCCTCGGCGAGCAGTTCGGCGGCCTCGCCGGGGGGCAGCTCGGCCAGGTCGGCCTCGGTCTTGGCGTCCAGGAAGATCGCCTCGGCGGGAGCGACCAGCGCGGCCAGGCGCTTAAGCAGGTCCTCGTCGGCCAGCTCGGGGGTGTCCAGGTTGAACACGTACAGGAACGGCTTAGCGGTCAGCAGTTGCAGCTCACGCAGCGCGGGCAGTTCGATGCCGGCGGCCGCGGCGCCCGCCCACAGCGTGATGCCCTGGTCCAGGAGCTGCTCGGCCCTGGCCGCGGCGTCGGCGGTCTGGGCTCGCGCGGGGTCCTTGGCGAACTTGGTCTCCTTGGCCAGCCGGGGCAGCGCCCGCTCCAGGGTCTGCAGGTCGGCCAGGATCAGCTCGGTGACGACCGTCTCGATGTCGCGTTCTGGCGACACGTCGCCGTCCACGTGGGTCACGTCCGGGTCGGCGAACACGCGGACCACCTGGCAGATCGCGTCGGTCTCCCGGATGTGGGCCAGGAACTGGTTGCCCAGGCCCTGGCCTTGCGAGGCGCCGCGGACCAGGCCCGCGATGTCGGTGAAGCGCACCGTGGCGGGCACGATCCGCGCCGAGTCGTACAGCTTGGCCAGCTCGGCCAGGCGCGGGTCGGGGACGCCGACCACGCCGACGTTCGGCTCGATGGTGGCGAACGGGTAGTTGGACGCCAGCGCGCCCGCCCGGGTCAGCGCGTTGAACAGGGTCGACTTTCCGACGTTGGGCAGGCCGACGATGCCGATAGACA
>Ga0070730_10005404_pt1 | contig 11039 bp, 6 predicted proteins | sample Coa_R1_3_FD_66447 | JGI IMG/M metagenome (GOLD analysis project Ga0070730, IMG submission 66447) | Surface soil microbial communities from Centralia Pennsylvania, which are recovering from an underground coalmine fire - Coalmine... | ecosystem: Environmental > Terrestrial > Soil > Unclassified ... | reverse complement strand
ACGTCGCTGTGATAATCCTGCGAAGCTACCCACAGCCTCAGCAGGTCGGCTCCCCATTTGTCGCAGATTTCCGTGGGCAGGATCACGTTGCCCAGCGATTTCGACATTGGCCGGCCCTGCTCATCGAGCGCCCAGCCATGCGTGAGCACCTGGCGATAGGGAGCGCGCTCGCGAATCCCGACGCTGATCAGCAAAGAGCTATGAAACCAACCGCGGTATTGATCCGGGCCTTCGAGATACATGTCCGCGGGCCACGGCAATTCCGCATTCGGTTTGCCCGGAGGGTCGAGCACGGCAAGATGGGACGATCCGGAATCGAACCAGACGTCGAGGATGTCCGTTTCCTTGCGCCAGTTTGCATTGCCACAGGCACAAGCCGTGCCTTTGGGAAGCAGTTCCTCGGCGGAGTGCGTATACCAGGCGTCGGCGCCTTCGCGCTGGAACCAGTCAATGACGTGGTGAAGCGCGGTAAAGTCTTCGAGCTTCTTGCCGCATTTATCGCAATAAAAAATCACCAGAGGCACACCCCATACGCGCTGCCGCGAAATACACCAGTCGGGACGATGCGCAATCATTTCGTGAATGCGGTCGCGGCCCCATTCGGGCGTCCATTGCACCTTGGGAATTTCGTCGAGCGCCAGCTTGCGTAAGGGCGGGGCTTTGGGAGCCGGTACCGAAGCGCTTCCGTTATCGAGCTGAATGAACCACTGCTCGGTGGCGCGAAAGATCACCGGATTGTGGCAGCGCCAGCAGTGCGGGTAGCTGTGGTGAAGTTTGCTTTCGGCGACCAGCGCCCCGCGCGACTTCAGCAGTTCGATGATGGCCGGATTGGCCTCGAATACGGTCTTGCCCTTATATTCCGGCAGGCCTTCGGTGAAGCGACCCTGATCGTCGAGTGGCGCGTAAGTTTCAAGGCCATATTGCTGGCCCACGGCAAAGTCTTCGGCGCCATGCCCGGGCGCCGTATGCACGATGCCGCTGCCTTGTTCGAGCGTGACGTGTTCGCCGAGCACGCCGGGGACGACGCGATCGAGGAAGGGATGCTGGAATTTGGCTTGAGAAAAGATACTGCCCGGAAATGGCCTAGAACGGGTCCCTAACCGCATCCCTGTTTCCTTCTCGACGCTGCTAACCATCTCTTCAGCAACGATGTAGGTATCACCCCGGTCATCCGAAGCCAGCACATATTTAAGTTGGGGATTGAAAGCCAGCGCCATGCTAGCGGGCAGCGTCCATGGGGTGGTAGTCCAGACCAGGGCGTAAAAGCCGCCATCTGAAGTTCGGGGCTTCTCCGGGGATTCCACAACGCGGTAGCGCACCCAAATCGATGGGCTAGTATGGTTCTCGTACTCCACTTCGGCTTCGGCCAAAGCGGTATGGTCAAAGATGCACCAGTAGACCGGCTTCAGCCCGCGAAAGACGTAGCCCTTCTGTAAAAACCCTAGAAATGCGTCGGCGATGCACGCTTCGTAGCTTTTGGACATCGTAAGGTATGGATCATCCCAGCGGCCCAAAACACCCAAGCGTTTGAAATCGCGACGATGCTGATCGACGTAGCGCAAAGCGAATTCGCGGCAGATGCGCCGGAACTCCACGGGAGTGACGCTGCCCTTCTTGCCGCCGAGTTCTTTCTCGACTTGCGTTTCGATGGGCAAGCCGTGGCAATCCCAGCCGGGAACATAAGGCGATCGAAAACCGGCCATGGTTTTCGACTTTACGACCATGTCCTTGAGAATTTTGTTCAGCGCCGTGCCGAGATGGATCGTGCCGGTCGGGTAAGGCGGGCCGTCATGCAAAACGTAGGGCGCGCCCTCTTTTCGCGCCTGCTGAATCCGTTCGTAAAGCTTGCCCTCCTCCCATTGGGCGAGGATGCGCGGCTCGTTTTGCGGAAGATTCGCCTTCATGGGGAAATCCGTCCGCGGGAGATTCAGCGTACTTTTCAGCTTAACGTCTTTGGACATCTGTCAGAGAACTCCATACTTTTGCAGCAGTTCGGAGCCATTACGACCCACGCGGCTGGCCCTTCAAGGTCGGTTATTTCTAAGTACTCAACATATCAAACGGCGATGCACAAGGTGAAAAGCCATATGGTACAATTTATTTTTACCCAAGTCAGCCTCGTGACCGGGGACATCCTTTTGGCTGCCGATGAATCTAACTCCTATGGTGGAGCCTAGGCAGAGTCACGTATGCAACGACTGAACCTCACGACACGCGATCCGCAGACTGCGCACCTGAATCTCGGTAGCGGCCCCACACCTTCTTTTGGCACGAGCCGGCGGCTGCAGTCCGCGGGCTTTTGGACCAACCTTAAGGACTTTCTGACGGAACGATCCATCCGTATTCCGCGGAATGCGCCGCAGCAGGTTTTTCATACCGAAAGCGTGGACAGCAGCTTTTCCGAAAGTCTCAAGGCGTTTTTCCGTCCCGGGCCAAAGGTTACGGGCGCGGCCGCCTCGGGTATGGTCGTGGATCTGGAGCCCACGTACCGCGTGTTCTGGCGTAACTTGCGCGATCTGATTTCGCCTCCAAAGTTGCCGCCTCTGAAGCTGACCAGCAAGCCCGTGCCTGTGCGGCCACTGTGGGCCAAGCGGCGCGAATACAGCACGGCGCAGATGATTTCGATCGGCGTGCACGCAGTGATTGCCATATTGATCCTCGTGCCCCTCTTTCAACATATGAAGCAGCCGCCCGTGCAGGCCAGCACGCAGGTGATTGATATTTCGCCTTACCTCTCCAAGTTGCCTCCTGGAAAAGAAAGAGCCGGCGGTGGAGGTGGGGGAGGCGAACACAAGCAGCAGCCCGATACGCAGGGCAAGCTGCCAAAGTGGAGCATGACGCGGATTACTCCGCCTCTGGTGACTCCCCATCCGAATCCGAAACTGGCTTCTGAGCCGACTCTTCTGGGTCCGCCGGAGCTGAAGATTCCAAGTCCGAACGATCCTAACTTCGGCGATCCGCTGGCGGCCATGATGAGCGTCTCCGCGGGCGCCGGTGGCGGCGGAGGAATGGGCACCGGTGACGGTGGCGGAATCGGCAGCGGAAGCGGCGGCGGGTTAGGCCCGGGCTCCGGTGGCGGCACCGGCGGCGGCGCTTTCCGTCCGGGAACAGGCGGAGTGGGTTACCCGAGCTGTATGTATTGCCCGGAGCCGCAATATTCGGAAGACGCACGCAAAGCCAAGTTCCAGGGCATTGTGGTCCTGCAAGTGATCATACAGCCAGACGGCCATGCGACCAACATCCAGGTGGTGAAGGGCGCAGGCCTCGGACTGGACGAAAAGGCAATCGAAGCCGTGCGTACCTGGCGCTTCAAGCCAGCGATCGGTCCCAATGGGACGCCAGTAGCAACGATTACGCCGATTGAAGTCAATTTCCGCCTCCTCTGACCCATAGCGCGCAATTCGCGTAGCGCAGTTCTCGCAAAACAGGCCAGTACCTTTACGCGCACGCTCGTTGTTTGAGCGCGGCTTCATTTCGATTTGATCTGTTAGCATTTCGGCGTGCGAAATCCACGCCTACTTGCTCTTGCATGCGCCCTTAGTGGCTTGTTAATCCCGGCTGCCCAAACCGCCGCCGCACAAGCCAGCGCGACGAGTAGCGTCGAATTCAATGCTTATGTAAGAGCATCACAAGCGCAGCCGGAACCGGTGCGCGGAATCACCTTCTATCTCTTATCGAGAAGCCTTTCCGATATACGTAAGGAAGTCGCAACGGCCGACGGGATAGTGGATCTGGATCATTTCGTCGCCCAACTTGACGTCTCCGCTGAATTGAAGGATTGGATATCAAAACATCGGCGCGTCGATCTCGCCGGCACAGATTTCACGAAGGAAGTTAGTCCGGATGACGTTGTCAAGGTGCCCGAATTTCTGACCGCCTATACGAGTCAGAATGGCGCGGCTTTGCACGCCGTTATTCCGGAACCTAAATACAAGAAGGGCGAAGAACAGAAGAATCCCGAAAAATATAGGCAGGACCGCGAGCAATATCGGCAGGCGCTTCGCCACTATATTCAGGCGAACATAGATTCCATAGAGGGGATCGACGCCGAGCTGAGGGATGTAAATCCGTATCCACGCTGGGCCAAGCTTCAAGTTGAACAGCAGCGCCATCTCGAAAAGCGAGTCATGCAACTCGCGCAAACACGTTATCTGGTGGCGACGGCGGTCAGCAATCTCAGCGGTTCCGCCGCCTTTGACAACGTCCCTGCCGGAGAGTACTGGATTACCAATCTCGATATTCCCGCTTTGGCCGGCGACCTCCGGCTCCACTGGGATGTGGCCATATCTGCTCCTCCGGCAAAAACGGCGCGCGTTGAACTATCGAATTTGAATGCACTCGAGACTTTAGAGCAAGACGCGCAGTAATCTGAAGCTGTCTTGCCCTCGCCCGCGGCATCCTTCCCTCATTCCCCTCTAGGACTTTGGCGGTACACTGAACTTCCGGTATGGCAGCTCCATCTCCATCCACTGAAAGCATCGCCGCTTATATTTCGCAAATGGCGGGACCTGATGCGAAAGAGCGGGAACAGGCAGCCTATGCGCTATTTCGGCTAGGCTGCGCCAGTGCGGAACCGGTGCTGAAAAAATGGTTCGCCGATCCGGAGTTCCGCGCACTCGTTCCCGGCGGGGGCGTCCTGCTTACGGTGGGCTTGGCGCTGCAGCCGGCGACGTTCGAAGCGATTCGCGCGCGTTTCGGGCGGCCGCAACTCGCGGTGGTTCCCGCGGATCAGGACGCGCTCGAATTTGAATTGAGCTTTGCGCATGGCGTGCGGTTGGACGTGATCGCGCCGCGTACGGCGACGGGAGAGGGCGCCATCGCGAAATTTCTCGCGCGGTTTGGCGAAGGCATCCAGCAAGTCGAATGCGACGTGCGTGACGTCTCGCGCGCGATGGAAATTCTGCAACGGCGCTTCGAAGTTCAGCCGATTTATCCCGAAATACGCGAGGGCGCGAACCAAACGCGAGTGAACTTCTTTCTGGTGCCCGTCGCGGACAATCGCAAGCTTTTAATCGAGCTGGTGGAATCGCCGAAGAAGCAAAAACAACGATGAGCACCCCCCTCAGGGTTTCTGCACGTTTTTCTCTTTGAGGCCAGCGTCGTGACAGGCCCGCCATGCGCGCAGGATTTCCGCCACGCTCCAGGCCTGCGCGAACGCACCGCGCGGGAGGTAAGGCGCGTCGCCATCGAAGATTTCGCTGATGGTGCCCAGCCCGGCTGCCGACAGATGGTGGGCCATGGGTTCAAGGAAGGCGAAGGCTTGCTGCGGATTCTGATAAACGCGCAGGTGGGCTAGAACAAAGGGGCCAAGCAGCCAAGCCCACACTGTCCCCTGGTGGTAAGCGGCGTCGCGCTCCGACTGCGCGCCTTCATAACGGCCGCAGTAACTCGCATCGGCGGCTTCCAGGCTGCGCAATCCGTGCGGCGTTAGCAGGTGCAGCGCGCAGGCATCTACAACCTGTTTCTTCCGATCCGCGTTCAAGGGGCTTTCGGGCAGCGAGACGGCAAAAATCTGATTTGGGCGAAGCGAGCCATCATTTCCCTCCGGGCCGTCAACTACATCGAAGCAACATTGGCGCCCGTCGTTCCAATAGCGCGCGAAACTTTTCTTCACCCGTTCAGCGAGCACTTTATATTCGTCTGCCCGTTTTCCCAATTCCGGGGCGAATCGCGCCATCGTATGAAGGGCGTTGAACCACAGCGCGTTGATCTCCACGGGCTTGCCTATACGCGGGGTAATCGGGCGATCGCCAACTTTGGCGTCCATCCACGTAACCTGCATTCCTGGCTCTCCCGCGCAAAGCAAACCGTCGGCAGGATCCACGTGAACGCCATATCGCGTCCCGCGCACGTACCAATCGATAGCGGCGGCGAGTACCTCGAAAACCTCTCGAACAATGCTCAGGTCTGAGGTCTGCGCCACGTATCCCCGCAGAGCCTGGAAGTACCAAAGCATCGAATCCACGCTGTTGTAGCTCGCGGGCACGCCGTGTTCCGAAAATGTGTTGGGAAGCAGGCCCTGTTGCGCGAAGCGCGGAAATTCGTGCAGCACGGATCGTGCTATTTCAGGCCGCCCGGTCTCCAACGCCAAACCGGGGAGCGCGATCATCGCGTCCCGGCCCCATTCGCCGAACCAGGGGTAACCGGCCACAATCGACCATCTCTCGCCGCCATCTGAAGTGCGACGGCGCGCCGCAAATTGAGCTGCCGCCAGCACCAGTTGCCAAATCCAGTGCGGAGCTTCGAGAGCGGCTCGCGGATGGGCGGCGATCCAATATTCGAGCAGCTTCTGGTCCAGGTCCTCGCGTGCAAGGAGCGAAGCGCGATTCTCGAGCTGCGGTTTGGGATCGGTGCTGAACGCAAGCGTTACCGAGCCGCCGGACGAGAGGCGCGCCTTGAAAACCGCCGCGAGCAAGTGATCCTCGCGATAGTCCAGACCGCGCTCGCGTTCCGCAGCCAGATCGTAATTTCGATACCATTCGCGACGCGGTTCGGCCTGCGCCGAATCGCTAAGCAAATAAACGGGGTTCGCGCCGTCGCGTGCGACAACGCACAAACCGCCGGGAACTGGCGTCACCGATGTCTTCCAGTCGCCAGCCTGCGTCGTGGCATGAATATCGCGATCGTTCACGAGAATCTTGACTTCCAATTCCGCGGGTCCGGAGGCATAGAGAAGCTCGTAGCGGATGAAAGTTGTGTTCGCGCCGTCCTGCATCCATACGCGTTTTTCGAATATCGCATCGGCGCAGGCAAATCTCCACACAGGCACCGATCCCGCAAGACGAAATTGCTCGATGAGTAGAAATCCCTTTGGCTCGACGGTGCCGGTCGACCAACGATTGGACCCGAGAGCGTAATCGCGGCCCTCGTAGCGGAGGATTTCTTCGGCTTTTGAGACGAGGAGAAGGCGGCCCGACTCAGGCAGCCCGGCAATAAGTAGTCCATGATAGCGCCGCGTCAGTACGCCAGTGACCGTGCCGGAAGCAAACCCGCCCAGCCGATTCGTCACTAACCATTCACGTTCATTCCCGACGTCGAGTGAGCCGCAGACTTCCGAGCCAAATTTAACGACGATCGGCGCGCTCAAGCCTTACGTCCTGCCATAGACGGGAATGCCGGCGCCGTGAATGATGCGGGCCTGCGGCGAGCACAGAAACAGGATCACGTCGGCAATCTCTTCCGGCTTGGGCCAGCTCGCATAATCCGCTTTGGGCATGGTCTGTCGATTTGCGGGAGTGTCAAAGATGCTGGGTACGACAGAGTTGACGGAGATGGGATACGGTTTGACTTCCTCGGCGAGCGAATCGAACAGCGCAAGCGCCCCGGCCTTGGATGCGGCATATAGAGCCGCGCCGGGAGACGTGCCGTAAGCGGCGCGCGAGGCCACGTTGACGATCCACCCGCGGTTCTGACGGATCATCGCCGGTATCACGGCGCGCGCGAGCGCAAATCCAGCTTTCAGATTGAGGGCCATCATCTGCTCGTAGGCTGAGGGTTCCTCTTCCCAGATTCGCTTGCCGCCATGATACGCGCCGATGGTGTTCACGAGAATGTCGAGCGCGCCGTGCTTCGCAACAATGTCCTCGACCATCCGCACCACGCTAACAGGATCGGTGGCATCAACCATTACGCCCGCCGCTTCGTAGCCGCTGCTCCTCGATTGAGAAATGAATGCGTCGAATTCCTGCTGGTGCCGGTACGTCACGATGATTCGCGCGCCTTCACGCGCGAAAGCGGTCGCTACGGCGCGACCCAACGCGCCGGTGCCACCGGCGACCAGCGCGGCTTTATCCTTGAAGCTAATTTGTGGAGTCATTGAAGGATTAGATGCCTCGTGTTCTTATTTCTCGCTTTTTATTTTGTCCTAGCTTGCGTGTGCACCGCTTTGTTCCAGCAGTTTGGCGACCAATGCGGTCCATCCCGTTTGGTGCGAAGCGCCCAACCCGGCACCCGTCTCGCCATGAAAATACTCAAAGAAGAGCACCAGATTGCGCCAGTAAGGATCGGACTGAAGCTTCTCATTCGAGCCACATACCGCGCGACGCCCCTCCTTGTCGCGCAAGAAGATGCTGCTCAGCGACATAGAGAGCTCTGCCGCAATTTGCCACAGCGTCAGCTTGCGCCCCGAGCCCGTTGGAAAATCAACCTGCAACTCATCGCCAAAGTAATAGTGGAACCGTTGCAGGGCTTCGATAATCAGGAAATTCACGGGAAACCACACTGGGCCTCGCCAATTCGAGTTTCCCCCGAATGCGCCGGTGCGAGACTCGGCCGGCTCGTAGCCAACCTGATATTCGTTTCCCATCATGCGCAACATGTAAGGATGGTTCAGATGAAAACGCGAGAGGGAGCGGACGCCATACGGCGAGAGAAACTCCTTCTCGTCAAGCATGTAACTCAGGACGCGCAGCAGGCGTTCGCGACTCACAAGAGAAAGCAGCCGGCGAGCGCCGTTGGGCGATTTCTGGCTCATATCAATGTGACGAGAGGCGGCGGGAACGTTTTCCAGGAACCACTGTACGCGCTCGCGAAAATGAGGCAGGTTCACCAGCATTTCGGGCTCCAGCGTCTCCACCGCAAAAAGTGGAGCGAGCCCGACCATGGAACGAACTTTCAGGAAGCTCCGTGAGCCATCGGGCAGATGCAAAACGTCATAGTAGAAACCGTCTTCCTGATCCCAAAGCGCGATGCCTTCGCCGCCAAGATCATTCATCGCCTGGGTTATGTAGATGAAGTGTTCGAAAAACTTGCTGGCAACACTTCCGTAAACCCGATCTTCTCGCGACAGCTCCAGCGCCATCGCCAGCATGTTCAAGCAATACGTTCCCATCCAGCTCGTGCCGTCCGCCTGCTCCAAATGGCCGCCCGTGGGCAAAGGCGCTGAACGGTCAAAGACTCCGACGTTATCGAGCCCCAGAAATCCGCCCTCAAATACGTTCAGGCCGTCAGGATCCTTGCGATTCACCCACCAGGTGAAGTTGATCAGCAACTTTTGAAAAACGCGTTCCAGGAAGCCGCGATCGGCGCGGCCGCGCACACGTTTTTCGATTTTATAAACACGCCATGCCGCCCAAGCGTGCACGGGCGGATTAACGTCGCCAAACGCCCATTCATAGGCCGGCAATTGCCCATTCGGATGCATGTACCATTCGCGCAGCAGAAGAACGAGCTGCTCTTTGGCGAATTCCGGATCGACTACGGCCAACGCCACGCACTGAAAGGCGGAATCCCACGACGCAAACCAGGGATATTCCCATTTATCGGGCATGGAGAGCACATCTGCGGCGTGAAAGTGCTTCCACCGATAATTGCGTCCTTTCTTGCGTTCTGCAGGACCCGCAGGAAAAGCTGGATCGCCTTGCAGCCAAACGTCCACGTCGTAGTGGTACGACTGCTGCGACCACAGCAGGCCGGCGAAAGCCTGCCTTTGCACCTGCCGGGCATCGTCGGTCATTTTGCTGGAAGCATGCTGGGCGTAGAACTCATCGGCCTCCGCGATGCGCGCGCGGAACACTTCATCGAACGCCCGGTCAAAGGGCGCCTGACCAGAAACGCCCGTGGGATTTTGATCCATGAGGCGTAATCGAACAGTTGCGGAGCCGCCCGCCGGTATTTCGAACCGATAGAGTGCCGCGGCCTTGGTGCCTGTTTCGGCGGGATTCACCGCGGATTCATTTTCCGCGATCAGGTAATCGTGAAAGGCGTCTTTCAGATGTGCGGCGCGGTTCTCGACTCCAAATAGGCGCTTGAAGTTGGTCTCATTGTCGGTGAATAGCAATTGAGGTGTTCCCTCGGCAATGAGCCAACGCTGTGCATCGTCGACGGCCTGAACGCCAATACATTCGCAGTTGAGCTGGTCACGCACTCGCCAGAGCCGGGGCCGCTGCGTTTCGTCGCGCCAGCACCACGTATTTCGGAACCAGATGGTGGGAAGCAGATCGAGCGGGGCGGAATCGGTTCCGCGATTCCAAGCCGTGATGCGAATCAAAATGTCTCCCGCCGTAGCTTTTGCGTATTCCACGAAGATATCGAAATAGCGATTGCCATCGAAAATACCAGTATCGAGCAGCTCGAATTCGGGATCGGCTTTAGTGCGGCGGCCGTTCTCGGCGACCAGCTGCGCATAGGGAAACTCGGACTGGGGATACTTGTACAGCATCTTCAAGTAGGAGTGCGTGGGCGTGGCGTCGAGGTAGAAATAGCATTCCTTTACGTCTTCGCCGTGATTGCCTTCGTGACCGGTCAGGCCAAATAGGCGTTCCTTGAGTATCGGATCGCGCCGGTTCCAGAATGCCGGCGCAAAGCAGATATGCTGATGGCTATCGCTTATTCCCCCGATGCCGTCTTCGCCCCAGCGATAGGCGCGGGAACGGGCATGGTCGTGCGGGAAATATTCCCAAGCCGTGCCATTGGCGCTGTAATCCTCGCGAACGGTCCCCCACTGGCGCTCGCTGAGATAGGGCCCCCAAAGCCTCCATTGCGCTTTGCCCAGCCGCAGGTCTTCGAGCCTCTGAGCTTCGCGGGACATTTATTATGCGGTGATATCTGGAAGTAAGCTTTGGCTGGAGCTTTGTGCGATGGGCATGTCGGGCCGAACTAGATTCTACCTCTTCGAGCGCGTCATCCCCAGTTCGGCAATCGGCGAAGACCAAGCATGGCTTCGGCAGCCCATCGGCCGAGATAAACCGACAGCGCCACGCCTTGACCCGCGTATGCGCCCAGGACAATTACGCGATCACTCTGCTGGTGACGCGAGAATATTGGACTCCAGTCCTCTGCGATCAAAATCGGCCCGCCCCACCAATGTGTGAAATCCACCGAATTCAGGGCCGGATCCAGACCCCGCACGCGCCGCTCGAGCCGGGCAGTGAGCTCAGCCGCCCGGCCAGCGCCAATATCGATCGCTTCGAGTTCGCGCCAGTTCTCCACGTCGACGAGGCCGCCCCCAAACAAAACGCCGCTATTTGGCATCATTCGGCCCCACAGATAAGGAAGATCAACGGTATAAAAAGCCTTTCCCGAACTTAGCCCAAGAACTT
>Ga0070730_10005403_pt1 | contig 11040 bp, 11 predicted proteins | sample Coa_R1_3_FD_66447 | JGI IMG/M metagenome (GOLD analysis project Ga0070730, IMG submission 66447) | Surface soil microbial communities from Centralia Pennsylvania, which are recovering from an underground coalmine fire - Coalmine... | ecosystem: Environmental > Terrestrial > Soil > Unclassified ... | reverse complement strand
CCCAGGATGATTCCCACTTTTCCCGATGACTTGATGCCGTCGAGCCGATCCGGAGTATCCACGCGCTCAAACCAGTCATCGTGACGCGCAATAAGGCTGTTGTAGCCGGAAAGGAATTGCAGCGTCTCCAGATAAGCGTCAGGACCGCCTGTTCCGATGGCGATATGAAACACATTGATGCCCGAGCTTTTATAAGGAGCGAAATCTTCCGCCTTGAAGTTTTCCGGGTTGCCGAGCATCTTTTGCGTCTTGCTGGGACTGATCCACAGCGGCGCGAGCATGTCGATCACCGTCGAGCGCTGCACAAGCTCAACCGCGCGTGAAGAGTATTCTGGCCCTCCGGCAAACAACCGGTACCGCCCGCGATTGGCCATCGCCACGCCGACCGCTGCGCTGCCAGCAGCCGACTTCAGAAAGTGTCTGCGATTCATCTCTCTCCTGACCCTACTTTTTCGCCGCGCGATCTTTCAGCAGGTTCTTCAGCTCGCTCATGAACTCCTGCACATCTTTGAAGTCCATGTAAACGGAAGCGAACCGCACATACGCAACTTTGTCGAGCTTTTTGAGCCGGTGCATGATCATTTCGCCGATTTCCGTAGTGGTCAGCTCGCGCTCGGTGGACTCATGCACCACGGCCTCAATCTCGTCCACAATGCCTTCCAGCTTGGGCGTCGCCACCGGCCGCTTCTCGCATGCCTTCAAAAGCCCCTGCAAGATTTTCTGCCGTTCGAATCGCTCGCGCCTTCCGTCCTTCTTAATCACCATGTACGGGATTTCATCGATACGCTCGTAAGTGGTGAATCGCCGGCTGCACTTCAGGCATTCGCGCCGGCGGCGAATGGTGTCGCCCCCACGGCCTTCCCGCGAATCAATCACTTTGTCATCAACGTGCGCACAAAAAGGACACTTCACGAGGCTGGTCTCCTTGCTTGTTATTGAGCGGCTTCGCCCGTTGCTCCCTTTTCATGGGCAAGTTCGCGCAGTTTTCCGAGCGACAGTCCTTCCTGAATCAGGAACGGCACACCCGCAAAAGTAACGACTGCAAAGCCGATCAGCCAAAGAACGACGGCCGCTCCCGTTGCCGGCTCCGTTTCTACCCCAAATATCTTTGTATACACAAGCACCGAAGCTAATTGCGCCCCGCCCCCCACGGCCGGCAGCTGCACAACCGATCCCACCAGAGAGAACGCCATCACCAGCATCACTTGGCCCAAACTCAGCTCTGCCATTCTTGGCGAAGCGTTGCCAAAACTATGCGTTCCCCAGTAGTACACCAACAAAATCAAAAACCAGTGGGCCGCAGAATAAAAAATGGCCAGAAGAAGTTCCTTTAGGTCGCGGATGGCTTGGACGCCCCGCACAAAGCCTAGCAAGATCCCCCCCATGGACTTGCGCCAACCTTTCAAATCTCGCCAACCTCCGACCCGTCGGTCGAGTTCGGCCGAACCGTGAAGTCGCAGGTAGACCAAGCCAATGATTCCGACCACCACTCCCGCCATTAAAACTAGTCCTGCCTTTCGCGGCCAATTTCCCAACTGGTTTGTCAAGCCAGCTTGGTATCCGTGGGACTGGTACAGAATTAAGGCAATGGCGCCAATCACTGCTGTGCTCGCGAAATCAAACAATCGCTCCAGCGCATAAATGCCGAACATATCCGCAATTGGCAGCTTCTCTTTTCGCGCCAGCAGCAGCGGTCGTACCGGCTCTCCCGGCCGCCCCAGAATAAACATCGCGGCAAATCCCGCCAGCGTCATTTTGTAGATAACCCAAAAGCGCGAAGATCCAAGATTCCCCTGAAACAACTGCCATCGCAGCGCCCGAATGGCGTAGCAGCCATAAATTACGAACACGGGAAGCAGCAAAAGATACAGATTCGCTCCCGCCACTGCGTGCAGCAGCTTTTCTCCGCTGAAATTGGCTTTATGAACGAATCCGGTAGACTGATAAACAACAAACCCGGCCAAGACAAGACCGGCCAGGATGATAAGGAGCTTCCTCGACGATGTTTGCATGCGCTGGCCAGACTAGCGGTAGCCATTCATTGCGTCAAGTTAGTGTATAAAAATAGAAATTCCAACCGTAGTTTTGACGGTTCCGAGGTTGAACAACACTACTCGACGAAGTCTTCTTTTCTTTTTGAAGGGTCAATAAAATTTCACGCTGGACTTGACACGGCGCCTAGGCAACCCAGAATAGACGCCATGGACACGACTCTTAATAGCCGTCTTTCCATGATTACCCTGCCGGATGTGGACGGGACTGAAATCCGCTTCGGTTCACTCTGGATTCGCCAGCCCGCAGTGGTGGTTTTCTTGCGCCACTACGGTTGAATTTTTTGCCGCGAGCATGTCGCGCAGTTGCGCGCCCACGAACAAGCCTTCCGCGATCGCGGCGCCACGCTGGCCTCCGTTGGACTTGGCGATCGCACGTACGCCCGCGCTTTTCGCGAGGAAACGGGCATCACCTTCCCGCTGCTCATTGACGAAAAACGTGAAGCCTATTCCGTCATGGAGCTCAAAGGGGCGAACCTGCTCCACCTGCTCCGAAGAGACAACGCCGAATCCCGGGCCCGCGCCAAGGCCGCCGGCCACGCGCAGCACAAACTCGGACGGAATCCCTTTCAGTTGGGCGGCAGTTTTGTCTTCGGCCCCGGAGACTTGGACCGCTTCGCTCACCGCAGCGAGACGTTTGGCGACAATGCGCCCATAGCGGCCTTGCTGGCGGCGCTGCCCTGAGCGGCGGGTTGCTCTTGTGCAAGTCCCTTATCCTGAGTAAGATGCCATCACTAATGACGGTCGAAAGCCTGGCCCAGATTCAAAGGGAACATTTTGCTAGCAGTTTTCGTTCCATAGTTGGCAGGCCCAAATGGACTGCCAGCGGTTTTTTGAGAGAGAAGCCGACTCGCAGACACGCCTTGCACCGTTGTAGGTTTAGAGGCTGATGATACGTTGGAGCAGGATGCCCAACTTGTCCAGCAATGCCTCCAGGGCGACGGGTCGGCCTGGGAGGAACTTGTGCGTCGCCACACGCGCCGCATCTTTAACATCTGCTACCGGTTCACCGGCAACCGCACGGAAGCCGAGGACCTTACGCAGGATGTGTTCCTCCGGGTCTACAGGACTTTGGCCAGTTATCGGTCGGCTCATGGCGGTTTCGCTACATGGATGACCAGTGTGACGCGCAACTTGCTGATTGACCATTACCGTAGAACCAAGAGGGATCGCGTCACCGATTCCCTCGACGACGCAATGCCTGTAGTCGAGAACAAAGAGTCGGTCGCCCGCCGCCCGGATGAGCAAGCTCTACTGGGTGAATTGAGCGGCCAGGTGCAATCGGCGCTCACGAGGCTTTCTCCGGAGTTGCGCGAAGCGGTGATCTTGCGCGACTTGCAGCAATTGGAGTACATCGAGATACAAAGAGTGTTGGAAGTGCCGGAAGGAACCGTGAAGTCACGCATCAACCGCGGGCGCATCGAATTGGCGAGGATACTCCAGCAGATGGGAGTGCGCCCGGCATGATACCTGTGGTGAGCATTTTTGGAGCGAGCGGCGGAGCAGGACAATGACCTGGACTTGCGAACAAACCGAAGCGCGCTTGAGCGACTACCTCGACGGGCTGTTGGACGCCGCGGAATGGACTGCTTTCAATCAGCACGTGAACACTTGCGCGGTCTGCACGCCGCTGGTTGCAAGCGTGGCGCATACCCTGGGCGGCCTCTATGCGTTGGAACAGGTCGAGCCGCCTCCGCATCTGGAAACGGCGATTCTGCTAGCCACAGTCGGCGTCGCACGAAAGAAGTACGACTTTTGGGCCTGGCTGCGCAGCTTGCAATCTCCGCGCTTTGTTTACGGCGCCGTCTCCGTGGCTGCTACGATTGCGCTCTTGCTGACTGCCACCGGCTTTAACTGGCGCAAGCCCAAACTGGCGGACCTCGCTCCCGCCACGATTTATCGCAGGGCGGACAGCAATATCCACGTGTTCTACGGCCGCAGCGTGAAGTTCGTCAGCGACCTGCGCGTTGTCTACGAAATTCAATCTCGCATAAATGAAGGCGATCAGAATCCCGCCATACGCGAAGAAACGATTCCCCAGTCCTCTCCCAAAAAGGAGCCGGGCCGGACGGACAACACGAATCCGTCTGCTCCGAAGCAGCAGAACCGGGCCAACGACATCAGCAGGCGGCTCGAGGTCCTGGCTTGCGAATTCCCGATTTTGAGTGGCTCACTGGTGGACAGGAGAGTGCCATGAAGTGTGCTGTCCATTCAGAGGTGGACGCTGTCGGTTACTGTCGCAATTGCGGCAAGGCTATGTGTTCGACCTGTGTGCGCCCCGTGCGCGACGTTCTCTATTGCGAAGATTGCCTGGCCAGCCTCATGGGAATTCCCGGCGCTGGAGCGCCCGGAGTGGCAGCTTCTGCTCCTGGAATGCTACCGCCTCCAGCTCCGAGCGCGCGTTCCGGTGGCAGTCCTGGCGTTGCCTTTGTGCTGGGACTCTTCCCCGGGCTTGGCGCCGTTTACAACGGCGAATACAACAAAGCGCTGATTCACATTGTGGTGTTTGTGGCAATGATTGTCGGCGCCAGCAGCGACCCCGGCGACGCTGCGCAGGCCGTGATAATTATCTTGAACATCGGTTTCGTTCTGTACATGGCCTTTGATGCCATGCGCGTGGCCAAAGCGCGAAGTCTGGGCGAGACTCCGCCCGACCCCCTTGAAAACTGGAGCAAGAACCGCCCGGTCGGCCCAATTATTTTGATCGGGTTGGGCGTACTTTTTCTCTTGAACAATTTCAATTGGCTTCCATTTTGGCGCATAGGGCGGCTCTGGCCCTTGGTCTTGATTGGTGTTGGCGTGCTGATGTTTCGCAATCGACTCGAGCGTCGTTCTTAGGGGAGAAGGATGAATTTCGATGAATGACCGTGTTCGTTGCAACTGCCGCCGCTGTGTGATTCGCAGCCTCATGGGGCCTGCTGTCGTCATAACGGTTGGCGTTTTATTCCTATTGGGTGAAATTCGAGGTGGATACTTCGACTTTTGGACTACCTGGCCGGTGATTTTGATTGTCGTGGGGGCGATCAGCCTCGCAAGCGCATTAGCTCCCACCGATGGCCACACCTCAGGTCCAGTTTCCCCTACCCCGCCGCGAACCATGCCACCACCGCAGAATCCATATGCAGGGCAAGGTCAGGCGCGCTGACGATACATGCCAGATTCCCGCCCACTCCAACGATCAATCTTCCCCGGCCTCGCCTTGTTGTTAGTTGGGGTCCTTCTTTTAGTGCACAACTATCGAGGGCTGGATATTTCTCGGATAGTTCGTTACGGGTGGCCTTTCCTCATAATCCTTTGGGGTGCAATTAAGCTTTATGAACGCGTGATGGCCAGCCGTTCAGGGCAGCGCCCTTCAACAATCTCGGGCGGAGAGATTCTTCTGGTTGTCGGCTTGCTTTCGCTGCTTGGAATGGTTGCCGCCTACGACGCCGCAAGGGGCAGGTTTCCCGGGCTCAGGGTCGATTTGCCCAGAGGAGGCGACCGATTCAACTTTGATTTGAACGTCGATCCGAAACCTGTTCTCTCCGATTCCCGCATTGTCATTCACAACGGGCGTGGGGACATTAACGTCCGCTCTTCTGATGAAGCGCAACTGCGCGTTGATGGCAAAAAGAACGTCAACGCTTGGAGCGAGAGCGACGCCGAACACCTCGCTTCTGCGATCTCCGTCGAAATTGCCAAAAATGGCGACGCCTATGAAGTTCGGCCGGTCAATTCGAGCAACGGCGACTCGCGCGTTAGCCTGGACATGGACATTGCCGTCCCGAAAAAAGCCTCGCTCACGGTTCGCAACGAGCGCGGGGACGTCTCCGTGTCCGATATGGCCAGGCCCGTCGCCGTCAACACTACAAACGGCAATGTCGAAGTGCGCGACACGGCCGGTGACGTCACGATTGATACCGCGAGGGGCAACGTCAAAGTTTCCGACACCAAGGGCAACGTGAAGATTGGCGGGCGCGGCGGCGAAGTGAATGTTTCTGGAGCAACCGGCTCGCTGACGCTCGATGGAGAATTCCGCGGCCCGGTTCGCGCAGACAAAATCGCCAAGGGCGTGCGTTTTGTTTCCCATCGCACCGACCTCACCATCACGCAGCTCAGCGGCCACTTGGAGACCGGGTCTGGAAACCTCGAAATTGCCGATACGTCCGGCAATCTCACCCTGCGCACCAATTCCTACGATATTTCCATCGAGAACGCCGGGGGCAAGGTAAAAGTCGAAAATCGCAACGGCAACATCGAAATTCGCTTTTCGCAGCCGCCCAAGGACGACATCGAGATTACAAATTCTTCCGCGCCCATCACTCTTATCTTGCCGGAATCTTCCAGTTTTGAAATCGGCGCCGACTGCCACTCTTGCGACATCGATTCCGAATTTTCCGGGGATGCCCTGAAACAAACGTCAACCGGCGGCGATTCTCATTTGGAAGGAAAATACGGCAACGGCCGCGGCCCCAAAATCATCCTGAAAACGAGTTACGGCTCCATCTCCATTCGCAAAACCAGCTAAGGCTGGCTGCATTTCCAATCGCTCCCGCAAATTCCCGGCTCGCCAAACGTTTCAAGGGTCGCTTTGCGCTGCAAATCAATTTGGTCTACAAACTACATAGCCAAACTATCTAGATAGCGGCAGCTTTTGCTTCCTTGCCAATCGGCAAGCTCCTCATTTCAAACGGGATAGCTCCACGGCCAGACAAGCCAATTCGAATGCTCGCGCTTCCACCAGGCACTCTGAATTGACTCTTAGGAGCCAGCAGGAAACCCCAGGCTGGTTGCCGCCTGGCTTAATTGCTGCCATTCGGACGTGGAAGGAGAGCCGCCGCTGCTAAGAATCCCTCCGCCCAAATTTTGCAGGCAGGGTGCGGCGATGAGCGGACTCTGCGGCACGGGCAGTGCGGGCACTGTGGCGTCAGGGCTGGCGAAATTCAGCGCGTTCGCAAGATTCGAAATGTCGCTGCTGGCATCGCGCGGAGTCAACGGCGCGAGCCCCCAGCGCCATTCAATCATCTTCAGTACCGAGGTGTGATCGAAGATCATCGAATTCACGGCCGGACTGCTTGGATTTCCCCTTGTGAATGGCGACGCAACAACCGTGGGCACGCGGAAGCCCAGCAGCGTCTTCCCGTCCACGATGTCGGTGTCCACCTGATTTGCTGCGGTCGCGCGAGGCGGAGCAATGTGTTCAAAAAACCCGCCCCATTCGTCGAAGTTTACGATGAACACGGTGTTCGCCCACTTCGGTCCGTTCGCCACGGCCTCGAAAGTTCTGTAAAGAAATCTGTCACCCTCGCGAATGTCCGCGTGTGGGTGATCATCGTTCCCCGTGCCATCATCCAGAATGGTGTACTTGGGATCCACGAAGGAAACGGCAGGAAGCGTCCCTGTGGCCGCGGCTGCGAGAAACTCAGCGTAGAGCTTTGATATCCCGAGATACTTCGTTCCCCACAGGGCAGTGAATGGCACGTTCGAGAAGTAGTAATTGGCGCTCACGCCTGCCGCAGCTAATTCATCCCAAATCGCGGGCAAGGAAGTGAAGTTAACGCTGTCGTCCAAACGATCCGTTTGCGCGGCGTGGATAAAAAGGCGATTGGGAAAGGTCGGCCCCAGAATCGCAGCGAAGTAGCGATCGCACGTTAAATAGTTTCGTGCCAGCGCGGCGTAAAACGGAACGTCCGCTTCGCCGTAATAACCAATCGAATAGACATCGTTATTCCCCGCGCGCAAGAATCCGTCCATCGAGCCGCTGTCGTATTCCACGCGTCCCCCATAGTAAGAGTGGTCCGGACTGGGATGCGGACATCCGGTGTTATCGCCCGAAAGTGAATGAGTCGAGTGCGAGACGCCGCTATTATCCACGTAGGTCAAGCCGGCTTGCTTACCGTTCGCGTTCGGGAGCCAGCCCATAAAATGATCGAAGCTGCGATTCTCCATTGTTACGACTACGATGTGGTCAATCCCGGAATCCGCGGGATTCGGCAACGCTGCCGAGCTCGGCGAAAGATTCTGCATAGGCAACAATTTTTCTGAGCCACAAGCCGCTCCAAACAACGCGGCTCCGGAAGCCAGTCCCGCATTCTTCAGCAATTCGCGACGATTGATCCTCATGACCACTCCGGGAAAGAATAGTTATGACTTTCGGACGTTCTCAGCAGCGCCCGCAGGCCGGGAGGGATGAAGAACGAAGAATAAATCATCCAGCTACGCTGACAATCGGGTGTAAACCTGAAGTGAATTCCCCGAAAAAATAAAACCGGAATTAATACTGTAGCAACTCGAGTTTAACGTTCCGCGAGCCGGTTTAATTCTGCAAAGAAGGAGGGGAAGGACACGCCAGCACAATCGGCGTCGCGAATTACTGTGCTGCCTTCTGCGGCTAGCCCGGCTACCGCAAATGCCATGGCGATGCGGTGGTCGCCCCGCGGCTCAATTTCCGCTCCGTGCAACTTTCCGGCTTGCCGCCCTTCCACTCTCAAACCGTCTTGCCGCTCTTCTACCTTCGCGCCCATGCGTCGAAGGTTTTCTGCCAAAGCAGAAATCCGGTCGCTTTCTTTGACCCGCAGCTCCGCCGCATCACGAATCTCAATCCCTTCTTCCGTAAACGGGCCGAGCGCAGCTAACATTGGCAATTCATCAATCACGAGCGGAATGCGCGGGCCGGCAATGACTCCCCCTTTGAGCGAAGCACCCTTCACAGCGAGGTCGCCGATGATCTCGCCCTGTGAGCTCTTCAGCCCCAGCATTTGTACCGACGCGCCCATTTCGGCAAACACATCGAGAATGGCCGTCCGTGTGGGATTCAGACCAACGTTGTGGATGAGAACGTTGGAATCGGCAAAGAGCGAAGCAGCGGCCAGGAAAAACACCGCGGACGATAAATCCCCCGGCACATCGAGCGATTTCGCGGTGAGCTTGCCGCTCCCATTTCCCGCACGCAGACCGCGCAGGCTAATAGTCGCCCCATTCTTCTCAACGCTTACGCCAAATTCCTCCAGCGCGAGTTCCGTGTGATCGCGCGTTCGCGCCGGCTCTGTCACGCTCGTGACGCCATCGGCGAATAATCCGGCCAGCAGCACTGCTGATTTCACTTGCGCGCTGGCCATCGGCATTTTGTAATCAATCGGCCGCAATTTCGTTCCGCGAATCTCCAGCGGCGCAAAATTATCGTCGCGTCCGCGAATATCCGCCCCCATGTCGCGCAGAGGCGCGATCACGCGTTTCATGGGACGCTTCTGTAAAGAATCGTCGCCAGTGAGTTTCGAGGAAAAATTCTGACCTGCCAGGATTCCGGCAAGAAGGCGCATCGTCGTCCCGGAATTGCCCGCGTCGAGCGCGCGCCAGCTTGCCTTCAACCCGTGCGCCCCCCGTCCTGCGACGCGTACCGTGTCCTTGTCGGCCTTTACCTCGGCACCAAGCGCGCTCATGCAGCTCAAAGTGCTGTGGCAATCCGCAGCCGCGGAAAAATGCCTCAATTCGCTTGTTCCCTCCGCAAGCGCCGCGAGCATCGCGTAGCGGTGAGAAATGGACTTGTCGCCGGGCAACTCCACACCGCCATTCAGATATTTCGCGGGCTTGATCGTTTCTTTCTTCACGCCAAAAATTCTAGCACGCCTGTCCCTGCGGCCAGTTTTTTCTGCCGCACTGCCTGCCCTTCGCCCCGAAACTTCGTCGGCTCCCACAACGTAATATTTAGTGAGGAGAATATTTCGAAATGTCAGCCCGTAACCAGTTCATTCAACTCGCCACAAAATTCGGCATGCTTGTCGGCGCGATTTTTGTCGTCACCGTTTTGCTCGCCGCCATGCCCGGGCATCATGCACCAGGAACGCAGACTCAGGAATCGCAGCAATCTTCCGCCGCACAGTCACAGCAACGACAGCAGCAAGGCATGGATCCCAATATGCCCGGGATGGATATGGACGACGCGAAAGCCAACGAGGCCCACGCCGTTCACGACATGACAGGGATGCAGCATCAGCACAACGCGCACATGCACATGACCTCGCCGCGCCCGGAAACTCCCGAGGACGCCGCACGAGCCAAGGAAATCGCGGATCAACTTCGCGCCGGCATCGCCAAATACAGTGACTATCACGTTGCCCTCGCCGACGGCTACAAGATCTTTTTGCCCAATCTTCCGCAGCCCGAGTATCACTTCACGAATTACATGAATGGCTTTCTTGAAGCGTTCAAGTTCGACCCGGCGCGGCCTACTTCGCTGCTTTACAAGAAGACTTCCACGGGTTACGAACTTGTCGGCGCGATGTACACGATGCCCAAGCGCGCAACGGAAGATCAGCTGAATCAACGGGTACCATTGAGCGTGGCGACTTGGCACCTCCACACGAATCTCTGCATGCCTCCTGCGAACCACCGCCGCAACGCGGACTGGACGAAGTTCGGCTTGCGCGGCTCGATTTCGACGCAGGAAGCTTGCGACGACGTTGGCGGCAAGTTCCATCCGGTGATCTTTGGCTGGATGGTTCATGTGTACCCCTACGAAGATTCCACGGAGAAAGTCTTCGCCATGCATCACCACGACTGAGTCGAATCGTCGAAATTCTGACATCGACTTGCGAAGCGGGTTCTAGGACGCCTAGCTGAATCCTCCTACTGAGGCAACCTCCCGCCGTCCAATTGCCTCTAGTACGTGTGCCGCGTATTATCTAAGGTTCATGCTTACGGCCCGGCCGCATCCGTCGAATCGTCGCGCTGCTCTTTTCCTCGCTCTCCTCGCGTTCTTCGCTGCGCTTTGCCTGATTCCTGGTGCCGTCGAAGCTCAGCAGCCACCGGAAACGCTTCCTTTGAACCAGGTTCGGGCCGGCATGCAAGGGTATGCCTACACCATTTTCGCCGGGGACCAGATTGAGAAGTTCGACCTGGAAGTCATCGGCGTGCTGGACAATTTTCTTGGTCCGAAGCAATCCATCATCCTCGTTCAACTGAAAGGGCCGAAAGTGGAGCACACGGGCGTTGTCGCCGGCATGAGCGGCAG
>Ga0070730_10005401_pt1 | contig 11041 bp, 8 predicted proteins | sample Coa_R1_3_FD_66447 | JGI IMG/M metagenome (GOLD analysis project Ga0070730, IMG submission 66447) | Surface soil microbial communities from Centralia Pennsylvania, which are recovering from an underground coalmine fire - Coalmine... | ecosystem: Environmental > Terrestrial > Soil > Unclassified ... | reverse complement strand
AATGTTCAGTTCATATGATTGTCCGACATAGCGCAGATCAAGGGAAGGCTCGATGACGATCTGCTCGGCGGGAATGCCTTCTCTGGCAAGGTCGCGACGTCCTATCTCCTCTAGCTCCGCCAGCGTCGAGTTGACAAGCTTCTGCGACTCTTCAGCCGGGACCATGATGGTACGCACATAATCTTTGAGCGTATCGGCCAGCAGCATGCCAAGCGCGGAAAGTACGCCGGGCGTGGCCGGGATCAACACGCGGGGGATGCGAAGCGCGGCAGCAAGCTCACAAGCATGAAGCGGACCCGCGCCGCCAAAGGCCACCAGCGTAAAATGGCGAGGATCACAGCCGCGCTCAACCGAGATCACGCGAATGGCCGCCTCCATATTAGCATTGACGACACGAATAATGCCTGACGCAGCCTCCTCTTCGCTGGTCTCCAGGCGCTGGGCAAGACGCGAAACCACAGCGAGCGCCCGCTCAGGCTCAAGCTGCATGCTTCCACTCAGAAAGGCTTCGGGCAGCAGGCGGCCCAGGACGACATGCGCATCGGTCACTGTCGCTTCCTGCCCGCCGCGTCCATATGCTGCTGGTCCCGGGTCGGCCCCCATCGAGGTAGGTCCCACGCGCAGCACTCCGCCCGCATCGAACCAGGCGATACTGCCCCCACCAGCGCCAACCGTATGAATATCGATCATCGGCAACTTCGTCGGATAGCCGCCAATCTTGCCCTCCGTCGTCTCCGTCATGACCTCATCCACCAGAGCCACATCGGTTGACGTGCCGCCGATGTCAAGCGTAATGATACGTGTATAGCCCGATGCCTGAGCGACAAAGGCCGCGCCCACCACCCCGGCGGCGGGTCCCGAAAGCAGTGTACGCGCTGCCTCGCGCCGTGCCATTGCGCTCGAAATAGAGCCACCATTGGATTGCATGATGCGCAGTGTGCATGCTTCCGGCAGGGTCCGTTCCAGGCGAGCAAGGTAGCGATCAATCAGTGGTCCGACATAGGCATTCAGGACAACTGTGCTGGTGCGTTCATATTCGCGAAACTCAGGCAGTACCTCGCAGGATGCCGAGACGTACAGCCCGGTGGAACGGATGAACGCGGCAACCTGTTGTTCATGTTCAGGATTGGCAAAGCTGAACAGCAGTGAGATAGCCACCGCCTCCACCCCTGCCTCCTGCAACATCTTCAGCGCTGCCTCCACGGATGATTCATCAAGCGGGATCAGCACCTCACCGCGTTCATTCAGGCGTTCTGTCACCTCCAGGCGTCTTGTGCGTGGCACAAGTGGAGGGATCTTCTGAACCCGCATATCGTAGAGCTTAGGCCGCGTCTGCCTGCCGATTTCAAGCACATCGCGAAACCCGGCAGTTGTGATCAGCCCGGTCATGGCCCCTTTGCGCTCAAGTACTGCATTCGTCGCAACGGTCGAGCCATGGACAAGCACACGGAGACCGTTGAGGGCATCGCTCCCTTGCAGGCCGCTGATAATGGATCGCGAAGGATCATCAGGGGTCGAAAGCACTTTATGGACCGTCATCTTGCCTTCCTGCAGCAGAACAATATCGGTAAAAGTGCCACCAGTATCGACCCCTGCCAGTATGCTGACCATATGTTTTCTCCTTAACTATACCACTGTGATGCTCTTGCCTGCTGCGCTCGGCTTGCACAAGAGTGAGCGTCACGTTTTTGCAAAGCCAAACGGTTCTCGTAGGGCCTCCCTCCCACCACGGGCCCCAGGGTCGTCGCCCGTCTCACAGGAATGACCTGGGGCCGTCAGGTCATCCTTTAGGGCGGCCCTCGCAAGGGAGGCGGCCCTACGAGGCAAGGAAAGCCCGCAAAAACATGATGGACACTGGCCAATGACACTGTTACTGCACGGAGCCGAGCTGTTTGCCTCTGGTTTCGGGTAGGAAGATCAGGGCAAGCAGGCAGAGGGCATAGCCGAGTGCGCCGAAGCCGATGGCGCCGCCGAGCCCGATGGACACCGATAAGATGCCGATAATGGTGGGGAACAGCGCTCCGACGCCACGCCCGAAGTTATAGGTAAAGCCCTGGCCCGCTCCACGTGCCCGGGTGGGAAAGAGTTCCGCAAGGTAGGAGCCGAAGCCGCTGAAGATACCGGAGGCGAAGAAGCCAAGGGGCGCTCCCAGGATGAGCAGCAGCGTATTGGCCCCGGCGGGTATCTGCGTATACAGGTAAATGAGAATGGCACTGCACACGGCATAGATTGCGAAGGTGGGACGGCGACCGAGCCAGTCATTGATGTAGCCGCTGACAACGTAGCCGATGAACGATCCAACAATGACGACCAGGAGATAGGGGAAACTGTTGACGACCGAAAGGTGCTTTGTCGTCTTGAGAAAGGTCGGTAGCCAGGTAAAGATGGCGTAGTAGCCGCCCTGTGCGCCCGTTGCCAGCAGACAGGCCAGCAGGGTCGTGCGTAGAAGGTCGGGTCGGAAAAGCTGTAAAAAAGAGTTCGTAGTTGCTCCTTGCGCGACTGCATCAGTGCTACGAGCTTCCACCTGGTCGTGCGTCTGCTTGTGGACGTCCGGCTCCTCCACCTGGCCGTGCGCCTTCTTGTAGATGTCCGGCTCTTCCTTCAGTTTTGTGCGCACATAGATAATGAGCAGAGCGGGCAGGATACCCAGCCAGTAGACGACGCGCCATCCGGTGGAGGGCGGGAACAGGCTGAAGACAAGCGTATAGGCGAGCAGCGAAAGGCCCCAGCCAATCGCCCAGGCGCTCTGGATCATACCAAGGACGCGGCCCCGCTGCTCTGGATTGGAGACCTCGGCAATCAGTACGGCCCCGGCTGCCCATTCGCCGCCAAATCCCAGGCCCTGGAGAGAGCGGAAAATGAGCAGGACTGGATAGTTCGGCGCGAAACCAGAGAGGAATGTGAAGACGGCGTAGACAGCGACTGTAATCATCAAAGTTTTCACGCGCCCGATAGAGTCGGCAAGGATACCGGCAAGCATGCCGCCAAAGGCCGAGACGATCAAGGTCACGGTCGCAATGAAACCGGATTGAGCCTGTGTCAGCACAAATGTAGCCGCAATGGCCGTTAAGATGAAAGAAAACATCTGGTAATCGAAGGCATCCAGCGCCCAACCGAGAAAGGATGCCCAGAAGGCGTGGACCGACTGACCTGACAATGTACGATACCAATCGAAGGTGAGGAGTTTCTGCCTCTGTACGAGAATATCGGGGCTAGATTGCTCGACGTTCATGGTGTCCCTCCTGATAAGTTATGCTCCATTCAGACTGCTAGCGAACGAAGTTGTGAGATCGTATGAGGAAACTATACTCGATCTCTGTACGAAAGATAAGGCCAGCAGGGGACCAGGTAAGGGACAACTATCATCCCCGACAAGCGCCGCTGCTGGCTGTTACATCTGATCCTCCCAAAGTTATTACTGGCTACCAGACGAGTTGTGTTTGTCCGCGTACGAGATCGATGAGGAAGCGACCCAGGGCACGCAGGATCAGCAGGTTCGGTAGGATCCCTAACACAAGAAAGAGGACAGCGTTGACAGGAAGCCAGAAGTAGTCCCAGAAGCCAACCTCAACCTGAGAAAAGGATGCCTCGGTGGGGTCCATCGAATTATACCAGCACACATAGGACTGATTGATCTGAAACCCTGAGAGATACTGCTGCGCATCGGTCCGCTGATTATAGGCTAGCCGATTATAGGAATCGAACCAGTACTCGTGGGCCTGATAGCTCTTGCCATCTGGCGTGCGTAGGGTAAAGTTTACTACAGGGGTATAAGTATAATACGTGCCACTATCAGAGTCGTTCTGCAACCTGTCGATATGCATACTGGTAACCGTGCAGGTAGCTCCAGGTTGGAGATGCACCTTCACTTCGAAGGAGGAGAAGTTCATATAGGGTATGACGATGCCAATGCAACCGACGATCAGCAGGTACAAGCCAAGCAGGAACGCGATTCCGACAAACCCTGAGAACAGACCGCCAAAAGTGTTCCTGATGGGTATTCTTGTGACGACCTTTGGCGGCAGGTGGACGACGCGCACAGGTACATACTCGCTGGCAAGGGCCTTGAAGAGTCCGCCTATATCAAGCGGACTCTCCTTTGTATATCCCTGCTGTCGCAGCCGTGACACGTAGTCAAAAGGTGTGGCCTTCCTGTCGAGTGGCAGGTATCTGGCCGGATTCTGTCCTGCGAAGTCAAACTCGTCTTCCGACATGGAGATCTCTCCTATGTATGCAACCAGCCGTGGACAAGGTAGGGGATGCCAACGTCATTGCCCGCTTGAATGAGCGCGATCAGGGCCGGATCAGAGTACACTTTGGTGACATAGACGGTCTTCTGGCGGTACTCAATCTTTGGCGGGGTGACATGCTGTTCCGCCCACAGGAGCCATTTCACCGGCACCCCGGCTGCGTAAGCCTGTTCCAGCTTCTCATGTGCCGCTGGCGGAACCGCAAAACGATGCGCTTCACGCATGTTGACACGTTCAACACGCCAATATTCAAGCGGATGAATGGTGTACGTGCGGGGCATCTCACATACGTTGACGAGTCCTGCCAGTGGGAGCAACCCCGCCTCTCTGGCCGACTCCTGCCACCGTCGGCGTAGAGCGTCGGCATAGGAGGCATCTGGGGCGTCCAGGTTCGTAGGGGTTGTTTGTTCGAAAAGGCGAGTCAGCTGATCAATGGTTGTTGTCTGTGCCAAAGTATTCTGCCTTCCTTTCATAAGTAATGGGGCAAAAACTACAAGTCAGGGTGTTTGTTATCCTGAGATCATTGTACTTGAGAAATTGGGGAGAATGAAGACCAGCTATATGCCAAGTAAGGGACATTTTCTTAGGTCAACACTGGACTTTGGGGGGCCCCTCTGGAGTGTCAGATCGTAAGATGTAAGATTGGCTCGATCGGCCAGAAGCTCTTTTATGGCGTAACAGCCGGGCCAGGCGTAGGATGTATCGGCAGGATGGCCGGCGGACGCGGCGATTGCGTGAAATCGAAATCAGCGGCCAGGTTGCCCAGAATAGCTGCATTCTCTCGCACATCGGGACGCGGATCGGGACGCCCATCGGTTTGCGGATCGAGCCGCGCACCACCCAGGAAATCATCCTCGATGAACTTGAGGTAGGCATCAAAGCTCAAGGTCTGATGATCAATGAAGCCCTGCCGGGCATAGGGGCTGATGACCAGGCCGGGCACACGCAACCCATAGCCATTCGCATCTACCTGCGGCGGCTTCACATGATCATAGAAGCCTCCCCAATCATCCCAGGCGAGAAAGACGGCGCTACTGCTCCAATCTGGACCCTGCATCACTGCATTGATCAGGCCTGTGACGTAGGCCTCGCCAGTGCTTATCAGAGCTGGGGGATGCTCGCTTTCTTGTTGATCTGGTGTCACCCAGGAAACTGCGGGCAGGGAACCCGCTTTGGCGGCTGTGTAGAAATTGTTCACGGATTGGATATTGGAGCCTTGCCCATCCTGTTGGACGGTATCAAAATTGGGCAACGGATTCCAGATCCCCGGCGTTTTCGGCCCTTGTTTGACCGGGGCGCACGAGGCGGCGTTATCTTCGCAGTCCGGTTCGGTCCCTGGCGCAACATAATAGGCCCAGGGGATATTGGCCTGATGGAGCAGGTAGGTCAGATCCGTCCAGGCATAGTCCGCCTGGTAACGGTTGGCCTGTGGGAGGCTGACGGGTCCCTGGATGTTGTTGACGCAGCTCTTGGGATCTCCTTTCTGGCTACAGGTCGCTGACCATCCTGACACCATGAACAGGTGAGAGGGCAGGCTCCAGGAAGCATCTGGCTCAAAAAGATGATCTTGCAACACAAAGTTGTGGGCGTAGGCCCAGTAGTTGGGGATTTCCTGGGCAGTATGATAGCCCATCACATCGGTTTGCCCATTCCCGCTACAGGCTGGATCATTCGGGTTGACACAGCTTCCTTTGCCCTTTTCGGCCTGGGCGATAAAGCCATCCATCTTGCCCTGATTGATGTCAAGGCCAGCATTGATGGCTCCATGTGGGCCGCCATGATTGAGGTCTTGCGTATCGTGATAGGGTTTGACACATTGACCGGCTTTAGGATCATTCACACAGACCGTCGGGATGCCATTTTGCATGGGGATACCATCAGCTCCAGGATAGGTCCCGAAGTAGCTATCAAATGAGCGATTTTCCTGCATGATGATAATAATGTGCTTGATCTTTTGCAGATCGCTACTTGTATGTGACGATGCGTTGGATGAACTGGTGCAGGCTGCTGTGAGTGTGAGCAGACCGACCAGGATACCACTCCAGATGCGAGAAAGATGGGGAGAAATGTTTTTCATCGTGTATGTCCTTGTTTTCGTAACTTACCTGATTATTTACTTTTTTACATAGTTATTACTTAGGTTCCTTCTTGCAGCTGCTCTGAGACCGACTCTTGAGCTGGTTGGGTGCGTTCGGCGCGCAGGAGTGTCCGAATGAATGCGCCCCCTCCCTTTGTCTTGATCCACTCCTTGAGCTGGGGCTCGACGCGAAATTCATAGCGTTCTGTTAGCTCTTGCTCCACGTCCTCGCTTTCTTCCTCTACCAGAGGGGCGCGATAGCCCATACGCTCATGGGCATAGCCAAGCGCAAAAGCGCCCTGTTCCCGGCGATTGAGTGGCCCATCAAAAGCATCCAGGGGGAGCGGCTTCATGAGGGGGAAGAGTGTTTCCTCTTTGCCAGCTGCGATCGCCGCCGCCAGTGCTTTTGGCAGCACCTGCGGCGGGGCTGTTGATGCTAACGAATAGAGCTGCTCCGGTGGTCCTTCGAGCGCTCCCTGTATGGCGAGGAACGCGAAGAGCCTTCCCAGGAGGTATCCTCGACTGTATGACATGCATGCTCCTTTCTGACCGACCAGATCCGTACGTTCATGTACGGAAAGTATAGCCGCATAGGGTCAAGAAAGGATCAAGGTTCGCTCAATAGAGTGTCAATCAGAGGAATTGTCCCCAGAAAGGGATCTTCTCATAGTGTGCGTACCGTTTGTTGGTGATTGCGTTCTTCTGCCCGACTATCGCAGTTCGTGTCTCTTGAGGTAGATTCAGCAAATAAGCAAATTCTTGCAGGAAGAAAAGGTAAAGATTGGGTGCATAGATAATCATATCTGTCTGATGGATCGAGAAAACTGGATTCTCATTCTGGTGAGGCTCTGCGAGCAGGAAACGATGGCCAATGATGGGGATCAGGCGGGGAGCAGCAGCAACCAGTTCTCGTATACGGGCCTCCTGGGCCTCTTCTGTGGCGGGTTTCTTGCCCCTTTTTGCGGGCCAGATATTGTCGTTATGTTGGACATCAAAAAGGATCCCTTCAATCACCTCTTCATAGGCCTGCTCGATGGCGCTTCTCTCCGTTTGCCAGTTGTAGAATGACGGCGCGGTGACGGGGATCATCGTAGTGCTATCAGTATATCTCGCGCCCATCAGCGGCCGATCCACACTGTGCAATAGCTGAAGAAAGAGGCGATAATCGGGAGGAAAACGCATCTGGTAGTGCTGCTCAATGCTGGCGATCTCCTGCTCGCTCAATCCATTGAGCCAGCGCGTCCCGTGCTGCCAATCGCGCCCGCCAATCCCTCCTGCAACATACTCCTCGAATGTTCTCATTGGATAGTTTTGCCACGCCTCTTCAGTCCGTACTTGAAACCAGCGCAGGAATGACTCGTCGAATTGTGGTGGGATTATCTTCTCATCCATACCGGCCCTCTCGATCCCTAGAGGTCCCCGATTTATCGTGGGACCCCGCCGATTCATCGGCCTCTGGGTGGCTCAATGTTTCTTCACCTCAATGCTTCTGCACTTCGCTGTATACTACCTGCCATTGTCATGCATCCAGGGCTTCATGGGCCAGCATGGCTAGCGTAGCATCATCCATTGGCGGATTATGCAGCCCGGCCCGTACATCGCGGTAGTAGCGTTGCAGGGGCATATGCAGCGAAAGGCTGGCGGCTCCAACCAGGCGCATTGCCAGGTCGGCGATCTCCACGGCATGATTGGTCACGATGTATTTGGCCGCTCCAATCTTGCTGGCGGAGACGCTATCGGGGTCGCTGCTGAACTGTTCCGCGACTCCAAAGAGGACCGCGCGACTCTGGAGCAGGGCCAGGTCCATTTTAGCAGCTTTCTCCTGAATATGGGGAACGCTGGCGATCGGCCTATCCAACGAATTGGGACGCCGACGGCGAGCGAACTGGATAGCCTCATTGCGCGCCGCCTGGGCCGCCCCTAAATAAACCGCGGTGACTGGCAATGTCCAGCGACCCAGACGCTCTTTGCGTGCGGGATTGGATGGTATAGATTGATCAATCCAGGCGGTTGGGCCAACATGGACATCCGCCAGCACGAGGTCGTTACTGCCACTGGCGCGCATCGCCAGGGAGTTCCAGGTCTGCTCTATGCTCAGCCCGGGAGCGTTGCTTGGCACGAGAAAACTGCCCCGGTCAGCTCTCAGTGGCTCCAGCCCTGGTGCCTGATCTTCGATGCTACAACTCACCATGAAGAACTGCAAAGCCAGGCTCCCGGTGGTAAAGGTTTTGCGCCCCGTAATGCGCCATGAACCATCCGGCTGGCGGGACGCGGTCGTGGTGGGCCTTCCTCCCCGGCTGGGACTGCCAGTCGCCGGTTCGCTCAAAGCTCCATTGATCATGGCCCCCTCCTCTACAACCGCCTGGCAGATCGTGGCAAAAACCTCGCTAGGGACTGTCAGCCCCTCTGCCAGCCTCGCGATATTTGTGAGGTGCATGCTCACCGCCAGTGCGGTCGATGTACAACCCTGCCCTAACCGTTCCTGTGCTAAGGTCACATCGAGCAGCGAGGCGCCCCGGCCCCCAAATTCGCGTGGAACGGTGAGAGCCAGATATCCTGATTGTCGCAGATCATCATAGTTCTCTTCAGGAAATCTCCCCTCCCAATCATAGTCGGGGGCGCGTTTCGCAAATGTGTCAGCGAGTTCGCCTGCTAATGCTACTAATTCCTGTTGCTCAGCGGTTGCGGGATAGGTCAGAAAACTCATCGTTACTCCTGATAATAGACTTTTCTTTCTATTGTACAACAGAGCGGCCTCCCCTTCCGACCTCCATTTGGAGACGTTCCTACAATGTATTAAGTAGGCTTATTGATCATCTTCAAAGTTAGAGAGAAAAGTGGAAGCTATATGGGAAGGGTCTCTACTACTCCATCTGTTATGAGAAAAGATGCTGAGGCTGCATCTCTCTCTCTCCCCTCGCTTGTATCCCTGGAACACACTGCCAGTCAGCTGCTTTGTGACAGTCTGGCTGACCCCTGGGGAGCAATCTCGCCTTCGATTTATGAGACGGCGCAGGTGATACGTCTTTTGCCTGCTGATCTGCGACCGGCGAGCAGTATCTGCTTCGTGCTCAATCGCCAGCAGGCTGATGGGAGTTGGGGCGCACACCTCCCGCCAGTCTACAGATTGGTGCCAACACTGTCTGCAATCTGCATGCTTCTGCATCTGACGCTGGAAGCGGTGGAGGGTGAGGGCATGATAGATGCTCCGATGTATGTCCGAGCTGCACGAGCAGGACTGTCCTACCTCGCGACTGCCTGGCAGGAGGCAGAGGCGTTGCCGGATACCATCGCCATCGAGCTGCTTCTCCCGGTACTCAGAGAAGCCATCGCGGATCTGCTCCGCGCTTTGCACACCTTTTACACCGCGCCACCAAACGGCGTTGCTTCGGCGTTGCTAGACGATCTCCACTCCTGCCTGCTCATGCAGCTTCCTCCCGTGGAGAGTACCCTCCTGACACAGACCCGTCTGATGGCACAAGGTTCTCGGCTGCTGCCAGTGCAGATGAGCCATTGCCTGGAGGTCCTGCAGCAGGACAACAGAATACTTACAAACGTCCCGGCCTATGAAGCCGATGGCCTCTTTGGCGGCTCGCCTGCTGCGACGGCAGCCAGGATCAGCCAGGCATCCGCTGACGCTAGCCGCCTCATCGCTCGCCTGCAATCCGTGGCGGCGCGCTTTTCAGGCGCCTTCCCCGTCACCTATCCCATCACAATTTATGAGCGTGCCTGGGTGTTGTTTTATCTCAACCAGGCCGGGATCGCGTTGCCCGAGACGCTGAAATGCGCTCTTCTCTCTTATCTGCAAGCTTGCCTTGGTCAAGATGGTGTCCCTTACGCCGAAGGGCTTTTCCCCGATGCCGATGATACCGGCGTCGTGCTGGCGCTGCTCTGTGAGGCTGGAGCATCTATCACTCTCGATAGTCTCTGGCCCTACGAACGCCAGACCCATTTCTGCTGCTACTCGTGCGAACGCACGCCTTCGGTCGGCGTCAACGCGCATGTGCTTATGGCCCTCGCCCGCTCTGCGGAGCGCAACCCGCCAGACGAGATGAGAGTGCGCCTCGCTGCTGACAAGTGTGTGGCGTACCTGCTCTCGACACAACGCGCCGACGGAAGTTGGCTCGATAAGTGGCACGCCTCGCCCTATTATGCCACCGCGTGTTGTGTGGCGGCATTGCGCCATATTGAAATAGAGGAGGTGCAACAGGCTCTGCAACGAGCAGCCGCCTGGGTGCTCTCCACCCAGAGGGCAGATGGATCGTGGGGAGGCTTTCTGGGCACACTGGAAGAAACGGCTCATGCGCTTCACATCCTGCTTGACGCTACAGCGGTTCGCAGAAGTGTTGAGCCCCCAGAGGTCCCCGATTTATCGTGGGACCCCGCTGATTTATCAGCCTCTGAGGGGTATTGCTGTAGGATGTTAACCCATGCCGTATGGGGCGAGCAGGCGCTCTTGCGTGGCGTGCAGTTTCTACTCTTGCATCAGGATGCCTCACCTGAATCTCCCGTTCACACTCCGCTCTGGCATGGCAAAGACCTCTATGAGCCGCAGCGCATTACCAGGGCGATCATGCTTGGCGCCCTATACCGCTATGTTGCGTATCTACAGGCACACAAGCCAGCGGGAGGCGTAGAAGCATGACGAGTTCACTGCAATCACCATTGCGGGGGCGAGCACTCTTCCCTGGCTTTCCTCTCACACCGGAGCAGC
>Ga0070730_10005400_pt1 | contig 11042 bp, 10 predicted proteins | sample Coa_R1_3_FD_66447 | JGI IMG/M metagenome (GOLD analysis project Ga0070730, IMG submission 66447) | Surface soil microbial communities from Centralia Pennsylvania, which are recovering from an underground coalmine fire - Coalmine... | ecosystem: Environmental > Terrestrial > Soil > Unclassified ... | reverse complement strand
CATCACCACGATGCCTCCGGCATAGTTGGCCAGGCGCGCCGCTGATTCGGGGTCGGCCCCGGACGCGAGCGCTGCGGTGTAAGTTGCGATCACGGTGTCGCCGGCGCCGGTCACGTCGGCCACTTCGTCGGAGCCATGGATCGGGATCGCAACCGGCTTGCTGGAGCGCGAGAAGACCACCATGCCGTCCTTGCCGCGCGTCACCAGGAGCGATTGCAGTTTCATCTTCTGCATGACGGCGCGGCCGGTGGCCAGCAGCCGCGAATTGTCATTGCCGATCCGTGTGCGCAGAATGTCTTCCAGTTCGGCCTCATTCGGCGTGGCCGCGGTCACCCCGCTGTAAGCCAGCGTGCGGTAGCGCGAGTCAAGCGTGACCGGAACGCCATCGAGCGAGGCGCGGGCGCGAATGTTATCGAAAATTTCCGGCGTGGCCGCGCCATAGCCGTAGTCGGAGATCAGCAGCGCGTCAGAAGCGCGAACGTAACCGCGCGCCTGGAACGTAAGCTCGCGCACGGTAGCGCGGTCCAGGGGAGCGTCAGGTTCGCGGTCGACGCGGATCACCTGCTGGCGCGGTGAATGCGTCATCCCGGCCAGCACGCGCGTCTTGGTGACTGTGCCGCGGCCTTTCATCCGCCGAATTGCCGTCACCGAGATGTGCTTCTGGCGGAAAGCATGCAACAGCAGGCGGCCAGGCTCATCGTCGCCAATCACGCCGACGGGCAGCACGGTCACGCCGAGATCGGCGAGGTTATAAATGGCGTTGCCGGCGCCGCCGGGCACGACGGTGCGCTCGCGATGGCGCAGGATCAGCACCGGCGCTTCGCGCGAGACGCGGGAGATCTCGCCGTAGATAAATTCGTCCGCAATCAGGTCGCCGAGGACCGTGATTGTCAGCTTGGGAAACTGCTCAATGATGCGGACCAGCTTCTCGGCCGTTTTGGGTGCCTTTTGCATGAACCAAAGATTTTCTCATGCCGGAGCTAAAGTCTGCAGCCGGCACGTCTCTCAAGGGTTTCTAAGATCACGTTCAGAGCGTGCTCCGGCGCTTCCAATTCGATTCCCAGCCCCGCGGCGCGGAGTGGCTGGAGTTGCGCCGCAAGCGGGCCAAGATTGATCAGGTCTTTTTCCGTGGTAATGAAGGAATCCGCGCCCGTACTCTGCCTGAGCCGCAGCAGGCAATCAATATCGCTTTGCGTATAGCGATGGTGGTCGCGAAAATCGAGCTGCCCCGCGATCTCCTGCCCAACCTCTCTCAAACTTTCGATGAACTGTTGTGCGCGCGCGATAGCGCAAAAAGCCACGGCCTTGCCGGTTGTCGAGGTAAGCGTGACAACGCGGCGGCCACGGAAGATCTCCGCGTGAAAGCCCGAAGGAGCAATGTCGATGGGCTCGAATAGGGCGACCGCGTCGGCCCGCCGCAATGACCGGGATGGTTCGCGCAGGCGTCCGGCGGGCAACAACTTGTCATTGAGGTCTTTTTCCGGCAGCAGGACGATATCGAAATCGCGATGCAGCCCGCGGTGCTGAAAGCCGTCGTCCAGCAGATGGAGGCGTGAGTCGAATTTCTTCTCCGCCAGCAACCCGGCTTGATAGCGGCTCGCGCCCACCACTACCGGGACTTGCAGCTTGCGGGCAATGAGCAATGGTTCGTCGCCGAATTGTTCCGCCGTACCGCCGGGATTGACGACGGCAACGCCGGTGGAGCTGCGGCCGTATCCGCGAGAGAGCACGTCATACGGGACCTCGCGCTGCTTCAGCAACTCGCCAAGCGCGATCACGAAGGGCGTCTTGCCGCTGCCGCCCACAGAGATGTTGCCGATGCTGATCACCGGGCGGGCCAGTTTGTGCGTCTTAAGAATGCCGCGATCGTAAAGGGCGTTGCGCAGCGCGACGCCGGCGCCAAAGATCAGGGAGAGCGGGTTCATCCTTTTCCCTCTCTCGGCCTCGCCAGCAGCGGCCGCAGCGCCTGCAGCGTGCGATGGGTTGCGCCGGCATGTTGAACGAACAGCTCTTTGGCCCGCCCGCCGAGCCGCTTGCGCTCTTCCGGATCGCCCAGCAGCTCAAGAAAAGTTTGCGCCAGGTCTTCTGCGGTGGCAATGCGTATGGCGTCGCCATTCTGAAAGATGCTTACGATCTCACGGAAATTGAACGTGTGCGGGCCTACGACAATCGCCACTCCGTACTGCGCCGGTTCCAGAATATTGTGGCCACCGGCGGGGACAAGGCTGCCACCGACGAAGGCGATATCAGCCACTGCATAGACAGAGGCAAGCTCGCCAACGCTATCCAGCAGCACAACACCGCCGGTAATCGGGGAAGCGGCGGCCCACGCGCTGCGGCGCAGCAGGGCGGCCCCAAGTGATTCGATCAGACTGGCCACTTTGTCGAAGCGCTCCGGATGGCGCGGCGCCACGATCATCACGGCCGAGGGAAACCGGGCTTGCGCCTGGTTGAAGGCGTGCAGAAGAGCTTCTTCTTCGCCTTCAGCAGTGCTGCCGCAGACCATGACAGGCGAGTCGCTGGGAATCGCGCCGCGCAGGTCTTGAGCCAGCTTTGAAGCTGCAGGCTGACGAATGTCGAATTTCAAATTGCCGCTGACCTGCACTCTTTCCGTCGGCGCTCCGATAGCGCGCAGACGGTCGGCATCGGCCGCGGTCTGCGCGAGAAACAGGTCAACGTTCGCCAGCACGCGACGGAAAAACCGGTGAAAGCGGCGATAGCGGGGAAATGAGCGGTCAGAGATGCGCGCGTTAACGATCGCAACCGCCGTGCCGCGTTTGCGGGCAAGATGCAACAGGTTGGGCCAGAACTCGGTTTCAGCCAGGATGAGCAGGCGCGGCTGAAGCGTGTTCAAGTACGCGCGCACAGCGAAGCCGAAGTCCAGCGGCATGAAGAAACACTGGGCTTCGCCGAAACGCTCGCGCGCCAGTCGCTGTCCACTGGCAGTGGTGGTGGAGATGACGATCGTCAGGTCAGGCTGAGCGCGTCGCAATTCCGCGATGAGCCCACTGACGGCCAGCACTTCGCCGACAGAGACGGCGTGCACCCAGACGGCGCCCGGCTTCGCCGTCGTCAACCGCGCCGGAACCCGGCCCAGCCGCTCTTTGAAGCCCGCGCGATATTTGCCCAGACGCAGCATCTGGAGTAGCCACCACGGCAGCGAAAGCAGTGCCAGGATGGCGAGAAGCAGGCTGTAAAAGGCATACATGAGGAACCAGCCATTCTATAATCCTGTCGCTTCGCTCCAAACCGCCAGCGAGTTTTTCCTTCGCAGGAAGTTCCTTGAGCTCCTGTGGCACGCAGCTCGGGCGGAGCGGCCCTCGCCGCTTTTTCCGTGGTGTTGCGCAAACTCGCTTGCCGTGTAGCTATAATCGAACTCGTGAGGACTTTGAAGACAGTCGCTTTTTTAGCGCTGCTGGCCACGCTTGTCGGCGCGGAGAAGCATTTCAACCCGCCGCCTGCGGGAAATGCGAGCACGTATCCACTGCATGAGACGCACAGTGACGAGAAGGTCACTATCGCCGTGGATCCGTGTGACACACCGGAGAAGGTGAAGGTCTTCAGCGTGAACTACCAGGGCTACGGCTTCTATCCCATCCGCCTCATCATTTCCAATGACAGCGACCAGACGCTGATGCTGCAAAATCTGAAGATCGAGTACATCACGGTGAAAAGGGAAAAACTGCAGCCTGCCACGGACGACGATATTTACCGGCGCCTGGTGAAGCCGAACAAGGCGGGGCATCCTGGGCCAAAGCTGCCGTTCCCCACCGGCAAGAAAGAGCCGCTGAGCAAAGAGGTGCGCGAGGAGTACGAGTCGGCGCAGTTCCTCACCGTGCCGGTGACGCCGCACTCAACCCACAGCGGCTACCTGTTTTTTGACTTCATGGATGTGGACACTCCTGTGGCTGGCGCCCATATCTATCTGACCGGCCTTAAAGCAGGAGGCAAAGAGCTCTTTTACTTCGATCTGCCGATGGCGAAGCCTCCGTCAGACATGCCGCTTCAGAAATAGCGCTGTTCCTGGCCCTATAATTCCTTCATGGCATCCAGCCCGCAGGTATCAGCCGCAGCGCGCGAAAAATACGAGCCTGTGATCGGGCTGGAGGTGCATGTCCAGCTCCTGACTGCGACCAAAATCTTCTGCGGCTGCTCCACACGATTCGGCGCACCGCCAAATACGAACGTGTGCCCGGTGTGCCTGGGTCTGCCGGGCGCGCTGCCGGTGCTGAACCGCCGCGCGGTGGAATTCGCGGTGCTGGCGGCGCAGGCGCTGAACTGCCAGGTGCGCGAGACCTCCATCTTCGCCCGCAAGAATTATTTTTATCCCGACCTGCCCAAGGGTTACCAGATTTCGCAATTCGATAAGCCGCTGGCGGAGCATGGCTACATCGAGATCGCTCTCGAGTCAGGCGGCAGGAAGAAGATAGGCATCACCCGCCTGCACATGGAAGAGGACGCCGGCAAGAGCATTCATGATGGCCTGCCCGATTCCGGCGCGTACACCTCGATTGACCTCAACCGCAGCGGCACGCCGCTGATTGAGATTGTCAGCGAACCCGACATGCGCTCGGCGGAGGAGGCCTACGCCTACCTCACCCTGTTGAAGGAAATCATCCTGTACACGGGCGTGAGCGACTGCAACATGGAAGAAGGATCGCTGCGTTGCGATGCCAACGTCAGCGTACGGCCGCGCGGCCAGGCAGAGTTCGGCACCAAGACGGAGATCAAGAACGTAAATTCATTTCGCTTCATCCGCGATGCGATCGAGTACGAGATTGGCCGCCAGATTGAGACGATCGAATCCGGCGGAAAGATCCAGCAGGAGACGCGGCTCTATAACGCGCATGAGGGACGGACTTACAGCATGCGCTCGAAGGAGCAGGCGCACGACTATCGCTATTTTCCCGAGCCTGACCTGCTGCCGCTGATGGTGGATGCGCGCTGGCAGGCGGCGATACGCGAAAAGCTTCCGGAGCTGCCCGAATCGCGGCGCTCGCGCATGATTGCCGACTACGGGATCACAGACTACGATGCGCAGGTACTGACCGCGAGCAAATCGCTGGCCGACCAGTTTGAAAGCGCCGCGCGTGCAGCGAACAACCCCAAGCGGGTCGCCAACCTGGTGCAGAGCGAGCTCATGGGGCGGCTCAAGGCGAAAGGCTTGGAGATTGAGCAGTCGCCGGTCTCAATGAAGGGCGTGGCGATGTCGGCCGACCTGGTGGAGGCGGGAGCGATCTCAAGCAAGATCCTCAAAGATCTTTACGACAAGGCCTTCGCCGGCGGCGAAGACTTCCCCGCTGTCTATGAGCGGGAAAAGCCGCAGCAGATCACCGATACTTCAGCGATTGAGAAGATCATTAGCGAGGTGATCGCCGCCAATCCCAAACAGGTGGAGCAGTACCGCGCAGGCAAGACGGCGATTCTGGGCTTTTTCGTGGGGCAGGTGATGAAGGCCACGAAGGGGCAGGCGAAGCCGGAGCTAGTGAATGAATTGTTGAAGAAGCAGCTAGGGTGAAGGGACCCAAGCGCACCGAGGATCCCTATCGTAACAAGAATAACTGGTGATAACAGGGTTCCCTCACTGCGCTCGGGATTTCAGAATCGCTATTTGCTTAGATGCCCATGCGAATTCTTCGGCCCCGTGGGCTTCTTCTTCATGCTGTCATAAAGAATTTCGATGAACAGATCCGTCTTGATGAAGCGCTGGCCCCAGGAATCCCACTTAGCCAGGACCTTCTCCTGCTTGAGCTGATCCAGAGTCTTGCCCTTTTTGATTCCGGCTTCGACCGCGGCAGAGCATTCCTTCAGGACCTGGACAAACTTGCGTAGATCGTCTTTGGTCCCCAGTGGACCGTGGCCGGGAATGATCTTCACGTCGTCAGGGACTTCGGCCAGGACCTTTTCGTCGCCGGCAATCATGCCTTGAACGCTGCCGCCGCTGTCGATATCGATGAAGGGAAACATTCCGCCGTTGAAGAAGTCGTCGCCCATGTGGACCACGTTGGATTGGGTGAAAAAGATCACGCTATCGCCATCGGTATGGCCGTTCGGGAAGTGAATGGCCTTGATGTCTTCGCCATTCAGATGAACGGAGACGTTCTCTTCAAAGGTAATGATGGGCAATGCGGCCTTTTCCGCCGGCTTGGTTTCGCCGAACTTTGTTTTGCCTCCCGTGATCAGGCGTTTGCGCACGTTCTCCTGAGCAACGATCGGCGCCTTCTCGCCGAAGTGAGGATTCCCGCCGGTGTGGTCTCCGTGCCAGTGCGTGTTCAGCACGACCTTCACCGGCTTGTCGGTGATGCCTTTGAGCGCGGCTTCGATCTTCTCCGCAAGCGGCAAGAACTCGTCATCGACCATGACGATCCCGTCGTCGCCGACCGACGCGCCGATGTTGCCGCCAGCGCCCTGAATCATGTAAACGCTTCCGGCGACCTTTTGGACCTTCATCTCGACTTTGCTGAAGTCCTGGCCCTGGGCGTGGGAACGCGCTGCCGCAAAAAATGAAAACAGAATTACCGCCACAAAAGCTTTACGCATTATGTCCTCTCGTTTGTCCCAGCGATGTCTGACCTATTTTTTGGCGGGATCATCTTAGCGGGCCGGGCGCGTCGAGTTCAAATTGATTTCATATTGAAAAGCGACAGGTATCGAAATGAAAATTTCCGGCACGGAGGCTAAAATACCCGGTTCACCACTTCCGGAGGAAATCATGCCAGCGGTCCATCATATTTCAGCCAAGAAGGGCGATGTCATCGTTCTGGTGGGGACGATGAAGGGTGCGTTCGTGCTGCGCTCCAACGGCGCTCGCAAAAAGTGGGAGGTCGGCGGCCCGTATTCCGTCGGTTCGCCTGTGTATGCCATGGCGTTCGACCAGCGGCAGGGCCGGCACCGGCTGTGGTGGGCGCAGCAGAGCTTTCGCTGGGGCACGGTGCTCTGCTCCTCTGACGATTACGGCAAGACCGTAACCGAGCCTGAAACCTATTCCGTGAAGTTTCCTGAGGAGTCCAAGCTGGCGCTCAAGAACATCTGGCAGATCTGCATTGGCCGTGCCGATGAACCCGGCACTCTCTATTGCGGGGTGGAACCCGCTTGTCTTTTTGTCTCGCGCGACGCGGGCAAGACGTGGTCGCCGGTGGAAGGCATGCTCAACCATCCGCATCGCGCCAAGTGGCAACCGGGCGGAGGCGGGCTGTGCCTGCACACGATTGCTCCCGATCCAGTCGACCCGAAGAAGATGCTCATCGCCATCTCCACCGCGGGGTGCTATCGCACTGACGATGGTGGGGCCACGTGGCAGGCGCGCAACCAGGGCGTGCGCGCCCAGTTTCTGCCGGATCAATACCCGGAATTCGGCCAGTGCGTGCACAAGATTGCGCGCGATCCGCGGCAACCCAACCGGCTGTACCTGCAAAATCACTGGGGCCTTTACCGCAGCGACGATGGCGGCAATTCCTGGCAGGATATTGCCAACGGTGTGCCCTCTGATTTTGGCTTTTGCATGGTCGCGCATCCACACGAGTCCGGCACGGCGTATATTGTGCCGATTGAGTCGGACGAGTATCGCTGCACACCGGAAGGCAAGCTGCGCGTCTATCGCACGCGCAACGCCGGCAAGAGCTGGGAACCGCTGACGCGTGGACTGCCGCAGAAGAATGCGCTGGAAACTGTTCTCCGCGATTCCATGGCGACCGACACGTGCGATCCCGCGGGAATCTATTTTGGAACGCGAAGCGGCAAGGTCTACGGCTCAAGTGACAATGGCAACTCCTGGCAGGCGATCCTTGAAGGGCTTCCGCCGGTGGTGTGCGTAAGGGCCGCCTTGGTTGATGGGGATGGCACCGGTTCACCACAGAGGCACGGATCCGCGGAGAAGGGCAAAAGCAGGACCAAAATGCGCTCCGCTTCAAGCCGTGTATCGCCGAAGCGAAGCGCCCGGGCGCGTGCGCGCAAGAGATAAGCCATGCCCGTTACGTTTCGCATTCCCACGTATCTTGCTGCATTCGCCGGCGGCCAAAACCTCCTGCGGGTTGAAGGTTCGCCTGCGACCGTGCAGGAGGCGCTCCAGTCGCTATGGCAGATTCATCCGGCGCTGCGCGACCGCATTGTCGACGAGCAGGGCGAGGTGCGCCAGCACATCAACATCTTTGTGGGCGAGGATGCGATCCGCTTTGCCGATGGCCTGGCGACGAAGGTGCCGGAGGGTACTGAAATCCTGATTGTGCCGGCCGTAAGCGGCGGCTAGCCTACTTCAGCTTGGAACTCGCCCCTTCAAACACCTTGGTGACCGCGGTGCGTCCGACGCCGTAGATGATGAAGCTCTTTTCGTCGAAGCTGTATTCGCGGAAGAGAAGCTCAGCCAGGCCGTCGCCATCGACATCGACCGCATCGATCAACTCCAGGCGCGGCGCCACATCAAGGCGCGTTGAATCGGTCACGCTGGAGGCGAGCTTCCGGGGCACGCCCTCATAATCGACCCGGGCAATCACAGTGACGTAGCGTGAGACGAACTTGCCCGGATTCTGCTTTGCACCCGGCGCCAGATAGCTGCCGGGAATCTCCGCGCTCAGCACCAGGACGGCCTCATTGCTCATGTCAAGATCGAAGGAGCGCATGACCACGTTCTTGAGAGAATTGGGCGTGAGCTGCGCGTTTTCGCGGGGAAGCTGCGCCAGCGCGAGCTTGCGCATCTTCTCTTCCATCTGCTGCTCTTCGCCGGGTTTCCAGGGAAATTGATAGGAACGGGAATCCGAGGACTCAGCATCAGAGACGCCGACGAAGACGTTGGTGCCGGCCACCGCGACCGGCGCAGGAGTGGCGCGCACCGTGCCTTCAGGCGTGGGTGTTGGTTGGGCTGGCGTAGATTGCTCCGGCTCCGGCTTTTCCGGCGTGCGCTTGCGCAGAACGGGACGTTCAGTATCCTCCGGCGGCGGAGCGCTGCTGGTGCCGGACTGCTCCGGCGTAGGACTGGGCGTTGCCGCCGGCCCCGCGGAAGTTGGGGAATCGGTTCGGTGGAGGATCGGCCGTCCGTCTGCTGATGCTGCCGGCTGCGGTGTTTCGGCCCTTTTTGCCGCAGTTACCGGCTGCCATTTGCCCAATCCAATCCAGCCGCCGTTATTGACTCCATTGATGACGGTGACGTAGCCGGCGGGTTTACCGTCATTCTGTGCTTCGTAAACCACGCCATCGCCCAGCGCCAGGGGGCGAGGCGTCGATTTATAAATGCTGGCGTCGCGAAAGCGCCCTTCATCGAGAACGGTAATGGGAATGACCTTTGTAGAGACGATGCCCGCCGGGTCAGTGGTTACCTCAAGCAGCGCGGTGGCGCGCAGCTTGTGCGCGGGGCGGCGCTGGCCCTGGATCGCTAAGAAGGTGAAGGCGAAGACCAGCAGCAGCGCGGCGCTGGCCAGGACGGTTCTTCTGCGATATAAATTCATTGTCGTTATAAACACGGAAAATCCATGGAAGTTAATGATAAAGCTCCTGACTTCTCTCTTGCCAACGAAGAAGGCAAACCGGTCGCGCTGAAAGACTACCGCAGCAGGAACGTGGTGCTGTTTTTCTACCCGAAGGCGAATACCTCGGGTTGAACCATTGAGGCGTGCGGGTTCCGCGACGCATTCAAAAAGATCCAGGGCGCAGGCGCGGTCGTCTTCGGCGTTTCTCCGGACAAGCCTTCCGCGCAGAAAAAGTTCAAAGAGAAATATGATCTGCCGTATTCGCTGCTCTCCGACGAAGACAAGGCCGTCGCCAAGAAGTTCGGCGTGCTCAAGGAGAAGAGCATGTACGGCCGCAAATACATGGGAATCGACCGGACAACGTTTGTAATCGGGCCGGAAGGGAAGGTCTCAGCGGTCATCAACGGCCTACGGCCAGAGGAGCACGCCAGCGCGGTGATCGCGGCGCTGAAGTAAAGTAGTCAGCACTCAGCCAAAACCAGACACCGAGCTACTTTGATCCGGTGATTGTAAAGCTCATTACGCTCTCCGCCGGTATTACGGCCTCTTGCTTCCCCGTGGCAGCGGCAACTCCGGTTCCAGCCCCTGCTCCCGCCAGGGTGCCGATAGCAGCGCCTTTGCCGCCTCCCGCGATGGCTCCAATCACAGCGCCCGCGGCAGCCCCGCCGCCAATCTTGGTAGCGTTGCTCTTGGTGTGGCTCTTGCCTTTGCGGTAATAAGCGCTGCTGGAGACATGCTGGCCATTGATGGAGGTGAGCCGCAGGGTGAGCTGGCCGGGAGCATGCAGGCGTCCGCTGGATTTGGCGTTGGTAATTTTTCCGGTGACCTCTTCGCCCGAGCGGGCCACGGTCTTGCCGGCGACAACAACGTCTTTGGCCAGCGTCCCACGCCAGCTCTCACCGGCACGTGCTGTACCGGAACTCAGCGTTGATCCCAGCCGCACCGTCACGTGCGTACCTGTTGGAATAGTTGAAGCCGTTATCCACGAACTTGAGAGCAGCAAAGCTGCGAGCGCGATCAGTCGTTTCATAAGCAGATTCTCCCACTCTCCGCTCCGGGCAGAGATGTCAATTTTAACCAATGCCGGTTTCTGCTATAACTTTCGCGGGAACTCGGAGGTGTTATGCGGTGCTGGCCTTTGGTGCTCTGTATGGTGCTTGTAAGCGGCAAATCCCTGATAGCGCAAGCCCAGGACCCTTCCAAAAAACTCCACGAACTGTTTGCCGCGGCTTGGGACTATGACATGCAGGCGCGGCCGGAACAGGCCTCAGAGCTGGGCGATCGGCGCTGGAATGACCGCTGGAGCGACGAAAGCCCGGAAGGCTACGCGAGGCGCAACCAGCACAACCAGGAGATCCTGGCGCAGCTCAAGAAGATTGACCGCAGCAAGCTGAACAGGACCGACCAGCTCAATTATGACCTGTTTCAGAAGCGCTATGCCGATCGCGTGGAGCAGTTCAAGTATCACTGGTACCTCTTGGACTTCAACCAGCGCGAAGGCCCGCAGACGCGCGACGAACTGGCTGACGCGCTGCGCTTTGAGACCGTGAAGGATTACGAAGACTGGCTGGCGCGCATGCGCGG
>Ga0070730_10005399_pt1 | contig 11043 bp, 9 predicted proteins | sample Coa_R1_3_FD_66447 | JGI IMG/M metagenome (GOLD analysis project Ga0070730, IMG submission 66447) | Surface soil microbial communities from Centralia Pennsylvania, which are recovering from an underground coalmine fire - Coalmine... | ecosystem: Environmental > Terrestrial > Soil > Unclassified ... | reverse complement strand
CTCTGCCAACCAATCCATCACAGCAGCTTGAGCAAGTGTTTGCTTACATCCTGGGCCGAGCAAACAAAGCTTAACAAGCTAAGAGCGACCGCAAGACCCGGGCGACCGCAAGACCTGGGCGACCGCAAGGGATCGCCCCTACTATACACGAAGACATCCGTTGCGGTCGCCCTCCTCTCATTCAAGATTCTCTCGCGCTCAGCCGTGTCCCAGGCCGTTGAGCCTTCCAATCGGCGGTGAGTGGATTGAGCGCCAGGAGCAGACCCAGGATCAGCGCGTACATATAGTGACCAGCCACCGATCCCCACCACGGGATGGCGCCTAAGAAGAAATGGAACGTCGTGGCCGGCAACAGGTTGTACATAACTACCCAGAGAGCAACGGGTGTTTCGATAGTGACGAAGATGATCGCAGCCACTACCAGCACCCACCCGCGGAGCCGCAGCCATCGTGCAAACGCCGTGAAAATGGCGCCCAGCACGATTGAGAGTGCCAGGTGAACTGCTACGCCGACCAGCACCGGCACAAGCGCAAAGCTGTAATCAGCAGGAGCGGCAATCCCTATCGTCTGAGCAATGCCATCCGGCATCGCCCAGACGCTTGTGGCGAGAGCGCCAGTGATAAGTGCAACAGCCAGAAACACCGCACCAGCGATCAAACCAGGCAGCACCCAAAACGACAGAATGTTAAAAAAAGAGGTTTTCATGCTCATTTACTCCTTAATAATAATGGTAGAATGATCTACGTTCTTGTTCATCCTGCAAGGAGTGTAAGATATGGACCGTTGCTGTACCGTTCCCTCAATAAACGGCAAAGAGCGAGGAGCGTTCCCTTTTTTAGGAAAAAGCTGACCAGACGAGGAGGCGTAGGGACCGATTGATCGTGTCCGGTAACCCAGGAACAAAACGAACAAGAGAGGGCGGACACGATCAATCGGTCCCTACGCCAGGTTGGTTTCCTGTTTTCAACAGGACTTCAGAAGGAAGACCTCAGGCCTCCAGACGCATGCCAGGTGAGCTTGATGAGGATAGACTTGCATTATCACTTGTGCGAAGGCCTGGCAAATCAGCATCTTCAAGAAAGGAATAAAAGATGAAATCACCTCTCTCACATTCAGAACAGGCGCCAATGCATCCGGCTCTCCTCTTGCAGCGCAGGAGCCTTGCGGCCTGCATCATCCTCGCGCCCCTCTCGATCTCGCTCTACCTCGTCTCCTGGGAGGGAAATCAGCGCGCGCCTCTCACACCTCTCATCACCAGTGCGATGGCCGGTCCGACCGGCAACACTCTGCACTTCATCGGCGCTATCGCAGCCTCCTTCTTCCTACCTCTGGGCTACCTGGGCATGTCGCTGCTGGGCATGCGGCGCGCACCCTGGCTCGCCACCATCTCAGCGGCTCTCTCCCTGGTCGGCTGGATCCCCTGGGCCGCGCTCATGGGCCTCGACTCTCTGGCCTACGATATCGACCAGAGAGGCCTCACCCCGCAGTTGGCCGCGCTCTGGACAAACTTCAACGGAGACGCTGTCATGACAACCTACCTGCTCATCTACGTCATCGGCCACCTGCTGAGCGCCGTGCTCATCGGCCTCATGCTGGGGCGCCTGCGCCTGATTCCCGCCTGGGCTGCCTGGGCCTTTGCGCTCACCAGTCCGCTCACCATCCCCATCATTCTCGTGCATAATCTCCTCTTCCAGGACATACTCAAATATCTGGTCTGCGCCCTCTGGATCATCGGCGCCATCCCTGCCGCCCTGGCCATGCTCACCAACCGCGACCTGACACCAGCGCCACCATCACCAGCTCAATCCATCCAAGAATGATGGCAGAGGTTCAGAGTGAAAGGGAAATGTGAGAATGCCGTGGGCGGCCTGCTCCTCTTTGAGGAAGAGCCGCTCACAGCATACTCCTGGTTTCATTTCCACCCGGCCACGACACATACCCCACCCGCCACGAAACCCCCATCCCTCCATCCGGCACCTCCTGATCCGGCCCATACACCAGAATGCTACTATAAGGCAGCCGCGAACGATACAACTCCAACTCCTGAATCGTCCAGCCATCGGGCAGCGTCAGCAGAAACGAGCGCGGACCATCCGGCTGCAGCTCCTTGCGCGTCCCCTCAGGAAACCTCACCATCAACCGATCCCCCACATCACGAATCAGCACCCCATGCCGTTCCAGTTCCGCCAGCAAGAGCGTATATGTATTCCTGCCAATATAAAGCGTAATTCCCTCCACCACCACCCACCCTCGCGTCCCCACCTCCTGCCTCAGCTTGATCCCCCAATCCCGAAACCAATCCCACGTCTCCTGGAACTCCTCATCCGCCGCATTCTTCTCAATCCTGCCCCTCGCCGCATAGAACCGCGCCTGAGCCTCGTTCAACCTCGCCAACATCTCTTCAATAACTTGCTTCGTGGGTGCTACCTCGTTCATGCTCTGCCTCTTCTCTTTTCGCTGCTATTGGACGATAGTAAAGATTATCAGTTAGGTGTATTATTTTCACCCTAATAAAATCATAAGATAATTTTCTGCTGCTGTCAATAGAGTGATTTTTTGTGGGCTACTCTGAAATACATGACATTGATAGACTGCCTATGTATTTCGTCATGAGAAGAGGATAATAAATGGTTCGCCTGAAAGTAAAAGAGATTGCAGATCAGAAGAGAATCAGCCAGCGACAATTATTTTTTCGTTCAGGTGTCGACATTAATACCATCAGAAAAATATTTCGCACCCCCACAACCGTGGTGACCACAGAGACATTGGGAAAACTAGCAAGGGGACTGGGCGTAGACTCTTCTGAATTGATTGAGGGTATAGCAGACCTACCTGACTTTTTATCTACAGAAGATCAGAATGAATAGAACGAGAAGATACGCTCAATATAATACAGGTCGATTTATCGATACCTCCCGCTGATTTATCAGCCCGCGTCTCCTGACTCACCGTGTCTCTATGGCATATCCTAAAACGAGTGCATCAGCGCATTGAAAAGGCTTGCCTGCAACGGCCTCCCATGCTCTACTATGGGAGCCGCAGGCTCAATGGCCTATGGCGCCCGTCTGGGTTGGAAACTTGCGCCCATTCCCTGTTGCGCGGATGCTGGTGTGGCTAAATAGCCTATGGCGCCCGTCTGGGTTGGAGACCTGCCATGCGGCCTACGGACATCAACCAGGAACCCGGCTCAATAGCCACTCCCTTCCCGTCTGGGTTGGCCAAAACAAAAAAAGAGCCCGATCCTCTCAAGGACCAGGCTCTTTCTCTCTTCTCTCCAGCCAGAACAATCCTCTGTTTTTTACGCGTTATGATCCAGCCCCTCATTCGGCTCTGGATCTGGGCTTCGTTGACCCTATGACCATGTCAAACTGCCTCTTTTGTTATTGTGCAACAGCCTTCGTTTCTCTATAATACCCATACATGGAATCGTCATAAAGTGGAGGAATGAGGTTTGGTTTGCCGCAGAAGGAGTGTAAGCTGCTCACTTCACACGACAACAGCAGCAAACGCTCCATACGCAACAAGGAGGAACAGGTATGTCACAACATCTTGACGCTACATCAGCTGGGGTTAGACAGGAACACCACCGCCGCACTCTCTTTCAGCATACGCCCCATCCACATCAACCAATTAATGTTAACCTCATCTTTGAAGCTGAGAAGGCCTGCGGGAACTTTAATCAGAGGGTGGCCGTCTGGATGACGGAGGTTTTCCAGGCTATGCCTACCTTCTGGCTGATCATGGCCTGGATCGTCCTCTGGATTATCGCCAACGCTACCATTGTCCACTTCGATCCGCTGCCCTGGCCCCTGCTGCTGGCGCTGGCCTCGGTCCCACAATTGCCACTCATGATTGTTATTATGGTGGGGCAGGGATTGTTGGGGCGCCAACAAGAACTACAATCAACCGAGCAGTACAATACAACGATCAAAACGTATCACGACATCGAGCAAATCATGGCGCACCTCTCCGCCCAGGATGAGGAAATATTACGGCAAACGCAGATGATCACGCAGTTGCTGAAGGCTAACGGGATTTCCGCTGAGCAATTCGCTACAACCCCATTACCAACGATAAAGCTCAATGAGATGAGCACAGATCAGGCGAGCGAAACGCCCCAATAAACCTCAGAGCGTTGCCAGACACTCAACTTAGGAGCAGACCCTATGACACAGATTGATCAACATTCGACCGGGCCAGATGGAGAGCAGGCGCCAGCAGAAGTCCTGTTGGAGGCGCGCTCTTGCTTCAAGTCCTATGAGGCACAGGGGAAGCAGAAGACAAAGGCGCCGCTGGTATTGGATAATATCCATCTCCAGATTCACGCAGGCGAATTTGTGGCTCTGCTCGGACCATCCGGCTCGGGCAAATCTACCCTTTTACGGATCCTGGCTGGCCTGCTTACACCCTCCTCGGGGCAGGTTCTCTTTAAGGGCAAGCCTCAGCATGGCCCCAATCCCCAGGTCGCCATCGTCTTCCAATCCTTTGCGCTCTTTCCCTGGCTGACCGTCTTCCAGAATGTGGAGCTGGGATTGGAGGCCCTGGAACTGCCCCCAGAAGAACGTCAACGACGCACCCTGGCGGCGATTGATATGATCGGGCTGGATGGTTTCGAGGAGGCCTATCCCAAAGAACTCTCTGGCGGCATGCGTCAGCGGGTAGGCTTTGCGCGCGCCCTGGTGGTAGAACCAGAAATGCTCTTTATGGACGAGCCCTTCAGCGCGCTCGATGTCTTGACGGCTGCCAATCTGCGCAAGGAATTGCTGGGCCTGTGGCGGGAGCAAAATATGCCGACGCGCGCTATTCTCATGGTGACCCATAATATCGATGAAGCGGTGAGCATGGCGGATCGTATCCTGGTGATGGGGGCCAATCCCGGGCATATTCGGGTCGAACTGCCTGGCCTGCCGGTCGCGCAACGCGGTATCCATAGTGAGGCGCATACCGCCCAGGTCGATCTCATCTATAAGATCATGACCAGTCCCCAGGAGGATGTAGCGACCATGCTGGCAAAGCAGGCTCCCAAAGCCAAAACGGGCCAGTTGACTGCTCCCCCTCGTCCACCCTTCCAGGTCCTACCGCATGTCTCAATTGGTGATGTGACGGGACTTGTTGAGCTGGTACATAGCAAGGGAGGGCGTGAGGAACTCTACCAGCTTGGTCGCCATCTCCATCTGGAGTTGGATGAGCTATTACCACTGATTGAGGCGGCAGATCTGCTTGACATGGCTGATGTGCAGGAAGGAGAGCTGGTGCTGACACCCGAGGGCCAGCATTTTGCCGAGGCGGGCGTCCTGGAAGAGAAACAGGTCTTCCGCGACCAGGCCCTCGCGCATATCAGCCTCCTACGCAAGATCGTGCAGATGTTACAGGCGGCCCCCGCGCATATCCTGGCCGAGGAGCAGATACTCAGTGTCCTGAGCAAGCACTTTGGGCCAGATGAGGCCCAGGCTCAACTGGAGACAGCCATTAACTGGGGTCGCTACGCGGAGTTGTTCACCTTCCAGGAAGCGCGTGGCATGTTCCGCCTGGAGGAGTCAGAGACGACGATCGCCGGGGCACAGAGCTGATCCTGACATGAAATATTACTGTTAAACATCGGCTAAATAGGACTGAATGATTGACGTCAAATATTCTCAGGTATATCGTTTATCCTTGTATAAAAGCAGTGTACCAGGAAGATGTACTTCAGGATGAGGTAATTCTATATGGAAAAACAGACGTCTCATCGCTTCTCCTATCATGACGATGAGAATCTGAAGCTAGGGCAGATCTTTATTGGACGCAGTGAGCAACTGGAACGATTCGAGACATATCTTGCGCGATGGAAACAAATCATGGCAGAGACACTACCCGAGGAGAAGCAGGTCACTTCCGCCCCCTCCCTGCAGGAGAAAATTCAAGGGTTGGTTGTGTTGCTCTACGGACGAGGTGGTATTGGCAAGAGCACACTTCTTGAACGTTACCATAAAATAGCGTTATCGGAAAGCCAGGCGCCCATGCGTGTCAGTGGGATTGTCGATTGGGAGTTTGCGATTGAAGGCAAACGTGGCCTCTTTACTTTCACCCCAGAGCAGGAGACGAACCTCTCTACTTATATCTTATCTAACAATTTTGCCTTCGGATATTTGAAGCTGCTATGTCAGCAATTAGCGAAGGAACTAAACAAGCGGGACAATGATTTTAAACACTATCAGAAAGCGCTGGCTTCGCTGAAGGACGCGGAATCCCAATTCACACGCATAGAGGAAAGTCTGAAGAAAGATGAGCGCTTCGCCCCTCTTCGTCAAGCTATCGGAGGCGGAATAGCTGATCTCCTGAAAATTGTGCCCGGTGGTAGCGTTATAAGCAGCGTTGTTCTGAATACCGATAAAGCTAAGGACATGCTAGGAGAAAGCGCCATCGATGTGGCAGAACGTATGGTGCAGATTTTGAAGAAGAAATTGGGCCACAAACTCGATGAATATCTTGAACCTGCATTGCACCTTGGTCTGGCGCTGGGTCAGGATCTCTTTGATTTTGCCAGAAACCTTCCCCTGCTCATTTTCTTCGATACCTATGAGGAGATCGATGAAGGCGATCAATTGCTCAGGATTGTTATGGGGGCAGCAGGAGTAAGGGTAGGCTGGGTGCTAGCGGGCCGCGATAACCTGTGGGCCGGCTTGGAACAGCGCACGCGTAGCCAGAAGAGAGTATATGGCTATAAGGATATGACGGAGATAGGGAGAGCAGTAGACCTTGGTACAGGAAGTATTGGATCTTTTACGCCTGGAGATATCGTAGAATATTTTACGCAACTTTGCCAAATGCTACCAGACCTACCAGAGATAACAGAAGATGGTGCTGATCGTTTATGGAACGTCACACAGGGCGTTCCACTGGCGGTGAAAATTGCAGCAGGCCTATACCAGGAGACAGGCAACCTGGATCTAATCACTGAAGATGGCGAGAAAAAATCAGATATTATCGACCAGATGGTCCATCGCTATCTACAGCATACGCAAGCGGACCAGGCGGAACGGGACAAACTCCACGGACTTGCCTTGTTAAGGCGCGCCGATCAGCCTGCCGCCATCGCTGCTGTGCTGGGGCTGACGCCTGAAGAGGCAAAAACCAGTTATGACCGCGAACTAAACCGCTTGCAGCGACGCTATAGCTTCATCTTCACAGAGAAAAAGCAGCCGACCTTGCACCAGGAAGTACGATATTTCTTGCGACAGTGGCTGCTTGAGCGCCGTAAAAACCCGGATATATACGCCGTCAACCAACGCTTGAAAGAGGCTCACGAAGCGGCCCTGGAGCAACTAGAAAGGGCAGACAGCACACTGAAACAGCGTTTGCAGGATGAGGAATGGGTCGGCGTCTACCTTGATCTGATCGAGCAGCAGTTCTGGCTCGACCCTGCTCTTGGGATACGTTATACTATCCCATTTATGATAGCAGCAACCCTCTACCAGGACGACATTGTCACAGATGTTGAGGAGATAGGAAACTTCTTTGAGGCGCAGATGAAGTCTCCCTCTCATAAGTGGTGGAAATTGGCAGGTGAGAGCCTGGCTTATTATTCCTGGTTTGAATTACTAAATGGACTGGAAGAACTCAGAAAACTAGTAGTACACCATCACCTGACCTTCCCGAAGCTACTCCCTGAGTATACAACAGAACTTGAGTCTATTCTCTGGTGGAAAATGGGCGAGGCTTGCAGATATTTTGACAATGGGAAAGCGTTGGAATACTACGAGAAGGCCCTCTCCAGACTGGATACCCAGTCAGAACTCAAGAAAACTGTTGCTGAGATTTATCATGAGATAGCCAATAAGCTTTATCGTGAGAAGAAATATATTGCCAATATCTCATTACTGGATAGAGCTATTGAACTAGACCCAACTGATGTCAGAGCCTACGATGATCGCGGCGTTGCATATGCCTGGCTCAACCAGTACGAGCGAGCCATTCAGGACTATAACAAAGCCATCGAAATGGATCCGACCTATGCTGGAACCTACGAAAGTCGCGGCGTTGCATATGCCTGGCTCAACCAGTACGAGCGAGCCATCCAGGACTATAACACGGCGATTAAACTAGACCCAACTGATATCAGAGCCCACACTGGTCGCGGCGTTGCATATGCCGCTCTCAACAACTATGAACGAGCCATCCAGAACTATGACAAAGCCATTGAACTGAACACAACCTATGCCAGAGCCTACAGGGATCGAGGCGACGCGTACACCTGGCTCAACAACTATGAGCGAGCCATCCAGGACTATAACAAAGCCATTGAGTACTATGGCACAGCGATTAAACTAGACCCAACTGATATCAGAACCCACACTGGTCGCGGCAACGCATATGCCGCTCTCAACAACTATGAGCAAGCCATCCAGGATTATGACAGAGCCATTGAACTCAACCCGACCTATGCTGGAACCTACGATGAGCGAGGGTATGCGCATGCCCGGCTTGGGAAGTATGAGCAAGCCATCCAGGATTATGACAAAGCCATTGAACTCAACCCGACCTATGCTGGAGCCTACAGGGATCGAGGCGAGGCATATTGCGACCTCCAGAGGTATGAGCAAGCCATCCAGGATTATGACAAAGCCATTGAACTTGACCCAACCTATGCTGGAGCCTACAGCGGGCGAGGCTTCACCTACCAGGTATTAAAGCAATATATCCAGGCCATTCATGACTACACTCAAGCAATTCGAGCAGTACCTACCTATACCACGGCTTATATTAATCGAGGTATCGCCTATGCATTTCTGAAAGAGGAGCAAAAAGCCATCACAGATATCAATCATGCTGCCGAAATAGCGCCTGCAGAGATTCGTTCTGTGTGGATAGCGAGATGGGCTGAATTTGGTAAGCAACGTGTTGGTGTAGAGATCGGAGCACAATTAGAAAATATCGCAGCCATGAAGGATCTTGATCAGTATAATGCCTGCATTTGCCGTGGAGTCGCTCTGGGCCTTCAAGGCAGGAGCAAGGATGGCCTGGTCGAGGTAGAACGTGCCATATCCCAACAGCCGCTCAAGGGCAACGCTTATTTCTGGCAAGGGATGCTCTGCGCCTATTATTATCGAGGCAACGATCGAATGGCAATCGAGGCAATCGAACAAGCATTAGAAAGAGAAGGCGGACTTCCTCCACTTTTATTAAAGCCACTCTACTGGCTGGAACAGGATCGACGGCAGTTCTTTGAAGAGCATATCAAGCCCTTGTTGAAAAAATATGGATGTGAAGACGCTATCTGATGTCCCACACGACTCCATTACAAACACGCTTTGAGGGAAGCCTCTATCTCGCTCCGTTTCCTTGAGGATTGAGAACATGCTACCTTGCCACCAACGCCTGATTTTTGCTATTTTCCTCTAGAGGCTAAAAAACAATAGTATCCTTTGGAGGAAACAATGGCATACTTATTCGCCGATACCGATCTGGCCGCTCATCGACTCAAGTTGCTCGCCAATGTCTTCGCCGCATCGACCAGATCGTTTATGCAAGATGCAGTGGACGAGCAAATTCAAAGCGCGGTAGACCTCGGCTGTGGCCCTGGCTATACTACCCATCTTTTAGCGGATATACTACAGGCTGAGCGCGTCGTGGGGCTCGATGCCTCCGAACACTTCATTGAGCTGGCCCGGGCGAGCAGTACCGCGCGTGTCACGTTCTATCAGCACGATGTCACCGCCGTTCCCTTCCCGATCGAGCCAGCGAATCTGCTCTCGTGCCGTTTTCTGCTGACACATCTGCGAGAGCCCCAGGCCGTGATTGCGCGCTGGGCCACGCAACTCCAACCCGGAGGACTCCTGTTGATGGAGGAAGTGGAGCAGATTCATAGCAGCAACACCCTATTCACCACCTACCTGAAGATCCAGGCTACGCTACTAGGGCACCAGGCCAACCAGCTCTATATCGGCCCCGTCTTGAATGCATTGAGCGATAGTACGCTCTTGAGGAGGCGGGCAAGTCGTCTCCTGAGCTATCCCGTCTCAACGACGCATGCCGCGACCCTGTTTTTTCTCAACATCCAGACCTGGAAACACCATCCCTTTATTCAGCAGCATTATGCTCCCTCACTGATGGATCAGATTGAAGAAGACCTGCATACACTCAGCGAGACAGGCCATGATCAGGGCGATATTGAATGGGAGATGCGGCAGATAGCATTTGCGCGCAGCTAAATTAGCAACAGCACCATGGCGACGAGCGGGTTCCGAACAAAAACCTGAGACAACTGTGCTGAAAGAACACACATATCAGCACACATGTTAACACACATATTGGCATACTTCTTGCACATTACTCTATAGAGAGACAAGTGTGTCAGGATGCACACTTGTGCAGGTTAATTTATTACAAGGGTTTCAGTTCTGTTCAGACATGGAGGTTTGTATGAACACCCGCTCCCGTCGTTTGCTCCTCTTTCTGCCTCTCTGTTGTTTGCTTTTTGCTTCGTATTTCGTTTTCCGCATAACCGATACCAGGGCGGCCGGACCCACGATCCAGGTCTGGCTCACCACCAGCGATGGTAGTAGCCATCTCACTCCGCAGGCCAACCTTACCTTTGGTTCCAACACCGGAAACGCTTCAACAATTAATGTCAACGAGTTTCAGGCGTTGCAGCAAATGGATGGCTTTGGGGCGGCCGTTACCGACTCCTCGGCCTGGCTCATCGTCAACAAAATGAGCAGCAGCCAGCGCACGACGTTGATGCAGCAGCTCTTCGATCCCAATCAGGGCATCGGCATCAGTTTTGTGCGTATCCCCATGGGCGCCTCAGACTTTTCCGTCACCGGAGCCTACTCCTATGATGACCTGCCGTCTGGTCAGACTGATCCCAATCTGACCCATTTTTCGATCAATCACGATCTGGCCTATATCATCCCGGTCCTGCAGCAGGCCCACGCTTTGAATCCGCAGCTCAAGTTTATGGCCAACCCCTGGAGCCCACCCGCCTGGATGAAAACCAATGGCTCCATGATTGGCGTCTCCAATGGCAATACTGGCACCCTGATCTCCTCTGATTTTGGGCC
>Ga0070730_10005397_pt1 | contig 11046 bp, 7 predicted proteins | sample Coa_R1_3_FD_66447 | JGI IMG/M metagenome (GOLD analysis project Ga0070730, IMG submission 66447) | Surface soil microbial communities from Centralia Pennsylvania, which are recovering from an underground coalmine fire - Coalmine... | ecosystem: Environmental > Terrestrial > Soil > Unclassified ... | reverse complement strand
GTCGGCGATCCCGCTTTGTTCCACGGTTCCCAGCATCTGCGCGGGATCAACCGTCACCGGCAGCACACCATTGCCGCTGTTCAGCAGGCTTACCACGTCGATCAGCGACTTCACCGGATAAACATTCACCCCGCTCACCACCGCGGCCTCGCGCGCGTTGACCTCGGGCACAATCAGGTTGGGAATTTTCTTCGCGCGGGCGGCAATGGCAATGGGCAACGCGCCGCGCACGCCCCGCAGACCGCCATCGAGTGAGAGTTCGCCCACCATCACGTATTCGGCCAGTTCTTTCTTCACCAGCCCGCCGTAAGCGCCCAGGATTCCCATGGCCATCGGCAGATCAAAGCCCGAACCTTCCTTCTTGATGTCGGCCGGCGCCAGGTTAATGGTGATCTTGGTGAGTGGGACCTCGAACCCGCAATTTCTCAGCGCCGCGGTGATTCGCTGGCGGCTCTCTTTCACCGCCGTGTCCGGCAGGCCCACGGTCTGGAAATTCTCTTTCGGGTCGCGCGACGGGCTGACGTCCACCTCGACCTCAATAATGTTGGCGTCAATTCCGTAAACTGCCGCGCTCTGGGTCTTGAAGAGCATGCTTGCGGGTTCTCCTGCCGGGCAAAGCATTCTAGCAAGATCGGAGAAATCCGGGCGAATAAACTTCAGGTCGCCCCCGGGTTTTCCCCCAATGGAATGACAGGGATGACGGGTGCACTGCCGTAAGGTTACCGAAGTACAGTTCCCATTGAATCCTGCCCCTCTTTGCAAGTACCATCAAATCAATTTTCCCCGATGTTTATGCTGCAACGGCCCGAGCCACGAATTCAGATCAGCCTCGACGTAAAAGTGTGGGGAATGGACGTGTATGGCAGGCCGTTCGTGCAGCATGCGCGTACGGTGAATGCCAGCTCGGTCGGCGCTCGCCTCATTGGAATCGATTGCGTGCGCGAAGGCGAGATCATCTCTCTCCAGCACGGCGAGCGGCGGTCGCGCTGCCGCGTCGTCTGGGTCGGACGCGACGCCGCCAAGGCACGGCAGATCGGCATCCGCAGCGTCGAAACCGGACAGACACTGTTCGGCGCCAGCCTCGGCGGCAATTCGGCAAAAGCCGCCGCTGCCCCCTCCATTTTTGCCGGTAAGCCAGCAACGGCCATGAGGCTGTCGCACACTGCAAGGAGCGTTATGCCAGAAGCCCAAGGAACCAGGAGAAGCCAACAGCGTTTTCACTGCACCGGCGGAGTCGAGCTTCGCCGCCATGAGGGTGCAGCGCCCGTCTTCGGCAACTTGACCGACATCAGCCTCACTGGCTGTTACGTTCAGACAGTCTCAAGCCTGCCGGCCGGCACAGAACTTCTCTTCATGATCCGCGTGCGCGACACCGTCGTGCGCGGCCGTGCCGAGGTTAAGGCCTCGCACCATGCCGTCGGCGTAGGACTCATCTTCATTGACCTGAATCAGGATGACCGGAAGAAGCTCGAGTTCCTCATCGGCACTCTCGCCGGCTCCAACGAACTCCAGCACGGAGGCCAGCGTCTCCTGGTCCCGGAGGATCCCATGCCGGCGACTCAGGGCTTTTCCGGCACCGGGCGCCCGGCCGGGCAGGGAAGCACCGGAAAGGTGTCCACCCAGATCACGCGCACTATCGCGGAGCTGAACCAGGTGGAGCAGGCGTTGGTCATTGACCGCGTTGACCCGCGCATCATCGCGCAATTCCACGATGCCGTCGAACACATTCGCCAGACCGCGTGGTCCGCGGTGCAGTGGGCGGAGCTGAATGGCTCCGGCGGCGATCCTTTTGAAGTTCTCCCTCAGCTCGAAGCCGAGCGCATGCACATGCTGCGCAAACTGGCCCACAACGTCACCGCCGATCTCGACTCCGGCAGCATCACCCGCTATACCGAGGGAATCTCACATGTCTATGAAGTCGTGCAGGCTTTGTACCGAGGGTTGAGGAAGATCGTGATGGACGGCGCGGAGGAGTAGCTCTTCTGAAATCCCGACCCTGAGCGAAGCGAATGGGGAGGGAGCCCTATCAACTGTAAAATGGCGATTTAATAGCCGCGAATTTCGCGACACGTGAACCAAAATGCGGTTCGCATCTTTCGCGTTGATTCGCGGCTCGATTTCTTACTCAAACTTCTCGTGACGGTAGGGCTCTCTCGCTCCGCTCGGGATTTAGAACACTTACATTCTCTCCACGGCCATCGCGACGGAGTTCCCGCCGCCCAGGCACAGCGCCGCGATCCCGCGCTTGCCGTTCCGCCGGATCAATTCATAGATCAGCGTAACCAGCACGCGAGTGCCGCTGGCGCCAATCGGATGGCCCAGCGCCACGGCTCCGCCGTTCACGTTCACCCGCGCCGGATCGATGCCCAGCTCCTTGATCACGGCCACCGACTGCACCGAGAACGCCTCATTGATCTCATAGAGGTCAACGTCCTCCGCCTTCCATCCGGTCTTGGCCCAGATCTTCCGGATGCCGTCGACCGGCGCCATCATCACCCACTCCGGTGCCGTGCCGCTGGTGGCCTGGGCGACGATGCGCACCATCGGCTGCGCGCCAAGCTGCTTTGCCCGCGAAGCTGATGTCACTACCACCGCAGCCGAGCCATCGTTCATGGTTGAAGCATTGCCGGCCGTAACGGTCCCATCTTTCTTGAATACGGGCTTCAGGTTGCCGAGCGCCGCAGCGGTCGTGTCCTCGCGCGGCCCTTCATCCTTGTCGAACAGCGTGGGCGCCTCGCCTTTCTTCCTGGCCGGCAGTTCTACCGGCACAATCTGGCTCTTGAAGCGGCACTCCTTCCACGCCTGCACCGCCTTCTTGTGCGAGCCCACGGCGTACTCATCCTGCTGCTCGCGCGTGACGCCGTACTTCTGCGCCACGTTCTCGCCCGTCATCCCCATGTGATAGTTGTTGTAAATGTCCCACAGGCCGTCATTCACCACCGAATCGATGATCTGCGAATTTCCCAGCCGGTAGCCCTTGCGCGCCTGCGGCAGCAGGTACGGCGCATTGGTCATCGATTCCATGCCGCCCGCCACCACGATCTCCGCGTTGCCGGTCTGAATGGCCTGCGTTGCCAGAGCCACTGCCTTCAGTCCCGAACCGCAAACTTTGTTGATGGTCATCGCGCCGACCGTATTGGGAAGTCCGCCGGTCAACGCTGCCTGCCGCGCCGGGTTCTGTCCCAGTCCGGCCGCGACTACCAGCCCCATAATGCATTCATCCACCTGCTGCGGGTCGACATTCGCCCGCTTTACCGCCTCGCGCACCGCGATCGCGCCCAGCTGCGGCGCGGAGAGCGGCTCCAGCGCCCCCTGAAACTTCCCGATCGGCGTGCGCACTCCGCTGATGATTACCACGTCATCCATAACTCTCTCCTTCAGAAACCAAACCCTTCATTATAAGATGAGTCGAGGCATAACTTGATGCAAACTCCAGGCAGTGAGATCCTGACGCAACCCGCGGTCGAGAGTTCATCCGTCCCGAATGCGCCGGCTCCCGGACGCAGGCTGATCGCGCCCTTGTGGCATACGATCCTGTTTCTGCTCATTCTGTTTGCGAATTCTTACTTCACCGCGAAGTCGCTCCCGAAGCTCGCCGCCGCCGCTACTCCAAGGCAGCGCGCCTTCGAATACCTGTTCACGATTGCCTGGGAAGTCTTGCTGTTGTTGATTGTCTGGTTCGGCATACGGCTCCGCGGCGTTGCGCTCAGGGAGCTTATCGGCGGGCGCTGGAAGCGCGTGGAAGATTTTCTTCTCGATATTGCCATCGCGGGAGCCGGGGTGGTTGGCGCCTACATCGTGGTGATCGCCGCCAGCTTTCTTTTCGGCTTATTGAATCCGGCGCACCTGGCCGAGAACAAGAAGCTTGCCGACATGCTGGCGCCCAGCAACCTGAAGCTGCTCGGACTCTTTTTTGTGTTGAGCGGGGTTGCCGGAGTCATTGAAGAGATCCTGTTCCGCGGTTATCTGCAAAAGCAATTCGCCGCGCTCACCGGCAAAGTGTATTTCGGCGCGATCATTCAGGCGGCGGTCTTCGGTCTCGGTCATGGATACGAAGGCTGGCAGCGCATGAGCGTCATTTTCTGTCTGGGAATCTTCTTCGCCGGCATTGCCCTGCTCCGCAAGAGCCTGCGCCCGGGAATGATGGCCCATGCCATGTTCGATTCCCTGCAGGGCCTCAGCCTCTACGCGCTCAAGAAAGGACTGCTGCGCACCCCGTGATGCTCGGCCGCAGTCCGCTCGTAATTTTTTTGAGTTACCAAGGTACTCACATCCGCAACGGGGGAATTTTTTCTGCCGCGATATTTTTCCCGGATCGCAGATCTCCTTTGCGGGCAAACATCATCTGAGCGGCATAAACAGCGGCTGCTTCTCTCCGCGCAGCCCAGCTCATCTGCGAAAATGAAATTGATTTCCACTCGCGCGGCGCCGCTCGTCCTCCCTGCACGCGCCGGCAATCAAAAATGACATCAATTTTTTTCTTGACTTCGATTTTCAACCCCTCTATACATTCATCAATTGCGGTTTTTCATTCAGACCGCAGATCCATGAAAAATGGAAAGGGAGAATAGAAACATGGCAACCAAGAAAAAGGCAAAGAAGAAGAGCAAAAAGAAATAACAGCTCTTCACCAAAAACCTGAGGGGACGCGTCAAGCGTCCCCTTTAGTTTTGTCGCTGCGCTCCAAACCGCTTACGAGCCGCGCACGCGCTGAGAGCCTCGTGCTCCTGTCGCAGCGGCCTCGCCGCGCAAGCCGGGCGAGGCCTTATTCGCACTACTATGTCGCTTCGCTCCAAACCGCCGGCGGGCATTCTCCCCTTCACCTTCTTCTGCTCCTGATACTGGCAGCTCAGCACGCGAGTCGGCCTCGCTGCGCCATCAATCTGAGGCCTTGCTCGAGAATGTCTTTTTCCCTGGCGCGCTGTTTTCCTCGCGTGGCGATTCCGAGCTCTCGGGCAACTCAAGCTGCTGGGTCTCGTCAAACTCCAGCGTGAGGTTGCGTGTGGTCTTCTCGATGGGCTCGAGCGGGGGGATCTCTTCCGCGACCGATGCGTCCAGCTCGGCAAACTTCCGCGCTGACACCATCACGCGGCTTTCCAATGAACCCACGGCCGCGTTATAGGCTTCGACCGCGGTATCCAGCTCTTTACCCACGCTCTTCATATATCCGCCAAATTTGCGCAGCCGGTCATGGAGCTCCTTGCCCAGTGCGCTGATCTCTTTGGCGTTGCGCGCCAGCTTCTCCTGGTTCCAGCCGTACGCGACTGCTTTGAGCAGCGCGATCAGTGTCGTCGGCGATGCCGGAATCACCTTTTGCGCCACGCCGCGCTCAATCAACCCGGGCTCCTGCTCCAGCGCCGCGCTGAAAAATGTTTCACCCGGCAGGAACATCACCACGAACTCCGGCGTGGGATCAAACTGCTCCTGGTAGCTCTTCGAACTGAGTTGCTCCATGTGCTTGCGCACCTGGGCTGCATGGTCGGCGAGCTTCAGCCGCCGTACCTCGTCGTCCGTGCTTGCCATCGCGTCCAGATAGGCAAGCAGCGGCGTCTTGGCATCGACCACCACGTTCTTGCCGCCCGGCAACTTGACGATCAGGTCCGGCCGAATGCGACCGTTGCTGGTGGTGACCGTCTCCTGCTCCACAAAGTCGCAATATGACAGCATCCCCGCGATTTCCACCACGCGCCGCAGCTGGATTTCTCCCCAGCGCCCGCGCACGTGGGGCGTGCGCAGCGCTCGCACCAGGTTTCCGGTTTCGCTCTGGAGTTTTTCCTGCGTCGCGATCATCGACCGCACCTGCTCGCTCAAAGTGCCGTAGGCATGGTTCCGCGCTTTTTCGATCTCGCGGATCTGCTCGTCGACCTTCTTGAGTGACTCCCCGATCGGCGCCACCATGTTCTCCACTGCCTGCTGCCGCAACTCCAGATCGCCCTGCGCCTGGCTTTGAAATTTCTCCAGGGTCACGTGGGCAAGCTGAAGGAAGGTCTGGTTGTTGCTCTTGAGCGCCTCAGCCGATAGCGCTTGAAAACTCTCGCGCAGCTTTTCTTCCATCTGGTTCAGAAGCGCCACTTTTTCTTCAATGGCCTTGCGCTCCATCGCCACGGTGGTCTCCAGCTTTGCCATCTCTGACTTGAGCTGCGCGGTTTTCGCCGCCTCAGCCCGCGCCGCGTTCAGCTCCTGCTGCAAGATCGAGAGGCGCGTGTTCAGCACCGCGGCACTCGGACGCACCAGCAGCCACGCGATCGCGAACCCCGCGGCCGCGCCGAGCGTCACCAGCAAAATGTTCCCCACAGCTATCATTGCGCTACTCCGATCCCGTCACTGCGTCACCGCCGCCAGCGGCTTCACCGGCAGGAACACACGCTGCTCGGTAGCCGGACACAGCCGCTGGAAGTCGCACCAGCGGCAATGCTGTCCTGTCCTGGGCTCGAACTCTCCCGCCGCGATCCCCTCGGCTGCCTCTTCAATCTTCCCTTGCGCGTCGCTCAGCTGCTTGGCGGTGCGGCAGGCCGAGGCCTCGCTTGCATCCTGCACGTTCACCAGCACCAGCTCCCTGGCCGCGAGCTTCATCTGCTCCACCGCCATCGCGTAAATCGAAAGCTGGAGACTCTCTTCGGCGAATTTGCGGTCCTTCGGCGTACCCGTTTTGTAATCGATCACGCGCACCGCGCCGTCTTCCAGACGATCAATCCGGTCGATGCGCCCAACGATCTCCCGCGCGCCGAGCTTGAAACTGAACCGGTGCTCGGTGGCCATTACGTCCGCCGACCCGCGCGGGTTTGCTTCCAGCAGCGCACGGAGCTGCACCGCGCCGCGGTCTTCGTAGATCCTCTTCTGCACCGGATCGTCGATGTAGCCCTTGGCGAATTCACTCTTAAACGCCTCGACGGCATCTACGACGCTCAATTCCCGCGCGCCCGGCGCCGGATCGTAAAAGTTTTTGAGTACCGTGTGCATGGCAAAGCCGAATTGCATCGCCGCGGCTGCTTCTCCGGGGATCTTCCAGTCGCGCTCCAGCTTGAACTTCATCGGGCAGGTGGAGTAGCTCTGTACGGCGTTGGCGCTCAGCTTCATTGTGTCTTTGTCGAACGCCGGCGGCAGAAGCATCCACTGGCCTATGGATGACGGCTCGAGCGGCAGCTTGGCTGAAGTCGCGCCGTTCTGCTGGCGTGTGCGTAATGCTTCGCTCAATTTCCGATCACCGATCAGGTTCCGCAAAAACCCCGGCGGCGTCGGGTCTTTCTTTCCCTTGCCCGGACGCGAGCCGATGCTCAACCGGTCGCGCGAACGTGTGATCGCGACGTAGAACAGCCGGCGCTCTTCCTGTTCGTGCACCAGCTTGCTGTCGCCCACGGCGATGGAGCTGCGCAGCGCCGGCGGAAACTCAAACAGGTTCTCCTTGAAATAGGTCGGGAACGCCCCCGAGGTCACGCGCAGCAGCCACACATGCGAAAACTCCAGCCCCTTGGCCGAGTGCACCGTCATCAACTGCACCGCGTCAGGATATTGGCGCTCCAGCTCGGCCATCTGGTCTTCCGTAAACAGCGGAATGATGCCGCGGCCTTTCTCGTAGTGCTCCAGATATTCCAGAAATTCGCGCAGCGAACCTTCGCGCACCAGCGGTTTCTTTTTCCAGTCCGCAGCAAACCGCAGGATTGCCCGAATTACCGGGTCCTGCTCCGGCAGATCAAACTTGCGGACCAGGTAGGTGAACGCGCCTTCCGCGTCCAGCTTTGGCTGAGCGGCGAACTGCCGCGCCTCCTTCACCTCTGCCAGCACCGGAGCGGCCGCCTCCAGCGTTTGCAACACGGCGCGGAAACTCTTCTGGCCGGCCGCGGCGCCCAACTTCCTGCGCAGCTCATCAGGCGGCACTCTGAACTTCGGCAGCGCACAAACGCGGAACAGGCTTTCGGCGTCATTGTCATTGCACGCGGCGCTGGCCAGGGCCAGCAGGTCGCGCGCCATCGCGGTCTCCAGAACGTTCAGCCCGATCACGATAAACGGAATGCCCCGCGCCGCCAGCTCCGCCATCACATCTTCGCGCTGCAGGTGCTGGCGATAAAGCACGGCCATCGAGCGGTCGCCAGGCCGCAACTGGCTGCGTAGCTGCTCAATCTCTTCCGCGATCGTTACCGCCTCGCCTTCGTGCGCGGGGCTCAAGACAATTTCCACCGGCTCATCGAAGACGAACCGGCCTTCCTGCTGGTCACGGCGGTCGCGGCCTGACTCCAGCGGCGCGCGCTGGAACTTGACCCGTCCACCCAGCGACTGCACTGGCGGATTTTCATTGATCGCGGCAAATGCAACCTTCAGGATGTTTCCGCGCGAGCGCTGATTTTCATCGAGCACCACGCCCGCGGTTTGGGGAAAGCGCTTCTGGAATTCTTCGAAGGCCGCACTCGAAGCGCCGCGAAAGCGGTAGATCGCCTGGTCCGGGTCGCCGACGGCAAAGATGTTCTGCTCCGGACCGGCCAGCAACTCGGCCAGAATGATGTTGCTGGAGTTGCAGTCCTGAAACTCATCGATCAGCATGAACCGCGCCTTCTGCCGCTCCCGCTCCAGCAGCCCGCCGTCCGATTGCAGCAGGCGCACGGCATTGCGGATCATCATGCCGAACGTGCCCATATTCTCACGCTCCAGCAGGCGCATCGCGTTCCGGTAGACGCGCGCAATTTCCTTCCAGCGCGCGATGATCTCCCCGGCGCCCACCTCTTCCACATCTTTCGACCGGCAATTCCGCGGCAGGTCCGGACCGGGACGAAGGCCGTCCACATACTGCTGGAATTGCTCCGGCCAGATAAGCTCTTCATGGCAGCGATCGAAAAAATTCTTCAGGTCGTCAAGGAACTGGCCCAGATCGGCCGGACGTATGAATCGCTCCAGCTCCAGCTGCTCAATGCGCTGGCGCAGGAAGACGTAAACGTCTTCGGGGAGCAGCAGGTTGAAGTCCTGCCCCGCACGCTTGAGGATGCCCAGGCAATAGGCGTGAAACGTCCCCGCCCAGATATTCGCTTTCGCGCCCGGACCTTTGCGGCGCAGCCGCTTCGCCACCCGCTCCTGAAGTTCTTCGGCGGCATTGTCAGTGAATGTGATGGCCAGAATCTCTTCCGGCCTGGCGTGACCCTGTTCGATCAGCCAGGCAATGCGCTCCACCAACACCGTTGTCTTACCCGTGCCGGCGCCGGCAAGCACCAGCATCGGCCCGTGAACGTGCTCAAGCGCCTGCCGCTGCTTCGGATTGGGGATAAAGTTCGTCACCGCAAAGTTGCTGCTCTGCCCATTATGCGAAACCACGGCGAAAGGCACAATGCCTAAATCACTTAATCTGAGGAAAAAGGGTGCTCGAACAAGCAAGAAGGAAGGCTAAGGCCGGATCGCGTTGCGCACCTGGTTAGCCTGCCAGAGATGCCGGCGATCATGCGCGCCAATCACCAGCAGCGCCGTGCCCACTGAGTAGCGAACCAATCGGATAAAGGGGTTGCGAAAGTAAATGCGGTTCAGATCCAGCTCCCGCCCTTCGTGGATCAGCGATCGAACCTCGTCGTGGGCCGCGAGAAACGCGCCCAAAATCTCAGCCTTGGACTGTGTCGCTCCGGGTATCCCTTGTTTCGGCGATTCTAACTTCCGTCGCGGAGGCGGCTCCATCTCGCGGATAAACCAGCGTCCAAACCAGCCTGGCTGAATCGGCCGGTACGGCATGCGAGAACTTCGATTCGTCTGGAGCACCGCAGTCCGCAGCGCCACTGTCAAGACCGAGTCCATCTGGGCCAGATGACTGAGACACTGGGCCACGCTCCATTCCGTCAGTGAAGGGCGCCGGTTGAGTTGCGCTTCGCTCAGACCAGAGACAATCTGGCGCGTCTCCTCGTCAGTCCGGGCCAGTTCGTTCAGAATGGACTGCAAGTCATCGGGCAATGGCAGGTTGCCGGTAGACATTGGCGCCTCACCTCACAGAATAAATCAAGGCTGACCGGTTTGCAGCCCTGCCATTGCCACCGCCACCGCCGCAATCGCCGCAGTCTCAGCACGCAGGATGGTGTGACCCAGCGATGCCGCCTGCCAGGTGTAGTCCGCGAAGATTTGCAGCTCGGTTTCCGACCATCCGCCCTCTGGCCCGAAAGCCAGCGCCAGCGGGAGGCCGCTTCCGGCCAGCAGACTTTTGAGTGAATTGCGTTGCTCGCCTTCAGAAAGGACGAATCGATGTCCCTGCTCCGCGGCAATTGCAGTCTTCAGCGTGGCTGGATCGGAAATCTCCGGTGGCACGATCCGCCGGGACTGCTGCGCCGCCTCGCGCGCCAGCTTGCGCCACCGCTCCACGCGCTTCTCCGCGGCCTTCGCCAGGTGGTGCTCCGTGCGTTGCGCGATGACGGGCACGATCCGGCTCACGCCCAGTTCCGTGAGTTTTTCCAGCGCCCACTCAAGCCGGTCAAATTTAAAAATGGAGAGATAAACCGTCACCTGGGGCAGGGCCTCGCTTGAAATCACTTCGCCCAGACGAAACTCGACCTGGTTATGGGAAGCGGCAATCACCTCGCCCCAGCGCGGCACGCCGTTTGCGACCACATCAAACGCCTGCCCGACTTTCACTCGCAGAACGCGGAAGAGATGGGCCGCATTGGGGCCGAGCAGGTAAGCGCGATCGCCTTCAACGCGGTCGGCGATCCAGCGTCGGCGCGTCATGTCTTTTTAAGAATCACGTAAGAGGCCGCGGCCAGCCCCAGATACAGGATGCCGAGCAGCCGGCTCTGAAAGACGAGCGCCTCCAGCGTAGGGAACTGCGCCTGGAAGTAGGTTTCAGCGGCGCTGAGCAGGGAGAATAACGTGCCGATGATGATCCAGCTCTGGTGTCCCCAGGGCAGAAAGTAGAGCGTGCCGAAGATCACACCGACGATCACGAACAGCAGCGCGCGCAGCCGTGCGCGTCCCAGCGCGTTGGGGGCGCGAAAGCGCTCCATCTGGAGTTCGGCAAAGCGCCGCGGCAGCAGCACGCGGACGATCCCGGCGAGTCCGGCCACGACTACGACGAACCAGATGTAGTATCTA